>Ga0335072_10012756_pt1 | contig 11993 bp, 9 predicted proteins | sample Lox_Sample_21_FD_206725 | JGI IMG/M metagenome (GOLD analysis project Ga0335072, IMG submission 206725) | Soil microbial communities from Loxahatchee National Wildlife Refuge, Florida, United States - Lox_Sample_2.1 | ecosystem: Environmental > Terrestrial > Soil > Wetlands | place: USA: Florida...
TTTGATGTGCCAAATGAAGGCGTCCCATGCAAATTTCCAAGCCAGTCCGGCTTCGCGCAGCCGAACGCCGAGCTCGGTATCCTCCCAGCCGTAGAGATCGAAGCTTTCGTCGAACCCGCCGGCCGCGACGAGCGCGCCGCGCGGTACCGAGGCGTTGCACGTGCACAAGAACGCCCGCGAGTAGTTCGTGAACTTTGGCTCGGGCCGGTCTTCGTACGACGTAACGTTGAGGATTGGACCGTTGACGACCGCTGCGGCTTCGGCGTGCGCGCGCACGTGCGCCGCAATCCAGAGCGGCGGCGCTTGCACGTCGTCGTCGCAAAAGAGGACGATCTCGCCGCTCGCGACCGCGATCGCGCGATTGCGTGCCTTCCCGCGATTCGGTTCGGGCTCGCGTTCGTAGCGCACGGGTATGCCTAACGTCTGCGACGCGCGCCGCACGACCGAAGGCGTCTCGTCGCTCGACCCGTTATCGACGACGACCACTTCGTAGGGCGGAGCGCCGTGCTGAAGCGCGAGCGACTCGAGCGCGCGCCCGAGATAGCCGGCGCGATCCTTGGTCGCGATCACGACGGACAAGGTTAGCGTCATGCCGCCAACGCCAGCAGCTCGTCGGCCATGCGGTCCGCCGCGCCGGCGTGCTGACGATAAAGCGCGGATAGCCGTTCTCCGGTCGACGCGATCCACGCCGCGTCGTCGTAACGCTCGAGAGCCACGCGCGCGATGCGGCCCGGCGTAACGGTGCCGTGTACCTCGCGTACCAGCATCTCGTTCGCGTCGATGTTCGGCTGCGTGTGATACTTGAAACGATTCGACACCCCCACCGCGACCGCACGCTTGAGGGGAACGCCGACGAGCGGAATGCGATCGAGATAGGTCAGCGGTCCGTTGAACGTAACGACCTCGGGCGCGTTGAGCGGCGTAATCGTAATTGCCGGCTTTCCGAGTACCGCCAGCTCGATCGTCTTGGTACCGGGAATCGTCAGCACCAAGCGAGCTCGCGTCGCCGCGGCAAGCGCGTTGTCGAGCACCGGTATGCGGACGTCTCCTTCGAGCGACTCGACGAACGTGCGTCCTTGCGCTCCGATCAAACGGCCCCGTCGTGAAAACACGCGTGGATCGCCGCCGCGCTCGATCGCCGCACGAAGCTTATCGCGCGGTGTAAACGGCGATATACCGAACGCTATCGGCAGGTTAGGGCGCTCGCGCAAGATGTTCAGGGCGACGGTAAAGTAGAACGGAACCAGATTCGACACTTCGTACGATCTCGACCCGGGCATCAGCAAAATCCCGTCTTCGGGCGTTCCGGGCTCGATCGTACCGCTCGCCTCGAGCAGCGCGCCGTCGATCGCCAGGTTTCCGACGGGCACGATGCGCTCGCTCGGCGTTCCCCACTCGCTCAACTGCTCGGCGTTGCGTTCGTCGACCGCAAAAGCGCGCTGGAAGAGATTGCGATAACGCGGCCTCGAAAACTTGTACGTCGCCGCTTTTCCGTTCAAGCGGGCGTGCAGCCGGGCGGCGTGGAGCAGATCGCCGCCGATGTAGAGTACGACGTCGACCCCGTGAGGAACGCCTTCGACGGGGCGGCCGAGTGCGAACCGCACGTACGATTTCGGGTCGTACACGTGCGCTTGCGGAAAAAACGCCTTGACGGTTTGCGCCTCGAAGCCGGTCGCATACTCGTCGGGCACGAGAAAGACGTGCGCGTCGGTATCGGGCGCTTTGCTGTAGAGCGAGCGCAGCAGCGGCCGCAGCCAGCCGGCCACCTCGCCCGGTCCGTTAGCGGTTACGGCTATACGCATCGAGTATGCGCGCGATCACGTCGGTGGTGCTGCGTCCCGAGCGGTGTTCGACCAGGACGATGCGCCCCCCGTGCTGGAGCACGACCGTACGTTCGGGGAGCTCGTCTTCGCTATACTGTTTGCTCTTGACGTGTACGTCGGGCCGAATACGATCGAGCAAAGCCTCCGGCGTAGCTTGCGAAAATCCGACGACCGCGTCCACGCTGCGCAGCGCGAGCAAGACCTCTGCGCGCTGCCCGAACGGTACGATGGGCCGGCCTTCACCTTTGAGCCGGCGCACGGAGGCATCTTCGTTGAGTCCCACGACCAGCGCGTCGCCGAGCGCGCGAGCGTCTGCCAAATAGTCCACGTGTCCGTCGTGCAGTACGTCGAAGCATCCGTTCGTAAAGACCACCGTCTTGCCTTCGGCGCGCAACCCCTCGCGCCAGGTGGCCGCTTCGTCGACGTCCAGGAGCCGGCCGAAAAATTTACGCGCGCTCATGGCGTACGAGTGAAAGAATCTCGCGCGAGGAGGCCGTCGCGGTCCCAAGTTTCTCGACGACCGCGCCGGCGGCGAAGTTTGCGAGCGTCAAAGACGCTTTTATGGTGGCTCCGGCCGACAGCGCGACCGCCAGCGTTGCGATAACGGTGTCGCCGGCGCCGCTGACGTCGTACACGGTGTGCGCGACGGACGGCACCGAGAGCCGCTCGCCGTTGCGCCCGAAAAGCGCCATCCCGTGTTCGCCGCGCGTGATCACGACGTAACGGCACTTCAACCGCCGGAGCAGCCGGACGCCGGCCGTTTCCAGCGACTTCGCATCGACGATTTTTACGCCCGTGGCGATCTCGGCTTCGTGGGCGTTGGGCGCTACGCACGTTACGCCGGCGAACATCTCGAGATTCTGCGGCTTCGGATCGGCGAGGACGAGCGGGGCCTCGAGCGCGGCCTCGACGATCTCGCGGGAAAGCAATCCCTTGGCGTAGTCGCTCAGAATGACGGCGTCGCTGCCGGCGGCGCGCTCGCGAACGAAAGCGGCAAACTCTTTGCGTTTGACGCCGTTGAGCGGCACGACGCTTTCCCAGTCAGCGCGCACGACTTGCTGATTGTGCGCGACGACGCGGGTCTTGCGCGTGGTCGGGCGGCCGTGCAAGGTGAACACCCCGCTATCGTCGACGCTTTCGCTTCGCAGCAGCTCGCGTACTTGCCGGCCGTATTCGTCGTCGCCGACGGTACCGGCAAAGGTTACGCGCACGTTGAGCGCGCGCAAATTATTGGCGACGTTTCCGGCGCCGCCGAGCGTGAACGAATGATCGTTCACGGCCACGACGGGCACCGGTGCTTCGGGAGAGATGCGCGTGACCGTTCCCCAAATCCACTCGTCGATCATGAGATCGCCGACGACGAGAACGCGCCGCCCCCGCGCGCGTCTGAACGTCGACTGCGCCTGGGCCAGAAAAGCGCTCACCCCGCGTCCCCGAAGATTAGCCGCTGCTCGACGAGATCGCACACGATGTGCGCCATCACCTGATGAACCTCTTGCACGATTGCCGCGTAACCGTGGGGGCCGATTAGCGAAAGGTCGGCAACCTTTGCGACGGTGCCGCCCCCGTTGCCGGTGAACGCCACCGCGATTGCGCCGCGCTCGCGCGCCGCCTCGAGGGCGAGCACGATATTGCGCGATTCCCCGCTGGTCGTCATGCCGATTACGACGTCGCCCGGATGCGCGAACGCTTCGACCTGACGGGCGAAGATATGGTCGTATCCGTAGTCGTTGCCTACGCACGTCAAGGTCGACGTATTTACCGAAAGTGCCTCACTGTGCAAGCCGGGCCGCTCGCGCAGGTAACGGCCGGACAACTCGGCCGCCATGTGCTGCGCTTCGGCCGCGCTCCCGCCGTTGCCGCACCACAGTACCTTCTTGCCGGCTCGCAATGCCTCAACGACTGCATCCGCGATGGCGGCGACTTGCCCGCGATAGTGCGGAGCGTCGAGGAGTCCTTCGCGGTCGGCAAGCAGTTCGTCGAAGCCGCGGCGCCCCTTATAATCTACGGCTCTATCCAAAACAGATCTTCACCTTGCGACACCAGCTCGCCGTTTTCCGGAACGATGCGCGCGATCGTTCCGGCATAGTCGCTCTGAATTTCGTTGAAGAGCTTCATCGCCTCCAGGATGCACACGACGTCGCCGGTCTCGATGCGATCGCCGAGGTGAACGAACGGATCCGCGTCGGGAGACGCCGAGCGGTAGAAAACGCCGGTGAGCGGTGCGACGATCTTCTTGACGTTTGCGGGAGCCGCCGTCGCGGGCTCCCCGAGCGATGCCGCCGGTGCGGCTTGCTGTACCGGTACCGTGGGCGCGGCTGCGGCCGGCTCGCGCCGCACGATCTCGTAGACGGCGTCGCCCATTTTGACTTTCAGCCGATCGAGATCGTGCTCGTGCATGAGCGCAAGCAGTTCCTTGAGCGTCTCCGCGTCGCGGTCTCCCGTTTCCATTACCGCATCGCTTCTACGGCGGCGGCTGCAACGTCTTTTCCGCCGCCCAGCGGTAACCGAAGGTCGGTACGATGCGCCAAGTCCCGCAGCAGCATCTCGCCCGCGGCCAGCTCGTCGCTGCCCACGATGAGCGCGTAGCGCGCCCGATTACGGTCGGCGAGCTTCAAATGCGCGAGCAGCTTGCGATCCTCGTAGTCGACGAACGTCGGAACGTCGAGCACCCGGCGAAGCTCGGCGACGACCGGCACGAGCGCGGCACGCGCTTGCGCCCCGAGCGGCACGACTTGAACTCCGCGCCGCGGCGCTTCGGCGTCGCCGCCGAGCGCTTCGAGCATCATGAGAAGGCGCTCCATCCCCAGCGCAAAGCCTACTCCCGGTACCGCCGGTCCGCCGAGGGAACGCACCAGACCGTCGTAACGGCCGCCGCCGCAAACGGTGCTTTGCGAGCCCAGCACCGACGACGTGATCTCGAAAACCGTGCGATTGTAGTAGTCGAGTCCGCGAACGATGCGGGGATTGATCGAGAACGGGATTTCGACCAGATTCAAGTATGCCTTGAGCGTTTCGAAGTGTTCGCGACACGCGTCGCAGAGCATCGATTCGAACGTCGGCGCCGTCTGCACGTAGCGCGCGTCGTCGGGGTCTTTACTGTCGAGCAGACGCAACGGATTGCGCTCCAGCCGGCGGCGCGAGTCGAGAGAGAGCCGGTCGAGGTTCGGCCGAAAGTGTTCCAGCAGTGCGGCGCGATAGCGCGGCCGGCACTCGTCGTCGCCGATGGAGTTCAAGTTGAGCGTGGCGTCTTTAATGCCGTAACCGGTAATCAGGTCCCACGCCAGCGAGATCACCTCGAGGTCGGCCTCTGCGCCGGCAAACCCGAAGCACTCGACCCCGAACTGATGCGATTGACGATAACGCCCTTTCTGCGGGCGCTCGTAACGAAAGATCGGCCCGACGTAGTAGAGCCGCAGCGGACCTTGGGCGAACAAACCATGCTCGAGCGCGGCGCGCACGACCGGCGCCGTCCACTCCGGGCGCAAGGTCATGCTGCGCTCGCCCCGATCGACGAACGTGTACATCTCCTTCTCGACGATGTCCGTCGTGTCTCCGACGCCGCGGACGAACAGCTCGGTTGCCTCGAACGCCGGGGTGCGAATCTCTCCGTAACCAAAACGATCGGCAAGGGCGTGAATCCGCGCTTCGAGCGCGATCCAGCGTCCCGACTCCGGTGGAATGAAATCCTGCGTGCCCCTAGGCGCGCCGAGGTTCGACGGCATGAGGGCGGTGTTTCGCGTACGATACTGGTGAAGCCTCATGGCTTGGCCGTTCGTCGCGGCAGCGCGACGACTTGTCTTCGGACAGCGCGGCGTGATAGGGGTGCGTGCGCGTTCCTCTTCTCGCCGCCGCACTTTTTGCCGCTGCGGTTTGGCCGGCCGCATTCGCGCTCACCCTCGTTTCCACGGCCGCAATTCTCGCGGAGACGCTGCCCTTCGTCGTCGCGGGCGTCGTTGCGGAACGAACGCTGGGAAGATTCGGCCGGCTCGCCCCGTATGCCGGGTGCGGCTGCGCTGCCGGACCTTCGGCGCGCTCGCTGCCGGCGACGGCTTTAGCGTGGTTTGCGCTCGGACCGGTGCCGTCGCTCGTTCGCTTCGCCGCGGCCGTGCTGGTGGATCGCGCGCTGCGCAGAGCGCGCCCCGCAGCCGGCGTGCGATGCACGCACGAAGCCGGCGATATCGCGGCCGAACTCGAGCGGCTCGTACCGTTTGCATTGGCTGCCGCGACCGGCTTACACGCCGCTTCCGGCGTCGATCTTTGCAGGACCGGACTCGCGCCGCAAATTGCCGCCGGAGCGGTGCTGGGCTTTTTCGCGCCGCCTTGCGCGATCGGTGCGATTGCGGTCGCCTCGACGCTGCGCGCCAACGCCCCCGCCGCAGCCACGGCGTTTCTTTGCGTTGCCGGGATCGCCGATCTCAACGCGTTTGGTCGCACGCGGCGCGCGGCATCTTCCGGCGATGCGTGCGCGTACGCGCTTATCGCCGTCGCCGCAGCGTTCGTCGCATATCGCAACGGAGCGCAGCTCGTGCGTCCGGCGTTCGCACCGGCGCTTGCGCTTTGCACGGGTGCAGCCGTAGCGCTGGCGATCGTCAACCGCACGAAACCCGCACAACGCTTTCATATCGCTCCGGTACTCATCGTCGCCGGGGGACTCGTCGCCGTGCCGCCGCCCGTGTACCGAGCGACCGAGACGACGCTGGTGCAAGCGTTTCCCGGCGAACGCCTGACGTTCACCGGGCGTATCACGCAGAATCAAAAAGCCACCACGCTCGTACGCTACGCGGTTACGTGCTGCCGCGCCGACGCCGCGCCGCTGGTCGTACGGCTCGCACGGAAAGCCAGCTTGCGCGACGGAACGTGGGCCACCGCCGAGGGAACGATCGTTTCGGCGCCCGCCGGCCTCGTGCTGGACGTTACCGGATTTACGCCGGTTGCGCCGCCGCGCGATCCGTTTCTTTATCGCTGACCGGCAACGCGCGGTGGCAGGGGAGCGCCCGCGCGCAACCTAGGTTACCGCTGCCTGGGCTCCAGAAGCTCGACCGGTATGCCGTTGGGATCTTCGACGAACGCGATCCAACGATCGCCGCCGGGCGACTTCTTCGGCCCCTTGACGACCTTCACGCCGTCCTTGCGCAACGACTCGATGACGGAAGGGAAATCGCCCTCCACGTCCATGGCCAAATGCTCGTAGCGATTTCCTAACTCGTACGGCGCGTGGTCTTCGAGGTCGTATACGAGCTCGACGTACGCGTCCCAACTCTTGCCGACGAATGCCATGTCGCAGTTCCCCGGATAGTGATGCGGACCGCCGAGCAGCTTCAGGCCGAGCCGCTTGGTGTAGAAGTCGATCGACTCTTGCATGTCGTTGACGAAGATAGACGTATGCATCATGACGTTATTCGTTCCCCTGAGCCGGCGCGACGGCACGGCGATCCATAGCGTACGCCGGGCTAACGGCCCTCGGAGCGCAAACCAAACGCGACGGCGCTCCGCATACGTCCGAGAACGTTCTGCGCAGCGCCGCCGGTTCCCAGGTCCCGAAAAAGTTAGAGCTTGACGTTAACCGAGAAATACAAGTTCAGCGCGAGCGGATAGTTGCCCGATGACGAATCGCTGTACGACGGCACGAACGAGTTCGCAAAGTAAGGGTTCTCGGGCACGCCGTTGGCCTTGAGATCGTACGGCGAGCTTCCCTGGTAGAAGTTTCCGCCGTTGTAGAACGTGTTCGAAACGTAGCCGCACGTGTATCCGTTCGGCGGATATACCTTCGACCACGCCGTGTTGGAGCCGCTGAAGCAAGCGTTGACGATGTTCGCAACGACCATTTTTGCGGTAATGCGCGGCGTTACGTCGTACGACATCTGCGCGCCCAAGTTGAACTGCCACGGCTGGCGGAACTCGCCGAAGGTATCGAACGTGCCGGTTTGCGGGTTGGGAATGTACAGATAGCCCGGCGTCGTGCCGTCTGCGGTGAGCGCGTGACTGCACGACGTGTAATCGGCATTCAACGGAACGCTCGACGGAATCCCGGAGGTGCGCTGGTTCGAGCGGCACGAGCGGGGATCCATACCCTGAACGTCGGCCGGCGTGCCATAGGTCGTGCCTTCCTGGAGCGACATAGCCGGCGTGAACGCGAACCGTCCGCGTTTGTAGTTGAGCACGAGCGAGAACGTATTGGGCGACAAGTAGGGGTAATCGAGTCCGGGCGTATACCAGTCGTGCGGATTGAGCAGCGGCTGCGGCGCGACCAAGTAATACGGGTTGCGAATCGACGTCGACGGACAGCCGGGTGCGGGCGTTCCGGTACGGTCGGGCGTGTAGCAGGGAGCTCCGCCGCCCGCCTTCGTCAGCGCGTTGAACTCCTGGATGTCCTGATTGTATTGGTCGACCGGACCGACGGTGCTGTTTGGATAGTTACCCCACTTCTCCGACGCGTTCGTGTACGTGTACGAGAAGATGCCCGAGATCCCGTTTTTGTCGAAGTCGCCCTTGGTGATCTCGAGCTCCACGCCGTCGACGCGCAGCGTTCCCGCGTTGAACGACGGCGAGACGCCGAGGCTGGGCAAGTTGACGGTTTCGTAGAGCTGATTGGTGCCCCACCGGTAATACGGCGTTACCTTGAACGCGATATCGGTGTTGTGGATATGCTGTTCCCACGAAGCGTCGTAGTTGTTGGAGAACTGTGCCTGCGCTTCGTGCAGCGGCGAGCTGAAGCCGAACGGGATGAATCCCAGCAAGGTCGACGCCAAGTTGGGCTGGGCGGTGGCGTACTGGATCTCGTAGTTTTGCGGCTGCTGCGCGTACCGTCCCACCGAGCCGCGGAAAACCGTGTCGGGGCCGGCCGTGTACGTTAGCGAAACCCGCGGCAAAAAGTACGTCTGGCTATACTGCGACGGATAGTTGTTGGTCAGCAGAATGCCGTCGGTGCCGTTGGGATGCACCGTTTGCACGGGCGACCCGGTAGAACGGTCGATCGGACAGTGGAACGTCACCAGCGGCTGATAGAAGTAGATGTACTGCGGCGGCTGAGGGACGAAGATGGGCTGCCGCGTCACCGGGTTCACGCAGAACTCACGCTGTGCGGCGGCAAACCAAAAGTTGGTCGCCGCATTATTCGTGTTGGCCAAGCCGTACGTATCGTTTTCCCAGCGCAGCGCGGCGTTGACGTTCCAGCGATCTGTCGGACGCCACTGGTCTTGGATCGAGCCGCTGCTGATCTTCGGCGTAACCGTGTTGTAGTCGGCCATGTTCCCGAGATACGTCAAGTCCATCGCGGCCCCGTTTAGACACGCCGGCGAGTTGGCCGGGACTTCCCCGGCCGCGCACGGGTCCTGGGTGTCGATATTGTAGCCGTACGGATGCCCGAAGAATCCCTGCGTGATCCTCTTGTTGCACGGAGCCGCGTGTCCGATCGGATAGTGCTTCGTGTTCTTGGTGCTGTAGCAGCGCGAGCCGTCGGTGAAGTTGCTCACCGGTAACGAGCTCGTATTGTCGTAGTTGTGATTGTAGTAGCGCAGCGTGTTCGACGTGAGGTACGACACCATGCCGGTGACCAAGTTCGAGCTCGATATCTGATCGGCGAACTGGAGCTCGAGGCCGCGCGTATGCGAATCGACCTGGTACTGATAGTTGGAAACGCCGAACGCGTAGGCGTTACCCCAGCCGTTGGCGGTGCCGCGGTCGGTATTCGAGTAGAACGTGTAGCCGAAGAGGCGCACGTACGCGTTGGAGCCGATATTTTTTTGGTACTGCAGCTTTGCGATATTGGCGGTATCCCACCGGCCGTCGCGGTAGTTGTTGGGAATCTGAACCGTCTGTTGGTATCCCTGCGCGTTCACCGGGCACGCGCCCGGAACGGCCACGGCGCTGCTGCCGCCGTAAACGTTGGCGCACCTTCCGGTCGGCGAGCCGGGATAGAGATAGGCGATCGGCTGCGTCGAGGCCGGTGCCAGCCATTTGGTTCCGCCCGGATAGGTGTAAAAATCGCCCCACTGATTGGTGTCGCCGGCGTAGAAGTCGTGGTAGGGCCCGATCGTGCCGTTGTTGATGATGCCCAATCCCAGCGGTCCGGCATCGTCGACGCTGGAGTAGAACTGCGTGAAGGTCGCCGACGACATGTACAGCAGCTGCAGGTCGTCGCGGCCGGCGTCGTTCTTGTGCGGTATGCCGAAGTGCAGGTTGCCGACGACTTCGCGGTCGTCGACGCTCGACGGCTGTCCGTAGTTCGAGGGGAACGAGCCGAAGCATCCGGGATCCTCGTAGAACGACTTCGCCGCCGGATTCGTGTAGGTCGTGTTGGCTTTACAGCCCGGGTACACCGCCGGCCAGAACGCGAGCTCCGTCGTTTCGTACGACGGATAGTAGCCGTACGGGATCTGATCGGTTATGCTCGCGCCGTTGTATTGATCGAAGTAGCGAAAATCTTGATTGGTTCCGCTGACACCCACGTAGTACGAGAACAGCCGGTCGGGCGAAGCGCCGCCGACCTCGACGCGCGCGTCGTGATAAAACGTCGGCGTTCCCACGGCCAAGCCGCCGACGGCGTAGCCGGGATAGGTGCCGGTCTTGATGACTTGGTTGATGAAGCCGCCCAAACCGGTCGCATTGGCGTCGGCCTCGCCTCCGCCGGTATAGATCTGCAGCTCCTGCTGACCTAGCGTACTGAGACCGCTGCTTGGATAGTTGTCGAACGAACGGTTGACCGGAACGCCATCGTATTCGAATCCGATCTGATCGTAGTAGCTGCCGCGAATGTAGACGGATTGATTGACGCCCACCTGGTTGGGGGGAACGTACGCACCGGGCATCGAGGCGATTGCGGAGTACGCGGTGTTGAGCGAGCCGCCGCCGCCCAACGTCGCCGATGCCGAAGTCAGCGCGGGGTTGACCGAGTACACGTCGGTTCCGGTTCCGGGCCGAACCGGGCTGAGCGACGATCGCGACGTAACGTGCGCGATCTGTTTGAGACTCTTTTGAAGAACGACGCTCACCGCTTGGCTCTGGTCGGCAAAGACCGAGATGCCGGCGATCGAGACTTCGTCGTAGCCCGAGCGACGCGCCGTGATCGTATACGTATCGGGCGACAGCGAGATGAACGTAAAGCGCCCCGCGGCGTCCGTGGTTACGGTCGCCACTTGCGACGGGCTCACCGCCGTTACCGCGGCTCCGGCTATCGGAGCCCGCGTGGCACCGTCGACGACCGTGCCGGTAATCGATCCGGTGGTGCCGGCGACCGTGCTCACGCCGGGCGAAAGCGCGAACGCCAACGCGATGAACGCGCCTGCCAGGCGGTGGAAAAGCGAAGCTCTCATGCGTCCTCCAAGCCCTACGCAGCTTTCTCCATTATAGAAAGTACTTTTGGGCTAAGGAAATCGGGGGTTTCCGCTATGGGCGGCGGGAGGACACCCAGCGCGCGATCAGCTGCGCGCGCGATTTGACGCCGAGCCGCGCAAAAATGCCGGTAAGGTGGTGCTCGACCGTGTGCTCGCTGATATGCAGCCGCGCGGCGATGGAGCGATTGATTTCGCCCTGTGCCACCAGTTCGGCAATCTGGGCTTGGCGAGCCGTCAAACTTGCGGGATCCATCTCGGAGGGACGCGGTGCCGACAGTCGCGCCGCATCCCGAACCGCGCCCATGGCCTCGTAGGCGGTTCGAGCGCGCTCGCCGTCGCCCGCCAACTCGGCGCAGCGGGCCGCGTGCCACGCGAAGCCCAAACGCGCGAAAGCGCGCTGCGCGGCGACCGCCAGCCTTACTGCGTCGGGATCGCCGTCGCGCGCGGCAAAGGCGTCCAACAGAAGGCGGTACGCACGAACCATGCGCGGTCTTCCCGTCGATCGCGACAGCGCCTGACGCGTTTTGTTTCGTTCGGGCGGACGTCCCCATAGGGCGACGTGCAGCCACAAGTTCCAGGATCGATGGCTCGTTTCGAGCGATGCGACCGTCTCGTCCAAAACGGTGCGCGCGCGCGTCGCGTCGCCCTGCGCGCGGAGCAGCTCCGCGGCGGCGGCGCCGGTTGCGGCGATGCGCTGCACCTCGCCGGATTGCCGCGCGTATTCGAGCGCGCGCTCGTCGGAGCACGCGCGCAGCAGCGCGCGGTCGTTGAGCGCGAGCGCGAGCGGCACGCCGACGGCTACGGCTTTGGTTTTGAACGTCGCGGTGGTGACGCC
>Ga0335072_10012757_pt1 | contig 11991 bp, 9 predicted proteins | sample Lox_Sample_21_FD_206725 | JGI IMG/M metagenome (GOLD analysis project Ga0335072, IMG submission 206725) | Soil microbial communities from Loxahatchee National Wildlife Refuge, Florida, United States - Lox_Sample_2.1 | ecosystem: Environmental > Terrestrial > Soil > Wetlands | place: USA: Florida...
ACCTTTCAACCTCACTTCAAAGGAGTACATCAGTCAACTCCTTCCGCCTCCTTCACCCACATTCGCTCTCCTCTTTCCTCTATCTCATCAACGCCCTCTCGTTCATCGCGATAATATCAACACAATAACCACCATCATCATGGGTATAGGACGCTTCGTATGCGTGGGCATGCCCTTCGCTCTCACTCTGGCCAGTTTAATCTGTATCCTCATCGTCACCCTAGCGGGAGTTACCAGCAACAGCCTCTTCCTCTTCAAAGTTGACACGCAAAACCTCTCCATCTCCGCCACCGATCTCACAAACTTGCACTCTAGAGACTTGCATGCGAGGCTTGGAACTGGTGCATTCGCCAGCATCAGCAGTGCATCATCAGCAGAAGAAGCAGCAGGAGCCACCTCTGTCAACATCACAGCTGCTGACCTCGATCTCTACGATGCCTACACCATCTCTCTCTGGAACTACTGCTATATCGAGGGCAAAGTCACGACCTGTGAACATGCCGAGTTCAACTGGGCCGCTAATGCGACCAATGTCACCACCACTCTGACCACCCTGGCCGCCAAAAACGGCGCCACCTTCGCCGACTCCACCCTCATCAACGCCGTCAAGACCCTCGGCACCATCATCAAGTGGGCCGAAATCGTCTACATCATCGCCGGCGTTCTCGCCCTCCTCGAGCTCGTCGTTGGCCTCTTCGCTTTCTGCTCCCGCATCGGCAGCTGCTGCACCTTCCTGGTATCCGGCTTCTCGACCGTCGCGGTGATCGCGGCCGCCATCCTGTCCACCGTCACCGCCGCCGTGGTCGTCGGCGCCGTCTCGGCCTTCGACAAGTACGGCGTTTCGGCCTCCTTCAACACCGCCTTCCTCGCCATCTCCTGGCTCGCCGTCGCCTTCTCGCTCGCCGGCAGCCTGTTCTGGCTCTTCAGCGTCTGCTGCTGCGCTCCCAATCACAGAGAGCGCAGGGATAGAAATCGCAGGAGTGCCGCTGATGAGAAGCCCTACGGTGGCTACCAGAGAGTCGATGATCCCTTCTTGCCCAACACTGGCCATGCCCTGGCGCAGGAGACGGGCTATATCCCGCCTACGAAGCCGGTCGAAGCGCAGCGATATGAGCCTTACAGCCACGCTACTGTCTAAGCGGGCGTTTGTACGTGCTGAGAAGGTCGAGTGGGGAGGGAGGGGGAAATGATGCACTGTACAATAAAATAGTAGTCAGATCATGGGATGCAACTTGCATGACATGGCGTTTTACGGGGGCGCAAGTTCAAGGTGCGCGAATTCGAATCAAAGTTGTGTACAATTGTATAAACATGACACGACACCTCTTCTTCGAGAGGATGCAATAAATCTACGTTGAAATGGCTATATTCTATTCAGTAATGTAACATCATGTGATCATTGTAACGTGACCTGATTGTGTATGTCTACCTGAGTTTCTCATAAACCATGAACCGTGATGCAACGCTAGATGTGCTAGATGCGGCAATAAAGTAGTGATAATTGATATATCCCTCTATTATTCTCGTTCTAGGACGCGTCGTCATCGTCCTCCTCATCCTGGAGCGCGGAAAACCTAGCGCGTTTCCGGCCTTTGGGCTCTCTAACGCCCTTGCCCTTCCCTTTGCCATTACCCTTGGCCTTAGTCCTAGCCGTATACCCACCTTCGCTGTCTGCATCAGTTTCATTTCCATCTTCCTCTTCGACCTCAGCTCCATCCTCATTATCTTCCACATCCCGAATAGCCCTCTTCTTCCCCTTCCTCTGTTCCCTCGCCGTCCTCTTCTCCGCCCTCTCCCTCTGGCGTTCCAGCTTCTTCGCCTCCTGCGCCGCCACACTTAGCTCGTTCTTCTTCGCCCACTCCGCGGCTTCATCCGCGAACGTCCCGCCAAGGCCCTTTTTCGATTTCAGCTTTTGCACTGCCGCACGCATACGCACGCTCTCCTTCTCCCGCACTCTCGGCGCGAAGCTATCCCTAGCGCCCACGCCCACGCCCCCTTCGAAGTAGCGCGTGATGTTGCTCTGCGTGCCTTCCGTCTCGCGCCTATTCATGTCTTTGATGACGGGGACGAGGACCTCATCTGTGCGCTCCTGAGTCCAACCGATAGTAGCCATCAGGAACGCGCGTAAGCTATCCAGATCGGGGACGCCCCATTGGAAGGGCTCGGGCGAGCTGTCGACTTCAGGCTTTAGATACGCCTCCGTGACAGCTGGGCTGGGGAAGCCGAGAGGGAGGAAGAGTTTTGTGGCTTGGGCGCGACGGAATTTCCTTCTGAAAGAGGACGACGCGTCGGCTTCTTTAGGGCGGTTGTGGAGCTGTACGTCAGCCCACCAGTCTTTGAATTCTGAGAGGCCATTGGTGGAAGGGAATTCGGAGAGGATTTCGAGTGCTGTCACGGGCCCAATGCCCGGGAGGCCTTCGGTGTAGTCGCTGCCGAGGAGGTGGGCGATGGAGATGAGCTGGTGGCGGGAAAGAGAGAGTTCTTTTTCGAGGTCGCTGGCGAGGTAGCATTCGACGAACTTGTTACTGTTGAACATGTTTTTGTAGACGCGCGTGCCACCGAAGAGGAATATGTCGGAGTCGTCGGTGACGATGCCGTCGACGAGGCCAAGGCGTACGAGCTCGGCGCACTGGGCTTCGGCTTCCATGGGAGCGGTGATGTAGGGGAGGCCGAAGAGGCGGAGGAGGGCTTGGCATTCGGTGATCATGATATGGGAGACTTCATCAGCATCACGGCGATCTTTCTTTTGTTGGTTTCGCAATGCTTTAAGTTCGCGCTCATATGCCTCCTGATTTTCCTTTGCAGACTTGTTGTTCAATGTGCTAGCAAAGCGGGCGTGTTCTTCTGCTTCCACAGCGAGTTGAGCGAGGAGTTCCTCGTCCTCAGGGTCGCTGAATTCATCAAAATCGACGTCAGAGACTATTTCAGCTTCTTGAATATCGAATGAATCCGTGACGGGCAGAGGATGTGCCTCAAATGGCGCTGCAGATAATGGAGCTGCGTCTGACATGTCGACTTCCTCAAAGATTGGAGATGGGCTCCTGGATTGAATTGTTTCACGCCCTTCTTCTACTGCAGGCGATATACCGAGTCCTTCAGAGGCTGGTGACTTCGGTTCAGTTCTCGACAGGTCGTTATCCTTTATGCTCTTTGTCGGAACGTTTTCTCGATCGCTCTCGGACCACTCAATATATTCTTCAGCCGACGAATCCCCCTTATCTTCTGCAGTCTGAGACTCTATTTCAGGTCCTGGACTTGGCTGTCGTCCTTGTGACATATCGGATTGTGGTGGTTCCGCTCTTACGTCTTCAGCGGGTTTCCCAGCTGGCTCCAGACCATCTCCTTGAGGCACTGATTGTGATTGCTGAAAGTCATCAGCCGTGAAATCTATCGCCTTCTGCTCTACTGGTCGGGCATCAAGTAGCTGAACATCGCTCTCGTCATCAGAGGACTCGACTTCGATGATACCATGGTCGCGTTGGAAGATTCTCTCTTCTTCAAATGCCCTTTCACGGTCTTCGGCGTTCAGCTCGATATCTCTTGTCCTTTGTTGTTGTACATCAGATCTAATATCACCGGTCTTGACCATCCATGGTGGTAGGGCCTTTGGAGCTTCTTCATTATCGTCGCGTTGGAAACCCCCAGCCAATTCGTCCTCGCCATCTTCCTCAGCGTCGGCGGTTTTACTCTGTGCTTTCGCCTTCTGCCTTGTAAACAAGGAGGGTTTGAAGTCCAGCTTCTCGAATGGCAAAGGGCCGTCGAACGGGTTCCTTATATTGGAAGGCACTGGCGCAGATTTTGCCTTTTTAGAAGCATTATTAAGTTTCCTCGAAGCTGCCATAACAGCCTGCAGATCCATATCGCTATCTTCACTATCGACGCTAGGGGCTTTTCGTTTTGGAATTGCAGCATTGGCTGTGTTGTTGATAATATGTGCCACTATGCGCCCATTGGTCGTGGTGAGCGGCTTTGGAGCTTCCACAGCCTTCTGCTCATATTCCGGCATGGGAACATCCTCAAAGTCATCTTCTGACTCAGAATGACCGTATAAAGTTTCCAATGACATGGCGATTGCGCGGTTGAGCTCTCTTTCTTCTTCTTCATCGGAGACTATAATTTCATCATCACGAGCTGATGCTACTCGTGGAGCTGCCGTATCCTCTGCATCATTAACATCTACAAAAAGAGAGTCAGGTCCTCCTGATTGGGCCATTTTCTCACGAGAGGCATACAGCCTTCTTCTTTTCTCTGCAATCTCTCGTGTTTGAGAATCAATATTGTCTGTGATTCTTGTCGGATGCTTGACTTTGGGTAAACGATTGAGACCTTCGATCGGAACGTCTTCAAAATCATCTTCATCCTCCCACTCCTCATCCTCATCCCGCTTGACATTTTGAGAAAGAGCATCGACATCGATTGGCTTACTCCTCTCACCCAGGGACTTGTCCGTAGTTACGACTCCAAGCGCCCAACCTCCTTCCACGCCATCATTCTTAACAAGAACATACTCCCTATCCTTTTCTCCAGCAATTCTACCACTACCAGTAACACCCCACATGGCATCATCATTCATCCCGTTCAAATTCATTAGTCTTTGCGTCAAATCATTTCTCTCCCTCACTCTTTCAATTTGAAATCTCGAAAAAGCCATCCGGTCCGGAAACATCTCCTCTAATTGCTCCTTACTCAGTCCCATCCTCAGCCTAGATCTTAATCTCGCAGCGTTCAGAATATTGTACCGGTCGACCGCTGGCAAGCTCATGAAGAACTCCCCATTGAAGTCTATCTTGCTGAAATCGTAAAGATTGATATCCTCTCCACTATTAAATTGCCTCGCATACTCCTCCAGCTCCTCCGCGGACATGATCCTCGGATCGTTCGGCTGCCCCATATTCTCAATGCCACCGTTTAAATCTGGAAGATGATACGCATCTTTCTTTGTAAACTTGCGCGTCTGCTGCCGTTCCTGATTTGACATCCCCAACTCATCCACATATACTAACTTATCCATATCAGGTATCTCCTCCTCATCAAGTGCCACTTCCTGTCCCCTCACTTCCTTCTCCCTCTTTCTCTTCTCCTCGTCCTCCTCCAGCCTCCGCTGCATCTGCACAGCAAGCAGCTTGCCTGCCGTACGCACAGCATCATCTCGTCTCCCTTCCCGCCTCCGCTTCCTCCCAAGTACAGTCTGACGCTTCAGCGCCGGCGCTCCGCCATCGAAGACGAATACAGGCTTGATCCCGAAGAATAAAAGCTTGCATATTCGCCTAAAGAAGCCTACGACGTGGGAGTTTCGTAGGGCGTTTCCTTCTTTGTCTCGTACCGCTTTTAGGAATTGGTAGATCCAGATCGAAGCGTCGACTGCGAGGCGCTTGCGGTTCAAGGTTTCGAGCTTGATGGGTCTGGCACAAGGGTGGGCGATGGGCCAGAGGCCGGTTACACCCATGGTATCGGCTCAGTGATTATGCTGAGGTGTACTGATGCGTGTGAAGGCCGAAACTGATGAGGATCGAAAGAGACGCCTCATCTGCTGGGTGGCAGACTCGATAGCTGAAAGAATCTCTGCATTACGCGTATCATGAGAGCGCGCCGGTCGAGTTATAGACTGTTCTTCAGGCCTCCAACTAGAAGGATTATGTCACGCCATACGTCGAACCATCGTCGTCCCCAGTTCTCTATATCATCGCCCAAAAACGCGCGACCACGTGACACGTTTTTCCTTATCGTTATCGCTCGAGCCCCTCAAACCCGGTCATATAAATAGATCATTGACGACCATGGACGATTCAAAAGAAGCTGCAACAGCATTCCTCACATCGCTCTTAAGCAAGACCCTCCGGGTCACAACGTCTGACACGCGCTTGTTCGTCGGCGAGTTCAAATGCACAGACGCTGTTCGTCTTCCTTCCTGCTTTTCTACCCTAACCCTCCTCTTCCCCTTTTCCCCTTCCCAATACCCCTCATTCCCAATTCCCTAATCCAAATCTCAATCCCAAGCACTCCGCGACGCAGATCAAGAGCTAATCATAACACTCAAAACCCAGGATCGCAATATAATCCTCTCCCGCACCTACGAATACCGCCTCCCTTCTGCCCCCGCAGGCGACGCCGAAAATGAAACCGAGGAACCTGAAACTAAAAAGGTCGTCCTAGACATGACGTCCCGCTACCTCGGCCTGGTCGTTGTCCCAGGCGAGTTCATCACGAAGATTGAAGTGGAAGAGTTCGCGAGCCAGGTGAAAGCCGGGGGGTCGAAGTATGCGCACTTGGCAGTGGGGGTTGTGTGAAACAGTGATCAATAGTTATCAGTAATGGGAAAGCGCTTGGTACCTCGTGCGGAGCTCTGGTGAATACAAGCTTTGGCCACAAAGCGAGACAATACACAGGGCTGCTCTGTTGAAAGGCAGGGTTAAGAACTGTGAAAAATGTAGCTGAGATGGCAAGCGAGGTAGCCAGGGGAGTTGAAGCGGGCATAAGTACTTCGAAGAAGTGTCATCAGAGAGGTAATGATGCACGGCACAATAGTCTTTATTGCATCTGCTAGACATACAAATACAGATCAAATATCCTCCAACTATCACTCTTTGTTAGATTCCCATTAGGTAGTGTGATCTCCTGCGCTTGATTCCACAAATGAAAGCATCAAGGGTATTCCAAAGCAAAGTAACGGGGTTCTTGGGGATATCCTCCATCAGTCCGCACAACTCTCAATCGCAACACCTTACTCGTAAGAATGGTAATAGTCTTGGTTTCGTTCAACGGATTGAGGTGGCACTTCAAGCCTCAACGGTTTCCTGAGCGCGGCCGCGGGTCTCGCCATTTACCCCCTCAGCTTCTTCACCTCCCTCTTCCTCTTCTTCGCCGTCGTCTTCGTATTCTTCATTATTAGCCTTGTGAGCACTTGCTGGGACCCACATGCCAGACTCACGGTCATGGAGAGGGGGATCTTGACCTGAGAGGTCGTGTCCCTCAGCATTTCGCCGAATGTTATTGCGGCGCCGTTGTGAAAGGGTACGAGCACGAGAAGAGAGACTGGACTTCACAGCTGCCTTGGAATCAACCCAATTGGTAAGGGCATCCTCGCAATCCTGAATAATTGCCTTGCTAGCTTCGTACCCGTCATATGCAGCACGAGTCTCGCCTGGGGTGACTGGCGTGTCATCAATCAATTCCAAAAGATGCTTTCCATAACCAGCAATGATGGCGATCTTTTCGCAGTGCTCACGAAGCGCATCGAATTGATAATTGAAAGCAGCCTTTAGCTTCTCACGGGTGATATTGGATAATTGTGCCTCAGCCACGAGAGACTCGGCTTCAGCACGAACAAGCTCTTGTTCAAGAACGACGATTTTCGGTGAGTTCGGCTCCTTGTATTTAAGTTGAGCAATTTGGTCGGTGATCTTCTGTTTGCGATCGCGAGAAGGTTGGACTAAGCAGTAGTTATTAGTCAATAGATCAACACATGTAGAAAAATATAAATTACCTGAAGCCTCGATATTACGGATGGATTTGATGGTGACCCGGTATTGATCATAGCGATCGACGTACTGATCTTCAAGTTCGCCGATCTCGTACAGTAGCACGCCGAGCTTATCAGTTACATCTGAGACGTCGTCATCGCAGGCTTCACCCCAGATTGACAGTTGTTGAGCGACTTCCATTCTTTCTCGACCTACAAGCTGTAATCGGGTAAAGTTAGCTTGAAGGCTTAAGGCATCAAAGAGCCGCAGCGGAGCTGCTTCCGAGCAACATCATTGTGTACACACACCTCCATTGATCTCATGACATTCTTCTCCATCTTAACAAGTTGAGAGAGCTTCCTGGCCAAATCGGGACCGAAAGCGCCGGCACTTTTAAAGTCAGCTCGTAGGAGCTATTCTTAGAGAGTTCCGGACATACGCATTTCTCCTCGCAGCATGAAGCAATCCAGACTTGAAGAACCTTCCGGACTTTGTTGAGCTTGGGGGAGGAGGTGGGCTTTGCAATTGCGAGGCAGTGGGCGCCCTCGTCTGGCGCATGGAGTACTATGGTTCATTGAGTTAGAATGGAACGACCGGAATGTGGGATGCCTAGTAATCTTACTGTTCTATGCATCTTTACGTATTGTTGTTGGGTATCTGAGGTATGAAGGTGGCTTCCTTAGAGTTCAGGAAGAAACTTGAGAAAGTGTATGATTTACGTTGTTATTGTTGTTTTTAGAGATGGCAACAGCTATGACGATGAGGTAAGTTGCGGTGGTGATATAACATGTCGGCTGTGCTCTTTTAGCGTGGGCCAATGTGGCCAACTACGTCAGCGCCTGCGCAGACGGCTCTAACGCACCGCCCGATCTCAGCTGGCATTCCAGGCTTTCGTCTCTAATTGAGAGTCCATGAAAAGTCAAGGATATACTCGTAGCGTCAGATGTGTTTTACATTTGAAACTATATGTCGATCATTTCCCACAATAATTGACCCTGATCTCAGCCATCTCTAATTTTGGGATTCGAAAATCTATTCTGGTCCCAGATGTTCGGCGATCCAGAACTCCACAGCCCTAACAGTGCTAACAATTTACCTGGAACAACAACCACTACGTCATATATTAAATCTGGAGAGAAGGCAGGAAATGCAAGGTTCCTGGCGAGCTTAATTAGGCCGATGAACGAAGGCTTTCGCTCTAACTGCCTTCTAATTATTTGAAATGAGCCTTCTTTCCTTCTTATCAACGGAGGCGAGGTGCGGGAGCAAAATGGGTAGAAGGGCAAGTGTCGCATGGACAAAGGACTGGGTGAAGTTAATGATTGAATTCCCTCCGTCTCTCTAACAACTGGACGTAGGTCTAGTATATATATCCATAGGATAGTATAGGCTGGTTGCCAGTGCCTCCAATACAGTCACAGTTCTACCTAGTGTTGTTCGAGCTATTACTGTTGCTGTAGTGATGCCAGTCAATGTTACAGGTAGAACGGAAGTAAAATAGGTTACAAATAAGTGTTTTCGGGTATAGACCACCTGTAAAAGTGGGGCATGGCCCGTCAACGGGCCGTAATTATGGAAACTAGATCCATAAATATAAAAATAGATCTGTAAATCAGTTTAAGAGAGAAAAGAGTGTTGTTATGTCAGCTAATAAAAGTTGGTGAATAAAATCGTTGTGCGTTTAACGAGGACTTCGTGAGACCGTCCGCGGGCGTCTTAAATGTTAGAACCTAGTCCATATGTAGTCTATTTTCTTGCACTTCTTAACGCACCTAAGGCTAATAGATATCAATATGCTTAAGCTTTGTGACCAGCTTTGAGGCGCCTGTATCTGTAAGTCGGATAGTTTATTAGTTGTTGGATTAAATAGTAAAGTCGTAGTTAAACTAGATAGTAGGATTGCAGAATAGTTGTTGTTACTAGTAGAGATCCTTAGCTGCGTGTAATAGTGCTATAAGTTCTACCTTTATGCTTAAGGTTGTAACGGTCTGTTGCTTAGTCGACTTTTAATTTACTGGAGTGATTACTGTTGTCTTGGTGTTGTCGGTTCATGTGCCCTGTCGTGTGAGAGCAACTCTCCATTCTTAGCCTCATTTCGCCTTCCGTAATAATATGCTAAGATTTCTCACATCGGAAACTATCGCACTCGAAGCTACAGGCTCCGACACATCTTTCAATGTTCATGAGGGCCTTCTACGTTCTATTAGCTGTAGAGAAGGCGCCTTGCCAGCGAAAAATAGCCTACCCTCCCCAAACGGATCATTGCTATAATATAAAACTTACATAGAGAAATTTCTCTTCGTAAAGAGTGTATCCCCTAATATCGTCATGATAGCGGCCGACTGCTTGAAGCGTTTATGCAACCAGAAGTCTAAGGGGTGAAACTGGGGCCAAAGTCCCTGCAAGAAACACAGAAGCCTAAATGTACTGACTCTGGTGGCGAAATCGTGGAGTACATGCTGAATTGACCAAGCTGAGAGAAGTAGCGGCGCCTGAACTGGGAGAACGTTAGTCGTTGATATGTTCAACTGACTGCGAAATGATCTGTGCTGGGAAGAGAGCAGAAGTAAAAACGCGTAATATGGAAAAGAGTGTTAATGAATGGAGTCTGCGTCAAACTAATGATCTCGGTAGTCTTACTTATGTTAACAGTGAAGAACTGGGTTAGAATATTACGAAGACACGTGCTTGTGCTCTTAAGAAGGAAGCTTGAGCTGAAGTAGTTGACGCGTAGATAAATTTTTTGAGTGACAACAAGCGCACCCTCTAATGAAAAATGCTAGCACCTCTTGTTCAGAGCTGCATATCTCCTCTTTGCAATGTAAAATGTTGTCAGTGGTTAATGTGTAACGGTAGCAGAAATCACTGGTCACTTGAATACAGAAAGTTACAGCATCTCTGAAATGTATATTTCGGCTATCACTGACTTAACATATCGTAACGAATGAGCTCCTCAATAGTTACGACTGCGGCGATCACCAACTTCACGGGAAATGACTGTGAGAGCTTACTCTCCTCGCTGCTTAAGTTCTATACTTCGAGCCCATTCGTCGACAAGGGTAAGATACTGTTTCATCGGATGGAGCTGTAAGTTTCCAAACAGTATTTCAGACAGCCTCTCGCGAGGCAGTAATGCTGTAATCTGATTTTCTTCGGCGTCTTTATTCAGATCCGTAAGTATGACAACAGTTCCGGCGTTAAAAAGCTTCGGACTACTAATTTGAATGTCATGTAGAATGGTCGGAGAGCAGTATATCTGCATAAGGGTATCGAGATACGGTTTATCAATTCTTGCGACGGGGTCGCCTGCTAGGGCAAACGCGAGAAACACTGAGTTTGGTAGAGAATCGGTAATAGATTGCGGGGTGTACGTAGGAGGCGCACCAAATGTAATACAATGAAGGGAGGTATCACCTTTGTATGTCAATGAAACGGCACCAAATTAATTCGACTGGGACATCACCTAGCTTTTTGGTTAACTTGAGATGAGAAAACACCAGAGCTGCCACTGCTCCCCCAGCAGAATGACCAGTGAACAATATCTCCTTGAAGTCTCGCCTTTCAGACTGAAGCTTACTGAGGACCTTTTCTACCATAGGTTGGGCGACATAAAGGAATCCAGCATGTACACTTGGAGCTTCCAGACCAGGGAGGAACTAGATGATTAGTCAGTGCATAAGTATGCTGAACACCACTTACTTCGGAGGCATCCACAAGGTCCGTATTCGCATTCACAATCCAATCAATTAGAGTTTTACTTCCTTTAAAAGCTATCACTAGGGTTTGGTGATCTGGCTGTAGCCTTATCAAAGTTGCTTTGATACTGCCATCTCGAGAGGCTGGTATCTCGCCAACATCTTCATGTTCGAAATCCTTGACGCCAAAGTCGAAAGGGTTTTTATAGACCGCAAACGAACTCTTCGCGGCGAGAGATACCAGACGGACGGTAGCAAGGTTGCTTAAAGACGCTTTAGCAGTATATTCAATCCATAGCGGTCCTCATACCATGAAAACTCCGGCAGATCTACCGGTAGCTGACTGCTTGGATATTGCTCACAAAGTCGTCTCAAACGAAACTGCACTCCTTCCTCGCTGATACTAAGGGCTTCTGAGACTAGTAAGTAAGACTTCGTAAGAAGGCGGGCCACATCTACCATCTTTGTCCAGCGTATTGAGCAGAGCGTCCAAAGTTTCAAGAATCTCCTTCGAGTTTGCAGATGCACCAGCAGAGTTAGCTGTCGATTGGGATGGCACCGAGTCAGCTGCTGCTGCAGAGTTATCTGCCGCTGAAATCGAGGTTTGCCGGGTTTTGTGCGAACGAAGTAATAACGACCAAGCTTTGTTGGCAGTCTTTTTGATTGCCGAGGTTGGTTTGTTCGACATTTTGTCACTGTCACCTTTTGGACTTTGTCAGGCATATACGATAGTAAGAATGCACAAATAGGCGGAGACCCCTCAACTTCAAAAGTTTCGTTCTCTTTAACGGCAGTGTGCCAAATTATGCATACTCTAGCGTGGTTACCTTAATTAG
>Ga0335072_10012759_pt1 | contig 11991 bp, 9 predicted proteins | sample Lox_Sample_21_FD_206725 | JGI IMG/M metagenome (GOLD analysis project Ga0335072, IMG submission 206725) | Soil microbial communities from Loxahatchee National Wildlife Refuge, Florida, United States - Lox_Sample_2.1 | ecosystem: Environmental > Terrestrial > Soil > Wetlands | place: USA: Florida...
AGCACCGAATGTCGCTATGACGAGGTTCGCAATAGCAGGACCCAGTCATCGAAGCCGTCGCTGTGCGCGCCTGGCGAAGTAAAGTCGCGCTTGCCGGAATTGGCGAATCGGCCAATGTAAGTGGGCCTTCCGTCAGTCGGATTAAACCACCTGGCGACAACCTTGCCCGACATCCTAGCAAGATTTACCGTGATGGTAGCCCTGGTCGGAAGGTAAATTTCACCAGTGGTACCGTCGGGAGTAAGCGCGTCCCAAGTGTTGTGGTTACCGTATAGCTGGCCGGTGGGGCTGGAGACGCATGAAGTTTCCTCTAGTTTCACGTTTCCGAATGGCTGGTGAGCTTAGTGACGGAGCTGACGCTACCGCCTTGGCCAAGATCGCCGAACTGAAGTATTGGCCATCACCAGGCAGGCCGGATATTCACTGGCTGGCAGGCTGGACCGTCTGCACGGTAAGAATCTGCACCGAGGGGTTCGAGCATGCCGTTGCAGCGAGGCTGATGTACAAGGCAGTCGTCTGGTTCGGCGGGAAGACCCTGAGCCGTTGGACCGCGACCGGCTTGCACGTCGACGCAGGATAGTTCGCCGCGTCGACGACTCTCAGGCTGGCATGCGCAGTGGCACCCGGGGCCAGCGTCACCAGCTGCCGCGGGTAGGTGGAATCCTCGGTCGCTGCCGCGCCCACCTGCTTGCTGGCTGCGCTGACGAACGAGACACCAGGGAAACCGTAGAGCGTGCATGCCGAACCTGAGCTGTTCGTGAACCCGATCGGGTAGTAGGTGCTCCCGGCCGCGCCGTTGCCGGCTCCGAGCGATACGGTGAGTGCCGAAGTCGTGCAACCAGGCGGCCCCGCTGGCACGGATGCCGATGGTTGCGCGGCAGGGCTGGCGGCATTAGCCGGGCCGGCGGTGACAGTGACCGTGACCGTACGGGGCGGGCTGGCCGATGGCGTCGCCGACCCGCACCCGACCAGCGAGCCCGCTGCGGCGCAGGAGACGGCAGCGGCGATCGCGCATCGGGCCGCGACACTGAAGACCTTCTTCATGACGTGCTCCTTCGACGCACTAGTCCGGGGCTGCCAGGCGACCGGGCCCGGCCGAACGCTTTCGCGCGGGTAGGCTAGCGCCTTTCCCCCGGATTCAGTAGAGGCAGTCAATGGCGATCAGGCGGATCAGTTCCGGCCCCGGCCTGCCAGCAGGCTTTCCGTTCAGCCTGGCCACCGAGGCAAATGGCATCTTGTTCATCAGCGGAATGCCCGCGGTTGACGCGGACGGGAAATTCGTCCCCGGAACGTTCACCGAGGAAGCCGACCGTGCCTGGGCCACCATCGTGGCGGTTGCCGCCGCTAGCGGCTATAGCCCGGCCGACTTCCTGTACGTCCAGGTCCTGCTCGGCGACATTAGCGACTACGGACAGATCAATACCTGGTGGCGCAGGCAATTCCCGGACCCGGCGCAAGCGCCCGCCCGGCTGACGTTCCAGGCCGGGGCGCTGCCCTTCGGGGCCAAGATCGAGCTCCAGGCAGTAGCCGCCGCTGCTGCGCCTCCCTTGCCTTCCTAGCTCGGGATCTTCGCTAAGCCGCATCGCCGAACTGGCGCCTGACCAGGGAGAATCTGAACGCGGATACACTCCGGAGGATGGCTGTCTTGCCTGGGCCAGCTGACAACGACCGGGGGGAGCAGGCGTCTCTGCGCCGGGTGGCGACGCTGGTGGCCCACGGGGCGCCCCCGCACGAGGTCTTCGCCGCGGTCACCAAGGAAGCCGGGCGGCTCCTGGGCGCGAACTACACAGCTATGGCCCGTTATGACACCGATGACACCAGGACGATCGTCGCCGCGTGGAGTAGCACCGGCCCTACCTTCCGCGTCGGCGACGCGATGACGCTCGGCGGGCAGAACGTACCGACGCAGGTTTTCCAGACCCGCCGGTCAGCGCGGATCGACGACTACGGCCGCGGTACGGGGCCCATCTCAGCGGCCGCCCGCGGGATCGGCCTCCGCGCGGCAGTCGGCGTGCCGGTCATCGTCGAGGGCGCCCTCTGGGGCGTCATGATCGTGGGCTCCCGCAGGGAGCCGCTGCCGGCTGGCATCGAGGACCGGCTGGCCGGGTTCACCGAACTGGCCGCCACCGCGATCGCCAATGCCCAGGCCCGGGTGGAACTGCGCGGGTTCGCCGAGGAGCAGGTCGCGCTGCGCCGGGTAGCCACGCTGGTCGCCCGAGCGGCGCCCCCGGCACAGGTACTGACCGCTGTCACCGAGGAAGCCGGGCACCTGCTGGCCGCCGACTACGCGGCGATGGCCCGGTACGACCCGGACGGCGCGAGAACGGTGGTCGGCGCGTGGACCAGCACGAGCGCACCCTTCGCGCTCGGCAGCCGGGCAAGGCTCGGCGGGCGGGACGTCGCGACGCTGGTGTTCCAGACGGGCCGGGCCGCGCGGATCGACGACCACACCGGCACTTCGGGCCAGATCGGGGACGTCGTCCGCGAGCTGGGCCTGAGCGCCGCAGTCGGCGTCCCGGTCATCGTCGAGGGCGCTCTGTGGGGCGTCATGATCGTGGCATCCCGCGCGGAGCCGCTGCCAGCGAGCACCGAGGACCGGCTGGCCGGGTTCACCGAGCTAGCCGCCACCGCGATCGCCAACGCGCAGGCCCGAGTGGAGCTGCGCGGGTTCGCTGAGGAGCAGGCCGGGCTACGACGGGTGGCGACCCTGGTCGCTCGCGCCGCGGCGCCGGAAGAAGTCTTTGCCTCAGTCACCGAGGAAGCCGGGCACTTGCTACGCGCAGATTACGCCACGATGCACCGGTATGCCCCCGACGGCGCGATGACCGTACTTGCCTCCTGGAGCAGCGCCGGGCCCTCCTTCGCGGCAGGCAGCCGGTGGAGCCTCGGCGGACAGAACCTGCAGACAATGATTTTCCAGAACCATCGGCCTGCGCGGGTCGACGACTATGCGGGCGTCTCAGGCCAGCTCGCCGAGGCCGCCCGCGATTTCGGCGTCCGCGCCGGTGTCGGTGTTCCCGTCACCGTCGAAGGCCGGCTGTGGGGCGTGATGGTCGTAGGCTCCCGCGCGGGACCGTTGCCGGCCGGCACCGAGGCGCGCCTAGCCGGGTTCACCGAACTCGCCGCCACCGCAATCGCCAACGCCGAAGCCCAGGCCGCACTCACCGCGTCGCGGGCCCGGATCGTGGCCACCGCCGATGCCACCCGCCGCCGCATCGAACGCAACCTGCACGACGGCGCCCAGCAGCGCCTGGTCTCCCTCGCCCTGAAACTGCGCGCCGCCCAGGCAACCGCCGCGCCCGGCGCCGGCCGCCAAGCGCAGCAACTGGACCGCATCGCCGCCGGGCTAGACGACGTCATGGACGAACTCCGCGAGATCGCCGGCGGCCTGCACCCGGCCATCCTGGCCGACGGCGGCCTGCACCCGGCGCTGAAGACGCTGGCCCGCCGGTCGACCGTCCCCGTGGACCTCGACATCCAGATCCACCGGCGGCTGCCCGAACCGGTCGAGACCGCGGCCTACTACACCGTCGCCGAAGCCCTCACCAACACCGCCAAGCACGCCCGCGCCACCGCCGCCGACGTCCAGGTAGCCAAACATGACGGCGTCCTGCGCGTCCGGGTCCGCGACGACGGGCGCGGCGGCGCCGACGTCAGCCACGGCTCCGGCCTGGTCGGGCTAATGGACCGCGCCGAAGCACTCGGCGGCCACCTCGATCTGTACAGCCCGCCAGGGGAAGGCACCACCCTGCAGATCACGCTGCCCCTCGACGATCCCACCGGGCCCGGGCTGCCACCAGAAGCTGCCGGCCCACCATCACCGGGGCAGGATGTGCGGGTTCAGCGTCCCGGCGGGATCGAACGCTGACCGGATCCGCGCGAAGAGATCCAGCTCCGCCGGAGACCTGGCGAGCCTGAGCCATGGCGCGCGCAGCGCGCCAATACCGTGCTCCGCAGAGATGGACCCGCCCAGGCTGGCGACGAATGACAGCACCGCATGTTCGTGCCGCCCGTCGGCCGGCGCAGCGGGCACGACGTTGATGTGCACGTTGCCGTCCGCGACATGGCCGAACGTCAGCACCCGTGCGCCAGGGTCGGCGGAAGCTACTACTCCGGCGGCACTGGCTGCCAGCTGGACCCACCGCGCCGCCGGAACGCTCACATCGAGCTTGATCGGAGTGCCGAGGAAAGCCGCAGCCTCAGGGAGCCGGTCCCGGTAGGCCCACAGCCGCGATCGTTGCGCTGGCGTCTGGCCCACTGCCGCGATCCGGTCCCCCGTCAGCTCTGCCAGGTCATCGGGCGCCGCGGGACCGTCAGCCTCCAGCAGCAGGTAGGCCTTAGCCGGTTCGGGCAGCGGAGGGGCGAGCCCGGCCCGCTCGATCAGTATGTCCAGCCCGGTCTGAGTGAAATACTCCGCTGACAGCAGGCCCGGGATCTTCCGCACCGCGCGCTGTGCCAGGTCGTGCACCTCGGCAGGACCAGGCAAGCCGATGAGCACGGTGCACAGCTGAGTTGCCCGCGGCACCAGTTGCAGCCGCGCTCTGGTGAGCACAGCCAGGGTGCCCTCGGAGCCGGCCAGCAGCGACCCGTAGTCATAACCGGTGTTGTCCTTGACCGGGCCGGACAGATGCGCCACGACGGTGCCGTCAGCAAGCACGGCCTCGACCCCGCGCAACTGCGCGCGCATCGGCCCGTGCCGCAGCACCCTCGTGCCACCTGCGTTCGTGGCAATCGCGCCGCCAACCGTTGCGCTGTCCTGGCTAGCGATCCGGATGCCAAGGTCGAGTTCTGGATCCGCGTTCGCGGCCTGCGCCAGCGTGACTCCGGCGCCCGCCGTCACCTGGCGGCCATCGGCATCCACCGGGCCGAGCCGGTTCAGCCGGGTCAGGCTCAGCACGAGCTCGCCGTGCAGCGGCACTCCGCCGCCCACCAGGCCGGTGTTACCGCCTTGCGGGACGACCGCAACCCCCGCGTCGGTGCAGAGCCGCAGCACCGCCGCCACTTCCTCGGTGTCGGCCGGCCGCACCACTGCGGCGGCCTCGCCGTGGAACCGGCCAGTCCAGTCGACCGAGTAGCCCGCCGTAGCGGCTCCGGTCAGGACATGTGCGGCACCGACAATCGAGCGGAGACCGGCCTGCAGGGACGCCGTCAGGTAGCCGGATCGCTCAGCGCAGGCTGGCAAGGCACCGGTCCAGGACGCGCACTGCAGAACGGAGCGCAGACAGTGGTACGCGCTCGTTCACGCCGTGGAACATGGCGTAGTAGTCGTAACCGCGCGGCAGCACCAGCGGCGTGAAGCCGTAGCAGCTCATGCCGAGCCGACTGAACTCCTTGGCATCTGTGCCGCCGCTCATGCAATAGGGAACGGGGATACCGCCAGGATCTTCAGCGACCAGCGCCGCCGCCATGGCCTTAACCAGCGGCGTGTCGACGGGAGCTTCCAGAGCCGGCGAGGAATGCAGGTACTCCCAGGTCACTCCGGGTCCAGTCAGTTCGTCCATGGTCGCACTGAACTCGGCCTCGTGCCCGTGCAGTGTCCGGCCGTCCACGTATCCGACTGCCTCGGCAGGAATGACGTTCACCTTCTCGCCAGCCTGCAGCATGGTCGGGTTGGCGCTGTTGCGAATAGTGCCGGCCACGAGCGCGCCGGCCGGACCGAGTTGGCCGAGCAGCGCGACGGCATCGCCATCGGCAGCGAACCGGTCCACCTGCGTGCTATCGGCGCCGACCGCTGCGCAGATCGCGTCGATGGCTGCTTGCACCGTCGGGATCAGCCGTACCGGCCAGCGATAGCCAGCAATCCTGGTGATGGTCTCGGCTAGCCGGGCCACGGCGTTGGCGCCATTCGGCTTGGAACCGTGCCCCGCCGTACCGCGCGCGGTCAGGCGCAGCCACGCGGTACCGCGCTCGGCCGAGGCGATCGGGTACAGACGCAGGTCCGGCCCGGCGTGAAAGGTGAAGCCGCCCGACTCGCTGATCGCCTCGGTGCAGCCTTCGAACAGCTCCGGGTGCTTGTCGACCAGCCAGCGTGCGCCGAATGCGGCGGTGTCCTCCTCGTCTGCCGTCAACGCGATGACCACGTCGCGGGCCGGCCGCCGGCCGGCCCGCACCCAGTCCCTGACAAGGGCCAGCATCGCGGCGTCTGCGCCCTTCATGTCGACAGCGCCCCGGCCCCAGAGCTCGTCGGCGCGGATCTCTCCCGCGAACGGCGGAACCGACCAGGCCGCCGGATTGGCAGGCACAACATCCAAGTGGCCGTGCAAGAGCAGCGCGCCCGACGCCGAGCCCGTCCCCGCCCACCGGGCCACGACGTTAGTCCGGCCCGGTGCGGCTTCCAGCAGCTGCGGCTCCAGGCCAGCCTCGGCGAGCCGGGCTGCAGCGTACTCGGCGGCCGGCCGCTCGCAGCAGTCGCCGCCGCCGCGGTTGGTGGTATCCATCGCGATCAGGTCGGCGGCGAAGCGCACGACTTCGTGCTCGGCCTCGGTCTCAGCCATAGCGGGCCTCGGTTGCCTCGGAGATCATCGTGCACACGGTCTTGAAGCACCGGATCATTTCCGACGCCGTGGTCGCCTGGTACTCGACGGTCCGCACGCCAGTCCGCTCAACCCCCGGCACGATGGCTGCCGCGAGCGCGAGCTGCGCGGCGTCGACTTCCACGCTGACGCGGAACAGCGAAGGCTCAGCCCGCGGCTGCCGGACCGCCAGGGCCGTGGCCTTCGCCGCCGCCGCGGCGATTGCCCTGGCCGTCGCCGCAGGCGGCGTGCAGATGGCTGCATACCGGCTGACGCACTGCTTGACTGCGACGGTCTCCGCCGTCGGCGCGTAACTGGCCGCGTCGCTGCAGGTGCGATCGTCACCGGTGATCAAGATCACGGGGACGCCGTACTGCTCAGCCACCCGTGCGTTCAGCCAGCCTTCGCTGGCTGGCTCTCCGTTCACCACCACCGAGGTGATCGAGTTGGCCAGGTAGGTGTGCGCGAGCACGCCCTCGGTGCCCGCTCCGGCGTGGTATCCGACAAATGCCACGCCGTCCACGTCACCGTGCTGGATGCCCTCGACCATGGTGAGGTCCTTGTGTCGGCCGGTCAGCATCGCCGCGCGCTCGTCCAGGGATTCGAGCAGCAGGTTCCGCATGGTGGCGTGTGCCTCGTTGATCAGCACCTCAGTGGCACCGCCATCGAAGAACCCGGCGACCGCCGCGTTGACATCGGAGGTGAACATGGCCCGGCAGCGCTGCCACTGCTCGGTGCCGGGCTCCACGTCGGCCGGCCAGGTGACGCCGGTCGCGCCCTCCATGTCGGCGGAGATAAGGATTTTCATAGCGAGTCCAGAACCGCGGTGGCTGTGCCCGTCGTGGCTGTGCCCGAGGTGGCTGTGCCCGAGGTGTGCTTGTCCTCGGTCGAGCGCGGCAGCAGCGGCGGATCGAGCAATGTCAGCGTGCCGGCGTCCGCGTCCAGTTCGGCGGCTACGCCGATCGGGAACGCCTGCAGCGGGCAGCCGTGGCCGACATTCGCGCGGCCGAGCACCGGCACTCCCAGATCGCCCAGCCGCTCGGCGAGAATCTCCTCGATCGCAGCCTGCTCCCCGCAGCCCTCGAACGTGCCCGTGATCACTGCGCCGACTCCCTCCAGGTAGCCCGAGCGGCGCAGCTGAGTGAGCATCCGGTCGATCCGGTAGTCTTCCTCGTCCACATCTTCGATCAGCAGGATGCCGCCCTTCGCCGGCAGGCAGCTGTCGGTGCCGGTCGAGCTGGCCAGCAGGGCCAGGTTGCCGCCCATCGTCATTCCGCGCGCGCAACCGCCCCGGATCGCCAGCGTGCCGGGATAGCGGATATTCATGGCTTGCTCGGGTCGCATCAGCGTCCTGAGCATCGAGCCGAACGAGTAGTGCGGCCTGACACCCGATGTGGCCACCATGGTCGACAGCAGCGAACTCCAGCCCAGCTTGGCCGCCACGGCTTCCAGGATCGCCGTAACGTCGGAGTAGCCCGCCAGAATCTTCGGCTGGAGGCCAGTGAGGGTGTCCCAGTCGATGGCCTCGATCGTGCGCTGTGCCCCGTAACCGCCGCACGCGAAGAGGATTCCGGCGATGCCGGGGTCGGACAGCGCGGCGCACAGGTCAGCGGCCCGCTGACCGTCATCGCTGGCCAGGTAGTGGCGGAAGCTGCCGTCGTCGTGCGCCGACGGATAGACCACGGGTTCCAGCCCGGCAAAGCGCAGCGCGTCCAGGCCGGCCGGCAGCGCATCCTGATTCGCCGGGCCGCTGATCGTCAGCACCGCCACTCTGTCGCCGGGAACCAGCGCGGGCGGCCGCCGTAGCGAAACCGGCCGCCGCTCGCCGGGGCTACTCACACCAGACTCCCTTCGGCTGACGGGTGCCGTTCGGCTAGCCCGCTGGTTGTTGCCTCGACCGCTGGCCGCTCGGACAGCTCAAGCTCACCGCCATCCCAGAGCAGCGCCTCGCGGGGATGCGGCCTGCCGTTGTACCGCGAGGTAAACGATGCCGCGTACGCGCCCGCCTGCTCGATCGCGACCAGGTCGCCGCGAGCAAGTGGCGGCAGCTGATGGGTGCCGAACGAGTCGGTCAACTCGCAGACGGGCCCGTCGACGGTAGTTGCCCGAAGTGGTTCGCCACCCAGTAGGTCGCCACCCAGTAGGTCGCCGCCCAGTGGGTCGCCACCCGGCGCCACGGCGTGCACGCGGTGCACGCTGCCGTATAGCGCCGGTCTTATCAGTTCCGTCATGCCAGCATCGAGAATCACCCGTGCATTCTCAGCACCGGATTCTGCTGGCTTCCGCACGTGCAAGACGCGGCTCACCAGCCAGCCAGCACCCCCGACGAGATACCGGCCGGGCTCGATCGCGGGCCGGGGCGGCAGCGCCAGCCCAGCCGCTGCCAGTGCGTCGAGCAGCGCGTCCCGGAACTGCGCAGGGTCCGGGCCTGATCCGGGCAGCGGGAATCCGCCGCCGTAGTCGACGGTGTCGGCCCGCGGGCAGTACCCGGCGATGTCCGCCAGCAACCTGGTCGCGCGGATGCCAGCTAGCGCCCACGCTCCGACGTCGGTGAGCGCGGAGCCGACGTGCACATGGATGCCGCGAACCGTCAGGCCGGGGAAGTTCGCGGCAGCATTGCCGGCCAGCGCGCTGATCTCCGCGGCAGGCATGCCGAACTTGCTGGTTCCCGCCCCGACCGCGAATTCGCGGCGAGTTTCCGGATCGACACCTGGATTCAGACGCAGCAGGACGTCGATGGCAGGCCTGCCGTCGCGGCCCAGTTGATAGCCGGCCGCCAGGTCGGCGAGGCAGGTCAGTTCGTCCGCCGACTCGATGACGAGCCACCGCGGCGGCCGGCCCGCCGCCGCCTCGGCCGCCGTGTACGCCAGTTGCGCATCGGTCTTTCCGATTCCCTCGAAGACGACGCTCTCGTTCGACAGCCCGCCATGCCGCGCGTGCTGCCACTCACCGGCCGAGACGACAGCTCCGCCCCAGCCTCGGCCCGCCAGGTACCCGGCGAGAGCCGGCAGGTCGTTGGCCTTCAGCGAGTAGTGCAGCAGCCACGGCGGGCCGAATGCGGCTTCGACTTGCCGCGCGGCGTTGGCCACCGAGATCATGTCCATGACATAGACGGGCGTGCCGAACCGGGTGGCGGCTCGCGCCAGAGCCTCGGTTAGCTGGGCAATCGTGCGCGTCCCGGCGCTGGTTCCAGGCACGCGCCTGAGTACAGCATGATTCACACGCCTGGGTCAAACTGGCCTTATGAATGAAATGAAACACGACGAGGAGCCCGGCATGGCGCCACCTCGGACAGCCGACGAGCGGACGATCGCCGGGCGGATCCGCCAGAAGCTCGGCACACTCTCGCCTTCCGAGCGGCGGGTAGCGCGGGTTCTGCTGTCTGGTGCGCCTACTGCCGGGCTTGAGTCGTCGGCGAAGCTTGCCGATCATGCAGGCGTGAGCGGCCCCACCGTCAGCCGGTTCGTTATCCAGCGCCTGGGCTTCCAGAACTACTCCGAATTCCAGCAGGCTTTGCGGGACGAGATAGCAGCACGGGTGGTTTCGCCAGTAGAGGTGTACCGGCGCCAGCGGACTGATGCTGCCGAGCCCGACGACGCGGGCCGCAGCGGAGCCGCTCTCGCCGACTCTGTACTGGCGAGTCTCCAGGGCCTGGACGAGACTGAGTTCGCCAGCGCTATTGCGCTCCTCGCCGACACCCAGCACCACGTCCTAGCCGTTGGCGGCGCATTCAGCCAGCTCGCCGCCGGTTACCTCGTCGGCGTGCTGCGGGAGATACGGCCCGGCGTGCGACTGGTCCCGCCCATCGCCGCCGAGCGCGCGGCCGCGCTGGCGGATATCGGCAAGCGAGACGTGCTGTGCGCATTCGACTTTCGCCGCTATGAGCGCGATACGCAGGTGTTCGCCGCAGCGGCGAAGGATGCGGGAGCACGGATCGTCCTGTTCACCGACCCTTGGCTGTCGCCGATCGCTGACATCGCCGACGCCATCCTGCTGGCGCAGGAGGCCGGGCCGTCCCCCTTCCCGAGCCTGGCCCCGACGGCCGCCGTCACCGAGACGCTGATAACCGCAGTGGCTGGCGCGCTCGGTGAGGCGGGACGCGCTCACTTCGAGCGCTTTGGCGGGATAGCCGACCGGTGGATCAGGTTCTGGCCCGGACCTCAACTGTTTGAATGACTCGTTACGAGAATGACCCTTGACCGCCAAGTTTGAATCATGTTGTACTCACTCGGTCAACCTTGGGAGACAACGGGGGCGACCCCGGGAGTCGAGGAGCAGCGCGGTGTTCGATGTCCTCATCACGGGCGGCGAGGTCTATGACGGCAGCGGTGCGGATCCTGTGGTCGCAGATGTCGCAATTTCCGGTGACCGGGTCGCGGAGATCCGCCCGGGGGCGGCGGGCGGCGAGTCGCCAGCCGCCGCAGTCGTCATCGACGCCACCGGCAAGGCCGTGGCGCCCGGGTTCATCAACATTCTCAGCCACTCCTACCTGTCGATCCTGCATGACCCGCGGTCGCTGGGCGAGCTGACCCAGGGAGTGACCACCGAAGTGTTCGGCGAGGGCAGTTCCATGGGCCCGCTGACTCCGCGGCTGAAGGCCGAGCTCCAGGCCAGCCAGGACGGCCTGTCGTACGAGGTGACCTGGACGCGGTTGTCGGAGTACCTGGCGCACGTCGAGCGCCGCGGCAGCTCGCAGAACGTGGCATCCTTCATCGGCGGCGGCACGCTGCGGATCAATGGCGTCGGATTTGACGACCGCCCGGCCACCGCCGCAGAACTCGACCGCATGCGCGCGATCGTCGCGGAGGAGATGGCAGACGGTGCGCTCGGAATCGCCACGGCGCTGATCTACCCGCCCGGAAGCTATGCGGCGACAGCGGAGATCACTGAGCTTTGCGCGGTGGCAGGTGAGTTCAACGGCTGTTACGCCTCGCACATCCGAAGCGAGGGCGCGGACCTGCACGACGCGATCAGGGAGTTCCTGGCGATCTGCCGCGACGGCGGGCTGCGCGGCGAGCTCTTCCACCTCAAGGCCGCGGGCCGGGATCACTGGGATCAGATGGACGGCGCCATCGAGCTGCTAGAGCAGGCACGCACGGCAGGCGAGCCGGTAACCGCCGACGTCTATCCGTACCCGGCTAGCTCGACCGGCCTCACCAGCATCATCCCGGACCGCTATCACGAGGGCGGATCAGCGGCGCTGTACGACCGGCTGGCCGACCCCGAGATCCGCGGCAAAATCCGGGCAGAGCTGAAGCGCTCGCATCGCTGGGGGGACGTGACCGAGGCCGAGAGCGTGCTCATTCTGCAGGTCACGAACGACGACAACCGGCACTGCCAGGGCCGGACGCTAGCCGACATCGCAGCCGAGCGTGGCATCGACCCTGTCGACGCAGCCCTGGATCTGATCGCATCCGATCGGTCACGGGTGGGAACCGCGTTCTTCTCGATGTCGGAGGAGAACCTTCGCAAGGCGCTG
>Ga0335072_10012760_pt1 | contig 11991 bp, 10 predicted proteins | sample Lox_Sample_21_FD_206725 | JGI IMG/M metagenome (GOLD analysis project Ga0335072, IMG submission 206725) | Soil microbial communities from Loxahatchee National Wildlife Refuge, Florida, United States - Lox_Sample_2.1 | ecosystem: Environmental > Terrestrial > Soil > Wetlands | place: USA...
GGCGGATTTCTGGCTGCTCTTGTCTGCTCTAAGTTGTTGATTTGATTGGCTCCTCAGGTAGGACTCGAACCTACAACCCTTCGGTTAACAGCCGAATGCTCTGCCATTGAGCTACTGAGGAGTGTGTCGGCGTGCTCGATGATTATACCAAATGCAAACCGCACCCGACTCCCACTTGTGCGTTATGCCGGTTACTCCGGCGGGCCTCATTTCCTGGTTTTGCCGCTCGCGTGCGGCCCCGGATCCGCTCCGTTACCGGCGAGTGCGGCGCACGAGTATCCGCGAAAATGCGCCAACCCTGGCACAAGCATGCGCCGAATGGCCGATGCTTCAGTAGAAGAGAATGGCGACGCGATACACCGTGAAATTCGGCTGGCCGGGGCTCGGAGTGCATGCACCTACGGCTGCCTTTGCGAAGTCTTTTCCGGCGATCTGCTGAACCACCTGATTCGGCAGCTGGCTCAGATCCGGCGTTTCGAAGCGCACAACAGAGCGTACATTCATCCCCTGAGGGATTCCCCGGCCCATCGAGCAGGCTTCCTCAGCCGGGCCGGCAGGAGCGGATGCTTCGACATGCTGCGCGCGCAAAAGTTCGCGCACGCGCTGTTCCACCTGCTCGCGCGTGAAGACCTCAGACGACTGCTCGAAGTCCTCGACGGCGTATCGAGTGCCTCCCCGCTCGACCACGGCAACGCCCAGCGAATTCATTTTTGGATCGAGAATGTTGGTGCGATGCGGCGTCGAATGCATCCACTCCTGTTCGATCGACGCTGGATTCGGTCCCGTAGCGACATTTTCGGCAATGGCCCGGAAGTGCGCACCTGCTGCCGCTGCCCTCTCGAGCAGTCCCGGTTCGTCCGGGAACTGATGGGAGAGTGTTTGCTTCTGCGCCATACGGTTGGCGTGGGCAAGCGCGGCCGCAGCCAGCGCGTCGTCCCAGCGCAGATTGGGAAGACCACGTTGCTGGCGGTCCTGGTTAGTGAGATCAAAGATGCTCCGCGCATCGTCCGGCCTGGGCTGGGAATGGCCGAACACGCTCAGCCACGCGAGGAGGAAGAGTGCACATAGGAGATGGGAAGTTCTCATGGTTTGCACCGCGCATCCCGGTTGTGGTTCAGCGACGGCGCGAAAAATCTTCCGGCAGGTCGCGTTTCCAGTCCTCGAGAGCTTCCTCCAAAGTGTAGTTCCACGGGTATCGGAGTGCGCGCAAGCGGGCCGGGTCGATCGAAGTGGAGCGAAAGGTCTTTCGTACCCGTACAGGGCTGATCGGCTGGCGAATGCCCAAGGTCGAAGCCAAAGCATGGATGGGCCACGAAACGCTCAACAGCAGGGAGCGGGGCAGGTTGAGCGGCGACCTGCGGGTTGCCGCGACTTTCTGGATCGCAGCGACATAGGTTTCGAGGGTCGGCGGAGGATCAAGGGAAAAGTTCAGAAGCGTCACGGCTTCGCCGCTCGCGTCCTGATAGTCGAGTGCGAATTTGACCACCCTGCACAGTTCCTTCACGTAGCCGCCCGCCTTGCGCGTCTGGCGGTTGCCGGTGTAAACGAAATAGCCCTTCACGACGCTGCGAATGAGTCGCGTGACATTGCCGCCTTCGCCGGGGCCAAAGACCACACCCGGCCGAAGGATAAGAAGTTTTCGGCGGCTGCCGCCCGCCTGCCAGGTCATGTGCATCTTTTCGGCCGCGAGCTTCGAACTCCCGTAGGGGGAATCGGGAATGGGGAGCGAGGCTTCGGTTCGAATCTCCTCAGAGGGACCATACGGTGCGATGCTGCTGGTGAAGACCATGCGATCGCACCCCATCATCGCGGCGTTCGCGCAGACGTTCTCGGCTCCCTTGAGATTGGTTTCGAAATACTCGTTGGGCAGGTGTCCCGGCTCACGGTGAACCGCGGCGAGGTTGAAGATGATATCCGCCCTGGGCAGCAGAGACTCAGGTATCGGCTGGCGAACATCCCACCGGGTGAACACGGCCCGGCCCGACCGCAGATGCTGTTGCAGGGTTGCACTCCAGGGTTCAAGACGCGGCGGATTCAGGTCGACTAGGATCACTTTGTCGGCGAGATTCTCGCTCAGCCAGTACATGGCGAGGTGGGAACCGATAAAACCGGTCCCGCCAAACAGAAGGGCGGTCCCGCCGCCAGCGGGTGTCAGGCCGGACGTCGCCACGATTGCTTCCGTTCGCCGGCCGTGTTCGCGAGTACCCGATCCTCGGAGGTGAGGCTGTCTGCATCGGAGGGAGGCTGAAACACCTGAAGAAAGCGCTCGGCGATAGCTTCAATCGAGAAATGCCGTTCGGCGTAGCGTCGGGCATTCGAAGCACATTGAGCCAGCAAGTCGCGATCCAGGAGGAAACGCTCCGCGGCGGCGATGATTCCGGTCGAGTCCTCCGGAGAAACAACCAACCCCGCCTGAGCGTCTTCCACCACCCGCGCTGCTTCGTTCGCGGCCGGGGCGGCGACGATCAAAGCCCGCGCCGCGCACAGGTAGGCGAGCGTCTTGGATGGCACGGCGAAAGTCTTCGCTTCGGGATCCAGCAACGTAATCAGCACGTCGGCGGATCCCATCACTTCCGACATTCTTTCGTAGGGCTGGAAGGGCAAAACGGTGAGAAACTCCGGACTCACCGCGTGGGCCTTCTGCTTGAGCCAGTCCGCACCCGCACCGCCGGCAATAACAATCAGGCACGCATCGCCGCGGGCCTCCAGATGCTTCGCAAGCTCCAAGAGCAGTTCAGGGCTGTGCTTCATTCCCAATGTGCCGGAGTACATGAAGCAGAAACGGCCGGCGACGCCATGGTCCCGCGCCCAGGCATTGTCGCGTGGGACTGGAACAATCTCGTTCAGCGGAGCCCAGTTCCGAATCACTCTGACTTTTGATTCCGGGATGCCCTGCGCCTTCACAAATTCAGCGAAGCCAGGGGCGATGCACACAACGGCATCGGACTGCCGGAGCAGCTTTTTTTCCAGCCGCTCGAAATACCAGCCTCCCAGAGCAGCCAGCGGCCTGGCTTTGCGATGCAGCACGAAGCGCACCGCCACGGAATACACATCCTGGAGCCAGAAAACGAATCGTGCACCCTGGCGGCGCGCCGCTTGCTGCAGAATCCTCTGCGCATCGAGGGGCATGTTGGCGGAGATCACGACATCGGGGCGAAATTCGACCACCCGCTTCGCGGCTTCCTGTCCGTATTCGAAGTCGGCCTGTCGCCTTGTCCGGAGAGAGTGTTTCGAGAACTCACGCCGAATATGCAGCCCTTCAAGGGTCAGGTCGCGGGAATCGTCGGGTCGAGTCTGTGTTTCGCCTTTGGGGGTCGACTGATTATCGGCAAAGTAAACGTGGTAAACCGGATGTCCCATCTTCGCCAGCCGTCTGCTGAGCTCCATTTGAAAGGGGTGCCCACAGAACTCGTTCACAAAAATGCGCATCGGTTTTACGAATAACTCCGCCTGGGATTCAGCAGACTCCAATTCCTTCAGTGACCCGCTCCCACCAGCATCTGGCGTTCAATCCAATCGTAGGTTCTTGCCATTCCGTCCCGCAGGCGAATGGAGGGCTCCCAGCCCAGCTTTTCGAGAATCCTGGTGTTGTCGCTGTTGCGCCCATTCACACCTTTGGGAGCGTCGAGTTTGTAGTGCCGCTGCAATTTGACTCCGGCAATCTCCTCGACGATATCCACGAGTTGATTGATCGTCACCAATTCGCTGGATCCGAGATTGATTGGCTCATGGATGTCGCTTTCGGCGATGGCGAGGGTTCCCTTCGTGCAGTCGTCGATGTACATGAAGCTGCGGGTCTGTTTGCCGTCACCCCAGATTTCGATCTCATGCCTGCCGGAAGATTTCGCTTCGATCACCTTGCGGCAAATCGCGGCGGGAGCCTTCTCGCGCCCTCCATCCCACGTGCCATGGGGGCCATAGACATTGTGGTAGCGCGCGACGCGGGAAATCAGGCCGAAGTCCTCTTCAAAATGACGGCACATGCGCTCGCTGAAGAGCTTCTCCCAGCCGTACCCATCTTCGGGGAGTGCTGGATACGCATCGTCTTCCTTCAGAGGCGTGACGTTCGCATTCTTCTGCTTGTCGCCGTTGTACACGCAGGCCGAGGACGAGTAAAAGAAGCGCTCCACGCCACAGTCACGGGCAGCCATGAGCATGTGCGTGTTGGTGAGTACGCTCAGCATGCACAAGGCCTTGTTGTTTTCGATGAAGCCCATGCCGCCCATGTCGGCGGCCAACTGGAAGACTCCCCTGACGCCCTTCGCGGCCTGATAACAGTTGTCCTTGTCTTTCAGATCGAGAACGAGGTTCTCAACGCCCTCGGATACGAGATACCACTCATCGAGCGGCTTAACATCCACACCACGGACAACGTCGACTCCCTGGTCGAGCAAATAACGGACGAGATGGCCACCGATGAAGCCACCGGCACCACAGACGGCAACTTTCATGCCCTTCATCTTCATCGGAATGCGAGACTCCCCTGAAATCGGCGACCGTACGATGATTTTAGTCAACGTCCTGGCAAATTGATACAGCCCAGATGGGCAGCCGACTGACCTGCTCCATGGTGAGACAATCCGGACGTGCGGTTTTCTGCGGAATCCTGGGATCCAACTGTGCGACCCTCCGACGTGGTGAGATGCAGTTCGCGGATCTGGAGGTCGATGCGTCGCCAGCCACTCGCTTTCATGGGCATAGCGATGATGATTTTGTTCGCTGTGATGGCGGTGCTGGCTCCCGTGCTCGCACCGTACAATCCTGCGGCGCTCGACCTGGTTCATCGTCTCGGGCCGCCCAGCAGCGCCCATTGGCTGGGTACGGATGAATTGGGACGAGACATTCTTTCCAGAGTCATCTACGGTGCGAGACTTTCTCTGACGGTTGCCGTTTCGGTCGTTGGACTCTCCTTTCTGCTCGGTCTCATCTTCGGGGGCATCGCCGGCTACTACGGCCGCTGGGTCGATGTCACGATCAATACCTTCCTCATGAATGCCTTCCTCGCGCTGCCGGGCATTCTGTTGGCGATCGCATTCGTGGCCTTTCTCGGACCTGGACTTCTCAATCTGATCCTGGCGCTTTCCATCGGCGGGTGGGTTGGGTACGCCCGCCTGGTGCGGGCTCAGGTGCTGGCGGCCCGGGAGCGGGAGTTCGTTGAAGCCGCGCGGGCGGTCGGCGCCAGCGACCTGCGCATCTTCTCCCGACACATCCTGCCGAACATTCTGCAGCCGCTGATCGTGCAGGCCGCCATCGGTATGGCGGGAGCGGTGCTTGCTGAAGCCACGCTGAGTTTTTTGGGACTCGGCGTCCCTCCGCCTGCGGCGAGCTGGGGGGCAATGCTGAACGACGCGCGGCCGTTCCTGTTCGAAGCGCCTCATCTGGTGGTGTTCCCGGCGATTGCCGTGATGCTGTGCGTGCTCTCCTTCAATTTTCTCGGCGATGCGCTTCGCGATCATCTCGATCCCCGTACGAGAATCGCGGTTGGGCTATAAGGATCGAGCGGCTCAAAAATTTTAAGCTGAAGCATTGCGAATTCAGAAGAGATGCCGTTATTGTGTGCAGCGGAGGAAAACCCATGAACCTACGCAAGGCAGTTTTGGGCTCCGTAGTCGGCCTCGGGCTTTTTGCGAGTGGTGTGATGATTGCCCAGGCGCCGGAACGGGACGTCAGTCGCGGGCGGCATCCCAACATCGCCGCGGCGCAGCGGCTGGTCGATCAGGCTTACGCCAGGATCGTGGCAGCACAGCAGGCGAACGAGTGGGACATGAATGGCCACGCGCAGAAGGCAAAGGAACTTCTGGATCAGGCCAACCATGAGCTGAAAGAGGCCGCGGAAGCAGCGAATCACCGATAGTCTCCTGCGCGGACGCCTGGATTGAATCCGCGATGATCCGCGATTTTGCCCTGAAAATGAGGCGCTTCCAGTCTCCTGACACACTCCCCCAAGTGTGGTCCAGGGGTGGGCTTCCGTGTCCGTCACCAGCGATCAGGGAGCAGCTGTCGACACATCATTCTCCCCGGCGATGCGCTGCGTGGGAATCCAATCGTCACGACGCTTGACAAACGGCATCATGAGTAAGTATACACTTACCGTTAGTGAATACTTACACTCTTGCCGCCTCGCGGTCAGGTGTATTTCGGATGGAGGGGATTCCATGACGACTGCAATCGCTAACCCTGCGATCACACCGATCGCCCTGATCTTTTCGCTCAATGATAATCTCGTGCTTCAGGCTCTGGAGGGACTCACGCAGGACGAGCTGTGGCACGCTCCAACGTGTGATAACAATGGCCTGCTCTGGGTGGCAGGTCATGTCGTCCAGACCCGGGCGATGATTCTGCAGATGCTGGGTGAGCCCGCCGACACCGGATGGGGGAACCTGTTCGACCGAGGCGCCAAAATAGGAGACCCGAAGCAATATCCTGCGGGGACTGAGATTGCCCGGGCGATGCGCGAAATCACGCCGCGCCTGCATCGCGCGCTGGCAAATGCCAGTTCGAATCAGTTGAACCAGCCGGCTTCTCTGGGGATCCCTGGCTTCAACACGCTGGGCGACGAACTCGCGTTCTTTGGGCTCCACGAGTCCTATCACGTGGGGCAGCTGGCGTACATCCGGAAGGGCCTCGGCTACGCCGGCATCGCTGGGTAGGCACCAGGGGTGTATTCGACCCGCGATCACCGGTCGGAGGCGGATCTCGGTACCGCACTCGCTTGCTGGAAAAAGTGGACAATGGCAGGGTGACCGACGCCGCTTGTTTGCTTCGCAAGGCAATCCCTGGATGGATGGTTTTTCTAACCCTGCTCAGCGCCAACGCGCAGCAGGAGCCTGGAAAAGCCGCGACCGATGTACACGACGGCCGATACAGGATGGGGAACCAGGCGATCGAGGCGGAATGGGCCGTCGACGCTGGGCACGTGTTGACTTTCGCGGTGGTGGATCGATGGAACAGCAGGACTGTGCATTTCGCGAGCCCGTTCGCGGTGTTGCTGCGCGATGGGACGGTTGCGGATGCACAAACGCTGCATGTCGACGGAAGGCCGGAGATGCAGGCGCTCCAGGGCGACGCGCAGGCTGCGCGAGAGTCGGATCGTGTCGACGGCGAAGAATTCACGGTATCTCTGGCGGACGATACGGGGCGCATGCACGTGCTGTGGCGCGTGGTGCTGCGTGACGGATCGAATTATGTGCGGCAAATGGTAACGATTTCCGCTGGCACCCGGGATTTGCCTGTCGCTGAGGTGAAACTGATGGACGTCCCGCTGCCTGGGGGGCGGGTTGTCGGGGATGTGCGAGGATCGCCCATCGTGGCTGGCGGAACGTTTTTCGGTGCCGAGGACCCGCTATCCGACAGCAAAGTGGTGGCAGATCGGGCGACGGCGGTGATCGATCGGGAGTTGCCGCTGCGCAGCGGGCAGAGTGTCACCTATTCGTCCGTGATTGGAACGACGCGGCCGGGGCAATTGCGGCGGGACTTCCTGCGCTATATCGAGAGGGAGCGCGCTCACCCGTATCGAACATTTCTGCACTACAACTCCTGGTACGACCTGGGCTATTTCACAGCGTACGACGAGGCGGGTGCGCTGGATCGTGTGAACGCCTTGGGGACCGAACTGCACGAAAAGCGCGGCGTGGCGCTGGACTCATTTCTCTTCGACGACGGGTGGGACAATCACGCGTCATTATGGAACTTCAATGCCGGCTTTCCGGATGGGTTCGCGAAGGTTCGGGCTGCAGCACAGAAATATGGGGCGGAGCCGGGTATATGGATGTCGCCGTGGGGCGGATATGACGGGCCGAAGAAGGAGCGCGTGGCATTCGGCGATCGGGAAGGATACGAGATCGTCGATGGTGGGTTTGCGCTGTCGGGACCGAAGTATTTCGAGCGGTTTCTCGATGTGTGCCTGCGGATGATCGATGAGTATGGGGTGAATCAGTTCAAATTTGACGGGACGGGGAACGCGGACTCCGTTTTTCGGGGGAGCGCCTTCGACAGCGATTTCGCGGCAGCGATCCATTTGATCAGCGAATTGCGCAGGGCAGAGCCCAACCTATACGTCAACCTGACCACGGGGACGTATCCCTCACCTTTCTGGCTCTTGTATGCGGATTCGATCTGGCGTGGCGGCGAGGATGACAGCGAGATCGGCGCGGGATCGACGCGCGAGCAGTGGATCACCTATCGCGACGCGATGACGTATCAGCATGTGGTGGAGGCTGGGCCGCTGTTTCCGTTGAACTCGCTGATGCTGCACGGGATCATTTATGCACGATTCAACAAGCAGCTGAACACCGATCCGCAGAACGATTTTCACGATGAAGTGAGATCGTATTTCGGAACGGGGACGCAGTGCCAGGAGCTGTATATCACGCCGTCGCTGCTGAGCACGGCGAACTGGGACGATCTGGCGGAGGCCGCGAGGTGGTCGCGTGCAAACGCCGACGTGCTGCGGGATACACACTGGGTCGGCGGCGATCCGGCATGGGGCGAGGTCTACGGTTGGGCGGCCTGGGCACCTCGAAAAGGGATTCTGACCCTGCGAAATCCCAGCGCGGCGGAGCAGACCATCCGGATCGATATGGGGAAAGCATTCGAATTGCCGGAGGGCGCGGCGCGGGCGTTCACGGCGAGGAGCCCGTGGAGGGACGACGAACGGACGCCACCCATGGCGGTTCGGGCCGACACGCCGCTCGAATTTCATTTGGCCCCCTTCGAGGTGCGGGCCCTGGAGTTCACGCCGCGCGACTGAGTTCGCTCGATCCGAACGAGAATATTGCGCGAAGGAGCCTGCCCGAGTGCGATTCACCTCGTAGACCGGTCGCCGGGTCCTCCGTTGACAGGTGAGAGTCGACGTTCTACCATCGCTGTTCATTGAGGGTCGAATGTCTTCTATCACGACAAAAAAGAATCAGCAGCGCGCCAACCTGCTGCAGGGTACGCTCGACATGCTCATCCTGCGGACGTTGCTCTACGGCCGTGCGCACGGGCACGAGATTGGAAAACACATTCAGCGGACTACCAACGATTTTCTGCAAATGCAGCACGGTTCTCTCTATCCCGCCCTGCATCGCCTGGAACGGCGCGGATGGATAACCGCGAAATGGGAAACTGCTACCGATCGCAATCGCGAATTCAAGTACTACCGGCTGACGGAAAAGGGCAGAAAGCAACTCGTGGTGGAGGAATCCCGGTGGAAGCAGATGGCTGCGGCCGTCGCGCAGGTGATGTGGCCGGCGGCTGAGGAGAGCTGAGATGCGATGGTGGCAAATCCGGAAGCGGGATGAAGACCTGGAACGGGAGCTGCGCGCGGAACTGGAGCTGGAAGAGGAAGAGCAGAGGGAGCGCGGACTCTCAGCTGAAGATGCACGCACTGCAGCGCGGCGCGCTCTGGGCAACACCGCGCTCATTCACGACCAGACTCATGAAGCCTGGGGCTGGGCACCGTTCGAGCGGATTTCGCAGGATCTACGTTTCGGAGTACGGCAGCTGCGGCGGTCTCCGGGATTCACCCTCACGACGATTCTGTTGCTCGCCCTGGGCATCGGCGCTGTGACGGCGGTCTTTAGTCTGATCGATGCGGCCCTGTTGCGGATGCTGCCGGTGCGCGATCCACAGCAGTTGGTGGAATTCAAGACGATCGATCCCGACTCTCAAATCGATGATTCGTTCTCCTTTCCCACGTTCAAGGCATTCGAAAAGCAAACGCAGGTGCTCGACGGTTCTCTGGCCTTTCGCAGGCTGCACAACATCGATGTGGAGGTGGACAGGCATGGAGGACTCGTCGAGGGTCAGATGGTTTCGGGGAGGTACTACTCTGTTCTGGGAGTGCCGGCGATGTTGGGCCGGACGATTCTGCCGAGCGATGAATCGGCAGCCGCTGTGAATCCCGTTGCCGTGATCGGCTACGACTTCTGGCGGACGCGCTTTGCATCCGATCCGGAGATCGTCGGCAAGCATGTGTTGTTGAACAACGCCCCGTTCACGATCGTCGGGGTTACGCGGCCGGAATTCTATGGTCTGCAGCCGGGAGAGAGGATGGATGTCTCGATTCCTCTTGCAGCGGTTGCGCTGGTCAACCCTGGGTTCGTCGCGACGGGAGGGCCTGCCGATGCGATGAAGGCGCCCTTTCGCAGCTGGCTGTACGTGATGGGGCGACTACGGACTGGCGTGTCGCGGGAAAAAGCAGAGTCGAGCCTGGCCCCGGTATACGCGCAGTGCATGCATGAGGCGGCAGAGAGCCTGGCGGGGATGCCGTTCGACTCTCCAACGGTGCGTCAGGCGTTTCTCCATTTCCGATTGAAGCTGGAACCGGGCGGCCAGGGCCTGGCCTCGCTGCGCGAGCAGTTTTCGAAGCCGTTATGGATCGTCATGGCGGTGGTGGGGCTGCTGTTGCTGATCACCTGCGCGAACGTGGCGAATCTGCTGCTGGCGCGCGCCAACGCGCGAGAGAGGGAGATGGCCGTGCGGCTGGCGCTGGGTGCGGGCAAGATGCGTCTGATGCGCCAATTGCTGACGGAAGGCATTCTGCCTGGCCTGGGCGGAGGCGCGCTGGGAGTGGGGCTGGCATGGTGGGGGAGCCGTTCGTTGCTGGCGCTGATGGCGCGCGGACGCAATCCGGTATCGCTCAGCGTGCACCCCGATCTGAGCGTGCTGGGGTTTGCGTTGGCGCTTTCACTGGCGACGGCGCTGGTCTTTGGAACGATTCCGGCATGGAGGGCCGCGGACGTCGATCCGTCGCGGGGGCTCGCTGCGAGTGCTCGCCGGTCAGCGGTGGCGGGTTCACGCCACGGGCTGGGAAAATCGCTGGTCGCGATCCAGATCGGCATTTCTCTGGTGCTTGTGATCGGTGCAGGACTGCTCACGCGCACCCTGGCCAATCTTCGGAACTTCTATCCCGGCTTCAACGCCGAAAACGTGCTGCTGTTTTCAGTGGATCCGACAGTCGTTGGGTACAACGATGTAGTGCCGCTCTACGAACGAATCCTGAACCGGATGCAAACGATCCCCGGAGTACGCGTGGCGTCGGTGTCGGTGCACGGCCCGCTCAGCACGAACGTGAGCAGCACGCCGGTCCGAGTGCAGAATGGGTTGCACGCGGGAGAGGATCTGACTCCGGTCAACATTGAGCCGGTGGGACCGGATTACTTTGCGGCCATGGAAATCCCTCTGCTGCGAGGACGCGATGTTGCGTGGGGAGACCGCAATGGAACTGCGAAGGTTGCCGTGGTGAACGAGAGCATGGCGCGGCACTATTTCGGCGATGCCGATCCCATCGGGAGACGGGTGAGCATTCCCGGCTATCGCGGCGATGCGTCGTGGCTGCAGATTGCGGGGGAGGTTCGCGACATCAAGGTGCATGATCTGCGAGAAGGCACGACCATGATGCTCTATGTGCCGATGTTTCAGGCGCCGGAGGGCGGTTCGACCTTCGAGGTGCGAACCGCGATGGACCCCGAGCATGTGCAAACTGCAGTTCTGGAGGCGTTGCGGGAAATTGACGGCCGGCTGCCGGTGCATTTCGTGAGGACGCTGGCGACACAGCTCAATGACTCTCTGGTGCAGGAGCGACTGATGGCTTTGCTGTCAGAGGTCTTCGGCTTGCTGGCGTTGATCCTGACCTGCGTGGGATTGTACGGATTGATGGCTTACACGGTCACGCAAAGGAGAGGCGAGATTGGTATTCGCATAGCGCTCGGGGCGGAGCGGGGACGAATTGCGCGGATGATCCTGCGCGAGACTTTGCTGCTCTCGGGTTGCGGACTGGCACTCGGTCTGCCGGTGGCCCTGATGATGTCGCATTGGATGGGGGCCCAGTTGTTCGGAGTTAAACCGGCGGATCCGGTCACGTTGGCGGGTGCGTGCGTATTGATGGCGACCGTCGCGATGCTGGCGAGTTATCTGCCTGCGCGGCGTGCGGCCTCCGTCGACCCCATGCAGGCATTGCGAGCGGAGTGAGTTTTCTGCGCCGAGTTCATTCTTCCCGCAGAAGAA
>Ga0335072_10012761_pt1 | contig 11991 bp, 11 predicted proteins | sample Lox_Sample_21_FD_206725 | JGI IMG/M metagenome (GOLD analysis project Ga0335072, IMG submission 206725) | Soil microbial communities from Loxahatchee National Wildlife Refuge, Florida, United States - Lox_Sample_2.1 | ecosystem: Environmental > Terrestrial > Soil > Wetlands | place: USA...
ATAGAGTTATAGGACTGCAGGACGCGCTGCATTTCGTTGCATGAGATGCGCTGTCGAAGCGTGTACAAGTGGCCCGCAACCGGAGAGAACGAGCTGCCGGAAACCACTCCGTTCACCAGCGGTGAAATAACCGTTGACCCGCCCGGCTGAGTGACTTGAAATCCGGCGAGACAGTTCGTCGCGTTAATCACGCCATAATAGAGCCCGTTGATCACCCCCTGCGTCGACGAGCCGAACTGAACTCCGCCCGCTTCGAGAACCAGCGAGCCGCCAATTTCGAGCTGGTTAACCGTTGAGAGAGTTGTGTCGCCGTCGATTCCGTCGCCGCCACTGCAGGTAAGTCCGCTCGCGGTCAGCGACAGATGTGATCCCGAGTCGTTCAACTGCCAGATCTGTGCGTTGATCGTCGGCTCCTGGAAGAGGTCGGTCAACGGCTTTGTCTTCGATGCCGGAGGAAAATATGGCTCCTCGGTGAGATCGAAGAGCGTCGTGGTGCCGTCCCCCTGAAAGAACTCGGTTACATATGCGCCGGGCTCGCTCGGCCCGCAAACGGTAATATCGTTGGCCAGCACCTTAACCATCGAAGCCTGGAGATTCGACACCAGCAAGGTCCCGTCCGCCTCGCTCAGACTGTGGACCACGCTGCCAACTGGCATCATGGTCACGGCGCCGTTCACTACCCGATAGGCGCTACGCGCCATGGACGCCAGGGCGCCAGCATTCTTCGACCAGCTCTGCGCAGCGTCAGGGACAAACTCTCCGACGGTGCCGTTGCTCTCTCCCAGCGCAAAGGAGATTCCGTTCACTCCCAGCCGCGCATTCAATCCCTGCAGAAGCTGATTCGCCGACGCCAGCACTCCCGGCTGCGATAACGGCAGCTGCTGCAGGTCCAGCAAGAGGTCATCACTCACGGCCGACACCTGCGCCTGCAAAGCCGCCCCGGCATCGCCCTCTCCTACCAGCGACAGCGCGGGTTCCGTCCCAACATACCCCGTGAACAACACGACGGCGTTGTCGTCGCTGACGATCACGCGTCCATGCCGCACCGGCGTCGCCAGATTCGCGCCCGAGGGCGCGACGGTAAAGCTGCACAGGGATGGCTCGTTAAGTTGCCGTTCAACGATGAACTTTTCTCTCGAGACGATCGCCTGTGAATAGTCCACAGCTCCATTCCCGTCGAGATTATCGATGGTCAGCTTCAATGTTTTTCCTCGGGGTTCTAGATCAGGGTCATGGCGCTGGGCAGAAAGCTGCGGAAGCACACCACCTGCTGGCCATCGTTCGCGTCGGTTACCGGCAGCGCGCGAAATGCCGCGCTGAGCGCGATGCGCTCGATCGGCGCAATAAGGGCAGTAGCTGTCTCCGTAGCACCACCCATGGCCTGCAACCGGGGATAGTAGAAGAAGATGCGCTCCCCCTGCTCGCCGCACATCAGGAATAAAGCCGACCACTCCTGGAAGAAGCTGCCGCCTTCCCGGTCGACAAATCCAAGCACCGGCTGAACGCTCATGCCGCTCGTTGGCACGCCGGCGATCAATGGCTGCGCGAGTTGCAATCCGCCTTCGGCGACTTGCGATACTCGCGCCACGTTGAACGTCACCCGGCGAATGTAATCCGGATCGCTGTTTACAGCGCCGGCGCTCTGCACATACGCACCGCTAACCCCGGTGCCCACATAACCCGTCTGACCCGCGTAGTCCACATCTACCGCAACCATGCATCCGGCTGTGAACGCTGCAGACGCGACGGTATTGAGCGCGACAAACGTCGCCGTAGACCCCGACGAGGCAATGCTTGCCGCTGCCACTCCCTTCGCACCGGACCCATTCGCCGTCGCGCTCGCCGTTGGCGCAAGCAGGTTCATATGCTGCGATCCTCCCGACAGCGCCATCGAGAGTTTGCTCCACGTCTTGAAACGGAAGGAGAGACTGGCATCCACCGTCTCCTTCACCTGATACTGCGTCACTCCCGGCGATCCCGTTGTGACCCCGGCGATTTTGCTCAGCGATTTCCGACTGAAATCCTCAACCCACCCGAGGTCGACCCACGGCGCAGGCGGCATCGTAAGGGAAAATTGCCCGTTGATGGAAGGATCAAATACTGACGCCGTGCGGTTCACCCGGTTTACAGGCGCGAAGTAAGCGCGCACCCTGCTCGTAATCGGAGGCATCGCATTCAAAACGGTCAAAGGCGCGGTGCTCATTGCTCCCCCTGCTCCTGGAATGCGAACACGTTGACAGCTGCGACTCTTCCCATGCGCTCCCGCACCGTGGTTGCCGGTGCAAAGATCGCTTGTGACCAGAAAATCGAAGTACCCATCTGCGCAGCCGGTGTTTGCGTGTAATTCATCTTGATGGCGGAGGCGGGGCAAAGCAGCTGCAACAGCTCATCGTCCATCTCCTCAAGCGCGCGGCCCCGGTCCAGTCCCGCATTGTCCTGGGTGCCCGCTGTAGCGTAATGAATCTCACAGGTCATCTGCGTGAGAATTGACGGCAACTGCGTGTCGGCAGCCAGCTTCGTCCAGCGCAATACGAATACGTCGAGCGGTAGCTCCGCCACCGGGGCTTCCGCTTCCTCAACCAGGATGCCCGGCCGCGTTACTGCCCGAAGAGACATCGTTCGGCTGGGATTCACCGTGGTCAACCGGTTGCGCAGCGTAATGTAAAAAGTGTCTTTCCCGTTTTGCATGACTTCTCTCCGCTCAGCTCAAGGCTGCGCTTGCTGCATCTGCCACTCGGTTGTTGAATCACGTAACAGTAGCCGATACATATAGACCGCGCCCATGGTTTCCGACGCGGAAACAGCCTCGATGAGAAACAGCTTTCCTCCCACTTCCACTCCTGCCGCCATCGAAAACAGCGTGTCGGCCGAGTTCAATTGCAGTTCGCTCACCGCTCCCTGAACAGCCACGCCCGAGATCAACAGCTCATACTTTGCGGGCTGGCCCTCAGTCATGGTGGCCCGTGTGCGGCGAAAGACCGCCGGAGAAAGCGGCAACGACTGAAAGTTCGGCGGGTCCAGGCCAAGCTGCCCGGCGTCCGTCGTATGGCCTGTTGCAGGCGGCATCTGCAGAGAAGCCGTGGTGCCGCCATTGGCTCGCAGCAGTGCGTTGGCGACTCGCAACGCGTGGTCATCGAAATTCTGTGTGCTTGTATCCCAGCTCATCGTTTATCCCAGCCTGTTCGCGACCCAGGGGGCCAGCAGCACCTGCACTGTGCCGTCGATCAACGTGTTTGAGAAGTACTGAATCTGCATCGTGTCGAGCTTGCTCGATTTCACATTCAGTCCGGGCGTCGCCTGGGCGTTCTTCACTATCAGCGCGCAGGCACTGAGAACAGCATCCGGAATCGTCGCGAGGCCGGCTGTATAAACCACCTCAACTTCGTTGTAGGGCAACCCCATGATGTTCAACGGAAAGACCAACTCGCCCGTGTCGGAAACAAAGTCCACGGTCGTGGGGTCCACCGTGGTCCACGAGCCTGGAAGCGAAAACGCCCACAGCACTTCTTCCTGCAATGGATAAACAATCTGCCCGCGCCGGGGTTTTGCGTAACGCGCCTGGATGCTGACCAGCGGCGAAGTGGCTGGTGTGATAGGCGTCAGCGGAAGGTGGCTCAGGCGCACCGTCTGTGACCCTTCCTGCAGACGCAGGCGCTCGGTATATTGCGTCGGATTCAGGCTTACGCGCCGGCAGTGTGCGTTGATCAGCGCCGACGCAACCGTGATCCAATCGTCGGTAACGTCCGAAGACAGCCCGTAGCTCTCATACTGCGTTGGTTGCAAATATCCCATCAGATTCTCCTGCACCGTCCCAGCAGACATAGAAAGAGCAAGGCCAGCCTTGGTTGAGGCCGGCCCTGCAAATCGCGTCGACTGCTCCACCCGATTCAGTGGAGCAACTGCACTCTAGCGATCGACGAGCACCTGGTAGTGTGCGTAGTTGGCGCCTTTCACTACCGGGGCTCCGAACTTAACAACCACGTGCTGCGAAGCCAGCGATCCCGGAACGCCGAGCTGGAACACGCGCGGGTTGGGATCGCTCAGCCAGTGGTACTCGATCATGTCTTCGGTCACGATGTAGGCCGGCAGAACCGCCGAACCCGAGCCCGGCGTGCCCGTGTAGCTGAGCGTCCAGTCCGGAATCAAAGGAAGATTTCCTGCCTGCGTCGAGAGCGCCTTTACCTTGAAGCCGGCCGTGATCTCAACAGTTTCGAGGACCACGTTGTAGTCGGTCTTCATCTCGCGGTCAATCAGGTCAAGCAGCACCGGGTTGGCATAGATGGCGGTCGGGCGAACAGCAAAGCTCGAATTAGCCACCATCTGCGCCACGGTCGACTTGAATCCGTCGACGATGCTTGCCGTAGTTGCGATCGTCGTCGTGTTGCCGCCGCCGGCAATCTGCGTAGCCACGCCGTAATACTGAGCCGTCGTCGGAGTGCTCAGCGACGTGTCGTTGCCGTTCCACAGGGCAACATCGTGCGTAAGCATCACGCCGTCGATGGTATCCACCAGGTCTTTGGCCTGCAGGTAGGCGAACTGCTTCTGCTGCGTGCCCAGCTCCATGTCAAAGAGGTTGTAGTTCAACTGGGCAACGATTGCCTTCAGCGGAACACTCCGCTCCACGCGGGTCGGGCTGACCACTGGCGCGACGATATTGCGCGGATCGACAAAACCCGCTGTACCAGGAGTCGGAATCCCCGTCTCTTCGAAGAAGCGCGACGGATGACCAGTCGCAGGGACCTGCTTGATTCGCTGGCCGAACGCGCCGCGGCGGCGAACGATATCCGTAATCTCTGTCTGATACAACGGAACTTCAATAGCGCCAGGCCCGATATAATCCGCAGCCGAATGAATGTCGTGAAAATTTGCCTTCATCTTTGTCCTTCTGCCCTCAGGGCGCGAATTGCTGCACCAAAAAGAAAAGTCCGCCGTGGCGGACCCATCGCATACAGCCTCTACTGAACCTAAGCCAGTGTTCCGGCCCTCATCAGCTGTGCCTTCACAGCAATACGCTGCTCCAGGCTCAGCCCTGTAAGCGCTGCATCAAGAGCGCCGGCCTCGATCGATTCGAGCGAAGTGATTCCGCCCTTGGCCAGCAGCTGCGTGGTCGAAGCAGGCAGCGTCTTGCGTGCTGCCGCCGGTTTCGTTGCCTGCACGCGCAACTCCGCAATCTGCTGCTCGGCAGTGGCCAGCTTCCGCTCAAGTTCGAGCTCACGCTGCGAAATCTCCGCGCCGTGCTCGACCGCGGCAACGATCCGTTGCACATCGCCGCTCATGGACGCGTCACGCTGCTCCAGAGATGCAATCGCTCTCTCCAGAAGGCTGACTGCGGCGCTCAGTTTCTCGATACCCTCGCTCATCGCGCCTTCCACCTGATTTGCCTCTATCTGCATCTTGCTTCCTTTCCCTTTTCCAATTGCCCGTTGTTGCTTCCTTGCGGACGTCGTGGCCGTTCCGTCCACACTCGATCCGGAGCTCCCTTGGCCGACAGCCCGGCGTTTCGGCACCGTTTCGCCGCAAGCCGGAAAGAAGTTTCGCGATAGGCTGCCTTCTCACGGAGAAGGATCGCCGCTCCCGTAAAGGTCGCCCGTGTCAGCGACCAGACATTCGCATTCATGTCGGCTACGTGTGCATTCGCTATTTCGTACGACATGCCCATCGCGCCCGCATGACTGCGCCGCATCTGTTCTTCGACCTCGGGAAAATCCTTCCCAAACAAATAACCGCTCACCTGCAGACGATTGCCTTCCACATCCGCCTCTGTGATGATCCCGCACTTTCTGCGGGCATCGTGGCCATCCCATCCCGGCGTGTAGTCCACCGCCATACCCAGCAGCGAGGGCAACGCCAAAACAGCCGCTGCCCGCGTCAGGATCACGCGATGACCGCGCGCTCCCGAAGGAGGACGGTTGCTGGGCTCATCCACGAGCGTCAGCACACCCTCAAACGGAACCCGGTTCGGATGACCGGCAACATCAGGTAGAGCGACTGCCAGTGCTTCCAGTCTCATTCCCCCTCCCTATGAATCTCGTTTTCTATTCATCCTGCTGCACCAATGCCGAATTAACGACCTCCTCTTCTTCCTGCGGATTTGGGCGCGGCATCGACCCTCCGGGCAGCGGAGCCAGCCCGCGCATCGCGCGCACCTCATTCACTGTCAGCACCCCCGCCGCCAACAGCGCCGTCTGGATCTGAATCTCCGACATCTCGTCTCGCGAGTCGAGTTCATTGAATACGAACTCGAACTCGGCCCAGCCCAACCTCTTCGCAAACAGGTCGCGCGTGAGGTGCTCGGCCAACAGCCTCGCCAATGGCGTAATCGCACTGTGGAACGCCTCGTTCATCAACTCGTTTGCCGTCGAGCGATTCACGTCCTGCGTCTGCCCCAGCAGCACGGGAGGCAGCCCGAATGCGTTCGCGACCATGCGGATGAGAAACTCCTGCCAGTTCAACCGCAGATCCGCATCCGTTCCCTGCGCGAAGCGCAGCACTTCCGGCTTCTGCTCGGTGCTCAGAATCGGAACCCGGCCCGTGCCCTCAATCTCATCCTGCCACCAGCGAATGAGCCGCTCCTGCTGCGCGGGCGTGGTCTCGTTCAGCCACAACGCATACTGCACCACTGAGTTGCTGGCCAGCTTGCCGGCAAAACGGTGCGCGCTCAAGAAGGTGTTCACTGTCTCGAACGCAACCTCCAGTGGACCAAGACCGAATGGTGTGTGCGTGCGGGGATTCATCCTCAGGTAAATCAGCTCATCGTCGTTCAGAGGAATGAGCCCCTCACTGCCGGAAAGTCCCGTCGTCTGCGCATAACGCGGGGAGTCCGGCGCGCCATCCCACTTGGGGTTGATGCGTATGGTTGCGCCATCCACGGCCCAAAGTTCGAAGGGCTTCTCCACATCGCTGGTCAACTCCATCTCAATGGCGCCAAAGCCGCCTACCAGGGCGTCTTCCAGCACCTGTTCAATCAGCGTGCGAAACGAATCCGAATCGTTCGGCGCCTCAAGGGTACGTCGAAGCGTTGCCATCCTTTTCGCCGCGTAACCCACCTTCTGCGGCGTGTAGTCGCGCTTCAGTCTTACCTGCCAGTCGAGACTGGCCACCCGATCCTTGATGAGGTTGATCGCCCGCCTCACCACCGGTGTCTCCGCAAACTTTCGCAAATTCGCCGGAGTCGGCTTGGGAAGAGCCCGCTGCGCCGACGGATAGGGACTTAGAATCGACGGCAAAGCTACGGTCTTGCGTTGAACGGCAGGCTCACCTCCTGACCGCGCCTCGACACCCCCCAGTCGTTTCCATGCATTTCGGATTGAATCCTTCACGCTCACTCGCCTCTCACTCCTTCCCCGCTTTCCGGCCAACAAAAAAGGCATGGCGCGTGCCATGCCTCAACAATTTCCAAAAACCTGAACTAAAGCCGCAGCTCCCGCCGTGTTGTCTCAGCGACCCGTTCCAGATCGCTCGTCGTCATTACTCGAATGCTTTGCGCCTCCATCGACTCTTTTGCAAATGCGTACTGTTCCAGCCGCTCCTCGTCCTGCCTGTCCTTGATCGGCTCGACAATCGCCGTCAATTCGAGCTCGGCATTCTCAATCTTCTTCACCCCGGCAATCAACGCAGGAGCGCTGAATGCCAGCACTTTGGCTAGCTCGGAATCGCCCTCGAGCGACACCGCATGAAACATTCGCAAGGTCCCGTTCGGCCTGTAACCGCAGTCAATCCGCAGAGAATCTCCAGGCCGCGTATAAGTCGCCGCTGGAATTCGCTTGCGCAGCAAATCCCACACGCCTGCCCGCTCAAACTCCGTCCGCATGCGTGCATGAATGGCCGCGCGGCCGCCGCGCCGCTCCGCCGCCTGACGCTTTCTCGGTTCCACATACAGCTGCATCAACAGGTCTATTTCCGCTGGCATCGACTCCGCAAGGCTACCCTTTAAGGGAGCAATCTGTAACAAGTGCGAAAACGAATCATCCAGCGTTTTCAGAATCGGCTGATCGTCTTCGAGCAGCCGCCGTCTCACCTCCGACTCCAGGGCCTCCAGCGTGGCGATATCGGCGTCCGGATCCATGCAGCGCACCCGCGACCAGTCCCTTGTAAAACGCACAATCGTGCTCTCAGGGCGGCCCGCTTCGCGCAGCAGCACCCCGATATTCACCGACTCCTCCCGCGCTCGGTCCGGCACATACCGCACCAGGAAGAATTCACATGGAAGCCGTTCGTTCACCTTGTTCCGAAATCACTCCTTGGCGCGCCCCTTTCTCACAACAGGTCGCGCCCGTTGCACGCCCAGCAACTACATCACGTACCTTCGCCTTATATCATCGACCCATGGTGGCTCAGGGAACTGCTCCCTGCCGGCTTTTTCCGCCCTCTTCCCCCAATTCGGGAATGGAGCCCGCGACGATTCCCGAAACCCATCAATCAACTCCCGCAATCTTGGCCGTCTTCTCACCAGCTCTTCCACCAGCGCTTCCAGGGCCGACGCATCACCGCCGTACCACTCCGGTGGAACCGTCTCCGCAATCTCCCAGATCGTCTGCGCCTCGAGCTCCTCGATACGACTCAACCAGGGTTCAAAGCTTTGCCATCCCGTTACATCCCAGTACACGGCGTTGCGCGCGAAAACCCCGCGCAGCGGCGCGTCTCGGAATATCCACTCGCCAGCGTTGAAGCAGTAGCCATAGTCGATGAAAGTCGCCGTGTAGCGCTTTTCCCTCGGCTTCTTGGAGTACACCGCCTGACGACCGTTCACGTTGCACGTCCACTTGTCAAAGGCCAGAATCCCGGCAAACTCCCCCAGATTCCTCACCTCAACCAGATGCTCCTCCGGCAGATAGTCGAAAAGATGCCCCGGCATCAACCCGCCTACCAGTCTCGACCCAAAGCACAGCCCGGCGCGGCAACGCTCCCGGCGCGGTCCCAGGTCCAGGTCGAGTTCCGAAGTGTTATCGATCAGCCACTCCGTCACATCCACTACGTCGCATGCGGGAGCGCTCAGCCCAACCGCAGCCGCCAGCTTGGTCGCCACCAGCTCGTTCACCAGCACGCGGATATGTTGCGGATTGTTCTGGAACTTCACCACATACGCGTTCCCGTCAGCGCCAAGCATCAGATGCCCCTGCGCTCCGCCCCGCATTCTCCGGATTTGCTGCACTGCCAATACCGCCAAACTTGCCTCCGGCAATCTACCGGATTCTATCAACCCATGAACCGGATGCAGGCATCTGCAGCTCGTTTCTCACGGCAATCGCCATCGCCATAGCCATCACGCAATCATCATGCTCCCCGTTCTGCGCCGCCATCTTCCCGTTACTATGACGCACAAAGGTCCTGCACTCCTTGAGCAAGCGATCACTCGAAAATATTCCGGGGGTCTCTACCAGCGCCGCGCCTAAACCGCCGATGATCTGCGGCCGCGTGAGCTGCGAGGTCAACCATCCGTCCTGGCCGCCCTGCGCATAAATCCTCGGGTACCGGCAAACCCCGGTCAGGTATGCCAGGATTCCAGATCCATGATTGTTCCGCTCCACCACAACGATTGCGCTGTTGTATTCGCCGGCAAGCTTCGCCATCTCCGCGGCAAGCTCGTATCCACCCATCTTGCTCTTCAGCTCTGCACACTGCAGACATGTTTCCACCTCGACAACCTGTGCCGCCGAGTAGTCCCCTTCTGTTCCCCCTCCCGCCGGATCCACCGCAATCAGGTACTTACGTCCGGCCACCGGCAGAAACCATATCTTCAACTGTCCGCCCAGGCGCGTGCTTATCGGATCGCGCAGTTCTCTCTGCCGCCCATCGACCGCATCGCGATCGAAGACGCAATCTCCGCTGCTCAGGAAGCACTCATTTGCATCCTCGGCATACTCCTGCTTCGCCAGACCGCGAAAGTTCGCCTCTATGTCCCGCCGGTGTCCGATCTGCGCATGACTCAGTCCGTGCTCACACATAAGCCTGCGCTCTGCATCCGTCAGCGTCGTTTCACTGACCGCCATGCCACAGTAGGAAGGCTCCCACCACCACGGGAAGAAGTGCCGCACCAGTCCGGTAGTGTCCGCCTCCTGCCACTCCTGCCAGAAGCACCCGCCCGCACCCATCGGGGTCGACTCCAGAACCAGCTCTCCCGCCGCGGGCATTGCCGCACGCAGCCCCTGCAGCGTCTCCGCCGCATCCGCTCCCCAGCGGGCTACCTCTGAGCAATGCAGGTTCGTGATTGTCAGGCCGCGACCCGCATTCGGATCGGCCGCCGTCTCCACCCGGTACTCGCTATCCAGCAGTGGAAATACGATCTGCCGGGTGTTCGACCGTGACGTCTTCCATAGACCCTTGCGCACATTCCGCGGAAGATATTCCATAAACCGGTGGACCATGCGAAAGATGGACTCCGCCGCCTCCTGGGTATGAGCCACCTGAACGGTAAGCGTTCCCGGCTGCGTGATCGTCTTAAGAAAGAGCCTGCCCGAGACCCATGTGCTGATTCCCATCTGTCTTGCCTTCAGTACGATATTTTTCCGGCCGCGTCTCCTTTCGTACTCCAGTTGAACGCGGTTTGGAACCAGAGGAATATTTCTTCCTGTCCGGTCCCGCACGCGCAGCCATCGCTTCGCCAGATCGATTCCCACCGGCTTCCCGCGCAGTGTCTCGCAACGGTTATCCAGCATCAATCCCAGGCGCTTCAGTTGCTCCAGTTCGCCTTCTCCTGCGGACATTCCACGCCTCTCGCCGTTAGAAGGCGTACCAGTTGTAATCCGGCCCGCACACCAGCGTCCGCTTTCCCGCCGCAGAAATCACGAGCGTCTGGGCCGCTGTGCCCGCATAATTGATCGTCTGCGAACTCACCGTCTGCAGCGTTACCGTATTGGCCGAGGTGTCCGACTTGATCACCGTCAGTTCCAGGCCGGTGGGCGACGCGTTATCCGCCAGGGGCGTATAGCAGCTTGGCAACGTCAGCGTCTGCGCTCCGCTCGACGCATTGGCAATCACATTGTTGTTCGCATTCGTCAACGTCAACGCTGATGAAGTGTTGATCACCGTGCTCAACGCGATGCCGCCATTGGACCGGATGGTTCCCTGATAGGTGATGTTGAAGAACGGAGTCACTCCCGAAAAATGCCCCTGGAAAATATCCCCCTGGTATCCGGTGTAGAGCTGCGCCGAATAAGCGGGATAGCTCGATGCTGCCGCGACCGGCGTCGACCAAACTCGCGGCACTGCCCCCGAAGGATCGTTGATATTGGCACCGCCGCTCGAGAATCCGGTCACCTCCGCCGGCTCAAGCGCCTGGCTATAGTTACCGCAACCTGTAAGGTGATGTACGGTCGAGAACGATGGAGGATTGCCCGCAGCGCCGGCATAAGTAATCCAGTTCACGCCCGAATTCATCCCCAGGCAATCCACGTCAGCGATGAGCATATTATTCGTAACTTCGGCAGCTACATATGCCAGGTTTGCGGTCGGAAAACTCGTCAGGTTCGGCCACTGGATGTGCCCGCCATGAATCGCCACGCCATTTGCGCCCACATAGAACCCGGCAACTGCAGGGCTGTCGACGTAGGTGTCTGTCCACACGCTTCCTCCGCCGCCAACGTCGTAGATCACATAGCTGGTCGCAAAGGAAGCATTCGCTGCGGTGCTCGTCGCCGCGTTATTCACGCAAGGCGCGGTTGTGCAGGCATATGGATAACCGAAACCATGAATCAGATACCCGGTGTTTCCCGTGCCCTCGTTGTAAACGCCGGCAGTCAACGCATTTCTCACAACGATATCGTCCAGGTGGCTGTCGATGGCTGTCTTCTCCAGATGAATGCCGTAAGCCGGCCTGCTCGCGGGTGTGAACAGTGACGCGTTATAGCTCACCGTCACATTGCGCAGCAGAAAATTCGCCTGGTGTCCGTTGGTCGTCGATTCTTCACCCAGCAGGATGCCTTCTGCTGTGGTGTCGTTCACCGTCACGTTGTCGATCAGCAATCCGCGAAACCACTGCAGCTCGAATCCATG
>Ga0335072_10012762_pt1 | contig 11990 bp, 9 predicted proteins | sample Lox_Sample_21_FD_206725 | JGI IMG/M metagenome (GOLD analysis project Ga0335072, IMG submission 206725) | Soil microbial communities from Loxahatchee National Wildlife Refuge, Florida, United States - Lox_Sample_2.1 | ecosystem: Environmental > Terrestrial > Soil > Wetlands | place: USA: Florida...
CCGAGCACCGGCTGCGGCTGGTCCAGCTGTCCGACCACGCGCTGGAGGAGTTCGGCATCGAGACCGAGGCCCTGATCGCGGAGTACGGCCCGGACGTCCCGGTGCCGGTGCCTGGTGACGAGGCGGCTGTGTCCAGCACCGGGCCGTCCCGCTACGACCGGGCCGAGATCGAGCGCCGGGCCGCCGACGCCCAGCGCCAGCTCGACCGGCTGGGCAAGGTCAACCCGCTGGCCCTGGAGGAGTACGCCGCCCTGACCGAACGCCATCAGTTCCTCGCCACCCAGCTGGATGACCTGCGCAAGACCCGGCGCGACCTGCTCACCGTGGTCAAGGAGGTCGATGACCGGGTGCAGGAGGTGTTCGCCTCGGCCTACGCCGACACCGCGCGGGAGTTCGAGCAGCTGTTCGCCCGGCTGTTCCCCGGCGGCCAGGGCAACCTGGTCCTCACCGAGCCGGACGACATGCTGGCCACCGGGATCGAGATCGAGGCCCGGCCGCCGGGCAAGAAGGTCAAGCGGCTGTCGCTGCTGTCCGGCGGGGAACGGTCGCTGACCGCCATCGCCTACCTGTTCGCCATCTTCATGGCCCGCCCCTCGCCGTTCTACGTGCTGGACGAGGTCGAGGCGGCCCTGGACGACACCAACCTGCAGCGCCTGCTCGGCGTCTTCGAAGAGCTCCGCGAGAGCTCCCAGCTCATCGTCATCACCCACCAGCGCCGCACCATGGAAGCCGCCGACGCCCTGTACGGGATCACCATGCGCGGCGACGGCGTCTCCACCGTGATCAGCCAGCAACTAGCCACCCGCCAGCCCGCCTAGCTGTGTTTCCCCCGGCACGCCACGCACCTGAGGATCCCGGGCTCGGCGGCCGGGCCGGTGGATGCGGCAGCCGGCGGGGTCTGGGAGACTGTGAGCCTGATGGAATACGTGATCCTGATCATCGTCATCGCGGTCCTGGCCGTCGTGGCCGGTGGCTGGCTGCTGTTCGTCCGGCCTCGCCGCGGCCGCGTATCCGCACCGGAAGCGCGGCCGCCGTCACCCCCGGCCACGCCCGCGCCAGGCGGCGCGCCCGCCGACACTGAAGCGGCCGAAGCCGGGAAGCCCCAGGCCACCGCCGGGGTGCTCGAGGTCGAGCGGCCGCCGCCGTCGGCCGGGCGGATGGTGCGGCTGCGGGCCCGGCTGGCCCGCTCGCAGAGCTCGGTGGGCTCGGCCCTGCTGAACCTGCTGTCCCGGGACCGGCTCGACGACGAGACCTGGGACGAGATGGAGGAGGTGCTCATCACCGCCGACGTGGGCGTGGCGCCCGCCCGGATCATGGTCGATGACCTGAAGACCAAGGTCAAGGTGCTGGGCACGCGCGGGCCGAAGGAGGTCCGCGAACTGCTCCGCGCCGAGCTGCTCACCCAGCTCGGCGACGAGGACCGGTCGCTGCACACCGCACCGCACAACGGCACGCCCGCGGTGGTCCTCATGGTCGGCGTGAACGGCACCGGCAAGACGACGACCTGCGGCAAGCTGGCCCGGGCCCTGATCGGGGACGGGGAGACCGTGCTGCTCGGCGCGGCCGACACGTTCCGCGCCGCCGCGGCCGACCAGCTGCAGACCTGGGGCGAGCGGGTCGGGGCCAAGACGGTGCGGGCCGACCGGGACGGCGCCGACCCGGCCAGCGTGGCGTTCGAGGCGGTCAGCGAGGGCATCGAGACCGGCGTCGACGCGGTCATCATCGACACCGCCGGGCGGCTGCACACCAAGGTCGGGCTGATGGACGAGCTCGGCAAGGTCAAGCGCGTGGTGGAGAAGAAGGCCCCGGTGGACGAGGTGCTGCTGGTGCTCGACGCCACCACCGGGCAGAACGGGCTGCGCCAGGCCCGGGTGTTCGTCGAGGTGGTCGACGTCACCGGCATCGTGCTGACCAAGCTCGACGGCACGGCCAAGGGCGGGATCGTCATCTCGGTCCAGCGCGAGCTGGGCGTCCCGGTCAAGCTGGTCGGCCTGGGGGAGGGGCCCGATGACCTGGCCCCGTTCGACCCGGCCGCATTCGTCGACGCCATCCTCGGCTAGGCCGCACCGAATGCGAAACACGGCTGTAACACGCGACCGGGGTCTTTCACCTCGCTGACACACGCCGACGCCTCGGGTGAAACCTCCACCGCGGAGGGTCGGTACAGGACCTGGCGAAGGGACACCCGACGATGAAGCTCATCACCGCTGTCATCAAGCCGTTCAAGCTGGACGACGTCAAGGCCGCGCTGCAGGCCTTCGGCGTCCACGGCCTGACCATCACCGAAGCGAGCGGATACGGCAGGCAGCGAGGCCACACCGAGGTGTACCGCGGCGCGGAATACCAGGTCGACCTGGTGCCGAAGGTCCGCGTCGAGGTCCTCTGCGAGGACGAGGACGCCGACGACCTGATCGGAGTGGTGGTCAAGGCGGCGCAGACCGGCCGGATCGGCGACGGGAAGGTCTGGTCGGTGCCGGTCGAGACGGTGGTCAGGGTCCGCACCGGGGAACGCGGGCCGGACGCCATCTGAGCTGAGCCCATGAGCGGTCCGGGGGACTCATGGACACCATGACCTCGTTCGCCGCGGATCGCGCCCGCCGGACCGGCCAGGTCGACCGCTGGCTGGCCGAGCTCCTGGGCACCGAGCCCGGCGTGGCCCTGGTGGCCGTCGGCGGGTACGGGCGCCGGGAGCTGCTGCCCCGCAGCGACCTGGACGTGGTGCTGCTGCACGACGGCCGGGACGGCATCGCGGGCATCGCGGACCGGATCTGGTACCCGGTGTGGGATTCCGGCGCGGAGCTCGACCATGCGGTGCGCACCGTGCCGCAGGCCCGGCGGGTGGCCCGCACCGACCTGAAGGTCGCGCTCGGGCTGCTGTCGGCCCGGCACGTGGCCGGCGACCCGGATCTCACCGAACGCCTGCGCGAGGGCGCGCTGGAGGACTGGCGCGCGGCCGCGCCGGCCCGGCTGGCCGAGCTGCACGCCGCTCACGACGAACGCACCAGGATCAGCGGCGAGCTCGCCTTCCTGCTGGAACCGGACCTGAAGGAGGCCCGCGGCGGGCTGCGGGACGTGCACGCCATCCAGGCGGTGGCGGCGGCCTGGGTCGCGCCCGCGCCCGGCCCGAAGGTCCGCACCGCCTACGAGCAGATCCTGGACGCCCGGCACGCGCTGCACGAGATCACCGGCCGCCGCCTGGACCGGCTGGTGCTCGAGGAGCAGGACGAGGTGGCCCGGGCCCTCGGCCTGCTCGACGCGGACGTGCTGATGCGGATGCTGGCCGGCGCGGCCCGGACCGTGGCCTACGCGGTCGACCACACCTTCCGCCAGACCGACCGGCTGCGCGGGCGCCGGCTCCGCCGCCGTCCGGCCGAGCGGCGCCCGCTGGCCGACGGCGTGGTCGAGCAGGACGGCGAGGTCGTGCTGGCCCGGGCGGCCGACCCGGCCGGCGACCCGGTCCTGGTGCTGCGGGCCGCGGCCGCTGCCGCGCAGGCCGGGCTGCCGCTGGCGCCCCGGACCCTGGACCGGCTGACCGAATGCCCGCCGCTGCCTGTCCCGTGGCCCGCCCCGGCCCGCGACGCTCTGCTGGCCCTGCTCGGGGCCGGCCCGGCCGCGGTCAGCGTCTGGGAGGCGCTGGATGCCGCCGGGAGCGAACAGGGCCTGATCACCTCGCTGATCCCGGACTGGGAGCGGGTCAGGAACCGGCCGCAGCGCAACCCGCTGCACAAGTTCACCGTGGACCGCCACCTGGTCGAGGCGGCGGCGCACGCGGCCGCGCTGACCCGCGAGGTGGCCCGGCCCGACCTGCTGCTGCTCGCCGCGCTGCTGCACGACATCGGCAAGGGCTGGCCCGGCGACCACAGCGTCACCGGGGCGGTGGTGGCCCGGGACGCGGGCCGCCGGATGGGCCTGCCCGACCCGGACGTGGAGCTCGTGGCCTCGGCCGTCCGGCACCACCTGCTGCTGCCCGTGGTCGCGACCCGGCGGGACCTGGATGACCCGGTGACCGTCAAGCAGGTGGCGGCGCTGGTGCCCAGCCGCGCGCTGCTCGAGCTGCTGCACGCCCTGGCCATCGCGGACGGCCTGGCCACCGGGCCCGCCGCGTGGAACGACTGGAAGGCCACGCTGGTCACCGACCTGGTCGGCCGGGTGGCGGCCGTGCTGGCCGGTGAGCCGACGCCCGCTCCGGCTCCGCTGCGCGACGACCAGCTGGCCCTGGCCGCTGACGGCGGCCCGGCGGCCACCGTGCGCGGATCGGAGGTGACCGTGGTCGCGCCCGACCGGCCGGGCCTGCTGTGGCGTGCGGCCGGGGTACTGGCCTCGCACCGGCTGGCGGTCCGCAGCGCCAACGCCACCTCGGTCGGGAGCACGGCGGTCACCGTGTTCGACGTGGAGTCCGAGTTCGGGGAGCCCCCCGACCCGACCCTGGTCGCCGGGGACCTGCGCCGGATGCTGCTGGGCCGGCTGGACGTGCAGGACCGGCTGGAACGCCGGGCCCGGGCCGTCCCGCCGCGCGGCACGGTGATCCCCGCACCCAAGGTCACCCTGGTCGACGGGGCCTCGGAAACCGCGACCGTGGTGGAGGTCCGCGCGCACGACGCGCCCGGGCTGCTGTGGCGGGTGGGCCGGGCCCTGGGTGAGTGCGGCCTCAACGTGCGGGCGGCCCGGGTGGAGACGCTGGGCGCCGAGGTGGTGGACGTGTTCTACGTGACCGGCGAGGACGGCGAGCCGCTGACCGACCGGGACCTGCGCCGTTCCATCGTGCACTCGGTCCTGGCGGTGCTGGCTATCTAGGGCCTGGCCGGCTGAGGGCCCGTCAGCCGGTAGCCTGGATAGGTGTTTGAGACCCTATCTGACCGGCTGACGCAGGTCTTTTCGTCGCTGCGCGGCCGGGGACGGCTGTCCGCTGCCGATATCGACGCGACCATGCGGGAGATCCGCATCGCCCTGCTCGAGGCGGACGTCGCGCTCCCGGTGGTCAGGCAGTTCATCGCGCGGGTCAGGGAGCGGGCCGGCGGCGAGGAAGTCTCCGCCGCGCTGAACCCCGCGCAGCAGGTCATCAAGATCGTGAACGAGGAGCTGATCGGCATCCTCGGCGGCGAGGCCAGGCGGCTGCGGTTCGCCAAGGTACCGCCGACCGTGATCATGCTGGCCGGCCTGCAGGGCACCGGTAAGACCACGGTGGCAGCCAAGCTCGCGCTGTGGCTCAAGGAGCAGGGCAACACCCCCCTGATGGTCGCCGCCGACCTGCAGCGGCCCAACGCCGTGCAGCAGTTGCAGGTCCTCGGCGAGCGCGCCGGGGTCGCGGTGTACGCCCCGGAGCCGGGCAACGGCGTCGGCGATCCCGTACAGGTCGCGCGGCAGTCGCTGGACGAGGCCCGGCGGCGCCAGCACAACATGGTCATCATCGACACCGCCGGCCGGCTGGGCGTCGACGAGGACATGATGGCCCAGGCCCGCGCGATCCGGGACGCCACCGAGCCGGACGAGATCATGTTCGTGGTCGACGCCATGATCGGCCAGGACGCGGTGGCCACCGCGCAGGCCTTCCTGGACGGGGTCGGTTACGACGGCGTCGTGCTGACCAAGCTCGACGGCGACGCCCGCGGCGGTGCCGCGCTGTCCATCGTGCAGCTGACCGGCCGGCCGATCATGTTCGCCTCGGCGGGGGAGAAGCTCGAGGACTTCGACCTGTTCCATCCCGACCGGATGGCCTCGCGCATCCTCGACCTCGGTGACATCCTCACCCTGATCGAGCAGGCCGAGAAGGCCTTCGACGCCGAGCAGACGGCCGACCTGGCCGGCCGGATCGCTTCGGGCGAGGGCTTCACGCTCGAGGACTTCGTCGAGCAGCTGTCCATGGTCCGCAAGCTCGGGCCGATCGGGAACCTGCTCGGCATGCTGCCCGGCGCGGCCAAGAACCGTGAACTGCTGTCCCAGGTCAACGACAAGGACCTGGACCGGGCCGAGGCCATCGTCCGGTCCATGACCCCGGAGGAGCGGCGCAACCCGAAGATCATCAACGGCTCGCGCCGGGCCCGCATCGCCAACGGCTCAGGCGTGGCCGTCGGCGAGGTCTCCCAGCTGGTCACGAACTTCTTCGAGGGCCAGAAGCAGATGCGGGCCATGTTCAGCGGCGGCATCCCGGGCATGCCGCCCGGGATGAACGCGATGGCCCGCCGGGCGGCGGCCAAGGGGTCCGCCCGCGGCAAGAAGGGCAAGAAGAAGCCGGCCCGCAGCGGCGACCCCCGCCGCGCCGCCGAGATCGCGCGCGGCGCCGGCTCCCAGGGCCCCGCCGGCCAGGGCCCCGCCGGCCAGGGCGTCCCGCCCGGCCTCGGCGGCGCCGGCGGCCCGGCCGGCCTGCCCGAGGGCTTCCCGCAGAACCTGGCCGACGGCCTGGCCGGCCTGCAGCCCGGCCTGAACTTCCCGCCCCCGCCGCAGGGCAACATCCCCGCCGCCTTCCGCGGCGGCGACAAGCGCCGCGACAAGAAGAAGTAGCGCCCCCGCCCGATCTCGCCGGCGCGATGTCACGATGAGCCGGTTATAACCGGCCCGATGTTCCAGCGGGCCGGTGGCTCCCCGCCTGCCGATCCAGCTATCCCGGAGCCAGGGCGCGGACCATGTCGATGGTGTCGGCCTCGGCGGCGGACTTGTCCTCGCGGTAGCGCAGCACCCGGGCGAAGCGCAGCGCCAGGCCGCCGGGGTAGCGGGGGCTGCGCTGCACGCCGTCGAAGGCGATCTCCACCACCAGTTCCGGCCGGACGTAAACCGTGTAAGCGTCCCGCCGGGACTCCAGGGCCAGCAAGCGCGAGGTCTGCCAGGCCAGCAGCTCGTCGGTCAGGCCCTTGAACGTCTTGCCCAGCATGACGAAACCGCCGGTGGCCGGGTCGCGCGCGCCCAGGTGCAGGTTGGACAGCCAGCCGCGCCGCCGCCCGTGTCCCCACTCGACGGCCAGCACCACCAGGTCCAGCGTGTGCCGCGGCTTGACCTTGATCCACCCGGCGCCCCGCCGGCCCGCCGCGTACGGCGTATCCAGCGACTTGACCACCACGCCCTCGTGCCCTCGGGAGATCGCGTCAGCGAAGAATCCGGCCGCCTGCGGCACCGAATCGGTCACCAGGCGGGGCATGAGCAGTTCGGGCGGCACCGCCCAGGCCAGCTCGGCGTGCCGCTTCCAGTCCGGCAGGTCGATCAGGTCCGCGCCCTCCAGGTGCAGCGCGTCGAACAGGAACACCGACAGCGGCGGGCCATCGGCGGCATCGGCGCTGGCGGCCCGGGCCGAGGTGTCCTGGAACGGCAGCGGCCGGCCGTCCCCGCGCAGCGCGATCAGCTCGCCGTCCAGCACCGCCGCCCGGACCGGCAGCTTGGCCAGCGCCGCCACCACCTCGGGCAGCCGCCCGGTGATCTCGTCCAGGGTCCGGGTGAACAGCCGCACCGAACCGTCGGCCAGGTGAGCCTGGATCCGGATCCCGTCCAGCTTCCACTCCACCGCGGCCTGCACCCCCGGACCGATCTTCTCCAGCGCCTCGGAAAGGCTCGTCGCGCTGGCCGCCAGCATCGGCCGCACCGGCCGCCCGACCTCCAGCCCGAAGGCCTGCAGCGCCGGCGTCCCTCCCGCCAGGGCCGCGGCCGCCACCGCGCCCAGCGAGCCGCGCAGCATCATGGCCCGGCGGACCGCCGCGACCGGCACCGACGCGGCGCGCGCCACCGCGTCGGTCATCACCCCCTCCAGCGCGCCCTGCCGCAGCTCGCCGGACAGCAGCCCGAACAGGAATTGCTGTTCCGCCGCGGTGGCCCGGCCGAACAGCTCCCCGACCAGGACGCGCCGCGCGGCCGCCGAACCCTTCCCGGCCACCGCCCCGATCGCCGAGAAGGCCGCGTCCACCTCGCCCAGCGTCAAGGTAGGGACGGCCGCGGCCGGGAATCCGTCCCGCAGCACCGCCCAGCCGACCCCGATCTGCCGCTGCGGCAGTTCCCCGGACAGGTACGCGACGGCGATCGGCACCTCCAGCGGCCCGGCCTCGCGCAGCGCGTCGGCCAGCAGGTCGATCTTGGCCAGCCGGGCGCTGGTCGCGCCCACGGCCCGCGACACCTCGGCGATCCGGACAAGCAGCACCCGCCCATTCTCGCCCCTCGGCCCGGGTGCCCGGCACGGGCTAAGCCGCGGGGCCGCTCCGATGCCGCCCGGCACGCAACCCGCGCGCGCCGCGACGCCCCCCGTCCGCCGGGTCCCACAGCCAGTACCCGACCGGGAACAGCCGGACGTGCAGGTGCTCGTCGATCAGGCCCCACAGCCCGCGCCGCGCGAAGATCGCGATCACCATCGCCACCAGGCCCAAGATGATCAGGTACCAGGCGTTGTAGGAGGCCAGCGCCTGCTGCAGGATCATGTACACGATCGTGCCCAGGATCGGCCCCTCGATCGTGCCCAGCCCGCCGATGATCACCGCGAACGCCATCTCGGCTGTCCACTGCACGCTGAACACCGCGGTGGGCTGCACGATGAGCTGGCTGATGGCCAGCAGCGCGCCGGCTGCGCCGCACCCGATCCCGGCCACCACGAAGACCAGCATCCGGGCCAGGCCCACCCGCGCCCCCGAGCTGCGCGCGGCCACCTCGTCGTCGCGGACGGCGGTGAGCACCAGCCCCAGCCTGCTGCGCAGCAGCAGGTACACGGCCAGCAGCGCGAGCACGCTGACGGCCAGCCCGATCCAGTACGTGTACGCCTCGAGCACCGGCGTGCTGAGGCTGGGCGTGTGCGGCAGTGACATGCCGGTCCCGCCGCCGATGGAAGGGAACTTCTCGATGATCAGCAGGACGGTCGTGGCCAGCACCCAGGTGGCGATCGCGAAGTACCCGCTGCGCAGCCGGGAGACCAGCCACCACATCGGCAGCGCGGCGACGCCGCAGCCGATGGCCGCGACCGGCAGCGCGGTGAACATCGACAGGCTGTGGATGTTGAGGATCAGCACGAAGTATGCGCCGAGTCCCACGAACGCCTGCTGTCCCACCGACACCAGGCCCGCGTAGCCGGCCAGCAGGTTCCACATGCTGGCCAGGGTGAGGATGATGAACGCCTGGACCAGGATGGTTTCGGACCCGGCCCCGACCACGTAGGGGAACAGCGCGAGCACCACCACGACCACCAGGGCGCCGAGCCCGGTCCAGGCCACGTTCCGGCGTGACCGTGTCACGCGGTATTTTTCGGCCGAACGGGCCGTGGTTTCAGCGACCGCGGTCACGATGCGCTCCTCCGGGCGATGAGGCCCTGCGGGCGCAGGACCAGCACGGCCAGGAAGACGATGTATCCGGCCAGGAACTCATCCGACCCGCTGATCTGCGCGCCGATGGCCTGGGAGACGCCGAGGATCACGCCGCCGAGCAGGGTGCCCCACAGCGACCCGAGCCCGCCGATCACCACCGCGGCGAACGCGAACAGCAGGATCGTGTCGGTTCCGGTGGTCGGCGCGAACTGGGAGTACATGCCGTACGCGATGCCGGCCAGCGCCACCGTGCCGAACGCGATGGCCGCCGCGATCCCGAACACGTGCCGGTAGTCGATCCCGGACAGCTGGGCCGCCTCCTGGTCGTCGGCCACCGCCCGGATCAGCCGCCCGTATCTCGACCGGGACAGGAAGTACTGCAGGCCGGTCAGGACCACCACGGCCACGGCGAAGATCAGCAGCAGCAGGTAGGCGATCGTGATCTGCGAGCCGATCGAGAACGAGCTGGTGATGATGGCGTTGTCGACCCCGAGCGAGTGGCTGTTGGCGCTCTCGAACTGCAGCAGCCCGTTCTCGATCACCACCGACAGGCCGAACGTGACCAGCAGCGTGGTCAGGATGCTCCGGTCCAGCGCGGCCTGGATCACGGTCCGCTGCAGCACGTAGCCCAGCACCGCCATCAGCGGCACCACGATCACGAACGACCACAGCACCGGGATGTGGGTGACCGCGATGACGCCGACCGCGATGTAGCCGCCGATGACCGCGAGGTCGCCGTGCGCCAGGTTGACCACCTTCATGACCCCGAACATCAGCGACAGCCCGCAGGCGAACAGCGCGTACAGGCCGCCGACCAGGATCCCCGTGATGATGTCGTTGACCCAGACCATTACTCGCTCCCCTGATCCGACGGCGCGGTCCTCAGGCCGAAGTAGGCGGCCTCGACCTGTTCCGCGGTCACGTCCGACGGCTTGCCTTCCAGCGTGGTCCGCCCCTCGAGCAGGCACTGCAGGTGCGAGGCCACCCGCAGCGCCTGGCTCACGTCCTGCTCGACCAGCAGCACGGTCAGCCCGGTGGCCAGGACCTGCGGCAGCATGCCGTAGATCCGCTGTACGACCACCGGCGCCAGCCCGAGCGACAGCTCGTCGAGGAGCAGCACCCGGGGATTGGCCACCAGCGCCCGGCCGATGGCCACCGACTGCTGCTCACCACCGGAAAGCTGCGCGGTCTGCTGGCCGCGCCGGTCCTTCATCCAGGTGAACAGCTCGTAGACCCGCTCGATCGTCCACGGGCCCTTCCGCGCGTAGGTGGCGCCGACCTGCAGGTTCTCCTCGACCGTGAGGGACGGGAACAGCCGCCGGCCCTCCGGGACCATGGCGATCCCGCTGATCGCCCGGCGTTCGGGCCGGATCCTGGTCACGTCCTTGCCGTCGAACCGGATCGACCCCTCGGTCGGGCGGTGCAGGCCGGCGATGGTGCGCAGCAGCGTCGACTTGCCCGCCCCGTTGGCGCCGATGATCGCGTACACCTCGCCCGGCAACACCCGCAGCGAGATGTGGTCCAGCGCCCGCAGCTGGCCGTGATGCACGGTCAGGTCCCTGACCTCAAGCAGCGGCTCGCTCCCGCTTTCCCGGGTTTCGCTCACTGCGGATCTCCGAGCTCGATGTCCTCGGCCAGGGTGCCGCCGGGCAGGGAAGCGGTGACCTCGGAGCCGAGGAAGACCTCGCGGACCGCCGGGTCGGCCAGCACCGCGGCCGGGTCGCCGTCGCCCACGAACTTCCCGCCGGACAGGCAGGCCAGCCTGGTCACCACGGCGACCAGCGCGCGCACCACGTGCTCGATCCAGATCACGGTGACGCCCTCGGCGTTGACCGCGCGGACGATCTCCGCCAGCTGCGCGACCTCGGGGTCGGTCAGCCCGCCGGCCACCTCGTCCAGCAGCAGCAGCTTCGGCCCGGACGCGAGCGCGCGGGCCAGTTCCAGCCGCTTGCGCTGCAGCAGGCCGAGCCGTTCGGCGGGCAGGTTCGCCTCGCCGGTCATGCCGGCCCGCTCGAGCGCCTCGCCGGCCGCGGTGTAGCTGGCCCGGCGCCTCAGTCCGGCGCCCTGCTGGGCGGCGACCAGCACGTTCTCGAACACGGTCATGTCCGCAAACGGCCGCGGCACCTGGTAGGTGCGGCCGATGCCCAGCCGGCACCGGGCCGCCGCGTCCAGCTTGGTGACCGTGCGCCCGCCGAAACAGACGCTTCCGGCGCCCGGGGACAGGTCGCCGGAGATGAGGCCGAACAGGCTGGTCTTGCCCGCTCCGTTCGGCCCCACGATCCCGACCGTGTCCCCGGGCCCGACCGTGAACGACAGGTCCTCCGCGATAACGACCCGGCCGAACCGTTTCGTCACGTGGTCCAGTTCAAGCAGCGGTTCGGTCATCCGGTCATTTGTTCGTCGGCTCGAGCGTGGAGGTCAGGGGTACGTTCGGCATCAGCGTATTGTCGACGACCTCCATTGACCAGCCGTACTTGGAGTTCGGCTTCCACTGCACCCCGACGCACGGCGTGTCAACCACGCCGGGCGCCGGGTTCTTGGTGGATGTCCAGTTGAGCTGCCCGGCGACGCCCTCGATGTTCACGCTGAACAGGGCGGCGGCCACCTCGGCCTTGTCGTGCGGGTTGTTCACCGAGGTCATGGCCGCGTACGCGACCTCGAACAGGCTGTAGTTGGACAGCGACTGCACCCACTGCGACCCGGTGGCGGCGGTGAACGCGGCGGCGA
>Ga0335072_10012763_pt1 | contig 11990 bp, 10 predicted proteins | sample Lox_Sample_21_FD_206725 | JGI IMG/M metagenome (GOLD analysis project Ga0335072, IMG submission 206725) | Soil microbial communities from Loxahatchee National Wildlife Refuge, Florida, United States - Lox_Sample_2.1 | ecosystem: Environmental > Terrestrial > Soil > Wetlands | place: USA...
GGTGCCCAGGTGATGGTGCGCGGCGTGCAGGTCGGCGAGGTACGGCAGATCACGGCCGACGGCGCCAGGGCGCGGCTTGAACTCGCCATTGAGCCGGGCCAGCTGCCCATGCTGCCCGCGAACGTCTCGGCGCAGATGCTGCCGACGACGTTGTTCGGCGAGCGCTACGTGGATCTGATCCTGCCCCCGAAGCCGACGGCCGCACGGCTGACCAGCGGAAGCATCATCCAGCAGGACCGGTCCGGCGACGCCATCGAACTTGACCAGGTGCTGGGCAATCTGCTGCCGATGCTCGCCGCAACGCAGCCAGACAAGCTATCGCTGACGCTCACGGCGATCGCGCAAGGGCTGCAAGGCAACGGCCACTCACTCGGCCAGGCCCTCGTGACGCTCAACTCCTACCTGGAGAAGCTGAACCCGCAGCTGCCGCAGATCGACACTGACATCACCAAGCTGGCCGCCCTCGCCAGGACCTATAACCAGGCAGCACCGACCATCGTGCAGGCACTGGACGACTTCGGCGTCACCGGCCGGACGCTCGCGAACCAGCGCGTCAACGTCGACGCGCTGCTGGCCAATCTCACCACCTCCTCGGACGACCTGACGGCCTTCCTGGACGCGAACTCGGCGAACGCGATCGCGCTGTCCGCCGACAGCCTGTCGACGCTGCGCATCCTGGCCCGGTACGCGCCAGAGTTCCCGTGCGTGCTGCAGCAGCTGTCGGATTTCGTGCCCGCGATGAATAAGGTTCTCGGCGCAGGCACCGACGAGGCGGGACTGCACGTGAATCTCGTCGTCGAGCCCGCGCCGTCGGCCGGCGCGTACGTGCCCGACGCCAACACCCCGGTATACGGCGACAACCTCGGGCCACGCTGCTACCCCGTCCCGTTCACCGGCGTCCACCTGAATGACGGGGCAGGCAAGTCCGGAGCCAAGAAGTCAGGCACCGGTAAGGCCGGCAAGTCAGCCGCCGACACCGCGTCGCTGACCGGCACCGGGCCGGCCGGGCTCGCAGGCTCTCCCGACGAGGCCGAGCTCGTCAGGGAACTAGACGCGCTGGCTCTCGGCCGACCCGCCGCGTGGGTCCCGGACTGGGCCAGCCTCCTGACGGCCCCGCTCTATCGCGGCACCACGGTTCGGGTCGGGTGAGCGCATGAAGCGCAAGGGCATCGCCGCGCCGCTCATCAAATCGGCCATCTTCGTCGTGATCACGGTGATCGTCACGACTTTGCTCGCGCTATCCATCGTCTCCGCCGGAGTGTCCGGCACAACCAGGTATCGTGCCGTGTTCACCGACGTGACCGGCCTGACCGTGGGCAGCGACGTGGACATCGCCGGGGTGCGGGTCGGCCAGGTCAGCTCTCTCAGCGTTTATCACCGGAACCTGGCGCTCGTCGGGTTTACCGTGCAAGCGGGGCGGCCGCTACCGGCCTCGGTAACCGCGGCAATCCGCTACCTGAACCTGGTCGGGCAGCGCTACATCGAGCTCGGCCAGGGCACCGGGCCAGCGGACGAGACCCTCCCGCCCGGCGGCACTATTCCGCAGTCCAGGACCACGCCCGCGCTCAACCTGACGGTGCTGTTCAACGGGTTCCAGCCGCTGTTCCAGGCGCTGTCGCCGGGCGACGTCAACCAGCTCTCCAGCGACATCATCGAGGTGTTCCAGGGCGAGAGCCCCAACGTCACCGCGCTAGTCGCCGCGATCGGCTCGCTCACGTCAGCGCTGGCAACCAGGGATCAGGTCATCGACCAGGTCATCGGCAACCTCAACTCGGTGATCACGACAATCAGCGCGCGCAACAGCGAACTAAGGGGCCTGATCACCTCACTGCAGGAACTTGTCTCCGGGCTTGCTGCCAACCGGCAGCCGATCGGCCAGGCGATCTCCGCGATCGGCAGCCTGACCAGCGCCACCGCCGGATTGCTCCAGGTCGCCAGGCCGCCGCTGCACGACGACATCACCCAGCTGCAGCGCCTGTCCGGCAACCTGGCCGCCAATTCCGGCGTAGTGAACACGTTCCTGCAGGACCTGCCAGTCAAGATGGCCGACATCGCGCGGATTGCCTCCTACGGGTCCTGGCTCAACTTCTTCCTCTGCGATGCAACAGTCAACGGGGTGCGCATCTCAGGGACCGGCAAGAAGTCGGCGGGCGTTCCGCTGACCGCCGCGAGGTGCCTGTCGTGACGCGCTTCGCCATCAAGCCGATGCGGCCGATCAGGGAGCGCAACCCGATCGCGGTCGCGGCCGCCGGGCTCGCCATCCTCGCCGCAATCGCGCTGCTCGTGTACTTCTCCGGCGACCTGCCGGTCATCGGCGGCGGCACCGGATACACCGCTTACTTCGCCGAGGCGGCCGGCCTGCAGCCCGGCAACGAGGTCAGGATCGCCGGGGTCACTGTCGGCTCCGTCACCGGGGTGTCGCTCGACGGCGCCAAGGTCGCGATCACGTTCGATGTCAAGAACGCGTGGGTCGGCGACCGCAGCACGGCGGCGATCGAGATCAAAACGCTGCTCGGCGACAAGTACCTGGCGATCGACCCGGAGGGCAACTCCCCGCAGAACCCGGGGCAGCCGATCCCGCTGTCCCGCACGACATCGCCGTACGACGTGACGCAGGCATTCAGCGGGCTGGGCCAGCAGATCAGCCAGATCAACACGGCTCAGCTTGCGCAGAGCCTGCAGACGCTGTCCGATGCGTTCGCCACCACGCCGCCCTACGTCCGCAAGGCCCTGCGCGGTCTGGCCTCGCTGTCGTCCACTGTCGCCTCCCGCCAGGCCGAGGTCACCAGCCTGCTGGCCGGAGCGAAGCAGGTGACCGGGACGCTGGCCAGCGAGGACGCCAGGTTTGCCGCGCTGCTCGGCGACGGCAATCTGCTACTGGCCGAATTGCGGCAGCGGCAGGACGCCATCGCCGCAATGCTGACCGACACCCGCGAGCTAGCCGCCCAGGTGTCCGGTCTGGTAACCGACGACCAAGCCCAGCTCGCCCCGGCCCTGCAGGCACTGGGCCAGGTCACCAGCGTGCTGGAGAGCAATCAGGCCAACCTCCGCCAGGCGCTCGCGCTGGCGGGCCCTTACTACCGGCTGCTCGGCAACGCACTGGGCAACGGCCGCTGGTTTGACGTCTACCTCTGCGGCCTCATCACGCATACCGACGCGCCGCGCAATACGCCCGCGACCGGCTGTGAGCCGCCGAAACCATGAGCCGCCGAAACCATGAGCCCCGGAATGATGAGCCAGGGAACGCGACGATGCTGACGATGACGACCGAGGACGTGCCTACTCCGCGACGGCGGCCAGCCGCTCGCCGAGCACTGTCCCGGCTGCTCAGGACCAGGCGGGACCGGTGGGTGCTCGGCGCCGGCGCGGTGTTCGTGGCCGCTGCGCTGGTCGCCAGCGGCGTGCTGGTCTACCAGTCCCTGCATCCGGCCAAATCGGTCACTGCTTACTTCCCCGAGACGATCGGCGTCTACCCGCAGTCCACAGTGCGGGTGCTCGGCGTGCCGGTCGGCACCGTCGACGCCGTGCAGCCGGACGGCACCAGCGTCAGGGTCACGATGACGATCAACCCCTGGGTCAAGATCCCGGCCGGGGTTGATGCTGTCGTCCTGGCCCCGAGCGTGGTTTCCGACCGCTACATCCAGCTCACTCCGGCTTATACCGGCGGGCCGCAACTCGCCAGCGGCGCCGTGATCCCGGAGAGCCGGACCGCGGTGCCGGTGGAGGTCGACCAGGTCTACGCCAGCCTGGCCAAGCTGGCGGACGCGCTCGGCCCGAACGGGGCAAACAAGCACGACGCGCTGAGCGAGCTGATCAAGACCGGCGCGAAGAACCTGGCCGGCAACAGCGCGTACCTGCGGCAGATGCTCACCGAGTTCGGCGGGCTGTCCAAGACCCTGGGCGGCTCGGCAGGGAACCTCTTCGCCTCGGTCGCCTACCTGCAGCAGTTCACCACGATGCTCAAGCAGAACAACGGCCAGGTTAAGCAGGCCGAGCAGCAACTCGCCGAGGTATCGGGGTTCCTGGCCAGCGACCGCCAGGAGCTGTCCGCCGCGCTGACCCAGCTCGCCACGGCGCTCGGCCAGATCAAGACCTTCATCGGCAGCAACCGGAGCCTGCTCGCCGCGAACATCAACAGGCTCGCGTCGATCACCTCGCTCCTTTCCGCCGAGCGCGCCTCGCTGGCCGAGGCACTGGACGTCGCGCCGCTCGCCGCCGACAACGTGGTCGGCGCGTACAACACGACCACGCACACCCTGGACGGGCGGGGCGACCTGCTCGAGTTCGAGCAAGGCCGGGGATCGCTGCTCACGTCGGCCTCGCCGCCCGGCTCGGTCGCTGTCCCGGCGGCCGAGATGTCGATGCTCCCGCCGCTCCCGCTGCCGTCCGCGGGCACCGTCTACGGGACGCCGGATGCGCTGACCGGAGGCAAGCAGTGAGCGCGCGGCGTTGCCTCCGCGGCCGGCCCGGCTGGCGCTGGCTGCCAGCGGCAATATCCGCGGCCGCGCTGCTCGCCGGCTGCAGTTCCTCGAGCGGGTACAGCGGCATTTACAGCATCCGGCTGCCCGGCGGTGCCAGCCTTGGCCCGCATCCCTACCAGGTCACTGCGCAGTTCTCCGACGTCGCTGACCTGGTGCCCCAATCCGCGGTGATGGTCAACGACGTAGCAGTCGGCCGGGTGACGAAGATCTACCTGCCGCCGCATAGCTGGACGGCGGATGTCCAGATGCTGGTGAACGGCAGCGTCCGCCTGCCGGCGAACGCCATCGCCGAGGTCACGCAGTCCAGCCTGCTCGGCGAGCAGTACATCGCGCTGTCCCCGCCGCCCGGCGTCAGGCCGGCCGGCAGGCTGGCGAGCCACGCAGTGATCCCGCTGAGCCGCACGACGGCCAATGTCACCGTCGAGGAGGTGCTGGGCGCGCTCTCCCTGTTGCTCAACGGCGGCGGCATCAGCCAGGTGCACACGATCGTGACCCAGCTCGACGCTGCCCTGACCGGCAACGCGCCGCAGATCCGCTCGCTGCTCGTGCAGATCCGCACGACGGTGGACAACCTGGATGCGCACAAGCACGCCATCTTCACCGCGCTGTCCGGGCTGAAGGCACTCTCGGCCACGCTGTCCGCACGAGACCGGCAGATCGGCAGCGCGCTGGACAACCTGACACCCGGCCTGCGCGTGCTCGCCGACCAGCGCCAGCAACTGGTGACACTGCTCGACTCGCTGAACCGCCTGTCCGGGGTCGCGGTATCGACGATCAACGCCAGCCAGGCCGATGTCGTAGCAGACCTGCGCGAGCTCGCGCCGACGCTGCGCGAGCTCGCGAACGCCGGCCAGAACCTGCCGCTGGCACTGCAGGTGCTGCTCACCTACCCGTTTACCAACCAGGTCCTCGGCGACGTCAAGGGCGACTACCTGAACGTCTACCTGTCGCTAGAGGCCAAGAAGGGAACGACCGTCATCCCCCCGGTGAGGCCTCACCGCCGGACCAGGAGGCACTGATGCTCACCAGGGCCACCAGGATCAGGCTCGCGGTCTTCGCCGTCGTCGGTGTCCTGGTCATCGCCTACGCCGGCATCCACTACGCCGACCTCGGCCGCTTCGTGGGCTTGCGCGGCTACTACGTGGTCCGGCTGAACCTGGCCAACGGCGGCGGGATCTACTCCGACGCCGACGTGACCTACCGCGGAGTGTCGGTGGGCCGGGTCGGCGCCATGCGCCTGACCGGCAGCGGCATCGAGGTCGACCTGCACATCAGCAACTCCGCGCCGCATATTCCGGCGAGGCTCCATGCCGCGGTCGCCGACCTGTCCGCGGTCGGCGAGCAGTACGTGGACCTCCGTCCGCAGGCATCGGCGGGCCCGTACCTCCACTCGGGCAGCGTCATCAGCGAGCAGGACACCCAGCTGCCGATCCCTGTCACCAGCCTCCTGAACAGCGTCAACACGCTGGCGACCTCGCTGCCGCTGGCATCGCTGCGTGAGCTGACCGACGAACTGGCCACCGGCTTCGGCGGCCAGGGCAGCAACGTCGCGAACATCGTGACGGGGAACGCGGCCCTCATTCACGCGGCCAGCGTGACGCTGCCGCAGACGACCACGCTGATCAAAGACAGCCAGGAGGTCATCGACACTCAGGTCGCGGAGAGCAGCGAGCTCGACTCGTTCAGCCACAGCCTGCTGCTGCTGGCCGGGCAGCTCAAGAAGTCCGACGCCAGCATCCGCCAGCTCGTGGTCGATGGCCCGCAGGCCGCTGCCCAGATAGCTGACCTGCTCGCGCAGACCAACCCTGGCCTCGGCGACCTGATCGCCAATTTGCTGACCACGTCGGAGGTCACCCTGACCAGGGGCGCGGCTCTGGACGAGCTGCTGTCGGCACTGCCAGCGGCGGTAGCCATCGGATCCACCGCGGTGACCTCGAAGGGCGCCACGTTCGGGCTTGCGCTCACGTTCTTCGACCCGCTGCCATGCACGGCCGGCTACGGCGGCACCGTCTACCTGAACGGGCTTGACACCTCGCCGGACGCCCCGCTGAACGCCGGCGCCTACTGCGCGGAACCGGCCAGTAGCGGCGTGGACGTCCGCGGCTCCGCGCACGCCCCGAGCGGCGGCGCGGTGCCACCAGCCGCGCAGCCGGGAATGGCCCAGCTTCTCGGTGTGGCGCCGTGACAACAACAACCACGGCGACTGCTTACGATGACGGCATCCCCACGGGGTGCCACCCGGTATGCGGAGGTGCGGATGACGAGCGTGACGCCGAGGCTGTCTGTGGCTAGCTGGCGGCAGCGTCCCCTGATGGCGACCTCCTCCGTACTGCTGGCCGTCGCCGTGGTCTTCGCGGCCTGGGCCGCTGAGTCCTGGTTCACCGCACCGCGGGCGTCCGCCGTTGCCAGGGCAAGGGACGAGGCGCTCCGCGAGGGCGAGCAGGCCGTGCTGAACTTCAACACGCTGAGCTACCGCAGCGTCGGCCAGGGCGTACAACTGTGGGAGCAGTCCTCCACCGGGGCGCTGCACAGCGAGATCTCGGCCGGCCAGTCAGCCTTCGAGCAGCAGATCAAGCGAGCCAAGTCGGTCACGACCGCGAAGATCCTGGACGCCGCGCTCACCGCGGTCGACGTCCGGGCAGGGACGGCACGCATCATCGTGGCGCTGCAGATCACCGTGACTCCGGCCCACGGGACTGCCGCGACGAAGCAGAGCCGGCAGGAGGGCGTTCTCACCCGGACGTCGTCTGGCTGGAAGCTCAGCTCGCTCGAGCAGGCCCCGGTCGGGGCTGCCAGCGCTGCAGGCCCGACAGGCTGAGGCAGGAAAGGAGACCCGCGATGCCCATAGGGCCGTCCTTCCGGCCACTAGCCGAGCCGGAAAGCAGTGCCGTTCCCGCCATGACGGAAGAGCCAGCGACGGTAGCGCCAGGCACGGGGAGCCCCGAGCCAGGCGCCAGCCCTCGCCTGCGGTGGCATCGGGTGCTCCCGGCCGTCTTCGCCGCGGTGACCGTCGTACTCGGGGCGCTCGGCGCGGCGGCTGCCGTCCAGGCGCATGACCTGCGGGCGAGCGCCGCGACTGGCAACGACGCGATCGTCGACGCCGACGCCACCAGGGCAGTGACACGGGATGTCAGCAGCGCGGTGAACACCATCTTCTCCTACAGCTACGCTGACACCGCCCGCACTAAAGCGGCAGCGCAGCGGCTACTCACCGGGTCCGCGATCCGGCAGTACGACCAGCTGTTCACCCTCGTGCAGCAGGACGCGCCGAAAGAGAAGCTGATCGTGACGACTCGCGTCATCAATGTCGGAGTGGAGTTGCTGACCGCCGGGCACGCCCGGTTGCTGGTTTTCGCCAATGAGGAAGACTCGCGGGCTGGCACCAGCCAGGCATCCTATGGCGGCGCGATGTTCGCCGTGACGGCGGTCAGTGAGCACGGCCGGTGGCTGATCGAGAGCATCGACACCTTTACCGGCCCGGCCTGAGACGCGCACGAAATCTTCGGGACGTAAGATCCTCCGTGCTGTAACGCGGAAGATCTTACGTGATCATGGATTGGTCATCAGGAGGCCGCCTCGGCGCGGTCCTTGATGCCGGCCAGCGTGGCGGTCATGTTGGCCTGGTGCTCAGCCAGCCGTCGGCGCAGGATGCGATGCTCCTTATCCGGCATCTGGCGGATCACATCACTGATCCCGGACTCGCCAGGACCAATCTGCATCCATTGCCGGATCAGCGTGCCGGCCCCTTCGGGCTCGAGCGTGAACCGCCACTGCGCGGACGGTGTCTCGGGATCGCCGACCGCCCAGCCGAATACCCGCTCGGGCTCGTACTCGCACACGGTGGAGACCGTCTCCCAGGTGCCGGCCGCCTCGTGGTAGTTGCGCCCGCGGAACCGTGCGCCGAGCGCGGGCGTGGTCGCGCCGTCGAGCCACTGCCCGCCCTGGAACTCCGAGCTGAACTCGGCGGGCACCTCGATGTCGCAGACCAGTGGCCAGACCACGGCCGGCGGCGCGTCGATCACCAGCTGGGCCTCGGTAGTCGGACAATCGGCATAGCGCAACTCGGCATGCTCCACGATTGGATGGTACGCCTGGCGTAACAAGGGAGCCGAACACAACGGAGAGCGGGCTTATGAAGGTAGGTATCGCGGCCCGGGTTTCCGGACCGGAGGACGCGGAATTCGTGCGAGAGGCTGAGCGGCTTGGAGCCACCTCCGTCTGGGTCGCTGAGGCGTGGGGCCAGGACGCGCTGACGCCGCTTGCCTTCCTCGCGGGGCAGACCGAGCGCATCGCACTCGGATCGGCGATCGCCCAGCTTGGCGCCCGTAGCCCGGCAATGCTGGCGATGTCTGCCATGTCACTGCAACTGCTGTCAGGCGGCCGGTTCCGCCTCGGCATCGGCACCAGCGGGCCGCAGGTGATGGAGGGCTGGCACGGGGTCAGCTTCGACGCGCCGCTTGCCGTGACCCGCGACACGATCGAGATCGTCAGGGCGGTAGCCGCCGGGGAGCGGCTTAGCTACCAGGGGCGCGCCTATCAGCTGCCACTGCCAGGCGGCCGGGGCCGCGCCATCCGCTCCATGCTGCCGCCAACCCGGGTGCCTATCTATGTCGCCTCGCTGGGCCCGCGCAATCTCGAGCTGACCGGCGAACTAGCCGACGGCTGGATCGGCAACACGTTCATGCCCGAGCATGCCGGCATCTTCACCGACCGGCTGCGGGCCGGTGCGGCCAGAGCAGGCAGGTCACTGGCCGATCTTGACCTGGTCATACCAGTCGGCGTGGAGATCACCGATGATGTCGAGGCCGCGGCCAGGCGACACGCGCGCGGCTACGCGTTCACCATCGGCGCAATGGGTTCGCAGACCGAGAATTTCTACAATGCAGCGTTCACCCGCCAGGGGTTCGGCGATGACGTCGCGGCCGTTCAAGAACTGTGGCTGGCTGGCCGGCGGGAGGAGGCGGCCGACCGGGTACCGCTGGAATTCGGCACCGGCACCAACCTGATCGGCACGCCGGCGATGATCAGCGAGCGACTGCGCCGGTACCGCGACGCCGGCGTCACAACCCTCCAGGCGAAGCTGAGCGGCGACCGGACGAGCCAGCTGGACACGCTGGCCCAGCTAGTCGATCTAGCTGCCTGAAGCATGCGAATCGCAGGCAATTTTTCAGCGGCTAGCGAAGCCACTTGCAAACGTTCATGGTAGAAACCAGACCGAGCGTGGCCGACCCGGGTTCTGTACTAGAATCGCGTTATAGCCGCAGGCGAGAGGCCTCATGCAGCAGGTGCTGCAGGATGCGGAAGCCTGGCCTGCTGGCGCATAAGCAAACAGAAATCACGCAAGGATGCACGCCGTCACCGCGTCTGCAAGCCGGCCTCGGCGCGTGAAGGAGGCCGGGAGACTGTGACCAAGCAGGTCCAGCAGCTCGATCGTGTCATCATCAGGTTCGCCGGAGACTCTGGCGACGGCATGCAGCTAGCCGGAGACCGGTTCACCCAGGAAACCGCGACTTTCGGTAACGACTTGTCCACGCTGCCGAACTTCCCCGCTGAGATCCGAGCTCCGGCCGGCACGCTGCCCGGCGTGTCGAGCTTCCAGCTTCACTTCGCTGACCATGACATCCTCACCCCCGGCGATGCTCCTGACGTGCTCGTCGCGATGAACCCGGCTGCTCTGAAGGCGAACCTGACCGACGTGCCACGCGGCGCCGACATCATCGCCAACACCGACGAGTTCACCAAGCGCAACCTGGCGAAGGTTGGGTACGAGAGCAACCCGCTCGAGGACGGTTCGCTCGATGCCTACCAGCTGCACGCCATCCCGCTGACCTCGGTCACAGTGAAGGCGCTCGAGGATTTCGACATCACCCGCAAGGACGCCGAGCGGGCGAAGAACATGTTCGCTCTGGGCCTGCTGTCGTGGCTCTACAACCGGCCGGTCGAGGGCACCCTGCGGTTCCTGAACGCCCGGTTCGCGTCCCGGCCGCAGATCCTGGCGGCGAACAAGGCAGCCTTCCAAGCGGGCTGGAACTACGGCGAGACCACTGAGGCGTTCTCGGTTCAGTACGAGGTCAAGCCCGCCCCGCTCCAGCCGGGCAAGTACCGGAACATCACCGGCAACGCCGCCCTTGCCTACGGCCTGGTGGCAGCGTCCCGCCGGTCGGGCCTGCCGCTGTTCCTGGGGTCTTACCCGATCACCCCGGCTTCGGACATCCTGCATGAGCTGTCCAAGCTCAAGCGGTTCGGTGTCCGCACAATGCAGGCCGAGGACGAGATTGGCGGGGTAGGCGCGGCACTTGGCGCGTCGTTCGGTGGTGGCCTGGGCGTGACCACCACCTCTGGCCCCGGCATGTGCCTGAAAGCGGAGACGATCGGGCTGGCTGCCTCAGTCGAGCTGCCGCTGATCATCTGCGACATCCAGCGGGCCGGGCCGTCCACTGGGATGCCGACCAAGACCGAGCAGGCTGACCTGCTGATGGCGCTCTTCGGCCGCAACGGCGAATCGCCTGTCGCAGTGGTCGCGCCGTCCACTCCGGCCGATTGCTTCGAGACCGCAATGGAAGCTGTCCGCATCGCGGTGAAGTACCGCACCCCCGTGATCATCTTGTCGGACGGCTACCTGGCCAACGGATCAGAGCCGTGGCGTATCCCGGCCGTGGACAGCCTGCCGAAGCTACGGGACGAGTTCAAGTTCGCGAGCGGGAACGTGGCGGTTGACGGAACTGCCGGCCCGCCGTTCCTGCCGTTCCAGCGTGATCAGAAGACGCTGGCCCGGCCGTGGGCCGTACCCGGCACGCCGGGTCTCGAGCACCGGATCGGCGGGATCGAGAAAGCCGACATCACTGGCACGATCTCCTATGACCCGGATAACCACGACAAGATGGTCCGGCTCCGCCAGGCGAAGATCGACGGCATAGCCGCCGACATCGCGCCGGTCACTGTCGACGATCCGGACGGTAACGCCAAGGTGCTCGTACTCGGCTGGGGCTCGACGTACGGCTCGATCGGCGCGGCAGTCCGCCGGGTCCGGCTCGCAGGCGGCTCGGTTGCCCAGGCCCACCTGCGGCACCTGTCTCCCTTCCCGGCCAACCTCGGCGAGGTGCTGCGATCGTATGAGAAGGTGCTGGTGCCGGAGATCAACCTCGGCCAGCTCGCACTCCTGCTGCGCGGCCGCTACCTGACCGACGTGGTGTCCTATAACCGCGTCCGCGGCCTGCCGTTCCGCGCCGCCGAACTGGCCGACGTCATTCAGGATGTGATCACCAATGCCTGACGGTTCAGCAAATGGCGGGCCTGTTGACCGCTCTGCTGCCGAGTTCCCGGAGCCGGCCCACCGGTTTGCCTCACTGACACTGGTGCCGAAGGCCGACGAGAAGCTGGCGACCAAGGACTTCAAGTCCGACCAGGAAGTCCGCTGGTGTCCTGGCTGTGGCGACTACGCGATCCTGGCCGCGTTCCAGGCTTTCCTGCCTGAGCTGGAGATCCCGCGAGAGAACCTGGTGATCGTTT
>Ga0335072_10012765_pt1 | contig 11989 bp, 10 predicted proteins | sample Lox_Sample_21_FD_206725 | JGI IMG/M metagenome (GOLD analysis project Ga0335072, IMG submission 206725) | Soil microbial communities from Loxahatchee National Wildlife Refuge, Florida, United States - Lox_Sample_2.1 | ecosystem: Environmental > Terrestrial > Soil > Wetlands | place: USA...
CCGACAGCCTGCCGCACTCGCTTGAAGACGTGAGACGTCTTCCATTCACCACTCCCGAGGACCTGGCCGGAAATGCCCATGAATTTCTGTGCGTCTCCCAGGACCGGATCAGCCGGGTGGTCACCTTCAACACCAGCGGCACCAGCGGCGCGTCCAAGCGCATCTTTTTTACTCCGGAAGATCAGGAGCTTACGCTGGACTTTTTCGCGCATGGAATTACCACGGTGGCCGCGGCGGGCGACCGGATGTTGATCGCCCTCCCGGGTGAGCGCGAAGGCAGCGTGGGCTATCAACTGGCCAAAGGCATCGTGCGCGCCGGCATCATCCCGATTCCGCACGGGCTCTCGGTCGATCCGGCGCAAACACTCGCCCACATGGAGAGCGCAAACGCGACATGCATCATCGGTCTGCCCGTCGAAATGCTGGCGCTTGCGACGTGCGGCGGAGCGCTCGCCGACAACGTGCTGCGCCGTCTGCGCTCCATTGTTCTGTGCAGCGACCACGTGCCCGAAAGTCTGGTGCAGAGACTGCGGCAAAACTCCACAGCCGACATCTTCGAGCACTACGGCATGACCGAAATGGGCCTTGGCGGAGGCTTGGATTGCGAAGCCCACATGGGCTACCACCTGCGCGAGCCCGACCTCTACATCGAGATTGTCGACCCGGAAACAGGCGACTCGTTGCCCGCCGGCACCCTCGGCGAAGTTGTCTTCACGACGCTGAACCGCACCGGAATGCCGCTCATCCGCTACCGCACAGGGGACATCTCGCGATTCCTGCCCGGTACCTGCGGCTGCGGCACGATTCTAAATCGGCTTGAGCGAGTCCGGGACAGGATCGACGGTTCGGTTCGCCTCGCAGCCGGCGGATCCATCAGCCTTGCCGCGCTCGACGAGGCTCTCTTTGCGGTTCCGGGATTGCTCGACTTTACCGCGCTCCTCCACCAAGGCTTGCGGCAGCGCCTGGAGATCCGTGTCTATGCCCCTGGCGTCCACGGTTTTGATTCGGATACAAAAGTGCGAGAAGCCCTGGACTCGGTGCCCGACCTTCGCCAAAGCTGCGGATGCGGTGAACTGCAAGTGAGCGTTTCCCAGACAGAAGAGCCCTTCCCGGTGACCGGAGCCAAGCGAAAGATCGAGGTGCGCACATGCCGCTGAGATCAACCGTCCTCTATCTCGTTCGCCACGGCGCCATCGTTTGCTCATCGGAAAAAAGGTTTGTAGGGCAGATCGACTTACCGCTGAGTGAAGAAGGCGTGGAGCAAGCGTGGGCACTGCGCCAGTGGCTCAAGCCGGTGCACTTCAGCCAGGTCTTTTCAAGCGACTTGTGGCGTGCGCGGCGCACCTGCAGAATCGTCTCCAGATCCCGGGCAAATGCGGTGGTGACGCTCCCCGCGCTCCGTGAAATCGACCTTGGCGAATGGGAGGGATTTACGTTTCGCGAGATCAAGCAGCGATTCCCAGAAGAGTTCGCGGCGCGCGGACGGGACATCGAAAACTGGCGCCCTCCCGGCGGAGAGAGCTTTGCCGACTGCCACGTACGCGTGATGAGTGTGCTGGAGGGAATTCTGGCTCGATCGCAGGGCAACATTCTGCTTGTCGGCCACGCCGGCATCAACCGGCTCATTCTTTGCGAACTTCTCGGCATTCCAATCGCCAACCTTCATCGTATCGGACAGGACTATGGATGTTTGAACGTGATTGATTATTCCGGAAGACGGGCTCGTCTGGAATTACTGAACTTCACTCCACCGTGCCCTGCCGATCGCGCCGATTACGGCGAAGCAGGAGCACTCTGCGCCGGTGAAATGGAGAAGGGAAATCAATATGGCTCACTCGTACCTCGACAATAACAGCACGACTCCGGTCCTGGTCGAAGTTCTGGAGGAGATGCTTCCCTGCTTCACTGAAGCGTTTGGCAACCCGTCATCGATCCACAGTCTCGGCCGGCGGGCGCTGGCGATCATGAAGCTGGCGCGTGAGCGCGTTGCCGCACTACTCGACTGTCTTTCCACTGAGGTCGTCTTCACCAGCGGCGGCACGGAAGGCGATAATCTCGCGCTCACGGGAATCATGAACCCTGGGGACCACATCATTGTTTCCAACGTTGAGCACAGCGCCATCCTGAACACCTGCATCTGGCTGGAACGTCTCGGATGCGAAGTGACAAGAGTGGGTGTCAACGGCAATGGACAGGTGGAACCCGACAGCGTGCGCCGGACGCTGCGCAAGAATACGCGCATGATCTCCATCATGATGGCCAATCACGAGACGGGAGTACTTCAGCCCGTTGGTGAAATCGGCAATATCGCCTCTGAAGCAGACGTGTGGTTCCATACGGATGCTGTGCAGGCGGCCGGCAAGACACCCATTTCCGTGAAGGCCATTGGCTGTGATCTGCTGACCATCTCCGCGCACAAGATCCATGGCCCGCAAGGCGTGGGCGCGCTGTTTGTTCGCCGCGGCACTCCGTTGCGTCCTCTCCTGCACGGCGGACACCAGGAAAGAGACCGGCGCCCAGGAACCGAAAATGTTGCCGGCATCGCCGGGTTGGGTCGAGCCAGCGAAATCGCATGCGCCGGCCTGAGCGATGGTTCGATGCAAAGAATCGGCAATCTGCGGGACCAACTCGAAGATACAGTTGTTCAGCTCGTGCCGGAAACGCGCGTCAACGGGAAAGATGCGCCCCGTGTGCCAAATACTGCGAATATCCTGTTCGAGCACGTGAGCGGCGATGCTCTGGTTCTGGCCCTGGATGAGCTTGGCGTTGCGGCCTCGCGAGGCGCGGCGTGCACGGCGGGGCAGACCGATCCATCAAGCGTGCTTATGGCCATGGGCCTGACTGGCGAACAATCCCGATCCAGCCTGCGTTTCAGCCTGGGAAAATTGAATAGCGCCGATGACGTCGGCCACTTGATCTCGGTACTTCCGGGGGCCGTCGAGCATTTGCGCAAGTCCCGTGGGTATTTCCTGGCAACAACAAACGCAGCCGAGAGATAAGATTCAGTTGTTAAAATCGCTCGACCTCGGGCGCTGAGGGCGAGTTTGTGCGGAAAGAGAAGGACGAATATGGATATCTTCGAAGAGATCGCAAATTTGAAGCGTGAAGGAAGGCGGGCCGCTCTGGCGACAATCGTGAACGTTCGCGGCTCCATTCCATCGGTGGTGGCGGCCAAGATGCTGGTCCGGGAAGACGGCTCGATCTCAGGCACCGTGGGTGGTGGATGTGTTGAATCCGACGTTCGCAAAGGAGCGATGGAAGTGATGCGGGACGAGAAGCCAAGGACCTTCAATTTCAACCTGGACCAGAACCCGGATGACGATACGGGCCTGGTCTGCGGCGGCTCACTGCAGGTCTTTATCGAGCCGGTGATCCCTTCGCCTCGGCTTTACATCTTCGGAGCGGGACACATCGGCCTGCATCTGCACAAAGTTGCGACCATGGCGGGCTTTGAAACGATCGTGTCAGACGACCGCGATCTTTACGCCAATCGCGAGCGCTTTCCCGACGCTCATGAGATCCATGCCGGTGAGATGGGCGAGATTATGCCGCAACTGGCGCCCGCCGACAGTTCCTATATTGTTATCGTCACCCGCGGCCACCGCCACGATATGCAGGTGCTTCGCTGGGCTCTCGATACGCCGGCGCATTATATCGGCATGATCGGATCGAGCCGGAAAGTGCTGGCCATCTATCAGGAGCTGCAAGCGCAGGGCGTACCCGCGGAGAGCCTGAGGCGCGTCTTTGCCCCCATTGGCATCGAAATCGGCGCCGTGACACCGGAGGAGATCGCCATTTCCATCATCGCCGAACTCATCGCCGTTCGCCGTGGCTGCACCATCGAGTTACTTCACTCGCGTAACCGAATTCGTGACGCCGAGGCGGACAATCCGGCATCGCCTCAGGAGCAATAGCGGCGGCAAACAGCAGCCATCCCAGGTCCCAAAAGCGGGGGCACCCGGATACATTCGAATCATGACTCAATCACAAGGTCGGAGGACTAGAAGCCTGTGTAGATCTGAAAGGGGGCCCAGAAAAAGGGCGCGCGAAAGCCGCTCTGGGAATGAAGAAGGCTGAGTTTGGCCCGGCGCAGCGCCGCACTGGGGGATAATCCTTCCTCAATGCCCTGGTAGAGGCTGTTCATGAGGCGGGGAGTTGAATCGTCGCTTACGTCCCAAAGCGCGGCGATCACATTGTGCGCGCCCGCACGCAGAAACGCCCAGGAAAGGCCGACCAGGCCTTCACCAGCATAGGATCGCGTGCCGCTGCCGTAACATGCGGAGATGGTTACGAGGCGCGCATGAATGGGGTGGCGAATGATCTCGCGTGCATAGAGCTTGAAGGAGTCCTCGACAGGGTTGGTGCGAGAAAGGATGATGGCCGAATCGAGGGGGTCCGCGCGGCTGGCGACGCCATGGGCGACGAAATGAATGTAGGCGTACTTTTGCGGAGAGCTGGCGAGGTAGTCGGCCGGGTTCGCCCGTTGACGGGTAAAAACCGTCTCGTCTTTACGCGCGAAGTGCCTTTCGATTTGCCGCATTTCGAACTCGGCCTTAGGCAGTTCGGGATACTCGGAATTGGGGGATACGGCGTCGCCGATCAAAAGCAGATTGCTACCCGCATCGGTTGACGGCTTGGCGGCTGCGAGCATGAAGAGCGACGGAGCGGAGATCAGCGTTGCATCCTCAATCCAGTAGTGCGGTTTCGGTTCGGGCACAATGAGGGTCTCGAAGTTGAGCAGGCTGAGCACGCCATCGCACAGGATCACAACCTTCGCATCGGGGCGGATCAGAGGCCGGGCCGGCGCAACAAGCGTTTGATAGAGAGCGAGGCCTTCGCGATTGGGAGGCTCGAGGGGATCGTTCGGTCCCAGGAGAGCCTTGCGATAACGGTCGACCAGGGTCGCGATGCGGCTCTCGGCCGGGAGGGGGAATAGTGCTGTCTTTTGAGGAGTAATTGCCCAGAGATAAGACTGCTGTTCACCGAGCCAGTAGAAGAGCAGCGTGGCGCCAGCCTTGCGGGCGATTTCGGCAGGACGCAGTGCGGCGGGCTTGAACATCTGATTGCTTGCAGTGAGGCCAAGACCTTGGACGAGGGTGCGGGCGCGGCTTTGATCGGCCGCCGCCAGCGCCTGATCGAACTTGCCTTGGCTGACCAGAAATTGAACATAGTCGTTGTAGACCTGGGTGGCGTTGGCAAGGAACGGGAGCCTGGAGTCTTCATCCTTGAGCTGCGCCCTGGCCGACTCGAAGGTGGCGAGCGCGGTCCTGTACATTCGATCGGCGGCAACTCTGCTGTCTTGCGACTGGTAGACCTTGGCCAACTCATACTCGGCCTCCAGGCGCATGGAGGTTTGACTGTCCGGGTCGCTGTCTACGGCGTGGAAGAGGGTTTCGGCTTCTGCGTCCTCACTGCGCGCGGCGGCGATTCTGCCCCGCGCCAGCATCACGTCGAGCGTGTCGAGACGGTTGGAATCCTCACGGATCAGGGGGGCAATCTGGCGGATGTAGGCGTCGGCCTCGTCAAGTTTTCCGGCCTCAACCGAGACATGCGCGAGCGCTTCAAGAGAGTTGACAATGTCGTCTTTGTTCATGATGGACCGGGCCAGGTGGAGCGCGCGGCGATAGGATTCCATCGCGCTGGTCACATCGTGAGAGTCCTGGTAGATATATTCAGCGGTGGTGATCCAGGTAATGGCGCCATCGATATCGCCGAGCGCGACCGCTCGCTTTTCGGCATCCCCGTATAAGCCGAGGGCCTTTTCCCGATCGCCCAGCCGATAATAGGCCCAGCCCAGGTTACCGGCATTATTGACGAGAATATCCTCCGCGTCGAGTTTCTCGGCCACGCGGTTGGAGGCGCGAAGCCAGTCGATCGCCTCGTCGAAGCGCTCTTCGAACATGCATGCGACCGCCAGGTTCATCAATGCCGCTGCTTCGTCGAAGGGCTGGCTGAATTTGCGGGCCATTGCCAGGCTTTGGGAGTAAAAGCGGAAGGCATCCTCATACTTTCCCCGTTCCATTGCGAGGCCCGCCTGCGCCTCGAGCGGCCTGCCGCACACCGCGCGATCCATCTCCGAACAGATGTTGAGGGCCTGGCGCAGTTCTTGCTCGGAGGTATCGAACTGATGCAGATGAGCATGCGCGAGCGCGAGCAGCGACAGGCGGCGGACCTCGATTTCAGGATCGGTTTGGGCTGGAAAGCTGTTGGAAAGAGCCTCGATCACGACCGGGTCCATTCCGCGCCAGGCTGCGGATTCCGCTTCGACAATTCTGAAGCGCGCGGCCCACTGCGGATTGGCGGTTTTCAGTCTGCTGCCGAAGGTTGCCGCAAGACTCTGGCTGGTCTCGAGCTCTCCATGTTCAAAGAGCAGAGACACGTGACTAAATTCGGCGCCGGCAGATGGGACACGGTCGCCCCTGAGCGGCTCGAGCACGGCGAGTGCGGCGGCGACCCAGACTACGGTTTTGTATGCCCGTTGACGACGGCATCGGCTGCCTGGGCGGTCCCGTTCGCCAGGCAGCCCAGTTTGAACTCGATCATGGTCAGCTTGATAAGGGTTTGCTTCGGGACGCCGTGCTGGAAGTCCGACTGTTCCAAGCGCAAGGTTGCGAGATAGATTGTGCCAAAATTCGGAATGTCGATCACGTGGCCGCAGGACTGCCCAGGGTAGGAACCGCTCGCCTGGTTGACCAACGAACATTCGATCGACTCCTGGTTTTCGGGACTTGCCGGGAGTTGATTGTAACGCGCGAGGACCTCCGCCGGAAGCCCCTTGGACCCCTGGATTCGCTGATATTGGCTTGTGACGCGCTGGCGAAAGCCGGGATCGCTGGTGTAAGGGGCGTCGCCATCGGGCTTTGGGCCGAGAAGGTGCGGGTCCAGATCGAGGGTGACGGGATGGCCGGAGATGCGCAGGTTTTCAAACCGGGTGCCGAGCAAGGTCACCGACGGCACATAGCCGCTCAAGGGGTGATCGGCAGAGATCTGCGCGACGACGCGATCGGCGGTTACGACATCCAGCACATTCAGGCCTTCGATGACCGAGGTCGCCAGGGTGCTCCATCCATGCCCGGCTTTCGGGTCGAGGTTGCCAGCCACCTGGGTATAGGCGGCGCGGAAGGAGATCGCGCCTTCGAGGCGATAATCGTGGGCGTGCTCGGACAGGTATCCGCCCCGTTCGTGGAGCTTGGCGTAGGCCTGGGGTTTGATCTCCTGCGCAAGCGGCAGGCTCAGATTTCCGGAAAGGACCGTCCCTTCCGCATGATAAAAATGCTCCCTCTGAATCGGGTCAGTCATGGGCTCCATACTTTCTTTGAAGAGGCTGGAACGGATTTAAAAGTGGATATCGAGAACACGCCGATCGATCTCGGTTCGTTCTCCCTGCGGGTTCATGCCTGAGATGACAAGGGTGTAGGAGCCCTGTTGCAAGCCTGGGCCGGGAATCACGAGCGAGAACGTGCCGTTTCCGCCGGCTGTCGCGGCCGTTTGGGTCCAGAACCGCCTGTCATGAGGATCGTACAGGTCGAACGAATAGGATGTATAGGCCGAATCCTGTGGAAGATCGATGAGAAGCACGGCGCCCTGCTTGCGATCGGCCGGCAAAGAGGTGCGGCTGGCGCCCCTGGTTCCCGCATGGAACAAGGTCCAGGGCAGGAGCCGCGGCTGTGCGGCCTCCGATTGCAGTCCCGGGATGATGGCCACGTTCTGGTAGCCGATTAAGGCCAGCAAAAGGGCGAATGCAGGCACGGCAAAGGCCGGCCGCAGCCAGAAGAACCGGTGCGTCCTGTTCGCCGCCCGGTGGGCGGGCGCAGGCGAAGACGGCGCCGACGGAGCAGCGGCAAGGTGCGGCAGTTGAGCTTTTGCTTCTTCCACAAAGGCGGAGGCGGCGCGCAAATCGAGGGCGCATTCCCGGCAGTCGAAAAAATGCTCTTCGAAGGCTTCACGGAGCTCAGGCGTCAGCTCGTCCAGGAGATATCGCTCCGCCGCCATTTGTTTTACTGCTTCAATATGTTCCATTGGTTTAATTCTCCGGCTCGAGCGTTCACATTGATGGTGAAAGCCCCCGTCCGGCCGTTTCAGGTTTTTCTTGGATATCCGCCTGCCTCGATCCGCTTCAGATATTCCGTCTTGAACTCCTGCTTGGCGCGGAAGAGCAGAACGCGCAGGTACTCGCGGTCCACACCCAACTCGCGGCAAACTTCGTCCCGGTCGCGTTCGTCGAGAAAAACAGCCTGCAGAAGGGCGCGATCTCGCGGCGGCAAATCGAGGAGGATCTCCCGCACCTTGTCGCGAAGCTGGCGGGAGGAGACGACGCTCAAGATGTCGGCGTCCCGTGCCGGAAGCTCGGCCTGGCCTTCGTCGTCGAGGGACTGGCTGCGCGAGGAGGCCCGGTAATGTTCGAAAAGGACGTTGTTGCAGACGGCATTGACGAATGCCCCCAGACGTTCCGGCTGCTGCAGCGTGCCCTCCTTGCGGAGGGATGTGAGCACACGGGCGAAGGTCTCCTGGCGCACGTCCTCAATGGCCTGCGGGGAGCGTAGCCGCGAGCGAAGTTTAAGGTGGAGCAGTTCAGTGAAGTAGCCTGCGAAATGCTCCTGGGTGCGAAGGTCTCCGGCACAGAGACTTTCGATGTAACCTGCATCAAATGCATGAAATTGCAAGGCGTTCTCCGCAAAGTCAGGAGGACGCAAGTATAACATCCGGGAGGTTCGGGAAAAACCGTGCGTATACGCGCAGGCCGGGGGGCGGGCGTGTTTTTCGGCGCTTTGTCCGCGGCGCCGGGCGGGGTCGCGAAGGGATGGCGGACTTAACGCCATGGCATCCGCCTGAAGAGCCGCGTCTGCGTCATCGCAATGGCGTCACGCGGGTCGACCGGTTGGACAGCGTTTTGCGCCGCAAACTGATAGAGCCTGCCGGAGACCGAGCCCCGGACGTTCATCGGGTATCGCCCGCTATAGAGGAGCTTGACGACATCAGGATTTGAAGCGCCATTCGCCTTCAGTGCGCTTCGCTTTTGACCACAGCACATGGTGTTTCTCCTGGGAGGGCCCGGGGTAGGGAAAGAACCGGTTCGTGCTTACCTGTAAACCTCTCCAGCAGGCAGGCCGCACCTGACAGGGCCTGCCAGTGGAGAAGCAGTCCAATCCAGCCACTTGCAAGCCAGACGGACAAAGGGAGAGAGACCCAAAGGCTGAGACAATAGAAACAGTCCATCAAACGGCCGAAGAAGCTGGCGCCAAGGGCAGCGCGCAGGCGCACAATCAGATCCCAGGGGCCATCCTCTTCGGCAAGAAGATGCGTCAAGCGCCAGACCGCGAGCGCGGATAGAATGAACCGCCAGATTGCGCCGTTTTCGTCCATTGTGCTCCCGTTCCGGCCGCTGCAGGTTGCAGACGGAACCCGCCTCTGGGGTAGTGGGTCCCGCCTGTTCTGGGGGAAGAAGATCGTCTGGCCCGGTTAACCGCAGCTATGCAGGCTGAAGCCGGCCGAAGCCTGGTTGTAGTTACTGGTCTGACCGCTTCCGGCGTTCGTGCAGTCCCAGACTCCCGATGGCAGCGAATGGCTGTTGGAATCCATCCCTGCGGTGGTGAGTGTAAAGGACTCGCAGGCGACGCCGGAATCGGCAATCGTGCCGCCGGGTTCAATCGAACCCCCGGAACGCGGCGCCGGCAAAACGCCGTCCACGGCCCGGGGAGAGGTCATTGTGAAGCCGAGCGAGGCGAAGTTCGAGGCTGTCGCGGTGCAGCCACCCGTGACCGCGTCGCTGCCGGTGTAGAGCCGGGCTTCGGCGGGACTCGTCAGGCCGGAATCCTGGATTCCACCGATGGGCTCCGGCTCGTCACTGGCCTCTGAAGAAAACGGTGCGGCGATGCCGGCTGCGAACGCGAAGGAACCGGCGGCAGCCGCGAGCACGCCCGATCCACAGCGATGTGGCGCGACCGCTGTTCCGTTGTGCATTTTGTGCAAATCCGGCGCACTGAGCGGCGCATGTGCCGCCCGGGCCGATTGGTTCAGATTGATTTTCCGCCCGATTTTATCGGGAAGCCGAGCCTCCGCGTCAGCGAGCACGGGCTTCAGAAGAAGGATGTCGAAACTCTTGATCTGAATCCGCGCATCGACGACATTGCCCCAGACGGGAGTCCATCCCGGCGTAGCCGCAGGCGGCGATGAGCTCCACGAGAGGATGGCGCGCGCCAAGGGGAGGTTTTGGTCAAAGTAGGACTCCCGGGCCGGGATGATCTGCAGAGTTACCGCAAATTCGAGGGGTTTCGGGCCGGGAACGTCGAAGACCTTCACGGCGCGCAACCCCTGATCCTGCCATGTCGATCCGCCGTCATACGAAAGATAGAACCGGACGTACTCTTCCGAGCCGGTTGAACCCCCATCCGCAGAGTAACCAGTGGCTTGCCTGATTTGGATCGTGGACCGGAGCTGTCTAAGCTGCGGGTTATAACTTATGCATCCAATACTTTCGTAAGTTGTATCTTCCTGAATCTTTAAAACAGCCTTGAACGAGCTATCTGTGATGTTACCGAAATAGTCAGGATTGGCCAGCAGCAGCGAGCGAAGATTCTGCCGCGCCAGTTCAGGCGACAGCCGGGCAAGGGAGATCAGCTCCAATGCCGGCTGTGTGGATGGGGGAACGGATTTTCCATGGGGAGGGTTCATGCGCATTCCTCAGGTTCTGTGACGGCCGCATGCAACGTGCGCCGTTCCGGGTGAGGCACAGACTATTCAGGTAGCCGTGCAAGCTCTTGCGCCATAGATCGCAGGGGCATCTGGTGTGCGGAACACCAGTCTGGTTTTGGCATACACGGGAATAGTGCGGTCAAGGGAAGGGGCGTTTCAACGGAGCCGGGAAAAATTCCATCGGGAAGCGCGGGTTCAACCTTCGAGAAATTTGTGGAGTGGGGAGCGGACTTGAATGGCCGACATCTTCTGATGTGGTTCACGGCCGCCAATGGCAAGGGCGCCAGCAGGGCGGCCGCCAGCCAGTAAAATTCCTCTTAAAAGACGCGGGAAATACCACAAGGCTATTGGAGAGGCGTTTCAAGATTGATAGCTGGCGGAAGGTCAGGGATTCGAACCCTGGAGGGTCTCACAACCCTGCCGGTTTTCCATACAACCATAGCTTTCGCTACCAAGCCTCGGCTTGTTTGTTGTCTGGACTTTGCCTTCACCCTGGCTCAATGCAAGCTTTAGGTGGGAGCCGTCAAGTCTCTACACGTTCCTGGCCGCGCCAAGCTTCGCTCGGCGTTACCTCGGACACTCGCCAGGGGCTCCGCCGAATTTGACTCCATTCATCTGCCGCGTTTCCCCGGCAGCGCTCGATTCAACAAGACCGGTGCATTCAACCGCTCTGCCAACCTTCCGCACTTTGTACGATACCATAGCGCCGAAAATCGGCCTATACCTGTCAGGCTCACAACCGGTCCGGTTCCACCCATGCGGTTCAGAACTGCAGGGCCTGTGCTTTGGTCCCGAGGACAATGTGGCGGACCGGCCCGCCGGTTGCAAGCCTGACTTCGATCTGACGCGACAGCTCATTCCACACCTGGGAGCCGTGCTCGGGCGTAAGGGTCAGCCGGCGCGCGCGATCGTTCCAATCGAGAGCGATGGTGGTGTACTGGCCGGACCTGAAGTCGAAGCTCACGCCGTCGTCGTCGTACAGAACGATATGCCCGTCGTGGCCCGGATAAATGGTGAGGGTGAGGGGCCCGGCGACCTTCTCCGTGGTGTACTGCTTCAAAGGTCCCATGGGCACGATTGCGCCGGCGCGCGCATAAAGGGGAATCGTGGCCAGATCGACGGGCCGCACGATCTGGCGCCCTCCTTCCACGCGCTGACCGGTCCAGAAGTCATACCACAGTCCATGGGGAAGATAGACGGTTCGAGTTGTGGCTCCCTTTTCGGTAACGGGGGCAACCAGGAGATCTCGACCCCAAAGATACTCGTCACCGCGGGCCGAGGCTTGAGGATCGCCGCT
>Ga0335072_10012767_pt1 | contig 11988 bp, 9 predicted proteins | sample Lox_Sample_21_FD_206725 | JGI IMG/M metagenome (GOLD analysis project Ga0335072, IMG submission 206725) | Soil microbial communities from Loxahatchee National Wildlife Refuge, Florida, United States - Lox_Sample_2.1 | ecosystem: Environmental > Terrestrial > Soil > Wetlands | place: USA: Florida...
CCTGCCGGTCGTCCTCGATGTTGGCACCAACAACCAGACCCTGGTCGATGACCCGCTCTATCTCGGGCTGCGCCAGGCGCGCGTCCGCGGCGCCGAGTATATGTCCTTCATCGATGAGTTCGTCTCGGCGGTGCAGGCGCTCTACCCAAAGTGCTGCATCCAATGGGAGGACTTCGCGAACTTCAACTCGGTTCCCATCCTCGCGCGCTATCGCGACCGCACCTGTACCTTCAACGACGATATCCAGGGCACCGCTGGCATAGCGTTGGCCGGCATGTATTCCGCGTTGCGCATCACCAAGAAGAAACTCACCGATCAGCGCTTTCTGTTTCTCGGTGGCGGGTCGGCCGGGGCCGGTATCGCGGAACTGATCAGCATGGCCATGACGATGGAAGGCTTGGACTTAAGCGAAGCGAGAAGCCGCAACGCTCTGTTCGACATCAATGGCCTGCTGGTCAAGTCCCGCACCGATCTGGCCGACTTCCAGAAGCCGTTTGCCCAGGACCATGCGCCGGTCTCGACCTTCGTCGAAGCGGTCAAGGCGCTCCGGCCCACCGGCATCATCGGTGTCAGTGCCGTCCCGAAACTGTTCTCGCGCGAGGTGATTACGGCGATGGCCGAGATCAACGAGCGGCCGATCATTTTCCCCTATTCCAATCCGACATCGCGCAGCGAATGCACAGCAGAGGAGGCGTATCGCTGGTCAGACGGCCGCGCGGTGTTTGCCAGCGGCAGCCCGTTCCCACCCGTCGAGTTCAATGGCCGGCACATCGTGCCCGGCCAGGGCAACAACGTTTACATCTTCCCCGCCATGGGCATGGCGGTGTTTGCCACCGAGGCAAAGCGGGTGACCGAGGAAATGTTCATCGTGGCGGCGCAAGCGGTCGCCGAGCAGGTCAGTGAGGAAAATCTGGCGTCCGGTCTGATCTATCCACCGCAGAGCCGCATCCTCGAGGCATCGCTGCATGTCGCCGAACGGGTGGCCACCTATGTCTTCGACCACGACCTGGCCCGGGTTCCACGCCCGCGTGATGTCGGTGCGCTGGTTCGCACCCGTGCCTACCACCCAACGTATACGGATTGAATCGCCATGACGAACGTCCTGCACCGCGAGGCGGACCATTCCCTGATGGGGGCTGATCCGCCCCAGCACATGCCGGCCGCCCGCGAAAGCGGGCGCGCCGGGGACGCGACGCCGCACCGCATCGTGGTCGTGGGCGGCGGCGCGGGAGGTCTCGAACTTGTCACCCGCCTCGGCAATCGCCTTGGCCGGCGCGGGCAGGCGAACGTGACATTGGTGGAATGCGCCCGGACCCATATCTGGAAGCCGCTGTTGCATGGGGTCGCGGCAGGCAGCATCGATCCCGAGGCGTACGAGGTGAACTACCTCGCCCAGGCGCATTGGCACGGCTTCCGCTATCGCCTCGGCGAGATGGTCGGGCTCGATCGAACCAGGAAGGAAGTCAAACTCGGCGCCACGTTCGATGACGAAGGGCGCGAGGTCACGCCACCACGCTCGGTCGGTTACGACACGCTGGTGATCGCGATCGGCAGCATCACCAATGATTTCGGCACGCCCGGCGTCGCCAAGTACGCGGTGCCGCTGGAGACGCTGGCGCAGGCGCAACGCTTCAACCGGCGCCTGATCAACGCCTGCCTGCGCGCACAGACGCAGGAAGGCCCGGTGCGCCCCGGCCAGCTCCACGTCGCGATCGTTGGTGCCGGTGCCACTGGCACTGAACTGGCGGCCGAGCTGCATCGCACGATCCGCGAAGTGGTCGCCTACGGCCTGGATCGCATCGACCCGCAACGCGACATCCACATCGTTCTGATCGAAGCGGCCTCGCGCATCCTAGGCGGCCTGCCGGAACGCATTTCAAAGGCAACCCACCGCCTGCTCGACGAATTGGGCGTCGAGGTCCGTACCGATGCCAGGGTAACGGAAGTGACTGCGGAAGGCCTCACACTGGCGGACGGTTCGTTCATTGCCTCCGAACTGGTCGTATGGGCGGCAGGCGTCAAAGCACCGCAGTTGCTGGCACAGCTCGACGGGCTGGAGATCAATCGCATCAATCAGCTCGTGGTGGATCGAGCGTTGCAGACGACCCGCGACCCCAACGTCTTTGCCATCGGCGACTGCGCGGCCTGTCCACGTCCCGGCTCGCCCGCACTGGTACCGCCGAGGGCACAGGCGGCGCATCAGGAAGCGTCCCATATGGTCCGTCAGATCCAGCGCCGGCTGCGTGGTCAAAAGCTGCTGTCCTACACGTACCGGGATTTCGGATCCCTGGTCTCGCTCGGCAAATGGAGCACGGTCGGAAACCTGATGGGCTTCTTGTTCGGCCGCAGCTTCTTCGTCGCGGGCGTGTTTGCCCAGCTCATGTACCGCTCGCTGCGCATCATGCACGACCAGGCGCTGGGCGGCACGTCGCGGGCCATACTCGGCGTCCTTATCCGTAGCCTGGCACGCCACACCGGCCCGCAAGTGAAGTTACATTGAGGCATAGTCTTCCTGGCCAGGAGTGAGCGGCGCAGGCGATGTCGAATTCCACGTCCCCCTCTGTCGTCGATGATCATCGGATCAGAGACGTAACGCTGCACGATCGTACCCCTGCACGATGGCGTGCTGGGGTGGTCTTTGGCACGGTCATCATCGTGGTGGGCGTCACTGCCGGGCTGGGCGGCATGCTGGTGGCGCTTCTGCTGCACGCGATCCAGCACGTCGCTTACGGCTACGATCTCGGCACCAAGGTGACACCGGAAAGTTTCCTCCAAGGCGTTACCGCCGCGTCACCCATGCGCCGCGTGATCGCACTGACGCTGTGCGGTGTCGTCGCAGGCATTGGCTGGTGGGCGGTCTATCGCTTCGGACGTCCGTTGGTCAGCATCAAGGCGGCGGTCGGCGAAGACGCGCCCGGGCCCAGGATGCCCCTGCTTACCACCTCAGCGCACGCCCTGCTCCAGATCATAACGGTCGCACTCGGCTCACCACTCGGCCGCGAGGTTGCGCCGCGTGAGATCGGGGCAGTGCTGGCAACGCGGCTTGCGTATTGGGCCGGCCTGCCGGCCGAAGAGACGCGCATTGCGATCGCCTGCGGGGCCGGCGCGGGACTCGCGGCCGTGTACAATGTCCCGCTCGGGGGGGCCGTGTTCGTGCTTGAGGTCCTCTTGAACACGACGGCGCCAAGAGCAGTGACCGCGGCGCTTGCGACGTCGGTCATCGGATCCACCATCGCCTGGATCGGCCTGGGCGACGTTTCCCAGTACGTGGTGCCCCCGCTCGAGATCAGCCGGTCACTGGTTGCGGCCGCGTTCGTTGCAGGGCCGGTATTCGGGCTGGCCGCTTATGGGTTCAGGATCATCACGCGTCTGGCTACCAGCCATGTGGTGCATTCCTGGAAGCTGGTGCCCAGGTGCCTGATGGTATTCCTGGTGATCGGTCTGATCGCAACCCTGTTCCCGCAATTGCCCGGAAACGGGAAAGGCCCATCGCAGCTTGGCTTCGGCGGCCATCTTGGCGCCAACCTGGCTGTAAGCCTGCTGATCCTCAAATTGGTTGCGGTCGCCGCGAGTCTGCGCGTCGGCGCGGCGGGCGGTGTCCTGACTCCCAGCCTGACCCTCGGTGCCTTGCTCGCAACCGCAACCTGTCCCGTCCTGAACCTGATCTTTCCGGGCATCCCGTCCGCCGGGTTCGCCGTGGTGGGCGCCGCCGCTTTTCTGGCGTCGTCCATGAACATGCCGCTGACAGCCATACTGCTGACGCTGGAATTCACGCGGGTCAGCCATGATTTCTGCGTGCCGATATTCCTGGCAGTCGCCGGCTCCATTGCCACGCTGCGCGCGTGCACCAATCTGGTTCCGCGCATTGAGCCGCCATCCCGCATCGTTTTCGCCAGGTTTCTCAACAGCGGCCGGCTTTGACCGTACCGTACGACAAGCTCCAGCCGGATAGGGGGAATGCAACATGAGCGAAACCAGGACCGAGACCGACAGCCTCGGCAAGGTTGAGGTTCCCGCAGACAGACTCTGGGGCGCGCAGACACAGCGCTCGCTGGAGCATTTCAGCATCGGACAGGACCTGATGCCCCGCGAGATGATCACCGCGTACGCGATATTGAAGCGGAGCGCGGCGGCCGAAAATCACGCCGGCGGCCGACTGGACAAGCGAGCTTTCGACCTGATCACGCGGGTCTGCGACGAAATCCTCGCCGGCAACCATCATGACATGTTCCCGTTGCACGTGTGGATGACGGGCAGCGGCACCCAGTTCAACATGAACGTGAACGAGGTGATCTCGAACCGATGCTGTCAGCTCTCGGGCACCGCGCTGGGCAGCAGGACCCCGGTGCATCCGAACGATCACGTCAACATGTCGCAATCGTCGAACGACACATTCCCGTCGGTGATGAACATCGCCGCTGCCGTCAACACCAAGGACCGTCTGATCCCGGCCGTGACGGCATTGCGCGATGCGATCGCGGTGAAGGCGGCGGACTGGGACGATATCGTCAAGATCGGCCGGACCCACATGCAGGACGCCACGCCGCTGACGCTCGGGCAGGAATGGTCGGGTTATGCCGGCATGCTGGCGGACAACCTGGCACGCATCGAGGATGCGCTGAAGGGAGTCTGTCATCTCCCGCTCGGCGGCACCGCCGTTGGCACCGGAATCAATGCGGCTCCTGGTTTCGCGGAAGCGGCGGCGGCCGAGATCGCCGCATTCACCGGCCTGCCCTTCATCAGCGCGCCGAATAAATTCGCCGTACAGGGCGCTCACGACGCCTTGGTTCAGCTCTCGGGCACGCTGCGTACGCTGGCGGTCTCACTCTACAAGATCGCCAACGACATCCGCCTGATGTCGTGCGGCCCGCGTGCGGGGTTTGCCGAGCTGCTGATCCCGGAAAACGAGCCCGGCTCCTCCATCATGCCGGGCAAGGTCAATCCGACCCAGGCCGAAGCCCTGACGATGATCGCGGTGCAGGTCATGGCGAATGACGTTGCCGTCGGTTTCGGCGGCGCCGGCGGCTATCTGGAGATGAATGTCTACAAGCCGCTGATGATCGCCAACACATCGCGCAGTCGATCACCATCCTGACCGACGGCTGCACCAACTTCCGCCGCTTCCTGGTCGAAGGCACGCGCCCCAACCGCAAGAAGATTGCGGAATACGTAGAGCGTTCGCTCATGCTGGTGACGGCGCTGGAGCCGGTGATCGGCTACGACAAGGCCTCGAAGATCGCCCACCATGCCCTGGAGCACGATCTCACCCTGAAGCAGGCGGCACTGGAGTTTGGTTTCGTTGGTCCGCCCTAGCATAACCCACTGAAACTACTACGGTTTCAAGTTTGCCATCCCGTTCCGGGAGCGTGAGGCTTTACAAAATGCCCGTTTTGTAAAAGGTCGGCGCGTCGGCTAGCGGAAATCCGTGGCTTCCCCATGCCGACGGCGGCGGCGCGGACCGGCGAAATGTCAAAAGTGGTTCCATGCTTGCGTGGATCCGGCGCCCGCCGAGCCCCCAAGAGCTCGGAAACGAGGCATTTATCCCGATGGCCAATTCGCACAGCTTCGCGGTCACTGGGCCGATCAAGCGCGGCTATCGTGCCCGGACGTGCTGATAAACCTGGTCAACGCGCGGGCATCGTTTTTCATGCGTTCGATGGTGGCTGATGCCTGCCGGATGTCAGGCAGGTCGGCAGACAGCCAACGCCGACAGGCAGCGATATTGAGGACGAGGGCTGCCAGAAGCTCTCTGGTCTCCGGCGCGACAGGAGTCGGCCCGGGTTCGCCGACGAGCTGGGACACGTGCAAGACCGGCGCCCCAAATCGCCGCTCTCCCTCCCGCTCGACCTGGTGTTCTCTACGTCCCTCCACGTCTGCCAACGACATACCCCCGCAAACGTTGGTGTGTTGGTCAATGCGGCTGGACATTCCTATTCGTCCGGGTGGCGCGATGGTTGCGCCCGACATGTTCCAGGCCATTCCTGCCTCCTGTGGGAAAATTCCGCGCGAGCTTGGTGCCTACGTTTAGCCTACAACCGGCTCAGACATCCCCTAACTCTTTGGAAATCAGGTAAAAAAGCGTGAGAGGACTCGACCTCGAGGGTGGCGCGGGATGAAAAAACGTGAAATCTTACGAAACACCCTGATAAGCTTGGACCATGTCTACCGCCCCTCCACGGTCGGCTGGCATCGCATTCGGCCGCTTCCAGGTATGGCCGGACCGCCGTGATCTGCTTGCCGACGGCGAGCCGATCAGGCTCGGCGGACGCGCCTTCGACGTGCTGATGGCGCTGATCGAGGTACCGGGAGCCGTTGTCACCAGGGGGACGCTGAAGGCGCGGGTTTGGCCAAACCGGACTGTCGAGGACAACAATCTGGCGGCCCAGATTGTCGCATTGCGCAAGGCGTTGGAGCCGGAGCACGGGCTGATTCGCACGGTAGCCGGCCGTGGTTACCAGTTCACCGGCGAGATCCGGAGCCTGCCGGCCGCCAGCGACCTGGCGCCCGCGGTGGCCACGGCGCCGGCAGCCAGGCCGATCCGGATGCCAACTAACCTGCCGGAGCAAGTGACCGAACTGATCGGCCGCGAGCAGGAGCTTGCGGACATCCTGGCTCTGCTGGCCGCTGATCGGTTGGTCAGCCTCACTGGCCCCGGCGGGATAGGCAAGACGCGCCTTGCCCTGGCAGTCGCGCGTCAGTTGCTGCCGGAATTCGCCGATGGCGTTTGGTTGGCGGAGTTCTCGGCTGTCGCCGATCCCGGCCTGGTTGCCACGACGATTGCCGCTGCGGCCAGGCTACAACTCGGCGCCGGGGAGGTTTCGCCCCAGCTTGTGGCTCAGGCGCTGGCGCATCGGCGCGTGCTGCTGATCCTGGACACCTGCGAGCATGTGGTCGACGCCGCTGCCGCAATGGCCGAGGCTTTGCTGCAGGCTGGCTCGGAGGTGCGCATCATCGCCACCAGCCGGGAGCCGCTGCGGGCCGAGGGCGAGCAGATCCACCAGGTACCGCCGCTCGCTCTGCCCGCCGCGGAAGCCGAAGACCCGTGGCGATTCGGTGCGGTTCGGCTCTTCGTGGTGAGATCGGGCGCGCATGGCGTGCAGGTCTCGGAAGATCAGCGTGTTGCAGCAGCAATCGCGGGCATCTGCCGGCAACTCGATGGCATCCCTCTGGCGATCGAGCTTGCGGCAGCGCGTGCTGCGACGCTGGGAATCGAAAATCTTGGTGCCCATCTCGATGATCGTTTCGGTGTTCTGACCGACGGACGGCGGACGGCCCTGCCGCGGCACCGGACCCTGCGGGCGACCCTGGATTGGAGCCATGGCCTGCTGAGCGAGCCCGAGCGCGTGATCCTCCGCCGCCTGGCGGTCTTCGCCGGTACTTTCAGCATGGAGGCGGCCGGCGCTGTTGCAGCGGACCCCGGACACGCGCAGTCGAATATCGTCAACGATCTTTCCAGTTTGGTTACGAAGTCGCTCGTCATCGCGGAGGTCAAGGCATCGGTTGCGCGCTATCGGCTGCTCGACACGACCCGAGCCTACGCGCTCGAAAAGCTCAAGGAAAGCGGCGAGCATGAGCCGCTTCTGCGTCGTCATGCCGAGTACTTTCGGGACATGTTCGAGCGGGCGGAGGTCGAATGGGAAACCCGGCCGGCCGTCGAATGGCTCGACGACTACGTTTGGTGTATCGACAATCTGCGCGCCGCGCTCGACTGGGCGTTTTCGCCGGGCGAAGACGCCTCGGTCGGCGTGAGGCTGACTGCCGCCGCGGTGCCCTTGTGGACTCATTTGTCGTTGATGGTGGAGTGCCGCGGCCGGGCCGAGCAAGCTCTCGCCGCGATCGCGGCCGGGGCGGGCGTGGACGCGCAGCGAGAGATGCAACTCCATGCCGCGCGTGCGGCTTCGCTGATGTATACAAAAGGGGCCGCCGTTTCCGAAATCGGCGTGGCCAGGACAAAGGCCCTCGAGCTTGCGGAGAGCCTCGGTAACGCCGAGTACCAGTTGCGCGCGCTCTGGGGCCTGTGGACCTTTAGCTTCAATAGCGGCCAGCACCGCGCCGCCCTGGCTCTGGCTCAAAGGTTCCATGTTTTAGCGGCGAGTCGGCCCGACCCGTTCGATTGCCTGATCGGCGAGCGAATGATCGGTACGTCGCAGTACTACCTGGCCGAATTACCCACTGCGCGGCGCCATATCGAGCGCGTGCTCGCCCACTATGTCGCGGCTGCGCAGAAGTCGGGTATCGCTCGCTTTGAGGGCGACGCGCGGGTGGGGGCGTTGGCCTTCCTCGGCCGGATCCAGTGGCTGCAGGGCGTGCCGGATCAGGCTATGCGCAGCGCCGAACGCTGTGTCGCGGAAGCTTGCGCGACCAATCACGCAATCTCATTGGGTCTGGCACTGGCGGTGGCGGCATGCCCGATCGCGCTGTGGGTCGGCGATCTGGCCGCGGCGGAACATTACGTGGAAATGCTGCTTGACAATGTGACACGGCACGCGCTGCCGCGCTGGCACGTCTATGGCCGCTATTATCAGGGAATGCTCGTCATCCAGCGCGGCGATGTCGGCGCCGGATTACGGCTGCTGCGCTCTGCCTTCGACGAACCAGCCGCGGCCGCGCCGGCCCCGCGGTTGCTTGCGCTCTTTATTTCGGCGGCCTCGGGTCATGTCGGGCAGATCGTCGACAGGCTCCCCGCTTTCGAGGAGGCGATCATGCGATTGGACTCCACCGAAGAACGCTGGCTGATTGCCGAGTTGCTCCGCGTCAGCGGCGAACTGCTGCTATGGCGGGGCGCGCCCGGAGCGGCGGCGGCGGCCGAAGGTCACTTCCGGCAGGCGCTCGAAGTGGCGTGCCAGCAAGGCGCGCTATCCTGGGAACTGCGCGCCGCCACGAGTCTCGCGCGGTTGCTCCGGGATCAGGGCCGCCCGACCGACGCGAAGGCACTGCTGCAGCCGGTCTATGACCGGTTCACGGAAGGGTTCGAGACAGCCGACCTGAAAGTTGCAAACGCGCTGCTGAACGCCGTCGAATAGGCCGGCAGCTTGCAGAGTGCCGTCTGGAAAGGGGCCGGATCGTGAGGGCATTTGGGGGGGCTTATAAAAGGGGTAGCCGGCGGGGTCGCGGCGGTTTACCGGGCCCGGTCCGCATCAGAAGTCAGGGGAAATCGCCATGACCATTGCCGGACTTGCTACCGCTCTGCGCGGCATACCACGGGATGCTCGGCTGATGATCGACACACCCGAGGGCCTGAAGGCGCTGCGCTGGGTCAGCCCGACGCATATCTACGCCGCGCAGGGCGGCGCCACGCATGTCCTGGCCACGGAAGCCAGCACCGCGGGCGAATATGCGATCGTGCTCTGAGGGGCGGCAGCCATGAGCGGCGCACCCATGACCGAGGAAGAGTTCACCGACGAGCTCGATGAGTTGGTCGAGGCTGGTCGCGACGGCGGCCTGTCCGACGAGGATATGATCGTGCTCCTGGAGCGGGTGACCCGGACGCGTGAGCGTGAATGGAATCGCACCGCGGCCCGGTATATAAAAGGCATATAAATAACGTCCGAGAGGACGTGCTATGCTGGAATATCGAGCTTACGAGATCGACCGCGACGGCCGCATCGCTGCTGCGGCAAAGGTGGTTGCGTGCGCCAGTGACGCCCACACCTGGATCTCGACATACGGCGTGATCGGCAGCCAGCGGGCCAGCCAGCGGACGATCGGGTGCGCCGGGATGCGGCGCGTCTCAGTGCCATCCGGAATGGGGTAGGTTTAAGATACGTGTTTATGCCGAATGCGGCATAAGCCCGTATCCTGAGCCTGGGCCAATCAGACCGGCACGGGTCCCAAATTCAGCGGTGCGGCCGTCATGGTCCTCATCCGTCGGCAAGGTGAACTGGAAAGTCACGCCGTAATCGTCGTTCACTGTGGGCCACACTTGCCCACCATGCGCTTCGATGATCGAGCGGCTGATCGAAAGCCCGATCCCCATCCCCTCCGGCTTTGTCGTGTAAAACGCTTCGAAGAGGCGCTCCAGGCTTGCTGCCCCCAACCCAATGCCGGTATCCTGGACGGCGACAACCACGCTGCCGGCTGTGTGCGGGCGCGACCGGATCCACAACTCCCGCGGCCGGTCCGCCAATTCCTTCATGGCGTCGATCCCGTTCATCACCAGGTTGATGATGACCTGCTGCAACTGCACGCGGTCGCCGTGTACTGGCGGCAGGCTGGCGGCCAGCTCGCTCCGCACCAGGACCCCGTGCCGGTGCGCCTCCGGGACGGTGAGGGCCAGCACCTCTTGAATTGCTTCATTGAGGTCGAGCCGGACCTTGATCGGGGCCGTTTTTTTCATCAGCGCGCGGATCCGCGTGATCACGTCCCCCGCGCGATGGCTATCGCGCACGATGCGTTGTAAACACGCCCGCGCCTCGTCGAGATCGGGTGGTTGGCGGGCCAGCCAGTGCAGGCAGGCGCTGGAGTTGGTCTCGACGGCGGCGAGCGGCTGGTTGACCTCATGGGCGATTGTGCTGGTCAATTCGCCAACGGTCATCACCCGCGTCAGGTGCACCAGTGTTGCCTGTGCTTCCTGCAGCACCTGCTCCGCCCGCTTGCGTTCGGTCAGATCGAGCACGAAGGCGACACCCTGGCTCCGGGCTTCATTAAGGCTCGTCGAGCCGACCAGCACGGGCACCCGGCTGCCGTCCTTGCGGAAATACTCCTTCTCATAGGGCTGGACGCTACCGGTCTGCTTGAGCTCTGGCGTCCATGATTGTTCATGACAGTCACGCCATTCCGCAGGCGTCAGGTCGGTCCAGCGCAAGCGGCCGGCGGTGAGGTCTGCGCGGTCGTGTCCTACGATGCGGAGAAATGTATCGTTGGCGTCGATAATAAGACCTGCTAGCTCCCAGATGAAGATTCCGATGATGTTGGCATCGACCAAGCGTCGGATCTTCCCTTCGCGTTCGGCAAGATCGCCGTATAATCGGGCATTCTCCAACGCGGTCGCAGCCTGTGAGGCGAGCAGCTTCAGCACCGTGATCCTGGCCGGCGCGAAAACGCGTGGGGCTAGGTTGTTCTCGAGGTAGAGAACGCCAATGAGCTTGCCATGGCTGGTCAAGGGCAGGCAGAGAATGGAACGCGCCTGGTGCTGACGGAGGTATGTGTCCGCGGCGAATGGGTTTTCGGCCGAGCCATCGTCGAGAATGACCGTCTCGCGCGTGCGCACGACGTAATGGAGGATCGACTCCGGCAGGACGGCGGCGGTCGCTGGCTCGTTGCGCAGGAGCACACTGAAGGAATTGCCACCGGTCATGGCCTCCGCCGCGATCTGCGGCTCAGACTCTGGTAATAGGATCAACAGCCCACGCTCGGCTCCGGCTTGCGTGATTGCGATGCGCATCAGCGTGTCGACCAACTTATCCGTCACGATCTCGCCGGACACAGCTTGCGAGACTTTGAGCACCGTCGCGAGGTCGAGGTGTTCAACCGGCGCCCCGATCGTGTCCCTTGAACCCGGTGTCCGCTCTTCTTCCTTGAGGTATGGATGCAACACTTCGAGTTGACGCACCTTTCCGGCAGCGCCCCAACGAATGTAACCGTCGCGCGCGTTCCGGAGATAGACTCGCGCGAACTCGTCGAACCCACGCATCGCGTAGAAGCGCGCGGCCAGTTCATAGGCGAGCGCCTCATTATGGACAAAGTCGTTGGCTCGCGCCGAGCGGATGGCCTGCTCGTACAGGTCCATGGCCTCCCTGTCGCGGCCTTCTATGCGAGCAATTTCTGCAGCGACCAACGCGGCGCGGTTCTTGAAATTCTCCGGGCAATTCTGTCCCCAGAGTGCAAGCTGCTGGTGATGGCCGGCAAGAGTTTCGAGAAGCTGCTGCCGCTCGTCGCCGGTGGCGGTGTCGCGTGAGAGGGCACAGGAGATCGCACTGTAAAAGTGATATTCCACCGCTTCGAACAATAACGGGGATGTCCACAGCCGCGCTTGTGCCCTCGTTGAAG
>Ga0335072_10012768_pt1 | contig 11987 bp, 12 predicted proteins | sample Lox_Sample_21_FD_206725 | JGI IMG/M metagenome (GOLD analysis project Ga0335072, IMG submission 206725) | Soil microbial communities from Loxahatchee National Wildlife Refuge, Florida, United States - Lox_Sample_2.1 | ecosystem: Environmental > Terrestrial > Soil > Wetlands | place: USA...
TTACCTCCGGACGCGACCAGTTGATCGCCTGGATGCGGGCGAACGGATTGCGGTTTCCCGACTGGGAAACCGCGACTCGCGCACTGGCCGGGATCATCGGTGGCGAGCCGACGGAGATGGTCGAGGCCTACGTTCGCGACGTATTCGCGGAAGTCGATGGTGAGATACGCGAGCGAATCTCACCCGAGGCGGCGGCGGATCAGGTTTTGGCAGTAGTAGAGGACGATGTGCTCAGTCGCGCCCGTCGGGTCCAGGTCCCGACACTGCTGATCGCGAGCGGGCAGCCAGCCGAGATCCGGGTCATCAGAGAGCGCGCTTGGAGACGGTTCACCGAGGCGTCTGCGCTGATCGAACTGTGCGTCGAGGACGCCTGGGGCCACAACGCGATCGTCCAAGACCCCGAGGCGTCATCCCGCTTGATCGCCGAGTGGCTCGGGCGACATCTCTAGTCCAGGTTCTCGACGATCTCGCTGGCGCGGGACCACTGCTCGGGCGGGACGACGAGGTATATGTCGCCTCGGCCGAAGCGATCGAGCGGGTGGTCTGCCGCGCACGAGGCGTCGACGCCGAGCTCACGGAGCCGGTCGCGCCACGCCAGGGCGCTCGCCTGATCCTCGAATGTGCTGACCGTCTCCCAGCCGTCCAGGCGAGGGTCGCCGATGGAGATCGGTGGGTCGTCCGTCCTGCCGGGCTTGCGGAAACCGCGCCAGGGCACTCTGGAAGCGTAGGACTTGTTGCCGTCCTCTGGCGCCCTCGGTCAGCCTGTGTTGCGCATGCCGGCGGCTATGCCGTTGATCGTCAACAGAAGCGGGCGCTCGGCGCTGCGCTCGCCGGCGCGAGCCCGCCGTAGAAGATCGATCTGCATGTAGGAGAGTGGGTCGGTCCACGGGTTGCGGTGCGAGAGACGCGCCATCAGTGCCGGCGCGCCCTGGAGGAGCGTCTCGGTTCCCGAGATCTCGAGCACGGTCCGTACGACGCGGTCGTGCTCGGCGCGGATTGGCTCCCACAGCTCGCGGGCGGGGTCGTCACCGAGCAGTTCAAGGTACCGCTCGGCCACCCCGAGGTCGCTCTTGAACAGTGACATCTCGAGCGTGGAGCACAGCATCGCGAAGAACGGCCAGCGTTCGATCATCTCGCGCTGTAACTCGCGGTCGCCATCTTCGAGCGCGGTCCCGGCCCCGTACCAGGCTGGTAACAGCAATCGATTCTGCATCCACGCGAACACCCATGGGATCGCGCGCAGTTCGGCCACCGTCGATGCGCTCGAACGAGACGCCGGCCGAGACCCGATGTTCAGCCTCGTGAGCGCGTCGATCGGCGACGCGAGCCCCAGGAGCGCGGCGAACCGGTGATCGTCGTAGATCAGCGCTCGGTATATCGCCCGCGACTGGTCGGCGAATCGCTCGGCCTCCTCGCGGTAGCGCTGGGGCACCGCGCGGCCGGGCGCGAGCGTGGCGAGCAACACCGCCGAGATCGTCTGCTCGAGCGAGCGCAACGCCAATTCTGGGTGCGAGTACCGCTGCGAGATCACCTCTCCCTGCTCGGTGAGGCGCATGCGCCCCCGAATCGATCCGCTCGGCTGGGCCAGGATCGCGCGATGTGTCCGCGCACCGCCCCTCGAGGTCGAGCCACCGCGCCCATGGAAGAAGCGCAGCTCGATCCCGCGCTCGTCGGCGTCAGCCAGCAGCCGCTCCTGGGCCGAGTACAGCTCCCATTGGCTGGCGAGAAACCCGCCGTCCTTGGCCGAGTCCGAATAGCCGAGCATGACCTCCTGACGCCGCGAGCACGATGCCAGCTGCGCCGCGTACATCGGCTGCTCGTACAGCGTCGCCATCGTGGCCTGGGCCCGGTCCAGATCCTCGACGGTCTCGAACAAGGGCACGACCGGTAGCGTCGGCAGCTCGCCGAGGCCGATCCCGGCCTGCTGCATCAGCGTGAGCGCGGCGAGCACGTCGGATGGTCGCTCGACCATCGAGACGATTACGCTCCCGAGCGCCTGCGGTCCGTACTCGCGCAGTCCGGTCGCGATCGCCTCGAACACGTCCGGAGCGTCGCTCGACGAGCGCAAATCCTGTGCCGACAGCCGGACATCAAGTGCGGCGAGATGGAATCCGAACGTGCGCACCTGACACAGCAGCCTCGCGAGCGCCCCGTCCGCGACCCGTCGCGAGCTCGAGGACTCCCGGAGCAGCTCGAGATCTCGTTCGAGCTGCAGCGGGTCGCGGTAAGCGTGCGGCTGCCCGCGCAGGGCGCCGTCGAGCCGCGCGGACATGAACGAGAGCTTTCGGCGAAATGGCTCTTGCTGGTTGCCGGGACGGCGCGAGGCCACGTCGGGCATCTCTTCGGCGTCGGTGTCGAGCGAAGCGTCGAGCGCGGGCGAGACGAACAGCCGCTGCTCCGATTGAGAGAAGCGCTCGGCCAGTCTGTCGACGCGCGCTCTGAGCAGCCGCAGCACGGTCGTCCGGTGCAACCGCAGCGTGCGAATCACGGAGTCCGGGGTGACCTCGGGGTTGCCGTCCATGTCACCGCCGGCCCAGCTGCCGAACCGTACCGCCGGGACGGTCGGCGGCCACGACCGCTCGAACGAGCGCGAGATCTCCGCCTCGACTCGCGGTGCCGCGTCGAACAGCACCGCCTCGAAGAAGAACAGGATCCGGCGCACCTCATCCTCGACCACCGGCCGCACGTGCCGGACCGCGTCGGTCTGCCACCACACCGTCAGCACCTCTCGCAACTCGCCCTCGAGCGCCCGCCGCTGGGTACGGCCCAACCGCGGGTCATCGAGTCGCTCCATCGCCCGCCACACCGACTGCTGATGGTTGAACACCGACCGTCGCGCCGCCTCCGTCGGATGCGCGGTCATCGTCAACCGCACGTCAAGGCGGCGAAGCGCCTCGGCGACCTCGGCCGGGGGATGCTGGACCGCCACGCCCGCCGCCGCGGCCAGCGACTCGCGTTGCGGAGCGCTCGCGTCGGAGTCGTAGTGCCGCCGCCGGCGCAGGCGCTCCAGTTCCTCCGCGATGTTCGCCAGCTGTAGCTGGATCGAGCAGGCGCGCACGAACGGCTCAAGCCCGGCATCGGCCTGAGCATGGACAAAGCGCGTCAACGTCCCGGCCGCGGCGACGTCGCCGCCGCGTACCCGAGCGGCCGTATCGCGCAACCAGAACACCCGGTCGCGAAAAGCGCGACCCTCCTGCTCCTCGAGCACGTCACCGAGCAGCGCCTCGAGCACCGCCGTGTCTCGGTCCAGGGAGTCACTCATGGGATGTGCCAAGGATCGCAAAAGCGCGTCTCGCAACGCCTCGCGTCGGACCCGCGCCGCGTCTCGAAAACCACATGAGCGCCGCCGGGTTCGCTTAGGCTTGATCGCGTAATGAGCTCCGATCCTCCTTCGCCTCAGGTGGTGTCTTTCGACGGCGCGGCGGCGGAGCACGACCTGGGCGTCCGTGACATCGAGCGTGTGGTCGACGGCGTCCGCTGGGCGCTCGTGGAGTACGCGCCCGGAGCCGGGCGGACGGAGTGGTGCGACAGCCCGCACTCGGGCTACGTGCTCAGCGGCGAACTCCGATACGAGTTCGAAGACGGTTCCCCGGAGATGCCAGTCGCGGCCGGGCAGGCATTTCGGCTTCCGACCGCCCCGGCGCACCGCGGGCGCAACCATGGCACCGAGCCCGTCCGGCTGTTCATAATCGACGCCCTGCCGGAAGGGCTTGGCTGAGATCGCTCAGTCCACAATCGCAACGCACGCGACACATGCGCTGAGGCGCCGTCAAGCGTTGGCGCTGGCGCGTCGATCGGCACCGCGGTGCACTCTGACCGTGCGGTCGACGAGCGTGTGAAGCACCTCATGGTCAGCGTCGTCGAGACGTTTGAGGTAGAGACACCCCTTCCCTACTTTGTGCGGCCCAAGCCGCTGCAGCAGCGCCGGATACCGGTCCTGAACGCCGCCAACAAGGTAGAGGACGAGACCGGCCTTGCGGGGTGAGAATCCGACCAGCGCCGCCGTGCCTTCGCGACCGCTGTCGTAGCGATAACGATAAGACCCAAAGCCGACGATGCTGGTACCCCACATCACCGGACGTTCGCCTGTCCATTGCGCGAGCAAGCGACAGAGGTTGCGCGCGTCTTCACGCCGCGCGTCGTTCGGCACCGTCGCGATGAATGCGTCAGCGCTTTGGGCGCTCGGGAGCGTCTTCTGGGATGCCATCGCTGAGGCTGGGATCGTACGCTTGGGCACGTGAAGAAGATCGGATTCCTGTCCTTCGGTCATTGGAGCCCCAGCCCGCACTCGCGGACTCGGTCGGGCGCGGATGCGCTGCAGCAGTCGATCGAGCTTGCGGTTGCCGCGGAGGAGCTTGGCGCCGATGGCGCGTATTTCCGGGTTCACCATTTCGCGCGTCAGCTGGCCTCGCCGTTCCCGTTGTTGGCGGCCGTCGGGGCGAGGACTTCGCGGATCGAGATCGGTACCGCGGTGATCGACATGCGGTACGAGAACCCGATGTACTTCGCGGAGGACGCGGGGGCGGCTGATCTGATTGCCGGCGGCCGGCTGCAGCTCGGGATCAGCCGAGGGTCGCCCGAGCAGGTGATCGATGGGTGGCGGTATTTCGGGTTCGCGCCGGTTGACGGCGAGAGCGATGCGGATATGGCGCGCAGGCACACCGAGGTCACGCTCGAGCTCTTGCGCGGCGAGGGGTTCGCGCAGCCGAACCCGCGGCCAATGTTTGCCAATCCGCCGGGGCTGTTGCGGATCGAGCCGTACTCGGCCGGTCTCCGGGAGCGGATCTGGTGGGGGTCGAGCTCGAACGCGACGAGTGTCTGGGCGGCCGGTCTCGGGCTCAACCTGCAGAGCTCAACGCTGAAGGACGACGAAACCGGCGAACCGCTGCACGTCCAGCAGCGCAGGCAGATCGAGGCCTACCGCGAGGCGTGGAAGGAGGCCGGCCACGATCGTGAGCCGCGGGTTTCGGTCAGCCGCAGCATCTTCGCGCTCACGACCGACATCGACCGCGCCTACTTCGGGCACGACAGACACTCCGAAGACCAGATCGGGATGATCGACGAGAACACGCGGGCGATCTTCGGCCGCTCGTACGCCGCCGAGCCCGACGACCTGATCGAGGAGCTTCGAACGGACGAGGCGATCCAGGCCGCGGACACGCTGCTGCTGACCGTGCCGAACCAGCTCGGCGTCGAGTACAACGCGCACGTGATCGAGAACATCCTCGTCCACGTCGCGCCCGCGCTCGGTTGGCGCTGATTCTCACCCGGTCAAAGCTAGACGGGCGGTGCGATCGCGAACCGACCGCGTCCGTCTCGCTTGGCTTCGTACAGCGCCTCGTCCGCCGCTCCCAAAAGGGCGCTGAGGTCGCGCTGCGCTGGGGTGGCGATCGCGATCCCGATCGACAAGCCGCCATTCCACCCGGCAATCGTGTCGGTCGGAAACGCCTCGCGGATTCGGGCGAGGATGCGCTCGGCCAGTTCTCCCGCCTCGCCCGCCGAGCCGGCGCCGGCGAGCAGGACCAGCTCGTCCCCACCGAGCCGTCCGGCAAACCCGTGGTGCGACAAGATCCGGGCGATCTCGGACAGGACGAGGTCGCCGGTCAGGTGGCCGCTGCGGTCGTTGATCTGCTTGAAGTGATCGATGTCGCAGATCATCACCGCGCCACCGTCGGCGAGGATGCGGTCTTTGGCCTCGCGCTTCCATCGGCGCCGGTTGGCCAGGCCGGTTAGCTCGTCGCTGCCGGCCTGTTCCTCGAGCGCCGCGACCCGGGCCGCCAGCCCACCCGCGCCCGGCGAGAGCGACGGTGCAGAGCCGGCCCGGGGGGCAGCGTGAGCGGCGACGTCGTCGAGCACACCCGCGTCGAGATCGAGCGCCGCCAGCCCCTGATCTATCAGCAGTGGGTCGGCGTCGACGCCGGCAAGCATCCCCACGATCGCGTTGCCGAGTTGAACGCACGCGAGCTCCGGGGTCGGGTCGGCGGCGGGGTCGTGATGCGCCGCGATCGCCGCCGCGACGGGCTCGTCCAGATACGACGCGCGCGCGAGCAGCGCACCGGCGAGTGCGTGATCGCAGCCCAGACGATCCCTCTCGAGCTCGACCCGCGCCGGGCCGGCCAGCGCTTGCGAGGCGATCTCATCCATCACTTCTTCGCCGAATGCGATCGGCATCACGAGCTTGCCGATGTCGTGCAGCAGCCCGCCGAGATGCGCGAGCTCGAGTGCGCTCCCGCTGCGGTTGGCGAGTTCCAGCGCGCACGCCGCCACGGCGCAGGCGTGGATGTGCATCGAGCCGATCGACGCGCGCCCGTTGCCGGGTGCGCGTTCGAGGAATCGGTACGTGGCGGTCTCGACCGCGAGGCGGCCGATCGCACCACGGCCGGTCATCGTCACGGCCTGGCGGATGGTCCGGACGCGAATCGGGCGCGACGCGTAGGCCGAGTTGGCGAAGCGGAGCAGGTTCGCCGCAAACTCGGGGTCGCTCTCGAGAAGCGTCGTCAGCTCACGGGTCGACGAGTCCTCATCCCGGCAGAGAGCCAGCACGCGCTGCACGGTTCCGTCGAGGACCGGCAGCTGGCCAATCTCTTCAACCGCAGCGGCAAGCCGCCCCTCCTGATCACCCCCCGATGCCGCCACGTCAGCGTTGCCGGCCCCGGCGCGGACTCTCGGTGGCGGCTTGCCTGAGCGGTACCAGCGACCGCACCGGAGAGTCCGGCGTCGTGCCAGCGAACGTGTGAATCCCCGTCAGCAGCATTCCCGCACACTAACTCCTACCGGCTCGCTACGCAGGGGAAAAGCTCACAGCACCGGATTCCCCCCAATCGGGGGATCGCATAACCAGACGGCCATTGGCTTGACAAGAGTTCTTGCGACAACTAGTCTTGTCACAAGAACTCTTGTAGAAGGAGGAGATCGTGTTTCACCACCCCGCTTTGGCCGATGCGCTGGCCAGGGACCGCGTCGCCGAGCTTCGGCGGAGCGCACAGGATGCACGGAGCGCCCGGCCGACCGCCCGCAGCCGCAACAAACACCGCCGCCCCAGTGTGGTCGCATCCTTCCGGCTCCGGACTGGGTGGCTTCTGGTCGATATGGGCCTGCGGCTGGCCGTGCCTCGCGGGGGCGTGAACCGTCGAGTGGCGAGTGGGCGGCGATGACGCTCAGCCGTCGGAGTCGGTCGCAATGAGCGCGTCTCGGCGACCCGATAGGAAGGGCGAGCCCAAACGCGCCCAGGTGATCACCGACGCGCGAGCGATGCGCGCGCTCGCGCACCCGTTGCGCGTGGAGCTGCTCGAGGCGATGCGTCGCGATGGAGAGATCACCGCCACCCGGGCGGCGGAGCTGCTCAACGAGAGTCCCGGGAACATGTCGTGGCACCTCCAGACGCTGGCCAAGTATGGGTTCGTCGAGGAAACCGGCGAGGGTCGCGGACGCAGCCGCCCGTGGCGGCTCACGAGCGAGTCGCGGATGTTCGAGACGCACATGTCGGACCCTGAGGTCGCCGCCGCCGGCGAGGCGCTCGAGCGGACCTACATCGACCGCATGTACGAGCAACTGCGCGGATGGTGGTCACGGCGGCTCACCTATCCGGTGAAGTGGCGGCGCGCCGCGTACATGACCGACAGCGTCTCGTACGTAACCGCCGCCGAGCTAACCGAGATGATGCACGAGGTACGCGCGATCTACACCCGCTACTCCGACCGGACGGCCAAGGAAAACCGCCCCGCCGGAGCGCTCCCGGTGCACCTTTACGCGCACGGGCACCCACTCCCGCCCACCCCCTCGGGCAACTGAACCAGGACCGCCTAGTCTTGGCGGCAATGACCGTGGGCCACCCCGTCGTACGTCTCATCGGACCGCCCGAGGCCGACGGCGAGTACGTCGCGTTGCGCAACCCAGGCTCCGACGATGAGGAGATCGTCCATCTGCACGACTACAAGCGGCTCTACCGCGAGCCGGGGCTCTATGAGCACATCGTCCAGGAGCTTCTGGGCTGCCGCTCACCCCAGGTCGCGGCCGATGCGCTCGCCGACGCGCTGGCCGAGCTCGCCCTCGACCCGTCGCACGTCACGCTCTTCGACCTCGGCGCCGGGACCGGCATCGTCGGCGAGCTCGTGAGAGCCGACGGAATTTCCACGATCGTCGGCCTCGACGCGCTCGACGCGGCCCGCACCGCCTGTCTGCGCGACCGTTCGGGCATCTACGCGGACTACTTGATCGGAGACCTTGCCAGCCCCGCTCCCGAACTACTCACCAATCTGGAGCGCCATCGCCCGACGGCTCTGATCTCCGCAGGTGCACTCGGCGGAACCCACGGCTCCGGGGCGACGCTCATCAACGCGCTCGCGCTGCTCCCGACCGGGAGTCCCGTCGTCTTCACGATCGACGAGCGCTGGACGCAGTCCGACGGGCCGGGAGGGTTTCGCACGGTGGTGTCCGACTTACTGGCATCGCGCCGGCTCCAGCTACTGAGCCGCTCGCGCTTCCGGCACCGCGTGTCGACCAGCGGGACCTCGATCTACTACGAGCTGGTCGCCGCCGTCACCGGGGAGTGAGAGACCCCCGCGTTCGAGGATCCGGGCGCGTTCGACGAACATCGCGTGCAGGTTGCGGGCGGCACGTGGGTGCGAGCCCGAGCGCATTCGCCGGATTACCAGCCACACCTCCGCGTCGGCGTCGCGCAGTGGTCGCCAGGTGATCTGGCCGCCGCGCTCGAGCGGGTCATCGATGAGGCTGAAATCCGGCAGCACCGTGGCACCGAGGCCCTCGGCGACCATCAGCTTGCCCATCTCGCCGCCGTCGGTCGAGTACGAGACCGACGGCGTCCGCCCACCGAGCAGGCGGTGCAGCAGTCGATGCATCAGGTAGCCGGCGCGCATCAGGATCAGCGGCACCGACAACAGGTCATCGACGGGGATCGTGTCGAGCTTCGCCAGCGGGTTGTCGGGTCGCAGGCAGACGACGGCGCGGCCGGTGAGGAGCCGGGTGGTCTCGAGCTCGGGAGGCATGTCATCGTCGGCCAGGCACGTCAACAGTCCGAGGTCGAAGCTGCCCTCGCGCAGCGCCCGGTGGATCTGCGCCTCCTGCGCGCCGACGACCTCGACCTGCGTCGACGTGTGGGCGTCGCGGAAAGCGCGAATCGTGGGCGTCAACAGCCGCACCGTGCCCGCGTTGACCGTTCCGAGGCGGACCATGCGGCTCGTGTGATGGCGATCGCCGGCGGCGCGCCGCAGGACGTCGACCGCATCGAGCACGTTGACGATGTGGGGCAGCAGCTCGCGCCCCTCGTCGCTGACCCTCGCGCCGGAGCGGTGGCGATCGAGCAGGTCGACGCCCAGCTCTCGTTCTAGGTTCCGGACGGTCTCGCTCAGTGCGGGCTGCGAGATATGGAGCTCTTCGGCGGCCCGGCGGAACGAGCCAAGCCGAGCGATCGCGGCGACGTATTCGAGCTGCTCGGGACGCATGCGGGGGCGTCGTCTTCGGTCGAAAGCAGAAAGTCCATTGAATCAATCAAGATTGTACAGAAAGCCTATCACGGGCTCGGGAATGCCTATTTGACCGCTCCGGTGCCAGACAGCATCCTGGGCCGTCGTGAGCGTGGTCCTGCACTGGTTCTTGCCGACGAATGGGGATTCCCGGTCCGACCTCAGTCTCGGCAACGCCGTCGGCGCAGCCGGCAGTCGAGTCCCGGCCGAAAGCGACGAGCGAGCACCCGAGGTCGGCTACATGGGTCTGATCGCCGCGGCCGCCGAGCGGCTCGGGTTCGCCGCGGCGCTGACTCCGACGAGCTCGTGGTGTGAGGACGCGTGGATCATGTCGGCCGCCCTGACGGCGCTGACGCGAACGTTCAAGTTCCTCGTCGCGTTCCGGCCCGGACTCCAGTCGCCGACGCTCGCCGCGCAGATGGCGGCCACGTTTCAGCGCATCTCCGGCGGGCGCCTGCTGCTCAACCTCGTGACCGGTGGCGACGACGTCGAGCAGCGACGGTTCGGCGACCATCTGGACAAGACCGCTCGTTACGCCCGCGCCGCCGAATTCATGCATGTCTTCCGCGAGCTGTGGAGCGGACAAGCCGTCGACTTCGCCGGCGAACACTTCGATGTGCGTGACGCGCAGGTCGTGCCGCACCCGGTCTGGCCCGAGGTCTACCTCGGCGGCTCCTCGGACGCGGCCCTCGACGTCGCCGCCGAGCACGCGGACGTGTATCTGACCTGGGGCGAGCCGCCCGAGGCGGTCGCGGAGAAGCTCGAGCGCGTGCGCGAGCGCGCCGACGCCGCGGGTCGTGAACTGCGGTTCGGAATCCGCCTGCACGTGATCGCGCGCGACACCTCGGCAGAGGCATGGGCGGCCGCGCAGCAACTCCTCGACGGCCTCGATCCGCGCCAGATCGAGCGCGCGCAGGCGATTCAGCGGGCCTCCCAGTCCGAGGGACAGCGCCGGATGGTTGCGCTGCACAACGGGCGAACCGACGATCTCGAGGTCTCCCCGAACCTGTGGGCCGGGATCGGACTCGTCCGGGGCGGCGCCGGTACCGCGCTCGTCGGTAGCCATGAGGAGGTCGCCGACCGGATCGCCGACTACCACGACCTCGGCTTCGAGGAATTCATCCTCTCCGGCTATCCGCACCTCGAGGAGGCCTACCGGGTCGGCGAAGGCGTGATGCCGGTCCTGCGGCGCCGCGGTCTGCTGGCCTCAGAAACCCCCGAGCACGAAACCGTGGAGGTCTGATCACATGCCCACCGATCCAACCACCGACCCGCTGGCGTTCGCGTACTGGGTGCCAAACGTCAGCGGCGGCCTGGTCACGAGCACGATCGAGCAGCGCACCGACTGGTCGTTCGCCTACAACCGGAAGCTCGCGCGGATCGCCGAACGCGCCGGATTCGACTACGCGCTGAGCCAGGTTCGCTACACCGCGAGCTACGGCGCCGAGTTCCAGCACGAGTCGACCAGCTTCAGCCTGGCGTTGCTGCTCGCGACCGAGCGCCTGAAGCTGATCGCCGCCGTGCACCCGGGGCTCTGGCATCCGGGCGTGCTGGCGAAGTGGGTGGCGACCGCCGACCACCTATCCGGAGGCCGCGTGGCGGTGAACGTTGTCTCGGGCTGGTTCAAGGACGAGTTCCGTCAGTTGGGCGAGCCGTGGCTCGAGCACGACGAGCGGTACCGGCGCAGCGCCGAGTTCATCCTCGCGCTGAAGCGGATCTGGACCGAGCAGGAGGCGAACCTCGCCGGTGACTTCTACCGGATCCGCGACTTCAGCCTGAAGCCGAAGCCACTCTCGTGGCCCGGCCGGCCGCACCCCGAGATCTTCCAGGGCGGGAACTCGACCGCCGCGCGGCTCAACGGCGGTCGCCTGTCGGACTGGTACTTCTCGAACGGGAAGTCGTTCGACGGCGTGCGTGAGCAGCTCGACGACCTGCGGCGGATCGCCGCCGAGGCGGGCCGCAGCGACGGCCCTCGCTTCGGCCTGAACGGCTTCGTGATCGTTCGCGACACCGAGCGCGAGGCGGAGGACACACTCCGCGAGATCATCGCCAAGGCGCATGTCGAAGCAGTCGAGGGTTTCGGCGCGGCGGTCAAGCAGGCGGGTCAGTCGACCTCGGACAAGAAGGGCATGTGGGCCGACTCCAAGTTCGAGGACCTCGTCCAGTACAACGACGGCTTCCGGACGCAGCTCATCGGCACCGCCGAGCAGGTCGCGACCCGGATCGTCGAGTACCGGAAGCTCGGCGTCGATCTGATCCTGACGGGCTTTCTGCACTACCACGAGGAGGTGCAGAGGTTCGGCGACGAGGTGCTGCCGATCGTGCGCGAGCTCGAGCTCGAGAACGGCCTCGACCCGGCCGCGATCCCGGATCCGGCGGCCGGCCTGACCGACAACGACCCGGCGCTCTCGGTGGCTGGATGACCGCCGCGTCGATCGCTCCACCGGGAGTCGCCTCCGACGAGGAGGCGATTCTTGCCGCGCACAAGTACGCGGGCTCGATCGC
>Ga0335072_10012770_pt1 | contig 11986 bp, 14 predicted proteins | sample Lox_Sample_21_FD_206725 | JGI IMG/M metagenome (GOLD analysis project Ga0335072, IMG submission 206725) | Soil microbial communities from Loxahatchee National Wildlife Refuge, Florida, United States - Lox_Sample_2.1 | ecosystem: Environmental > Terrestrial > Soil > Wetlands | place: USA...
GGATGAGCGACGAGCTGCAGGCGCTCTGCTTCCTGGCTGGCGCCAACTCGATCTTCTACGGCGAGAAGCTGCTGACCACCGGCAATCCGGACGTCGAGCGGGATCGGGAGCTGCTCACGCGGCTGGGTATCAAGCCCGAAGGGAGGCCTGCCTCCGCAGCTGCCGCTCATGAAGAGACAGCCGCTTGAGCCGGCGCTCGCCGAGATCGAGCGGCAGCATCTCCGGCGTCGCCGCGCGACCGTAGACGCTTATCCCGAGAGAAACAGTCACGCGCAAGTGATCGTCGACGGCCGCAGGCTCGTCGACTTCAGCAGCAACGATTATCTTGGACTCGCGGCGCATCCCGCGCTCGTCGCCGCGATGGCGGAATGCGCGGCTCGCTGCGGTGCCGGCAGCGGCGCGTCTCATCTCATCAGCGGTCACGGACATGAGCACGCGGCTCTGGAGGAGGAGCTCGCCGCCTTCATGGGCCGGCCGCGCGCGCTGCTTTTCTCGACCGGATACATGGCGAACCTCGGTGTCGTGACCGCGCTCGCGGATCGCGGCGAATCCGTTCTGCTCGACCGCCTGAGCCACGCCTCGCTCATCGACGCCGGCCTGTTGTCCGGTGCGCGGTTCCGGCGCTACCCGCACTGCGATGCCGCCGCAGCACGCAGGCTGCTGGCAGAGAGCACGCCGCAGACAGCGGTTGTTGCGACTGATGGTGTGTTCAGCATGGACGGCGATGTCGCACCCCTCGTCGCGCTGTCAGAAGCCGCGCGCGAGCATGCTGCGTGGCTCGTCGTCGACGACGCGCACGGCATCGGAGTGTTGGGCGCCAACGGGCGGGGCGCCGTGGAAGCAGCCGGCCTGAATTGCGAAGAAGTCCCCGTAATGGTCGGCACCCTCGGCAAGGCGTTCGGTTCCTTTGGCGCGTTTGTCGCCGGCGCGGAAGATCTGATCGAGCTTCTCATCCAACGCGCACGCTCCTACGTCTACACCACGGCACTGCCACAGCCTGTCGCGGCCGCAACTCGCGCAGCCCTGCGGATCGCCCGGGAGGAGAGCTGGCGGCGGGAGCGCGTGCTGGCTCTCACCGCGCGTTTTCGGGCGGCGGCCCGCCAGGCGGGTGTACCGCTCGCCGACTCGGCGACTCCCATCCAGCCGATCCCGATGGGCGGCTCGCAGGCGGCGCTGGCCGCACAACATGCGCTGAGGGAGGCCGGCTTCCGGGTCGTCGCCATCCGTTCGCCGACCGTGCCGGCGGGCGCGGAACGGCTGCGCATCACACTCACCGCCGGCCACGAGGAGAGTCAGGTCGACGCCCTCGTCGAGGCTCTGAGCCGAATCTGCGCGGCGGCGCCGATCCCGTGAGCCGGCTCTACACCGAAGTCCGCGGCAGCGGGCCGGCGCTCGTACTCCTCCATGGGTGGGGACTCAATCTGCGAGTCTGGGACGGGCTCACGGCCGCCTTGAGCGAGCGCTTCCGAATCATCGCCGTCGACCTGCCGGGCCACGGGCGAAGTAACTGGATGCCCGAGCGCTCGTCGCTGGCCGAGCAGGCCGCACAGGTCGCCGAGACCGTTGGCGCAATCACCGCAGAATGCTCACTCCTCGGCTGGTCGCTCGGCGGACAGATCGCATTGCAACTCGCCGCAGCCCGGTCCAGCCGCAAGGCGGCGTCGCCAGAGCCTGCCATTGCCGTCGACCGCAGTGCCGTCGACCCCATCGCCGCGGATCGCGGCGGCGTGGGTCGCGTGGCCGTGAGCGGCGTTTCCGTAGACCGTCTGGTGCTGATTGCGGCCACACCCAGGCTCACCGCCAGCCCCGACTGGCCGCACGGCGCGCCGCCCGAGCGGCTCGCAGCGCAGGCGCTGGGTTTGGAGACCGATTACCAGCGCACGGTCGGTGATTTCCTGGAGCTGCAGGTCCGCGGCAGCGCCGGCGGTGCGGCGGCGCTGGAGGAACTGCGGGCGGCGCTCTTCGCCCATGGATATCCCAGCGTGGCGGCACTCGCCCGCGGCCTCGATCTGCTGCGGGAAACCGACCTGCGGCCGCTGCTCCCCGGCATCACGCTGCCGGCTCTCGTCATCGCGGGCCAGTACGATCGCGTAACGATGCCGGCCGCCACGCACGCGCTGGCCGACAGTCTTCCCAACGCCCGTTATGTTGAAATCCGCCGCGCCGCTCACGCTCCATTCCTGTCGCATCTTCCGGAGCTGAGCACGCTGATCTCAGACTTCCTCCCGTCCAGATGACCGCCGGCAACCCAACCGATTCCTTTCGACTCGACAAGGCCGGCGTCCGCGCAGCCTTCGATCGCGCGAGCTCCAGCTACGAGGCCGCGGCTGTTCTGCAATCGCAGGTCGCCGCCGAGCTCCTGAGTCGCCTCGCGCCCTTCGACTTCAGTCCCAATGTCATCCTGGACCTCGGAGCCGGCACCGGCCGCGCCTCCGCGGACCTCAAGCGCCGCTACCGCGGCTCCACGGTGATCGCCCTCGATCTCGCCCCCGGCATGCTGCGCGAGGCCGCCCGCCACCAGCGCCTCTTCCGACGTTTCGAGCGTGTCTGCGCCGATGCCGCGCGTCTGCCGCTCGCCTCGGCTAGCGTTGACATCGTCTTCAGCAACTTGATGCTCCAATGGTGCGATCCGCTCGACGACGCTCTCGCCGAAGTGCGTCGCGTGCTGAAGCCACAGGGCCACTTCGTCTTCAGCACCTTCGGCCCCGATACCCTGATGGAGCTACGCGCGGCCTGGGCCGAAGTCGACAGTCACAGCCACGTGAGCCGCTTCCTCGACGTCCACGACGTCGGTAACGCACTCATGCGCTCCGGCCTGCTCGAGCCCGTGTTGGACGTCGATCGCCACCAGGTCGCGTACAAAGACGCCGTGACGCTGATGCGCGACCTGAAGTCCATAGGCGCCCGCAACGAAACCGCCGGCCGCCCGCGCACGCTCCTGGGACGCAACCATCTGCAGCGCGTCTTCAAAGCCTACGAGGCCTTTCGCCAGGACGGCAGACTTCCCGCAACCTATGAAGTCGTCTACGGCGCCGCCTGGGGCACCGCCGGCCGACCGGCCCGGTCCGCGCATCACAGCGAAGTCGCCATCTCCCCCTCCGACATCGGACGAAGAAAATGAAACTCACATCCCTCTTCGTCACGGGCACCGACACGGAGGTCGGCAAAACCGTAGTCTCCACCGCGCTTACACGCGCACTGGTGGCCCGCGGCCTGCGAGTAGCGGTGATGAAGCCCATAGCCTCCGGTTCCGACCCAACACCCGACGGCCTCAGAAACTCGGACGCCCTCTCCCTGAGAGCCGCCTCCAACGTGCCCGCTCCCTACGAGGTCGTGAACCCTTACTGCTTCCAGCCTCCGGTCTCCCCCCACATAGCCGCCAGCGAGGCCCGCGTCACCATCGATCTCGCTCTCCTGCGCTCCCGCTTCGACTCCCTGGCCGCCGCTTCGGACTGCGTCATCGTTGAGGGGGCGGGCGGCTGGCTGGCCCCCATCAGCGCCACCGAATCCATGGCCGACCTCGCCGCAGTGCTCTCGACACCAGTGCTCCTGGTAGTCGGCCTGCGCCTGGGCTGTCTCAACCATGCGCTCCTCACCCGCGAATCCCTGGCCACCCGAGGCACCCCCTTCGCCGGCTGGATCGCCAATGCCGTCGACCCGAATTTCGCCCGCGCCGCCGAGAACCTCGCCACGCTCACCGCTCGCCTCGGCGCGCTTCCGCTCGCCAGCATCCCTTTCCTCGAAAGCGGCCATGCGCCACCCGACCTGGACACAGCCGCGAGCATGCTGTGCCCTTGAACAGCCCATCCGGCCGCTCTACCATCGATTCATCATTCATTATGTGAGGCGGCTCGCGCGGCCTCGATTGCCGCACGGCCGGCGAATCATGGAGGCCCCGCTGCAGATCCGGCAGCCTGTGCGCATCGTCATCTGCCCGAATTGCTCGCTCACTCTGCGGGCCGCGGCGCTTTTTTTCGGCGGCCTGTGCCTCTTCTGCCTGACGCTGGCGGGCGTGCTCGCGCTGAAGGGGATGTGGCCCGTGCTGCCCTTTTCCGGCCTGGAAATGCTGCTCGTAGGCTGGGCGCTGCACGCGAGCCTCGCGCGGCGGTACCGTTCCGAAATCATTACACTCACCGACTCGGACGTGAGCGTCGAGTCGCGTGATCGCGCGCACAGCCAGCTTACTGTGTTCCAGAGGCACTGGGCTCAGGTTAAACTGCGCCGTCCTGCCTCGCGACTGCACCCGAGCCGGCTGACTATCGAGTCGCACGGCCGGCAGTGCGAGCTGGGCAGCTTCCTCACGGACGAGGAGCGGTACGGTCTGGCGGTGCGATTGCAGCGCCTGATCGGCCGCATCAACGAGTCGCCTCCCTACGCGGAGACGCTTCGGGAGGCAGGCCCTCCCTAGGCGAAGGCAGGCTGCTTACGGGTTCAGGTAAGGGTATATCGCGCGGGGGGGCCTTCACTGAAAGGGACCGCGCGAGAAAGGCACGACACAGATGCATCGCGCAAGACTCGGAATACGGCCCGGGACATGGCTCAGCATCGCGGCGCTGTTCGCCGCGGCCCTGACGGCTTCGCCCGCGTGGGCGGAAGATCCGCCCGCCTCGTCCGGCTGGGGGCTCCTCAACCTCCCGGTGGGAGTCACCAGCATCAGCAAGGAGGTCTACAACCTCCACATGATGGCCTTCTGGGTCTGCGTCGTGATCGGCATTCTCGTGTTCGCCGTGATGATCTGGTCGATCATCTTTCATCGCCATTCGAAGGGCGCGGTGGCCGATGTGACCCTGGTCCACAACACCAAGGTCGAGATCATCTGGACCGCAATCCCGGTGCTGATCCTGATCGCGATGGCGATCCCGTCGGCCCGCGGCATCGTCCTGATCGGGGACGACGCTCACTCGCAGCTCGACATCAAGGTCACCGGCTTCCAGTGGGGCTGGCAGTACACCTATCCCGGCAAGGGCGTGAGCTTCGTGTCCAAGCTCGATGAGCGGAGCATGGCCGCCAGCGACCTCGACTCCGGCATCAGCCCCTACAGCGTGCCGCACTACCTGCGCAACGTCGATCATCCGCTCGTCGTGCCCGTGGGCACCAAGGTCCGATTGCTGATCACGGCGGTGGATGTGATCCATTCCTGGTGGGTGCCGGACTTCGGCATCAAGAAGGACGCGATTCCCGGCTACGTCAACACATCCTGGTTCGAAGTCGATGCCGACAAGCCGGGTGTCTACCGCGGCCAGTGCGCAGAGCTCTGCGGACGCGGCCACGGCTACATGCCGATCGTGGTCGACGCCGTCTCCAAGGCGGATTTTGACGCCTGGGTGAAGAAAGAGGCAGCTGCGGAGAAAGCCGCCGCCGCCAGCGCGTCTTCCAGCTGAGACGACGGAATCAACCGCATCCTGATCTTTCAGACCGGACCCAGAAGTATTCGAGAGGGTAGATCCCATGGCTGAGACGCCGCACACCGAAGTCCACGCGCACGCCGAAGATCACGATCACGACCACAAGCCGCACGGCTGGCGTCGCTGGGTGTTCGCGACGAATCACAAGGACATCGGCACGATGTACCTGGTGTTCTCGTGCCTCATGTTCTTCACCGGCGGCGCGTTCGCGATGGTGATCCGCGCCGAGCTCTTCAAGCCCGGACTGCAGGTCGTCGATGCGGGAGTGTTCAACTCCCTGACGACCATGCACGGCCTGGTGATGATCTTCGGCGCCATCATGCCGGCCTGGGTGGGGCTGGCGAACTGGATGATCCCGATTCAGATCGGCGCGCCCGACATGGCACTGCCGCGCCTCAACAACCTGAGCTTCTGGATCCTGCCGTTCGCCTTTGCGCTGCTCCTCTCCTCCTGGCTCGTGCCCGGCAGCGCGCCGGCCGGCGGCTGGACGATGTACCCGCCGCTCACGCTGCAGTTCGGCGCCTCATTCCCGATGCTGATCTTCGCGATCCACATGATGGGCATCTCCTCCATCCTGGGGGCCATCAATGTGATCGTCACGATCATGAACCTGCGTGCACCGGGTATGACGCTGTTGCGCATGCCGCTGTTCGTGTGGACCTGGCTCATCACCTCGTTCCTGCTGGTGGCGGTGATGCCGGTGCTGGCCGGCGCGGTGACCATGATGCTCACCGACCACTTCTTCGGTACCAGCTTCTTCAACGCCGCGGGCGGCGGCGACCCGGTAATGTTCCAGCACATCTTCTGGTTCTTCGGCCATCCCGAGGTCTACATCATGATCCTGCCGGGATTCGGCGTGGTCTCGGAGGTGATCCCGGCCTTCTCGCGCAAGCCCCTCTTCGGCTATGAAGCGATGGTGTACGCCACCGCCTCGATCGCGTTCCTGTCGTTCATCGTGTGGGCCCACCACATGTTCACGGTCGGGCTGCCGACCTCGGCGCTGCTCTTCTTCATGTTCGCGACCATGCTGATCGCGGTGCCTACGGGTGTGAAGGTGTTCAACTGGACGGCCACCATGTGGCGCGGCTCGCTCTCCTTCGAACCGCCCATGCTGTTCGCCCTCGCCTTCCTCTTCCTCTTCACCATCGGCGGCTTCTCCGGCCTGATGCTCGCCATCGTGCCGGCCGATTTCCAGTACCAGGACACCTACTTCGTGGTGGCGCACTTCCACTACGTGCTGGTCTCCGGCGCCGCCTTCGCCATCATGGCCGGCGTCTATTACTGGCTGCCCAAGTGGGTCGGGCGCATGTATGACATGCGGCTCGGCAAGTGGCACTTCTGGCTGTCGGCGATCTTCTTCAACGTGCTCTTCTTCCCCCAGCACTTCCTCGGCCTCGCCGGAATGCCGCGCCGCATCCCGGACTACGCGGTGCAGTTTGCCGACTGGAACATGGTGTCCTCCATCGGCGGCTTCGCCTTCGGCCTGTCGCAGCTGCTCTTCCCGTATCTCATCTGGAAGTGCGTGCGCTCCGGCAAGCCCGTCGAGGGTACCCGGGCATGGGAAGGCGCGCGCGGCCTCGAGTGGGAGCTGCCCTCACCCGCGCCGTATCACTCCTGGACGACTCCGCCGACGGAGGCGATGATCGCCCGCGGCGCGGCCCACTGAACGCCGTCGCGCAGGAAGACAGATGACGATTTCTTCGGAGCAGGCGATCCCGATGTGGCAAGACGACCCCGAGCGGCGCAAGCGGGTTCGACGAACCACCCTCGTGGTGACGCTCGTCGTGCTCGTCTTCTACTTCGGTTTCATCGCGATGATGTATTACCGAGCCATCCATTGAGCCCCGAGTCACCGCCAAGGCACACGGACGTGCCCCGCCGCCGCAGGTGGCGGAGCCTCGGGCAAAAACCACGCTTTTTGCCCGAGGCGCGCTGGGCCGGGCAGGAGCCCGGATCCAGCGCATTACAATAAGGTCACGACATGGCATCAGACGCACACGCCCCCGACAGCCAGCATTACTACGTTCCGCATGGGAGCCCCTGGCCGATCGTCGCCGCGGTCGCGCTTTTCACCCTGATGTGGGGTGCGGTGTCCTACCTGGACGGCTGGACGGGCGGCTGGATATTCCTGCCGGGACCGTTGCTGCTGCTCTTCATGTTCGCCGGCTGGTTCCACACCGTCATCGGCGAGAATCAGCTAGGCATCTACAACACCCAGGTGGACCGCTCCTTCCGCATGGGGATGATGTGGTTCATCCTCTCCGAGGTCATGTTCTTCGGCGCCTTCTTCGGCGCCCTCTTTTATGCGCGCGTCCTCGCGGTGCCGTGGCTCGGCGGCGCGGGCTACCGCGCGATGACCAACCTCATCCTCTGGCCCCGCTTCGAGGCCGCATGGCCGACCAACGGGCCGGGTCACATAGGGGGTGAGAATTTCGAGGCGGAGAGCGCCTACGGCATCGCGGCCATCAACACGCTGATCCTGTTGACCAGCGGCCTGACGGTCACGATCGCCCACCACGCGCTGCGCTCGGGAAATCGCGGCCGGCTCAAGCTCTTCCTGGCGCTGACTTTCATCCTCGGCTTCTGCTTCGTGGCCCTGCAGGGACACGAGTACTACGATGCCTACACGAAGATGAACCTGCGCCTGACGACGGGCATCTACGGCTCCACTTTCTTCATGCTCACCGGCTTCCACGGCCTGCACGTCACCATCGGCGCCATCATGCTGGTGGTGGTCTGGCTACGGGTGCTGCGTGGACACTTCACGCCGCGGCAGCATTTCGCTTTCGAGGCCGTATCCTGGTACTGGCACTTCGTCGACGTGGTGTGGCTGGGTCTCTTTATCTTCGTCTACTGGCTGTGATCCGCGCGGGCTCGCCGCCCAGCGAGCCCTAGCGCTGGTACGGAATCACGCCGTGGGGCGTGATCAGCCCCGCGTACCAGGCGATCATGATCAGCGCGAAGAGCGCCAGTGACAGCACGATGCGGACCGTCAGCGCGCGCGCCAGCTTGGCGGAATCCTGCTGGGTGCCGCGGGAAAGGTGATACAACGCCGAGCCCAGGCTCACCACGATGGCGGCGAGCGCAATGAGCACGATGATTCGAAAGAGCTCCGGCATGGCGGCTTCCAGTCTACCCGTAAAGCAATCCCCATACCCATGCGCCTGAGCTTCGGCACGCGCCGCTTCGCGCCGTCGGCCGGTCTCACGATCCTGATGTTCGTGTTGTGCGGGCTGTTCATCGCGCTCGGACGTTGGCAGTGGCGGCGCGGGAACCTGCACGCGGCCGAGCATGCGAGCTTTGAGCGCGGCGCCAGGGAAGTGCTCGCGCTGGGCGAGAGGCCGCTGACTCAGGTGCCCACCGATCAACGGGTGAGCGTCACCGGCACCTACGATTCGGCGCACCAGTTCCTCATCGACAACATGAGCTACAACGATGTCGACGGCTATCAGGTGCTGACGCCTCTCGAGCGCGCGGGCGCGCCGACGGTGCTGGTCAACCGCGGCTGGGTACCATTCCTCGGCAGCCGCGCCAACCTTCCGGACATCTCCGTCAAGAGCACAGGATCCGTGACCGTCAGCGGGCGTGTCGGCAACCTGCCCGTCGCCGGACTGGCGCTCGGCCGCGCGCCGCCTCCCGACAGCGGCCCGTGGCCCAGGGTGACGAGCTTTCCGAGCATGGCGCAGCTGAGCGCCGTCCTCGGGCGGCCACTCGAGCCGCGCCTCATCCTGCTCGACCCGCAGGATGCCGACGGGTATGTGCGTGACTGGCGCGCGCCCGGCATCCCCGCAATGCAGAACTTCGCTTATGCCTTCGAGTGGTGGTCCTTCGCGATTGCGGCGCTCGTGATGTGGGCCGTCCTCAGCACCCAGAAACCAAAGGAGGGGGTCTGAATGGACGCCGGCGTGCGCGAGCTCCGACACCGCAACCTGCGCATGGTGGCCGCGCTGGCAGCCCTCTTCTTCACACCGCTTCTGGTCTCATACGTGCTCTACTACGGCATCGGCTGGCGCCCGTCCGGACGGATAAACCACGGCGAGCTCATCCAGCCGCCACGCCCGCTGCCGCGGACAGATCTGCCGCGTGTCGCCGCTGGCGGGGACATGGCAAACGGGGTGACAGGCACCGAGCCCACGGTGTTCCGTGGGGAGTGGTCGCTGGTCTACATCGGGGATGGAAGCTGCGACGCCTCCTGCCGCCGAACTCTCTATGTCATGCGCCAGACGCGGCTCGCGCTCGGCACGGACCAGACGCGCCTCGCGCGGGTCTTTCTGGTCACCGCGAATTGCTGCGCCAGGGACTATCTTTCGCACGAGCACGCTGGAATGACGGTCCTCGATGCGACGGGCGCCGCGGCCGGGCCGCTGCTCAGCCTGTTTCCAGGGGACCGGGAGCACTCGCTGTTCGTCGTCGACCCCCTGGGTAATCTGATGATGCGCTACGATGTCCGGCACGCCCCGGGTGGCCTGCTGGTGGATCTGAAGAGACTGCTCGAGCTGTCGCAGATCGGCTGAGACGGCCCCGGGGACCCGCCGATCGATTTCAGGAGATTCCTTGTCCCAGATGCCCATCGACCGCTGGATGCGCGGCCTCGCCCTTTTCGGAGCGCTGCTGTGCTTCGGGGTCGTCGTATTGGGCGCGTACGTGCGGCTCACCGATGCCGGGCTCGGCTGCCCGGACTGGCCGGGATGCTACGGTCACGTCAGCCCGCTCGGCGCCGAAGACAGCCCCGGCAGCCAGGCGCAGTATCCGGGCAGACCCCTGGAGACCGGCAAGGCGTGGCACGAGATGATTCACCGCTACGCCGCGGGCACGCTGGCCTGCATCATCACCGTGATCGCGGCCCTTGCGATTGCCGCCCGCAGACCGAAGGTCGTGGGGTCAGGCTTCGGACTGATCCTTTTCGCCACTGTGATCGTACAGGCCATCCTCGGTATGCTGACCGTGACATGGCTGTTGAAGCCCCTCATCGTGACCCTGCACCTGCTCTTCGGCATGACGACGCTCGGCCTCCTCTGGTGGCTGTGGCTCGGATTGCAGCAACGGCCCCGCGGAGCGGTGCAGCTGCACATCGTGCCGGAGCATGGCGCCACGCGGTGGGCCAGCGCCGCGGCGGCGGCCCGAATCGCATACTGGCTCGCGGTCCTCGGCATCGTCGTGCTCGCGTTCCAATTCTTCCTCGGGGGCTGGACCAGCGCCAACTATGCCGCCGTGGCGTGCCCCGACTTTCCGACCTGTCAGGGCTCCTGGTGGCCGCACGCCGACTTCCGCCACGCGTTCGTGCTGTGGCGTGGGGTCTGGATCAACTATCAGGGCGGCATTCTCGCCAACCCGGCGCGCGTCGCCATCCACCTGGCTCATAGGTTCGGCGCGCTCATAGTGACGCTGACGTTCCTCGCGACGTCTTTCTTCGTCATCAGCCAGCCCCCGCTCTCGGCGGCGCGGCCGCGAGCCTACCTGCTGCTCGCCGCGCTCGGCCTTCAGCTTGCGATCGGCATCACCATGGTGCTGCGGACATTCCCGCTGTGGCTGACGACCGCGCATACGGCCGGTGCGGCGCTGCTCCTCATGGCGATCCTCGCGCTGACCGCCAAATTGCGTGTCCTCCGCGCGGTGCGCACGGCTTGAAGGGCGAGAGCTGGTCGTGGCAACAACATCGGAATACGCCGCAGCCGCCCCTGCAACCTGGCGGCGGTATTACGAGCTGACCAAACCGCGGGTGGTGGCGCTCATCACCTTCACCGCGATCGTCGGCACGCTGCTCGCGAGCCCCGGCTGGCCACCGCTCAGGGCACTCATCTGCGGAACGCTCGGTATTGCGCTGGCCTCGGGATGTGCTGCGGCCATCAATCACGTCCTCGACCGCCGCTATGATGAGCAGATGTCGCGCACGCAGTCGCGTCCGCTGCCAACACGTCAGTTGACGGAGCGGCGGGCGCTGATCTTTGCGGCAGTGCTCGGCATCCTCGCGATGACCATTCTCGCATTCCTGGTCAATCTGCTGACGGCGGCGCTGACTTTCGTATCGCTGATCGGTTACGCGGTGGTCTACACCGTATGGCTGAAGCACGCCACTTCGCAGAACATCGTCATCGGCGGGGCGGCGGGCGCGGCGCCGCCGGTTCTAGGTTGGGTCGCGGTTACCAACCACGTCGATCCGAACGCACTGCTCCTGTTCCTCATCATCTTCGTATGGACGCCACCGCACTTCTGGGCGCTGGCGATCGCGCGCAAGGACGAGTACGCGCGCGCCGGCATCCCAATGCTGCCGGTCACTCACGGCGTGGAACACACGCGCTTGCAGGTCCTCCTCTACACGGTGCTGCTCACCGTCATAACGGTGATGCCGTTTCTGACCCGGCTGAGCGGCATCATTTATCTCGCCGCGGCGCTGGTACTGAATGCGCGCTTCCTGTATTTCGCGCTGGCGCTGAAGCTCACCGGACGTCAGGAGCTGCCGATGCGCGTGTTTCACTACTCGGTGAAGTACCTGATGTGGCTCTTCGCCGCACTCCTCATCGATCACTATTTTTGATTGGCGCAAATCGCTCCCGGCGATTTGCGCGAGCACGGCCCTGTGA
>Ga0335072_10012772_pt1 | contig 11986 bp, 9 predicted proteins | sample Lox_Sample_21_FD_206725 | JGI IMG/M metagenome (GOLD analysis project Ga0335072, IMG submission 206725) | Soil microbial communities from Loxahatchee National Wildlife Refuge, Florida, United States - Lox_Sample_2.1 | ecosystem: Environmental > Terrestrial > Soil > Wetlands | place: USA: Florida...
CCAGGTCCCGGTGGGTGACGCGCACATCGCGGCCGGCCAGCCGGGCCGCGATCTGCTCGGCGATGGCAACGCTGCGGTGCTTGCCCCCGGTGCACCCGATGGCCAGCGCGACGAAGCGCTTGCCTTCGCGCTCGAATCCGGCCAGGGACACCTTCAGCACCTCCATGTACGCGTCCAGGAACTCCAGCGCCGCTGGCTGGGCCAGCACGTAGTCGCGCACCGGGGCGTCCTGCCCGGTCATCGCCCGCAGTTCCGGAATCCAGTGCGGGTTGGGCAGGAACCGGCAGTCGGCGACCATGTCCGCGTCAACCGGCAGTCCGTACTTATAGCCGAACGACATGATGTTGAGCCGGGCGGCACCAGAGCCCAGGCCGCCGCCAAAGTACCCGTTCATCCGCGCCCGTAGCTCGTGCACGTTCAGCGCCGAGGTATCCAGCACGATGTCGGCGTCGCCGCGCACGCTGCGCAGCAGCTCCCGCTCGGCCGTGATGCCGTCGATGATGTGCCCGGTGCCCTGCATCGGGTGCGGGCGGCGCACGTTCTCGAAGCGGCGGACCAGCTCCTCGTCGGACGCCTCAAGGAAGACCACGTGCGGGGTGACCCCCTTGGCCCCTAGCTCGGAGATCGCGGTCTTCAGGTCGGTGGTGAACGCCCGGCTGCGCACGTCAAGCCCGGCCGCGACGCCCGGCAGGGACGCCCGGTCGGCTAGGTCGATCATCGTTGGCAGCAGCGCCGGCGGCAGGTTGTCCACGACGTACCAGCCAATGTCCTCCAGGGACTTGGCGGCCGTGGACCGCCCGGCCCCCGACATGCCCGTGACGATCACGATATCGGGACCGTTGAAGCGCGGCCCCAGTTCCCCACGTGGCTCAGCCATCGTCGCCCCCGCGTCTAGCGTCATGTCCAGTGTCGTTTCCCCCCGCGGAAACCGCGGATGAGCTTGCCGCCGTGCCGCCCTGTGCTGAGCTCGCCGTCGAGCCCACCCGCAGTGCGGCCATGATGGTCTCGGCCAGCCGCGGGCCGATCCCGGAGACTTCGGCGATCTTCTCCGGCGATGCCTCCGATACCGCGCGCACGGAGCCGAAGTGCTTCAGCAGCGCCGCCCGCCGGGCCGGCCCCAGTCCGGGGATGTCATCCAGCGCCGAGGTGGTCGCCGCCTTGCCGCGCTTGTGCCGGTGATAGGTGATCGCGAACCGGTGGGCCTCGTCCCGCACCCGTTGCAGGAGGTAAAGGCCCTCGCTGGTCCGCGACAAGATGAGCGGGTACTCCTCGCCCGGCAGCCACACTTCCTCAAGCCGCTTGGCCAGCCCGCAGACCGCGACGTCGTCGATGCCCAGGTCAGCGAGCGCGGCGGCGGCCGCCTCGGCCTGGGCGCGGGCACCGTCGACGACCACGAGGTTCGGCGGGTAGGCGAACTTCCGCGCGGTGGTCGCCATCTCGGCCGACAGGTTCTGGTTATCCCTTGCCTCCGGGTCGCCGAGCATGTCCAGCTCCCCAGTCTCCTCCCGCTCGGCGAGGTACCGGCGGAACCGGCGGGTGATCACCTCGCGGATCGCCGAGATGTCGTCGCTGCCCTCGGCGCCGCGCACGGAGAACCGGCGGTACTCGCTCTTGCGCGCCAGCCCGTCCTCGAAGACGACCATGGACGCGACGACGTGCGTGCCCTGCAGGTTGGACACGTCGTAGCACTCGATTCGCAGCGGCGCGTCGGCCAGGCCGAGGGCGCCCTGGATCTCGTGCATCGCCCGGGACCGCGTGGTCAGGTCGGAGGCGCGGCGCGTCTTGTGCAGCGCGAGCGCCTCCTTGGCGTTGCGGGTGACGGTCTCGGCCAGGGCCTTCTTGTCGCCGCGCTGCGGCACCCGGAGCTGGACGGGTCCGCCGCGGCGCTCGGTCAGCCACTGCGTCATCGTCAGCGGGTCGGGCGGCATCTCCGGCACGAGGACCTCCCGCGGGAGGCCCGCGCTGGCCCCGGCCGGATCGGCGCCTTCCCCGTAGAACTGGCCGAGGAAGTGCTCGACGAGGCCCGCCGTGGTGACCTCCTCCACCTTCTCGAGCACCCAGCCCCGCTGCCCGCGGATGCGGCCGCCCCGCACGTAGAACACCTGTACCGCGGCCTCGAGCGGGTCCTCGGCGAGGGCGATCACGTCACAGTCGGTCCCGTCGCCGAGCACGACTGCCTGCTTTTCCAGGGCGCGCTCGAGCGCCTTGATGTCATCGCGGAGCCGGGCGGCCCGCTCGTACTCCTCGGCATCGGAGGCGGCCTTCATGTCGGCGGTGAGCTTGCGGGTGAACCGGGCGGTCTGGCCGGCCATGAAGTCGCAGAAGTCCTCGGCGAGCGCCCGGTGCTCGTCCACCGTGACCTTCTTCACGCACGGTGCCGAGCACTTGCCGATGTAGCCGAGCAGGCACGGCCGCCCGATCTGGCCGGCCCGCTTGAACACGCCCGCCGAGCAGGTCCGGACCGGGAAGACGCGCAGCAGCGTGTCGACCGTCTCGCGGATCGCCCACGCGTGCGAGTAGGGACCGAAGTAGCGCGTGCCCTTCCGCTTGGCCCCGCGCATCACCATGACGCGCGGGTATTCCTCGTCCATCGTGACCGCGAGGTACGGGTAGCTCTTGTCGTCGCGGTACTTGACGTTGAACCGCGGGTCGAACTCCTTGATCCAGGAGTACTCCAGCTGGAGCGCCTCGACCTCGGTGCCGACCACCGTCCAGTCCACCCGGGCGGCCGTCGTGACCATCGCCTGGGTGCGCGGGTGCAGGCTGGCGAAGTCGGCGAAGTACTGGTTGAGCCGCTGCCGTAGCGACTTGGCCTTCCCGACGTAGATGACCCGCCCGTGCTCGTCGCGGAACCGATAGACCCCGGGCGACTCGGGAATCTCACCGGGCGCGGGCCGGTACGCGTGCGGGTCTGCCACGCAATCACTTTATTCAATGCCGGCGCCGCCGGCGGCCCGCTCCCTCCGGCGCTGTCCCTTTATTCCGAACGGGCCCGCGGTTCCCCGCGGCGCTTGCCGTCAAGTCGCGACATTACTTATCGTGGCACTCGTGACGGATCCAGGCATTCGGCAGGAGCGCGACGATTACTTCCAGGACCCGCAGCGGGTCCTCGGGCCGCTGCGGGAGTCCCGCCCGGTCTCACCGGTGGACCTGCCTGGCAACGGGCGGGCGTGGCTCGTGACCCGGTACGAGGACGTGCGGGCCGCGCTGGCCGACCCCCGGCTGGCCAAGGACCCGCGCAAGCTGTACCCGGACTGGACCCCGGGCCCGGTCCAGGCCATGTTCAACCTGCACATGCTCAACCTCGACCCGCCGGACCACACGCGGCTGCGCCGGCTGGTGCAGAAGGCGTTCACGCCCGGCCGGGTGACGGCGCTGCGGCCCCGGGTCCGGCAGATCGCCACGGAACTGCTCGACGCGGTCGACGCCTGCGGCGCCGCGGAGATCGACCTGCTCGATGCCTACGCGTTCCCGCTGCCGATCACGGTCATCTGCGAGTTGCTCGGCATCCCGGTGGCGGACCGGGACTCCTTCCGGGCCTGGACGTCGGTCCTCATCTCCAGCGTGCCGGACGCGCAGGCGCTGGGCCGGGAGGCGTACCGGGCGGCCGCCACGGCGATGTTCGGCTACTTCGCGGAGCTGATCGCGGCCAAGCGCGAGTCGCCCGCCGACGACCTGCTGTCCGCGCTGGTCCTGGCCCGGGGCGGGACGGGCGGGGATGGCGGAGACCAGCTCACTGAGCATGAGCTCTACGCCATGCTCTTCCTGCTCCTCGTCGCGGGCTTCGAGACGACCGTCAACCTGATCGGCAGCGGGACCCTGGCCCTGCTCACGTTCCCGCAGGAGGCGGCGCGGCTGCGGGCGGATCCGTCGCTGCTCTCCGCGGCCGTGGAGGAGCTGCTTCGGTACGTCAACCCGCTTACCCACGCCACCGAGCGGTTCACGGTGGCCGACCTGCCCGTGGGTGACACGGTCATCCCGGCCGGGCAGTGGGTGACCCTCGCCACGAGCTCGGCCAACCGTGATCCGGGCCGGTTCGCCGACCCGGACCGGCTGGACCTCAGCCGGGACGCCAGCGGGCATCTCGCCTTCGGCCACGGCATCCACTACTGCCTCGGCGCGCCGCTGGCCCGGCTGGAGGGCGAGATCGCCATCGGCGCGCTGCTGGCCCGCTTTCCCGGCCTGGCCCTGGCGGTCCCCGCGAGCGACCTGCGCTGGCGTCCCTCGAGCCTGATCCACGGCCTTGAGTCGCTCCCGGTCCGCCTGAGCTAATGCTGGTCACGTACGGGCATGGCACCGAATCCCGGGAACGCACCGTGGACCTTCTGCGGACTGCCGGGATCCGCCTCGTGGTGGACATCCGGATCGCGCCCGGCTCGGCGAGGAACCCGCAGTTCGCGCGGCCGGAACTGGAACGGTGGCTGCCGGAGGCAGGCATCGCCTATCGCTGGGACAAGCGCCTGGGCGGCTACCGCAAGCCCAGCGCGGGCAATCCCGACATCGCCTGGCGGCAGGACATGTACCGCGGCTACGCCGAGCACATGCGCGGCGCGCAGTTCCGGGCCGCGATCGACACTGTGCTGGCCGACACCGACGCGACGCCGCACCGGGTCGCGGTCATGTGCTCGGAGAGCTCATGGCAGCACTGCCATCGCCGCCTGGTCGCCGACTACGCCCAGGTCGCCCGGGGCGTCCCGGTCAGGCACCTCACCCATGACGCCACCCTCGCCGCCCACGTGCCCTCCCCCGGCCTGCGGGTGCGCGACGACGGCCTGCTGATCTACGACGGCGGCCAGGCACCCTTGTTGTAAAGCGCTGTTGTAGTGTGCCTGGCTCATGGTCCTGTGCCCGCTGGATGCACGAAAGGCTGGCTTGTCGCTTGCGGTCGTCCATCGTCTGCCAGTCGAATGTCGTCGACTAGCGATGACTGATAGCCATTGCCTCCGCACGTGCCCAGAGGGCTGCTCTAGCGCGCGGGCACCGGCATGGGCATCGCGGAGTAGCCGGGGAAGACAATGTTGTGGTGGACGTTAACCCACCAGTACCAGACGTCCTCGTGCGGCTCGCCGGCCACCCAGCCGAGCATCCGGCCGTCATCCTGGGTCCAGACGATGTCCTCCTGGGCGCCGGTCAGCATCGTGCAGAACACCCGGCCCGCCGCCTGCAGGTCCGTCACCTTCCCGGCGGCCATCTCGGCCACCGTGAGGTCGCGCGGGTGCCGGAACTGGTGGTTCCAGGCGACCTCGCCGCTGACGGACGGCGAGGTTAGGCCGCAATCGCGGAAGTTCTGCCGGAAGCGGCCGTCGTTCAGCGTCGCGACCCTGGCCTTGTAGGCCGCGTACAGCGCCGGTAGCGACGAGTACGTGCTGAGCACGACGCCGGTGATGCCGGGCGCGGGTGCCATGCAGGTCACCATCGTCGTGCTGTCCGGCTGGCAGGTCGCGGGCGGCAGCTTGCCGCTGGCCTCGCCGCTTTCGTTGGCTAGCGTGATCGCCCCCATGATCGGCCCGGCGACGGGCCGGGTCGCCGACGCCATTGTCATCGTGCGGGGCCGGCCGGCACCGGCGGACGGCACCAGCGACCACGCCACGATCACCCCGGTGACCACAACTCCGGCGGCGATCAGGGCAGTCACTCGCCCCGGCAGAATGCCGCGTCGCTTTCTGTGGTATGACATAAACGCATCGTAAACTCTGCCACCACATCGCGTGATTCAATCACAACAATCGGTTTCCGGTTCCCCTCCTCCCCGCCCACCACCCCAGGCACCGGCCCTCGCCCGTGACGACACGGGATAATGGACGCATGGTGAGCGGGCACCCGGAGCTGGCCGGGCACGTCATCGTGTGCGGCCTGCACGACCTAGGCGTGCGCATCGTCGAGGAGCTCATCCAGTCCGGCGTTCCCGCGGTCGTCGTCGACGACGACCCGGACCGGCGGCTGGTTCCTGTCCTGGAGAGCTGGGGCGTGCCGCATGTCCGGGCCAGTTCCCGGCTGCCGGAGACGTTCGCCGCCGCGGGCCTGGCCGACGCGGCCGCCATCGTCTGCGCGTATGACGATGACCTGCGCACCCTGGAGGCGGCGCTGCTGGCCCGCCGCTTGCGCGCCGACGCGCCGGTGGTGGCCCAGCTCGCCAATCCCGCCGTCGGCCGGGCGCTCAAGGCGGTCGGCGTGGCCGTGCTGGACGTGGCCGGCCTGTCGGCACCGTCGGTCGTGGAGGCCTGCCGGCAGTCGGGAGTGCAGGAGATCATGCTGTCGGGCGAGCGGTTCCTCGCCCTCCGGGTGACCGCCTCGCGAGCGGCCACGCTGCGCGAGCTGTACGGCGCGCTCGCCCCTGTCGCCGTGGTCACCGCCGCTGGCGGTGAGGTCACCATTGCCCCCGGCCGCGATGAGCGGGTCGCTCCAGGCGACGAGGTCACGCTCATCGCGACCCCCGGCGAGCTGCGGGCAGCCTTCCCCGAACGCGCTCGTCCCGCCGTGGTGGCCCGGCCCGCGGCCCTGTCGCCCCTGGCGGCCCTGTCACCGCAGGAGGCGCTCCTGCCGCCGTCCGCGCTTTCCTGGAACGCGGTCCTCGGGCCGCCGCGCAGGCTGGCGCGCGCCGCCTTGTCCCTGGCGCGGGCGGCCGACCGGCGCCTCGGCATCGCCCTGGGCGCCCTCGTGTTCGTGGTCCTCGTGTCGACCGTCGTGCTGCGCATCGGCTACGAGCTGTCCGGGCACCACATCAGCTCGCTGGTGGCGCTGTACTTCACGGTGGAGACCATCACCACGGTCGGCTATGGCGACTTCAGCTTCAGCCACGAGAACCCCTGGCTGATGGCGTTCGCCGTCGGCCTCATGATCGCCGGGGCGCTCTTCGTCGCCGTGTTCTTCGCGCTGCTGACCAACATCATCGTCAGCCGCCGGATCGAGGAGTCGCTCGGCCGGGTCCGGATCACCGGGCTTACCGGGCACGTCCTGGTCATCGGCCTCGGCACGGTCGGGCTGCAGGTCGTCGAGCGGCTGGTCGCGGTGGGCAGCGACGTGGTCGTGGTTGAGAAGAACGAGCACAACCGCCACCTGGGGCAGGCGAGGGCGCTCGGCATCCCGGTGGTGATCGCCGACGCGACCCAGCCACGCGTGCTCGCGTCGGTGCGGCTCGCGGCAGCGTCGGCCGTCGCCGTCTTGACCAGCGATGACATGGCGAATCTGGAGACCGGCCTGGCCGTCAGGGACCAGCTGGGAGCGCGCTGGGAGACGGTGCCGGTCGTCTTGCGGATCTTCGACCCGCAGTTCGCCGCCTCGGTGAAGGACACGTTCGGCTTCCGCAGCGTCCGGTCGACGGCCGCGCTGGCCGCCCCGTGGTTCGTCGGGGCGGCGCTCGGCCTTGACGTGCTGTCCACGTTCTACGCCGGGGATCAGCCGCTTCTGGTGGCCCGGCTGACGATCACGCCGGGCGGCGGGCTGGCGGGCCTGCGGATGAGCGACCTGGCCGCCCGCACCCGCGTCCTGGCGATCCGCCGGGCCGCCGACCGCACCGTCCTTGAGCACCCGCCGCGCCGCTCCACCCGCTTCCAGCCAGCTGACGAGGCGTACCTGATCGGCCCCTATGACGAGCTCCTGGCGGTGCTGCGCAGGGATCGCCGGTCGCCGCCGGCGGCGAGCGGCGTCATCTCGCCCCAGGCGCAGGGGAGCCAGTGACCGCCCGTCAGGCGCAACGCTCCTGGGGGCGGCCAGCGTTTACCGGGCATGAGGCGAATACCTGGCTTCCGGCTCGTGCTGGGCACCGTGTGCGCGGTAGCGCTGCTGGCCACGGGCTGCGCGGCCAGTTCTCCCGTAGCCGGGGGCACGCCCGCCGCAACGAGCTCATCGACGGTCCCGGGCACGGCAGGCCCGGCGGGGGCCGGCGGGACAGGTAGCCCCGAGCAGCGCGCCTGGGCGGACGCGGCCGCCATTGCCGGGGCATTCGTGCCGCCACCGGGGGCCAGGCAGCTGCCCAAGCCGCCCCGGCTGCCGGGCGGCTGGCAGCTGACGAGCCCGTCCTCCACCATCGTCTCCAGCGCGCTGGCCGACTACGCCGCCTGGTGGATCGTGCCCGGGCAGCCGCAGCAGGTGCTCGCCTGGGAGGCCGCGCACCTGCCCCGCCGGTTCACCCCGGGCGACACGTCCGAGGGCGGCGATCACTGGGACGAGATGTTCTCCCTGCCCCCGGTCACCGGAGTGCTCACCGACCGGGAACTGGTCGTGGAGGTCGCCGGCGCCGGCGGCGGTACCACCGGGATCCGGGTGGACGGGCAGGTCGCCTGGCAGCCGGCCCGGCCCGCGAGCGACCGCGTTCCGGCCACGGCGCGCGTGGTCACGCTGTCCGAGGTGTCCGTCATGGACCCGCCCCCGAAGCTCCCGGCGCCGGTCACGATCACGGACGCCAGCATCGTCCGGCGGCTCACGGCCCTCGTCAACGAGCTGCCCCTGTCGACGATCAGCCCCGCTGCCTCCTGCCCGGCCCCGATCGTGGACCAGTTGGCGCTGACCTTCCGCACGTCGCCCGGCGGCGCGGTGCTCGCTACCGCGCAAGGCCCTGGCCCCTGCGGGATCATGCAGTTCACCCTGGGCGGGAAGGTGGAGCCAGCGCTGCAGATCACCGGCCCCTTCCTCCAGGACGCCCTGGCCACGGCCGGCTTGCCCTGGCCTGTTCCCTGACGGGTCATCCGGCCCGGAACAAGGTGACGGCGAACGACTTTCCCAGCAGCGGTCCCATGAGCCCCAGCTGCCGGCGGTACCGGCCGGGCAGCTCCCGGCGCAGCCCGGCCGGCGGGCGGGCGACGGAGCGGGAATCGATGACCCGCAGGCCGAGGTCCTCCAGCGAGCGCGGGTCGTCACACCACCATGCCCAGCGCGCCGCCATGCCGCGCCTGGCCGCCGTCGCGTGCTGCCGCTCGTACATCTGCCTGCTGTAGGTGTCGAAGGCGATGAGCGATCCGGGGAATCGCGTGGCGACCCGGCGCAAGGTGCCCGTTATCTTCGCTTCCTCCAGGTAGGGCAGGACGCCGTCGGCGACGAAAAAGTACGGCGACGGGCAGGCGGCGACCAGGTCGTGCCATTCGTCGTCCAGCAGCGAGGCGGCAACCATCTGGCGGCGGTCGCTGTCGGCGAAGAACTTCCGGCGCACCTCGATCGTGTCCGGCAGGTCCAGGTCGATCCAATGGCACTGGCCGTTATCGACGCGCTCGAAACGGGTGTTCAGCCCGGTTCCTAGCTCGATGACCGTCGCGGCGGGATGCTGGCTCAGGAACTCCCGGACCCACCAGTCAAAGATCAGCGTCCGGGTCACCATGATGAACCCGCCCCAGTTCGCGGTGTAGACCGCGTCGACGTCGACCGACCCCAGTATCTCGACGGCCTTGGGGTCGCGCAGCGCGGGGCGCTTGCGGCGCGTCTCGGCCGCCCGGGCCGACAACGGGACGAACAAGGTTTGCTGGACATCGCCGAGCTCAGCATGGCTTCCGGTCATGATCCCCATTCAACACGGCGTTTGCGCGCATCGCGCTCAGGGGCGGCCCGGCCAGCGCAACATCGCGGTGGCCTGGAGCGTCTATGGGGCATGAGACGGAGACTTCCGGCGGTCATCCTCGCCGCCCTGGCCTGCCTGGCGCTGCCCGCGACGGGATGCGCGGCCACTCGGGATGCCGGCGGCGGCCCGGCTGGCGCCCGGACGTCCGGCACCACCTCGGCGGACGCCAGCTACTCGACCACCACCGCGTCGCCGCAGCAGCAGGCTGAGGCGGCCGCCGCGGCGATCTTGCGGGCATTCGTCCCGCCGCCGGGCGCGGTGCGGCAGCCGGGGGAGCCCGCCAGCGCGCGGCACTCGCTTGACTCGGTCGGCGGCTACGCATCGGCCCACGAGATCCGCACGACGTCCTGGTGGCTGGCCCCCGGACAGGCCGCCGCGCTCATCGCCTGGGAGACCGCGCACCTGCCGAGGGGGTTCACCCCGTCGTCGGGTGACTCCTCAGCGGGCCCGGGCACGATCGCGGTCACGGGGCAGTTCTACGCGCTGGCGCCGGAGCACGCGCTGGTCGGGCGGTACCTCATCGTCTCCGTCGCTGAGCTGGGCGGCGGGAAGGCCGCGATCCGGGCGGACGCCGAGGTAGGCTACCGGCCCGCGCGCCCGGCGGGTGAGAAGATCCCGGCAAGCGCGAAGGTGGTCACGATCAGCGAGCTTTACGGCTCGCCTGGCGCGACTCCGGCTCCGGCCACGATCACCCGGGCGGCCGTGGCCGGGAAGCTGGCCGCCCTGGTGAACGGCCTGCCGCTGTCCACGGCGCCGATGCCCGCCCCCTGCCCGTCGGGCATGGGCCCCGTCCTGGAGCTGACGTTCCGGGCCACGGCGGCGGGCCGGCCGCTGGCGGTGGCCCAGGGTCCCGGAGGGTGCGCGACCCTGTCACTCACCGTTGCCGGGAAGGAATGGCCACTGCTCGGCTTGCCGGGTTCGTTCAGTACTCAGGTACTCCAGATCGCCGGCCTGCGCTGGCCGGTGCGGACGTCGGGCCCGGCGCCGCTGGCGCCCTGATTGGCCGGCGGCTGGCTAGTGACAACGAGGGCCGGACGGAGGGAGGCTGGGGGCGGGAGCGGCCGCACTGGAAGCGCGAGGTGACCGCCAATGCTGTCAGCCGAGGACAACGAGATCCTGACCCGTGTCGGGCCGGGGACGCCGATGGGGAACCTGCTGCGCCGGTACTGGATGCCCGCCTGCCTGTCGTCGGAGATCGCCGAGCCGGACGGGCCGCCCGCCCGGGTACGGCTGCTGGGCGAGGACCTGGTCGCGTTCCGGGACTCCCTCGGGCGGGTCGGGCTGGTGGAGGCGGCGTGCCCGCACCGCGGCACGTCCCTCTATTACGGCCGCAACGAGGAGTGCGGGCTGCGCTGCGCCTACCACGGCTGGAAGTTCGACGTCACCGGCCAGTGCGTCGACCAGCGCAGCGAACTGCACCCGTTCGCGCACCGGATCACGATCACGTCCTATCCGGTGCACGAGTCGGGCGGCATCATCTGGGCCCTGCTCAGCGCCCCGCTCGGGGGCCCGGCGCAGGCGCGAACGCCGTTTCGCGACTTCGGCACCGACTCGCTGCCCGCGCCGCTGGCCGCGGCGAACAAGGAGGTCGTGTACTGCAACTGGGTGCAGTCGATAGATGGCGACCTGGACACCGCCCACATCTCCAGCCTGCACCAGTTCGACGCCATCGACGAGATCCCCGACGACGGGACGGACCGGCCGGGTTACCCGTCGGGGTACCAGTCGATGCGGTTCTGGCGGCACGACCCGCGCTCGGTCATCGAGGTGGACGACACCTGGCATGGCTTCCGGTACGCGGGGATCCGGGTCACGCCGAACGGGCACCGGCATGCGCGGGTCACCGCCTACATCTTCCCCTCGTCGACGATCATCGCGCAGATCCCGTTCTCGACCCGGCAGATCTTCGTCGTGCCCGCCGACGACGTGACCACCTACCGGTACAACTTCACGACGCAACCGCCGCAGAACCCGCGCGGCTACGGAGGGCCGCCGTTCTTCACCCACCCGGCGTACCCGTTCGCGATGATGCCGCCGGCCGGGATCGTGCCGCGGGCGTACTCGCGGGACAACGACTACCTGATCGACCGCCGTGCCCAGAAGGGCGTTTCCTACAGCGGCATCCGGGACTTCCGCGGCCAGGACGCGATGGCCACGGAGAGCGCCGGGCCGGTCTACGACCGGACGCGCGAGCACCTGGGCTCGACGGACGTGGCGCTGGTCCGGATGCACCGGCTGCTGCTGCGGGTGGCCAAGGGGCTGCTGCGCGGCGCGCAGGAGGCACCTCCGGCCCTGGCCGGGGACTTCCGGTCCATTCGGGGGGCGGAGAAGATCCTCGAGGAGGGCGAGGACTGGCGGGTCCTGGGCACCAACGACGACCCGGCCGTGCAGGAGGCCCTGAAGGCGCTGCTTGGGGAGGTGGGCGGGGGCTAGCGGGCG
>Ga0335072_10012773_pt1 | contig 11986 bp, 10 predicted proteins | sample Lox_Sample_21_FD_206725 | JGI IMG/M metagenome (GOLD analysis project Ga0335072, IMG submission 206725) | Soil microbial communities from Loxahatchee National Wildlife Refuge, Florida, United States - Lox_Sample_2.1 | ecosystem: Environmental > Terrestrial > Soil > Wetlands | place: USA...
CGCCCTGGCCGGCGGGCCCACCCCCGGGCCCCGGGTAGCCCTGGTAGTACGGCGTCGAGCCCCCGCCGGCCGGCGATCCGACGCCAGAGTCCGGCGCCGGCACCGCGGCCGCGAACAGCCTGGACAGGAGCAGCAGGAGTACGGCGCTGCCGGCCACGAGCCACAGCACGATGACGGTGCGCCGCAGCCACAGCGCCGCGCTCGTTGAGTTCGCGGTGGCGATCGCCCGCGCCACGGCCGGCCGCGCCACCGCACCACCCGCCGCCGCGCCACGCGCCACCGCACCACCCGCCACTGCGCCACGCGCCACCGCACCACCCGCCATCGCACCACGCGCCACCGCACCACCCGCCATCGCACCACGCGCCACCCGAGGACTGGCAATCACTCGACGCGGCGCCACCGGCGCGGGCGCCACGGGCACAGGTGTCACCGGCACAGCGGGCACGACCGACAGAGGCCGGGGCGCCGGCGCCGGCCCCGGGTAGCGTTGGTTCAGCCGTCCGTCGGCGAGCAGCCCGCGGAGCGCGTGCTGCCACTCACCGGCGGCGGGACGGTTGACCCCGGTGTCCCCCAGCGCCCGGTACAGCAGGTCTCGCAGCTCGACCGGGACATAGCGCAGATTGGGCGCGAGGGCGCGCGCATCGTGCGACCGGGCGAACAAGCGCAGGATCACGAGCCCGAGCTTGTACGCGTCGGCCGCGCGCGTGTCGGGTGACTCGTCGAACTCCGGCGGTATCTCCCAATCGCCCGTTTGCACGGAGTCCAGCGCCGTCCGGCCGCGGAAGGCCATCGAGTCGCAGTCGATGAAGCAGACGGCCGCGCCGCCGGCGCCCTCGAAGGCGACCAGCAGGTTGTTGGGCGCGATGTCGCTGGCGGCGATCCCGTTCCGGTGCAGAAAATCCAGAGCACCGCTCACGCGTTCGGCCACATGCGCCCGCCGCGCGGTGTCCAAGCGGATGCCGAGGCCCCGCAGCTCGAGGTAGCCGTCCGCGCCCAGTAGGTGCTCGAGCGTCAGCAGCACGCGCTCGCGGCGCCCGCTCGGCATAACGAACGGCACCGCGAACCGCGGGCTGACGTCCCGCATGACGATGCCCATGGCGACAGCGCCTGAGTGGACCGCGGCCAAGGGCCACGCCGTGAGGCCGTGCAGCCAGGCCTGCTGGTCGGGGGCCAGGGAGCGGCCCCAGGCCACCATCTCGGCGAGCACGTGCGCCGCACCCGGCGGCGGCGACCGGCGGTAGAGCTTGACGACGAGCGCGCCGGGACCCAGCGATGCCGGCGCGAACTGCGGCCGGTATACCCGGCCCTGGCCACCCACCCGAGAGATCGCCGTGAGCTCGCCGAGATCCTCGACGCGCACGGCCCGTGGGCGGGTGTTGACCTCGAACAGCGACGCCAGGGCCGTCATGGCCGCCTCGGCGACCATACCGCGACCAGCGTGCGGTCGTCGTCGTAGGTGCTGCGGCTGAAGTCGAGTAGCCGCGCGAAGTCGACCACGTCCGGGGGCGTGGCCAGTTCGCGGGCGAAGGCGCGGCCGAGCTCGCTTTCGCCGCCGGCCAGCGGCAGCGCCACGCCATCGGTGCATAGCAGCAGCGCGTCACCTGGGTCGAGCGCGCACGCGCCGACCTCGACCGACCGCGCGTCGCGAGGCAGCGCCTGCACGCCGCCGCCGATCAGACCGTCCTCGCTGGGACGCGAGTCCACGACCGGATCGTAATGCCTGCCATGCAGCCGAAACGACGGCGAATCGCCCACCGCCGCGGCCTGCACTGAAACCGCGCCGGAATCGCCAGTCGAAACCACCGCGACCAGCAGCGTGGTGGCGAGCGACCCAGCGTCCACGCCGGTTCGCTCCTCCTCCGAGATGAGCGCCCAGGCCGCCTGTTCGAACACGTTGGCCCAGTCCAGGTCCTCCACGTCGCCGTGAGCGTCGAGGTGGCGCGTGACCGCCGCCGTCGCGTACCGAACGGCCAGCGCAGCGCCCAGATCCGACCGCGCCGCCCCGGACACGCCGTCGGCCACGGCGGCGATCAGCGTCCGCGTCGAGTCGTGCAGCCCGAGGCACAGGTCGTCCTGCCGGGGCCCTCCGACGAACCGCTTGTGCAGGCCGCGCACCGATGCCGCGCGAACCGTCAGCCCGAACGCGGTGCCGCCGTCGGCGATCGTGTCCGGACGGTACGGATCACCCGCGGCCAGCCGAGGTTCGATCGCCGGCGCCGGCTCCCCGATCGTGAGCGGCCCGCGCGCCAGGCGCGCGCGCCGGCGAACGGCCCGCGGCGACGCCCCAGCCCCGGCCGTCGCAGCAGACTCCCCCGCGGCCATCGCCGCCCGCTACAACAACGGCGCGTCGAGTTGCACGAACCCCTCGGGCTTCTCGAACTCGATCGTCTGCTCGCCCCGATCGAGCCGCTCGGCCGAGGCGACCATCGAGTTCAGCATCGAGGATGCGAACTCCGCGATCGCGCCCGCGGTGGACGCCCCCGTCGTCATCATGAACCCGTAGCGCGGTGCGGTGGCGAGCTCGCGGATGACCTCCGGATCCGCGTCTCCGACGCCGAAGGCCAGGACGTTCGGCCGCTCCCGAAAGCCCGGGTCCTTGAGCTCCTCGAGGCGGGTGCGCCATTTGTCCGCCTTTTCGGTCGGCTGACCGTCGCTCAGGAAGAACACCGAGGGGCGGTGGACCTGATACCCGCTGCTCTTGAGGAGCGCAACATCGGCGGGGATCGTCTGGCGCAGCGCCTCGAGCGCACACGCGTAGCTCGTGCCGCGACCCCGCGGGGCCAGCGTCGGCAGCATGAGATCCTCGGACAGCTCGGACAGCTGCAACCGGGTCTCGGCCGTGTCGGCAAAAGTGATGATCCCGAAGCGGACCTTCTTGCCGATCAGCGGGTGCTTGGCCACTTCGTCGCGGAGGTCGATCAGTCCCTGGTTGACGGCGGCGATCGGGTCGCCGGCCATCGAGTGGGACTCATCGCCCACGAAGTACATCGGCAGCACCTGCCCGATCACCGTGCCCGCCGGAGCGGGTGCCGCGGCGGGCACGGTCGTAATGGGCTGGGAGACCGTGGTCACAGGCTCACCCTCGGGCGCCGTGGCCGGCGCCGCCGGGACGGGCTCAGACCCGGGCGCCACCACGGGGGGCGGAGTGGCCGGGTCGCCGCCGCTCCCGCGCAGGCTCGACGGCATGGCGATCTTCATGCTCATGCCCCCGAGGTAGTGCTCGTTGCGCCCCCGGACCCGGATGGTCGTGGCGGAACCAAGAGGCTCTGGCACGCCTTGCTGGCGGTCACGAACTTGGGGTTGGTGCGGATGTTCGCCGGGAACACGGCCCCCTTGCCCGAGAAGTTCGGGTCGGGCATCTGCGGGTAGCCGTGCTGGCGCACGCACGTCACGTACTTGGTGATCGCTGTGTGTGAGAGCCGACCGGCGAACCCGCCGCCGCCCCTGAAGCCGAAGTTGGCGCCGCAGGCCTGGAAGGCCGACCGCAGTTTCGGGTTGTTCGCGAAGGCACCGCCGCCGCCGAAGAACCCGCGCCGCGGGGTCGTGCCCGTTCCGGTCGTGCCCGTTCCGGTCGTGCCCGTTCCGGTGCCGCCGCCTGCGCCGCCCGGAGCGCCGGCCGGACGCGCCGGCAGCGTGACGCCGTGCTGCTTCAGGCACGCGACCAATGCCGTGCGGCGAGCGCTGTTCGCGCCGCCTGCCGCGCCCGTGGACGCAGACGTGGTAGTGCTTGAGCTGCTCGCACCGGCGCTGCCGGTCGTGGAGCTGCTACTGGCGCTGCCGCACGCGGCGAGCAGACCGCCCGCGGCGATCGTGACAAGTACCGGAAGCACTCGTCGAGTTGGGATCTTGGAGAGTTTCAACCTACGTTCCTTTCTGAATGTAACTGCTAGCCGCCCCCGCCCCCGAACAGCGAGCTCACCGCGCCTGACGCGCTGCTACCGCTGCTGCTCGAGCCGCTGCCGGCCGCAGCGGCGGCGCTGACACCCGTGTCGCTGACCGTGGCCGCACTCACGCTGCCATCGGAGCTCTTCGCGCCCGTCACGACGACTGTGTCGCCCGGGCGCACGGCATCCTTGCCGACCGTCTGGCTCTTCGTGACCTTGGTCGCGCTCGAGACCGTGACCTTGACCATGTTGCCCGAAGACTCAGTGATGTAAAGCGAGTCGCCGTTGACGCTTGAGACCGTGCCGGCCGTGGCGCCGGCACCTCCGGCGCCGGTAAAGCCGCCACCAGCGAACAAGGAGCGGAAGGCCCCCGCGCCACCGGCGCCGCCGGTCCGCGACGCCGCGCTGGTGCCACTGGTGCCACCCGTCCGGCTGGCCGCGCCCGCGAGGGCCGACGAGAAGGCGCTCGTCGTCGTGGAGTTCGAGAGCTGGTTCTTCTCGACCCGGACGCCGACGTAGAAACCGATCGCACCCAGAAGCAGCGCCAAGCCGCCCGCCGTCCAGCGGTTGAACCACTGCCGGCGCGGGCGGCGGGGAAGCTCGTAGTCCTGTCCCGCTTCCTCGTCGTAGTCGCCCCACTCCTCCTCCGAAGCGTCAGGTGCGGGCGCGTCAGGGGCGGGCCCGCCAGGGCCAGGCGCGTCGTAAGGCATCGCTTTCATGGGTACTTCCTCTGGCTCGTGGGATGGACGACTGGTCATTCGAAACGCAGCGCCTCGATTGGCCGGAGCGCGGCTGCGCGTCCGGCGGGATAAGTGCCGAAGAACAATCCGGTCAGGACACCCGCGCCGAACGCGAGCGCGATCGAATAGGGCGCGATCACCGGCTCGACGCCGGCGATCTTGAACTGACTGCCGACGACCCCGGCGATCACCCCCGCGATCCCGCCCAGCAAGGACAGCAGCAACGCCTCGACCAGGAACTGGATCAGGATGTCACTGCGACGCGCGCCGACCGCCTTGCGGATTCCGATCTCGCGGGTGCGCTCGGTGACCGACACCAGCATGATGTTCATCACGCCGATTCCCGCCACCAATAGGGAGATCGCCGCGACCTCGCCGAGCAGCGTGGTGAACACCTTGCTGCTAGCGGTCGACGTCTGGATGATCGAGCTCTGGTTGACGACCTCGAAGTTGCTCGTGTCGTCCGACCCCGGGCTTGGCGGATCGAGCTGATTGAGGATGTCGGTGACCTCGACCTGCGCGGCGTCGAGCTGCTTCTGCGACTTGGCCTGCACGACGATCTGGCTGATATTCCCGTACCCGGTCAGCGTGTCCTGAACCGCGGTCAGCGGCGCGATTGCAACATCGTCCTCGTTCGTCGTTCCGTTCGAGCCCTTGGGCGCCGTCACTCCGATTATCTGAAAGTTGGTGCCGTTGACCTGGATCGTCTGGCCGACGGGATCCCCGCCGCCAAACAGCTCGCTGACCACCGTCGGCCCGACCACCAGCACCCGACTGTGCTGCTGCAGGTCGGCGTTGGTGAACCACGAGCCCTCGGCCATCGTGTAGTTGCGGGACTGCTGGTAGGACGGCGTCGTCCCGACGAATGACGAGGGCTGGTAGGTCGTCTCGCCGTAGGTCATCGTCACGTCCTCTGCGTTGACGACGGGGGACGAGCTCTCCACGTCGGGCGCCTGGTACGGGTTCACGAGCGCGTTGGCATCAGATTCGGTGAGGCCGGTACTGGCGCTGGCCCCGGAGCTGGCCCCTCCGGCGCGGCGGAACAAGCCGCCCAGTGTGGGCGCGCCGCTCACCAGCAGCACGTTGCTGCCCAGCTGGTCGATCTGGTTGGTCACCGCGGCCGAGGACCCCGTGCCGACAGAGATCAGGATGATCACCGAGGCGACGCCGATCATCAACCCGAGGATCGTCAGACCAAACCGAAGCTTCTTCGCGGTGAGGCCTGCCCACGCTACGCGAAGCGTCTCGGTCAAACCACCTTCTCCTTCCTGACGACCTCCGGGCTGGCACTGTCCTCGACGATCCTCCCGTCGCTGATCCGGATCAACCGGCGCGCGTGGGCGGCAACGTCGGCCTCGTGGGTAATCAGGATCACCGTCCTGCCCTGGGCGTTGACCCGGCCGAACAGATTCAGCACCTCGGCCGAGGAGTGCGTATCGAGCGCGCCCGTCGGCTCATCGGCCAGGATCATCGCCGGGTTGGTCACGAGCGCTCGCGCGATCGCCACCCGCTGCTGCTGGCCGCCCGATAGCTCGCTCGGAAAATGGTTGACGCGTGCCCTGAGCCCGACCTGCTCCAGGGCGGCCTGCGCTCGACCCTGGCGCTCGGCTCGATGCATTCCCGCATACATCAGGGGCAGTTCGACGTTGGCCAGCGCTCGCGTGCGCGGAATGAGGTTGAAGCTCTGGAAGACGAAGCCGATCTCATGGTTGCGGACGTCGGCCAGCGTGTCCTCGTCGACGCCGCGCACGTCGTGTCCATTCAGCCGGTAGGTGCCGCTGGTGGGCGCGTCCAGGCAGCCGATGATGTTCATCAACGTCGACTTGCCGCTGCCCGATGCGCCGATGATTGCTACGTACTCGCCCTGCTGCACGCGGAACGAGATGCCGTTCAGGGCATGGACGGCGATGTTGCCGACCGCGTAGGTCTTGTAGACGTTTTGGAGATCGACGACGGGGACGTTCGAGAGTCGCGGCCGGCGCGTGGGCGGCGCCGTGGCCGGCTTCTCAGGCGACGGGGACTCGCGCCGCCTCAGCCTGGCCGCAAGCGCTCGCTCGCCGCGCTCCACGGCCGGGCGGCGGAACGGACGCTGACCACGGGGCATCAGCCACCTCCGGCGCCACGGAAGAACGCGCCAGCGCCGCCGCCCCCGAGGAATCCGCCGCCGCCGCCACCACGGAACGCGCCACCGGCGCCGCCGCCGAGCGTCCCGGTGCTGGAGCCGGTCGTCGAGGTCGAGGACGAGACCGACGGCAGCGTGATCGTGATCTGGAGCTGATCGCCGGCGTTGACGCCACTGACGATCTGGCTGCGGCTGTCACCGCGCAGGCCGACCACCACTTGCGTTGGGACCACCTTGCCGTTCTTGAGCAGGTCGACCGTCGCCAGCGACCCGCTGCCGGTGATCGCCTCGTTGGGAACCGTGACCCCCTGCGCCTGGCCAGTGATCACCGTGACCGACGTGCTCATGCCCGGCTTGACCTGCGAATCCGTCTGGTTGAGGGTCAAGGTGGCGTCGTAGGAGACGACGCTCGAGCTGGTCGACCCGACCAGCGAGATCTGGCTTATGTGGGCCGCGAGCTCGACGCCGGCCAGCGCGTCGAGGCTGACCGTCGCGGGCTGACCGACCTTGATCTGGTTGATGTCCGACTCGCTGAACGCGACGGTCGTGGTCAATGTGTTCGTGTTGACGATCTCGGCGAAGCCAGAGCTCGAGCTCGAGGAGCTCGAGCTGCCTCCGAGGCTGCCCGCGGAAACCGCCCCGCTGGAGCCGCTGCTCGACGATGAGCTCGACGAGGATCCGGTGGAAGAGGATGAGTCGCCCGACCCGCCCGTGGACACGGTTTGCCCCGGGGTCAGGCTGGACAGCGAGACGATCGTGCCGCTGACCGGGGCGTACAGCTTGGTCGCGTTCAACGCGACCTCGGCGTTGTGCACGCTCGCCTGGGCGGAGTAGACGTCCGCCTGGGCCGAGGCGATGCTGCCCGGGGAGGGAGTGCTGGTGGTCGTTGTCGTCGGCGTCGACGTGGTGTGCGAAGCCGAGCTGCTGCCACCTGAAGAGGAGGAGCCCGAGCCCTTCGGCGAAGTGCTCGGGACAACCACGGTCACCGTCACGCTGGGCGTGGTCTTGGTCGCCACCACCGTCCCCGAGCCACTCTTCGGCTTGCCCCCCTTCTTCGATGAACTCGGGTTGGTGCCGGTGCCGGGGTGGAAGGCCGTGTACTCGGTCGTGCCGCCGGCGGGCACCGAGTAGCTCGTCGAGGAGCTGGACCCGGACCCGCTCGACCCCGATCCCGAAGAACCAGAGCCACCGGATCCACAGTCGCTGGTCACACCCTGCAGGCAGCTGAGGTTGTCCTGCGCCGCGGTCAGCTCCTGCTCCGCCTGGTCGAGCGACAGTTGCGCGGAGGTCGGATCGAGGTCGGCGATCAGCTGCCCGGAGTTGACGTGCTGACCGACCGAGACATAGACGTCCTGAAGTGTCCCGCTGGTGCCGAAGTTGACCGTGTCGTCGGTGCCGGCGGCGATGTTCCCGCTGCCCGTGACCGTCGACTGCACCACGCCCTGCTCTGCCGTGACGACCTCCTTGGTGGTGCGGGCCGAGCTCGTCGGCGGGCCGATCTCGGTGATCGCGAGCACGATCACGACGATGGCCACGACGGCCAGCGCGTAGAGGAACCAGGGTCGAGTGGGCTTGTCCCGGCGAGATCTCATGGCGGAGGAAAGTCTGTTGTCGAGGAGGATGTAGCGCTAGCGCGCAGCACGGTCGTACGCAGACATCGCGACGAGGCGAGTAGTAGCGCCGTGAGCGTCAGCTCTGCGTAAGCACCCTTGCGCTTCTCTTAGGAATGAGCTGGACGCGGGGGAGGGCAGGCAGCACGACGTGGATCTCGAGCCCGCCCGAGGCCGGGGCGTGGATCTCGAGCATCCCTCCGTGGGCGTCGACAACCGACCGCACGATCGACAGGCCGAGCCCGAACCCACCGACGCCCCGGTCGAGCCGCCGGAACGGCTCGGTCAGCGTGGCGGCGTCATCGGGCTCGATCCGGGGCCCGCTGTTGGCGACGATCAGATGCACGTTCGAACCCTCGGTGCGCGTGGAGACACGCAGGAAGCCCTCGCGCTCGTTGTGGCGGATTCCGTTGTCGATCAGGTTGGCGATCATTCGCTCGAGCAACGCGGGCTCGCCGCGCGTCCAGGCCGGCTCGAGCTCGTCGCGCACGCGCACGTGCGCCTCCTCGGCCCGGGCCCGCAGGTCCGTGATGCAGTCGGCGGCCAGACCGGCGAGGTCGGCCGGTTCCTCGCGCCCGGTGGCGGCCTCGCTCCGCGCCAGCATCAGTAGCCCCTCGATCAGCCGTTCGCACCGGTCGACGGTCTCGCGGACCGCATCGCCCATCTGCCGGAGCTCCCCGACGGTCGCGTCGGGATCGGCGAGCGACACGTCGACCTCGGTCCGCATGATGGCCAGGGGGGTGCGGAGCTCGTGCGAGGCGTTGGCCACGAAGTGCCGCTGGCTGGCGAACGCGGCGTCCAGCCGTCCGAGCATCCCGTCAAAGGTGTCCGCCAGCTCCTTGAGCTCGTCGGCCGGGCCCTTGAGCCCGATGCGCTCGCCCAGGTTCTCCCCCGACACGCGGCGTGCGGTGGCGGTGATCGCGCGCAGTGGCCGCAGCGCCCGCCCGGCCAGCAGCCAGCCGGCGACCACTGAGACGATCGTCATCGCGCCCAGGGCCACCGCATACTCGATGAGCAGCCGGTGCAGCGCGTCGGCGCGTAGCTGGGCGCGGATTGCGTTGGCGAACGTCGTCGCGGCGGAGCCGGGGGCGAACCCGGGCGGGCGGGCGAAGAACTGAGGCGCCAGCCCGAGCTTGCGCAGCTCGTCGCGATAGGTCTCGGCGCCGTTCAAGTTGTGGCGGACGAGCTCGTAGCCGATCGTCAGCAGGACGGCGCCGGTGACCAGGAAGACGAGGCCATACAGCGCGGTCATGCGCAGGCGGATCGTCGGGGCCGGTAGGCGGAACGCGGCCCTGCTCATGCGCATCAGTTCATCCGATAGCCGACGCCGATCACGGTCTCCACGACCGGCGGATCGCCCAGCTTGCGTCTGAGCGTCATGATCGTCATGCGCACCACGTTGGTGAACGGATCGGTGTGCTCGTCCCATACGCGCTCGAGCAATTCCTCGGCGGATACGGTAGCCCCATCGGCGCTCATCAGCACCTCGAGCACGCCGAATTCTTTGCGCGTCAGCTCGACCTGAGTTTCACGGCGCGTCACCTGCCGGCGGGCGGGGTCAAGAACGATGTCGCCGTGCTCGAGCACGGGCGGACGGCTCGGTGTCGCCCGCCGGGCAAGAGCGTGGATCCGCGCCACCAGCTCGGCGAAGCGGAACGGCTTAGGCAGGTAGTCGTCGGCACCCAGCGAGAGGCCTTCGACCAGGTCCTCGAGCGCGCCGGCTGCCGTCAGCATCAAGATGCCGGTCTCGGGACGCTCGCCGCGGACCGTCCGGCACACGTCGTCGCCGTGAAGCCCGGGCAGATCGCGGTCGAGCACGAGCACGTCGTAGCGGACCACCCGCGCCTTGACGAGCGCGTCCGTGCCGTCTGGCGCGAGGTCGACGGCCATTCCCTCGCGGCGCAAACCGCGCGCGATCGCTTCAGCCAGCCGCTGCTCGTCCTCTGCGATCAACACGCGCATAACAAAACCCAGGATGACGACCGGCGCGTAAGAAGTCCATAAGGACTGACCGTGTTGGCCGGTTCTGGTGAGTGATTTGCAGTGCCGGATTTGCAGGGGATTCGCGGGATCCCGCGCGTCCTACGTGTTCCGCTCGCCGCGCCTGTTCGGGCTCAAGCCATCGCACCGCTTTCCGTCATTTTTCGGACAGTTGCACTCGACACGGGGGGCCCTTCGGCACTACGTTGCCGCGCCGGGACCGACCAACCCGAGGGACCGGGAGACGGGAGCAAGAGTGCTCGCGGGCGCTCCGGCGGCCGTGCTTGCGTCAGCCCTCGCGTTCGCGGTTCCGGCTCAGGCACGCCTCGACGCCGGCACCGCCGTGCAGGCGTCCGCGGCCCGACGCCTGACCATGCCGGCACTCCCCTGCCCAGCCAAGGTCCCGGTGCAGACAATCACCGTCGTCGACCAGACGAACGTGCGGCCATCGGCGCTTGCGCAGGTCGAGAACGCGATCGTCGCGCAATCGCTCCAGCTCAGGGCGGCGTGGGGAACGCCCTGCGTCCAGTTCGGTCCCGGCGGCTGGCCGGTCTACCTGCAACACGGGAGCACCGAGTGGGGCGTCCATTACGGGCCCGCTCCACACGCGTTCGTCTACACCGACGGCCTGCCGTACGGAATGTGGTCCCAGGTGTTCTCGCACGAGATCCTCGAGATGCTCGAGGACCCGACGACCGGCACGGCTTATCACTACGACGGGACGGGAAGCGCGCTCGAGGTCGCCGACCCGGTCGAGGAGCGCGCCTACCGCCTCGATGGCGTCTGGGTGTCGGATTTCGTGCTGCCCGCGTACTTCGCCGGGGCGCAATACCTGCCGTGCGCGACGGAGGTCACGTTCCCGAACGGGGTGCTCACCGAGGCTGTCGTTTGTACGGGCGGCGAGATCGCCCCGCCCAACGCCGCCGGCCCCTACGACGAGATGGGGCTGCTTACGGGACCGTGGCAGACGACTTGGGAGCAGGAGGACAATGCCGCAGGGGGAACGACGTGACCGCCGCGCCCATCATCCTCCTCGATTAGCAGGAGGTTTCTGCAGTCATGGGCGAACTGCCGCTTAAGAGGTCGGTAACCGGCAAGATTCCCCCGCTCTCGGTTGGGGTATTCAGTCTCCGGTCACATGTTTACATCATTCGACGTCACATGAACTCGTGTTAGGATCGCGATATGCCTGATCTCGCCGAGCGCGGCATGGCCGTCGGGTTGCGTGCGCTGAATCGCCTGGCCAGCAACCCCCTGATCGACCGCTTCGGGCTCCGCGACTCGGCCGAGCGCGTGCTCCACGAGGCCTCGAAGGCCACCGTGCGCACCGCCACTCGCGCCGGCCGGACGTTCGCGGCAACGCAGAAGCTTTCAAAGCCTGCGCGCCAGCCGCGGGCGGGTCGGAGCGACCTGTTCGACCTCACCCCCGACGACGAGCAGCAGATGCTGCGCGAGTCGGTCCGCGAGTTCGCGCTGGCCAAGCTGCGTCCCGCCGCCGAGGCCGCCGACGAAGCGTGCGCCGCGCCGGTAGAGCTGCTCGCCCAGGCCAACGAGCTCGGCCTGACCATGGTCGGGGTGCCCGAGGAGCTCGGCGGCGCGGTCACCCAGCGCTCCGCGGTCACGACCGTGCTGATGGCCGAGGCGCTC
>Ga0335072_10012774_pt1 | contig 11985 bp, 12 predicted proteins | sample Lox_Sample_21_FD_206725 | JGI IMG/M metagenome (GOLD analysis project Ga0335072, IMG submission 206725) | Soil microbial communities from Loxahatchee National Wildlife Refuge, Florida, United States - Lox_Sample_2.1 | ecosystem: Environmental > Terrestrial > Soil > Wetlands | place: USA...
TGCCCGACGTTGCCTCCGGCACTTTCAGCTACGACGGCGGCGAACTGAACACTGGGGGGATGCGCGTCGTCGTCCAACATAAGATTTCTCCTGATTTAGCCGCGACCGTCGATTATGCCTTCGGTGGCGCCCTCGAGCTCGATCATGCTGAAATTCCGTTGCAAAGGGCCCAGCAGTGGATCACCGCTCAGCGCCGCCAGGCCATTGCTGCACAGTTCAGCGGGACCATTCATCGCTCGCACACCCAGGTGATCACATCGTATCGCTGGATTAACGGTCCCGCGCTCACTCCGGTGGATCTGTTCAACTCTTCGCCCGGACAAAGCGACGCGTATCTGAACCTCGTCATCCGTCAACCGATCCCAAGCATGGGATTTCTGCCTGCTCGCATGGAAGCTTTGATCGACCTGCGCAATCTCCTGGCCCAAGGATATGTCCCCGTGCTGGCTCAGGACGGACACACCATCTATCTGGTGCAGTCCGCGCGCTCGATCCGCGGCGGCTTAGCCTTCTCATTCTAAGAGCAGAGGCCAAGGGTTACGCCTCGGTGTTCAAACTGAGACACTCTAACGCCTGTCGACACTCTTTCGTCTGTTACGGGCGAGTTGTATGACTCTCAGCGCCGTCGCAGGCCCAAATTTGGGCGAGAGACAGCGAGACCGCACAGAACGCCAATAGCACATAGCGCCCCAGGGAATGCCCAGTTTCTTGCGTTCTGCCAGCGCGCATTTTGCGGCGCCGCCGGGTCGTAGAGAACAGTTACGTTGGCTCCCGGTTGAAGACGCATCCGAGCCTCAATGTCTGCTCCTTTCGTGCTGGGAAGCGATTCCTCAATCTGATATCTTCTTCCGTCCACGGTGAACTGGATTGTGAACTCGGCGCTGGTGCGCTCAATAATCAGCCCCTGAGCCTCGCGGGCATCTCTGGAGAAATTCCAGATATCCCACAGGTGGTAGGCGCCATACAGAAAGGCAACCGCAGCAATCAATGTAAGTAAGGTTCTTCTTCCATCCCAAGATCCCATACGCAGGACCCTCCGAAGCCAAACTAAACTTAACCCAGAAGATGGTGTGCAGAGAGTTACGATAGAAACTACGTCCGATTTATCGGTGAGGGCTGAATCGACGTTCCGGAGAGCGCGCGTAGGTTCTTTCGCAGGCGATCGGGCTCGCCAGCGCCGAGACGGGCCTCAACAGCCTTATTGGTACTCTTCCACACTGGGACGGCACGGGCCAGCAACTTTCTCCCTCGGGGGGTCAACTCCAGCAGACGAGCACGATGGTCCTCGTGGCCTGTCGTAATCTTAATCAGGCTACGGCGTTGCAACGGTTTCAGGGCAGCGGTCAAAGTTGTCCGATCCATCGCCAGCAACGCCGCCACAGCGCGAATGGCGGGCGCTTCCGGGCGGTTCAAAGACATCATCAGGGAGAATTGCCCGTTCGTCAGGCCGAGCGGGCGCAATGCATTGTCGAAACGCCGCGCCAATGCTCGCGCGGCGCGCTGCACATGCAGGCAGAGGCAAGAATCCCGGACCAGCATCGTTGTTTCATAGGGCGTGCCTCGAACTCTTACCATGTACATATCATAAATATTTGTTATATTGCTTGCTAGAGTTGATATCAACCTATGGGGAGATAAACGCCAATGAACTGGCCCATGTTTCGGCCCCGCGCAAACCGCGACCATTCGGAGAAACAGACGAACTCACATCCATTCGTGGCGATTACCCTCTTGGTATTCGCCTTCAGCATGGTTTTTGGAGCGCAAGAAATTGGGGCGCAAGAGAGCAAAACCAAGTATCCCCACATGGCGGCGGTCGAAGAGTACCTCATGCCAGACCGGAGTGCCGAGATCGCATTGGCGCGAAGCGCCGCTCCGGAATCCATTTCGCAGGATGCGACGGTCTTGGTTTTGGGGCGCCGCGGCTACGAGACTGCCGTCGAAGGCAAGAATGGATTCGTCTGTTTGGTGGAGCGCGGATGGATGTCCCCCGCCAACGCTCCGGAGTTTTGGAATCCCAAACTGCGGGGTCCGATCTGTTTCAATCCTCCCGCTGCGCGATCCGTTTTGCCGACTACGTACAAGCGAACGGAGATGGCGTTGGCCGGGAAAACAAAGGCGGAGATCATCGCCGGCAACAAGACAGCGTTCGAAAGAGGGGAATTACCCGCGCTTGAGCCCGGCGGTATGAGTTACATGATGTCGAAGGGCGCCTACCTCACCGATGATGACGATCACAACCTGGCGCACCTGATGTTTTATACCCCTCCGCTGGATGGGAAGGATTGGGGCGCCGACCTGCCGAAATCACCAGTCATGCTGAATCCACAATTCAAAGGCATACAGCCCATCGACGTGTTTGTTGTTCCTGTGGGCAGATGGTCCGACGGAACACCCGCCCCGGTTATGTAGCATGATTCATTCAGAGAGGAAATGCGTTTGATCTCGGGGCTACAAAAGCTTACGGGCAAAATGATGAGCCGCATTCTGGCGCTGAGACGCTAAGTTCCTGATTCCAATAGATCGGGGGAGGGGATGGTATATACGGGCTAGAAGACTCAGTTCCAATCCGGGAAACTGATCCTTCTCGCACTTCTCCGAGCCCTACTTATAATCGAGCTCTTCCGACCTCTGACCCTGAACAAGGTCCACCGCCTTTCGTCACCTCGTTTCCCGATTGTGCCGATGCTACGCTCAAGTTTCAGTATCCTCCCCTTGCAGCTCTTGTTCCGGAGATTCCCGATGCGTAGATTCGTGTCTTTCAAAACCTTGGTTTTCATAGCGGTCCTAGGCTGTCTGGCTTCGCCCCTTTTTGCCCATCACCTGAAAAAAGCCGCCTCCAATACTTTCCCGGTGACGACCTCGTCGCCCAAGGCTCGGGAACTCTACGAAAAAGGCATGGCCGACTACGAGAATCTCTATCTGGAGCGCTGCAATGACGACTGGCGCGCCGCGGTGATCGAAGATCCCAATTTCGGTCTCGCTTGGGCATGGATCGCCTTCAATAGTGGCAATCCCCACGAGGTCAATGAAGCGCGGGCAAGGGCGTTGGAAGTTGCGCCGAAACTCACACCCGGCGAACAGCTAATGATCTCCTGGATCGCCAAGGTGCAGCAGGGCGACTTTATCGGCGGCATCTCGGCGATGAACGACATGCTTGAGATGTATCCCAAGGACAAGCATGTACTCTATCTGACCGCTAACTGGCTGATGGGTGAAAACGGAACCGAGCAAGCAGAGTCGCTGCTGAAGCGTGCTCTGGCTATCGACAAGAACTTCCCCGCCGCGTTGAACGACTTGGCGTATGTTGACGCGCGGAATCGCAAGTTCCCTCAGGCGCTCGCGGCTATGGACCGCTATGTCGTGCTCCTGCCCAACGAGCCGAATCCGCAGGATTCCTATGGCGAACTGCTGCGCATGTCGGGGAATTTTCAAGGCGCGCTCACGCACTATCGGGCTGCGCTGAAGATCGACCCGGATTTCGTCAGCTCACAAGTCGGATTAGCCGATACCTACGCGTTGATGGGCGACGAAGATCAGGCCCGGATCGAATACGACAAGGCGATCCGCTTTGCGCACAACGAAACCGACCGGGTGGACTACAGCATCCAGCGGGCGACGACCTGGGTTCGCGACGGAAAATACGCGGAGGCGGACAAGGCATTCCTCGAAATCGCCCAGACCGCCCGCGCTAAGGATCTGCATTTGGGAGAAGCAAAGGCATACCGGCATTTAGCTGAGTATCAGACCGACGATCAAGCCGCTCTCAAGGATTTGAAGCTAGCCGAAGATGCTCTGCATGATCCGGGCACAATTACACCCTCAGATCGAGATGAAGAGTTGTCGCGCATACTTCGCAATGTGGTGGTGCGTGCCTCCCGCTCGGGCAATCAGGCGCTGGCCGATGAATCCTCGAAGCAGCTCGAAGCCCTCGCGACCAGCAGCCGCAACCGGGTCATTCAAAGCTCGTATGAAGGAGCCGAAGGTACGCTGCTGATGGATCAGAAGAAATACGACGAGGCTGTTGCCCACTTGGAAGAGGATCAGGACAATCCCTTCACGATGGAGCTGTTGGTTCAAGCCTACTATCAGACCGGCGATACCGATAAACTGCACGACATGGAGGCCAAACTCCGGGGCACGAATGTGCCGACGATGGAGCAGGCTCTGGTCGTCCCAGTCATCCGCTCCCAAAGGCCGAACATCTGAGGCGTGAGACCTTTTGGGGCGATGGTTGTCGCGATACTATTGCTGCTATTGGACTTGCGGTTCCGATGCTGGTTGCGCCTCTATACGCCAGGTGAATTCTTACTAACTTTGCGCGGTGCATTCATCGTCCTCTAGAATCCTGATCCCTGAACCTCGGGAAGCCCTCGCCTGCCGGTCGGCCTTGGTGTAAAGTATTTCCACTCCCGCCCTATGGACCTCGAGAGCGAGCGCCGCGCCGGTACGCGAATTGCCACCCGCGTTCCTACCCGTGTTCGCACGGCGGAGGGTGTCGATCTCAACGCCCATACTCGCGATGTCAGCGCTAACGGCGTTTATCTTTATACGCAGTCCCGCATCGAGAAGGGAACCGATGTCGAATTGGTTCTGATCCTCCCGCCCGAACTCACGTCGGGTGAAAAATACTGGGTCTGCTGCCAGGCGACCATTGTCCGCGTCGAGGAAGGGGGGGGCGAGTTTGGCCTGGCCGCCCAGATTCGACGCATGGACATCCTGCCGGAAGTCGCCGTTTAACTCGACGCCTCGCCGATTGGCGATCAAGACAACGCTCCGTATCGACACGCTGATTTCGAATTCCGGATTTCTCTTTGGCAAGATTTCCCACTTCGACCTCATTTTTATCCCGGTTTTAAGACGCTTGTGTATTTTGGCTGGAAATTTGTGAAAAAGAGCTTCCCATTGCATCAGCCCTGGTGCAATAATAAGCGGCCCTACAATTGCTATTATCAATCTAGGTTCGGGTGGGCCCAGCATGCTGATCGAAAAACTTGTGGCCGGTGTTGTGCAAGTGCAGACGCCGATCGGGCCGCGCTATGTGATGCCTTCTTTTCCACAGCGACTATATTTGCTCTGGATGTTCCGCAATTTTCATATTCTTCCGCATGCGGTACTTTCGCGCCGACAGCAACGCATGATCGATCGGATGTGCAGCGAACAGAGCTTCGCGTCGATCGCGTACACCGATGCGCTGGAGGAAGCGCCAGTCATCGGAACTGTCGAGCATCGTCCGCCGATCTCGGCGGAAAGCTGGCCTCCACGACGGCCTGCGGCGAGCGAGACGCTGCGGGCGGAGGCTCGGCAACAGCTCTAGTCTGGCGCTCTGACGTCAGGGGTTCCGCCACACCGCCGGCTCTCGGAAACTCCAATTCTGAGTTCCCCCGCAGGCGGTGCGGGGCGCGGATTTCGCGGAGCTTCGCGAAAATTTATGTCGCTCTCAAGATTTTCTTCTTCACACTCAGAGGCAGGGTTTCACACGCAGTTCGCAGCACCAGGCGTGGCGCGTGGCGGCGAATTTTCATCAGATATGGAACGGCGCGCTGTGGACCGAACTTTGCCGTTTCGCGCAGCAGCCAGCCCAATCCCTTCTGCACCATATCGTCTTTATCCGCGAGCAGGGACTTCGATAGCTTCACAATTTCCGGGAAGAACATCTTTGCCCGAGCACCGCGAATCAGGGCGACGCAGGCGGCGCGCCGATGCCATCGGTTCTTCGACTTTGCCCAACGAAACACAGATCTTGCCCGCTTCGGTTCGGACGCAATCATGGGCGCGATGAGGTAATGCACGAGTCCATCATGATCCACCCAACTGCTGATACGATCCAGCCAGCTTTCGAACATGCGGAATTCGCGGTCGCCGCATTGCCCATCCAATTGCTCCAGCAGGAACACACCAGCGATCTTTTCTTCCAATACGGAACCACAAAATAACCGGTCCGCCACCTGCACCAGGAAATCAAAATCGTGCTCTGCCAAGATCTCGCGCCGGCAGCTCCGTATGGCTCGCCGCAAATCCGCCGTACGCCATCCATGCGATTTGATTCTTTCTTTAAAGAACCACTGCACTCCGGCCGCATGCTCGGGTGATCCTCCATCCTTCAATGCGCGCCGAATGTGCGCCGCGACTTCTTGGGCGTCATCCGTACGGGACATTTCTTCCGACCTCAATGAAAAAAGGCGGCCGAACGCGGCCGCCGTAATGTTCCAACGCGATCCTAGTGATCTAAGCTGCCAGAGCCCTCGCCGCGGCAGGTTGGTAACCGCAATCTCGCGCTTTCTTGAGAGCCTGTACCGCTTCTTCCGCTGAGATGAGCGGAGTCGTCTGCACCGATTTGCAAGCTCCGCCAGCGGCAAAAGCCATTGCGATCGCGGCGGCGCTTACGTTGTCGGGCATCTCCGTAATGACCACAATGTCATAGTCCCCAAACGAGAACCATGCAGATACAATCTTGCCTCCCAATTTTTCTACTGCGGGCCGTACCGCTTCGATTCTGTTTTGTGGGTTCGCCACTACCGCTTCCCATCCTTCGCGAGAATACGCGACCTGTTGCAAATAATGTGGCATGGAGCCTCCTTTCAGTTCGGAGTAGGGGCGAATCATCCCACCGGCAGGGCCCGCCGTCAAGCGGTGCGATTTGTTTCCACCCTGAGCACGCGGTCGTAGATCCAGAGCAGCAGAGTCGTCGCCAATCCGACGCCCACAACGGCCCACCAGATCATCTCCGGCTCATGCAGTTGCTCGCCGTAATGATGCATCAGCCAGCCGCTGAACTTGCCGGCAATGAACGATCCAATACCGAGCGGCAAGAATGCGAATCCCATGTAGGTTCCTTGCTGATCAGCGGGAGCAAGCCGCGAAATGTAATCGTAATAGCGCGGCTGCTGCACGATTTCGCCGAGCGCGACGCCGACCAGCGTCAGCACCGCCATCCACACCGACGGATGCACGATCAAAAGAATCCACGCCAGACTCGAAATTAAAGTGCCGAGAACGACGGCGTGAAACGCCGGCACGCGCTTGGTCAGGAATCCAATCAGCATGGTGAAACAGATCACTACGATCGGATCGGTGGCCAGGATTCTCGCCGTATTTGCATGCGGATCGATGAATTGCGAAATGTACAGCGGCAAAGCGATGAATTCCTGCCAAAAGACGACCCAATATCCGGTGAAAATGAGAAGGAAAATCATGAAGCGCGGATTCGAGAGTACGGTCAGGAAATTCTTTCCGACCTGGGCAAGACTGGCGGATTGGCCCTCGCCCGACTGACGCGGCTCCTTGAAGAAGAACAGAACCAGGAACAGCATCAGCAACACGCTCAGCGCGGCGATGCGAAACACGGCCTGATCACTTCCGTGTTCTTCCTGCCATCCCGCCAGCAGTGGCCCGACCGTGCTGCCGACATTGACCAGCGTGTAATAAATCGAATATCCAACCGAGCGAACTTTTTCATTGGAAGCGCGGGCGGTTGTTCCGACCACGCTGGGCTTTACCAGCGCCACTCCAAGCGCGGGCAGAACCAGAATGATCGCAACCAGAGTTTCTAACGGTATCGCGTTACGAGCGGCGGCGAACCACGGCGCGGCGATGGATCCCAACACAAAATAGGCGATGGCCAGTATCAGATAAGCGATCGATAGTGCCCGCCGGAAACCGAGACGGTCCGCGACGGCTCCGCCAATCACCGCCAGGAACCATACCCATCCCCCGAACATGCCGGTAAGGCTGCTGGATTGTTCAAGGCTGAAGTGCAAGCCTTCATGCAGATAGCGCGCTAGGACAGCGAACACGGCGTAATACGAAAGCCGCTCAAACAGTTCGCTGATGTTGGCGATCCAGAACGGCCGTTCAAAGCCGGTGCGGATTTCCTGAAGACGTTGAGAGAGTGTCAAATGCGTTTGTTGCGACGTGCTCGTTGCCCCCAAGCGGCCTCCGCTACGGTGAATCCAACTTGTGTCGGCTTTCGCGCCGACGCAGCTTCCGACAATTTTTAGCTTTCCAGCTGCGTGCGCACCCATTCGGCGCTCACGCCGATGACTCGAATCATCTTATTTCGGCTGCTCTGGCCGGAGGTAATCGTAACGGAAGATCGCGGTATGTTCAAAAGCTCCGCCAGAAACGCGATGCAGGCCTCATTTGCGCGACCCTCGACCGGGGGCGCAGTCAGCGAGATTTTCAATGCGTCACCGACCTCGCCGGTGATGGCATTCTTCTTCGCGCGCGGATGAACCCGGACGGCGAAGCTTATGCCGTCATCGCTCTCTTGGATCGCAATCATGTTGTCCCAAAGGCCCGTGTCATCCTGAGCGCAGCGAAGGACCCGGCGCAAGTAGGTCGCAGGACCGAATCATCAAGGGATTCGCAAGGTATTGGCACGCCTTACGAATTCCCGGACGCATCCTTCTCAATAGACCCAGGCAAGGGGCCTTCGACTGCCCTCCTGCTTCGCTTCGCGAATCACTCGCTCCGCTCAGATGACAACGTCGAGATGATTCGCGAAACGCCTCCGTGTCTCCGTGGTTAGTCCCGCCTTCTTTCCCCGAAAATTGCTGTGCCCACGCGCACACAGGTCGAGCCTTCTTCGATGGCGACCTCGAAATCGTGCGACATGCCCATGGACAACACGTCCATGCGGATAGCCGCAAGCTTGCGTGCGGCTATCGCATCGCGCAGTTCCCGGAGCCTGCGAAAGAACGGACGCGCACCTTCGGGATCGTCCGTGAACGGAGGCACCGTCATGAGTCCACGGAATTCGAGAGCTTCAAGCCGAGGCGCGGACTGCAGGAGCTTTTCGAATTCAGGAGAATCAGGCGCTACGCCAGTCTTTGCTGCCTCTCCGCCTGAATTGATTTCGATCAACACCGGCAGTTTCTTGTTCAGCTTGCGAGCAGACGCATCGAGTTTCTCGGCCAACTTCACCGAGTCTACCGAGTCAACCGCCGCAAATAGCTCCGCACCTTTCGCCGCTTTATTGGTCTGCAGATGGCCGATCATATGCCATTCGGCGTCAGCCAAGTTTGCGAGCAGAGATGCTTTGGCGGCAAGCTCCTGCACGCGATTTTCGCCGAACAAGCGTAATCCAGCTGCGTAAGCTTCGCGAATCGGTTCCGGCGGATGCGTTTTGGTCACACCCATCAGCGCCACTTCGGACGACGAGCGTCCCGCGCGGCGCGCCGCTCGTTCGATGCGCTCGCGTACTGCGGCTAGGTTTCCTGCTATCGGCATAGAAAACAGAAACCACAGAGGGCACAGAGTGGCGAGGAGTCTCCATATCCTCGGTGTACCTCTGCGACCTCTGTGGTTCAAATCTCTTGCGGGCATTCAGCAAACTGCGCGAGGACGAGGCGTCCGCGCCGCACAAGATCCTTCGCTGCGCTCAGGATGACCGCGGCTGGGCTCAGACGCCCAGCCAAACGCGATCACATGATCGCGGTCGGGGGCGCGGGTTCGTCCGGGCTTCCCGCATTCGCCAGCGGCACGCGAATCATCGCAAGTATCAACACGACCAAAGCCGCCAGGGCTGCCCAGATCGGAGGCGTCCAGTGGACCAGGGTTACGTCTTTGCCCGATCCAACCAGGCCGGCGATTACCAATCCGCACAACGCCTCGCCTGCGATCAAACCAGAAGCGGTCAGCACACCGGCATTGTCCACCCGCGCTTTCTGCGCATCGTTGAAGCCCCGGCGGTCGCGCAACTTGTCTGTGACCCAGCGGATGATGCCGCCGACAAAAATGGCGAACGTCGTGCCCAGCGGCAGATACATGCCAACCGAGAACAGCATCACGCTTTTCACTTCGATCATGATCATCGAAATGCCGAGCAAAACTCCGACGACGACCAGCGGCCACGCCATTTGGCCGCCAACAATTCCCTTTGCCAGCATTGCCATCAGCCCGGCCTGCGGCGCGGGCAGGGCGTTGCTGCCGAAGTGATAAGCCTTGTCCAGAACAGCCAAAGGGATGAACAAGACGAACGACGCGACAACAATTCCGAACAGATCTCCTACCTGCATCTTGGAGGGCGTGCCGCCAAGGATGTACCCGACTTTCAAATCCTGCAGCATCTCGCCCGCGACGGCCGAAGACACGCAGACCACGGCTGCTACTCCAAGTACCGCGGCGACTCCTCCGGTGCCCGAAACTCCCAGCGCCACCATCAACAGCGCAGCAATCAGAAGAGTGCAGAGCGTCAATCCGGATACCGGGTTGTTCGACGATCCGATCAATCCGACCAGATTGCCCGAAACCGCGGCGAAGAAGAATCCGATGATGACCATCACGCCCGCCGCCACCAGCGATCCAGCAATGATTTTCGAACTGCTCAGGTTTCCCGCGCCGGCGATGAAGTAGTAATAAAGCGCGATCATCGCGAGGAACACGAGTCCAACGCCGGCAAAGACGGCTTTGGACGGCAGGTCGCGATCGATCCGGCTTGTCGCGGCGTGCGCTGCGGCTGATTTCTTCAGGTCGGAAACGGCTCGTCCCATGCCGACTGCAAGTTGCTTGCGCATCTTAAAGAGCGTGTAGGTTGCGCCCACGAGCATGCCGCCGACCGCGATCGGACGCACAACCGAGTAGTAAATCGCGCCCGCGAGCAGGGTCCACGAAATCGTCTGCCCGGCGGGCTGCGCCGCCTGAATGTATGGACCGATCGTGAAGGTGAGGAGCGGCACCAGTAATCCCCAGGCGAGCACGCCACCAGCAAAATTCAGCGCTGCCAGTCGAGGACCAATGATGTATCCCACGCCAAGATACGCCGGGCTGATATCTGGCGCGCTGAACAGCGTCGCCCCTCCGGTGATTGTGGTTGCGACATTCGGATTCGTGCCCGTCCGCAGTAGAAGCTTTTTCCCCAGATCACTGATGCGCACATTCAGGGTGTTGCTCGCACTGAAAACATTGACCGCGCCCAGCAGATAAATGAACCCGCCGAAGCCCATGTTGGCGAACAGAATCTTGGCCGCCTTCGAACCTTGTTGTCCGGCTTTGTGAATCTGCGAAGCCGCTATCGATTCCGGATAGGGAAGCTCCGGGTCTTCCACCATCACGCGCCGCAACAATGTCACGAACAAGATTCCCAGCGTTCCGCCGAGTATCATCAGCACGGCCGAGTTCCAGTAGTTCCCGCTCAGTCCCGGCCAAACGCCCGCCATTACAAATGCGGGGATCGTAAACACCGCGCCGGCTGCCACCGATTCGCCGATCGACCCGACGGTTCGGGCGATGTTTTCTTCCAGCAGCGAACCCTTCATGATCCGCAGCAGCGCCATGCCAATCACGGCCGCGGGATACGTGGCGGCGATAGTCATTCCCGCCTTCAGCCCGAGATACGCGTTCGCCGAGCCAAGAATCGCGGTCATCACCATGCCAAGCAGCAACGCCCGGAAGGTGAACTCCTTCATTTCCACATTTTCTGGAACGTAGGGCACATGCTTTGTTTTCGTTGGCGCGTCGCTGACGGGAGTGCTCATAGGAGGAATCCTTCTAAGGCTTAAGATGAACGCGGTTCGCTCTGTCTTGGTTGAGCTTATGCGAATTGCCGCGAAAAACAAAACGAAGCGGCGGAATTCTCAGCCCGAGTGAACCAGAGAACGGCGCACCTTAGCACGCGACGGCTCCGCCTGACAAGTACGTCGACAGGAGTACGGTGGCAGGAGTGAGCACTGAGAGAGAGTCAACCACGGCAACTCTCTTCCCGGAACTTTGTGAATACCCCCACTAGGTGTGCCCGCATCTTACTCCAATAGGACGTCAGGAATCGTTCCCTGTCCATGTTCCGTTGCAGGCATAATTTTTGGCTGATTCTGGTCGTCGTGATTCTCTGGCCTTGCGCTGCGATTTCGGCGCAGGTTGACGAGACTGTGCGCCGAGCCCCTGATTTCGGCTCGGGGGATGTGTGGCTCGACCAGGGTGCGCCGGTTCCGCATCACATTTCCCAGTACCGTGGCCACGTCGTGCTGATCGATTTCTGGGAATATA
>Ga0335072_10012775_pt1 | contig 11985 bp, 10 predicted proteins | sample Lox_Sample_21_FD_206725 | JGI IMG/M metagenome (GOLD analysis project Ga0335072, IMG submission 206725) | Soil microbial communities from Loxahatchee National Wildlife Refuge, Florida, United States - Lox_Sample_2.1 | ecosystem: Environmental > Terrestrial > Soil > Wetlands | place: USA...
TGAGCGTGACGCCGGTATCCATGTGGCGCTCGATCGCGCCGGTGGCCGTGTTGACCACCTCGACGTACGAATCGTCCGATTGGAAGATCGAGTGCAGCGACGGCACCGCCATGGCGACGTCCGGCCCCGTAGAGGGGCGGTCCGGATAGAGCGGCCACTTGGCCTTGAACTGCGGATGGTCGCCGGTCGAATAGACCTCCATGAAGTTGTCGTCGTCGCTGTCGACGTAGATCAGGTTGTCCTTGCGATCGACGTGGATCCAATCGGGCGACGTGCCCTGCGTCTCGACCCGGCCGACCTCGGTCCAGGTCTTCTTGTCGATGACGACGATCGCGTTCGTGTTCAGCGGTCCCGGCCCGTCGGCCGCGGCGACGTAGACGTGGTTCGCGTCCCAATCGCTGCCGTTCGGGGACGGCACGTCGTCGATGTATTTGACGACCCGGTCGGTGTGCGTATCGACCACGTTGAGCCCGTTCTTCGCCATCGAGACGTAGAGCATCCCGTTCGACGGATCGAAGGTCGTGATGTCGCCGTGTCCCGTATTGCCGTCGAGGCGAATGACGGCAACCCGCTCGAAGTGATACTCCGCCGCGAGCGCCGGCAGCGTCATCAGCGCGGCCGACGCCGCCAACCCCACAAGAAGTGGAACTCCACGCATGGTTTCCTCCCTGACTCTTGTTCTTTTATCCGGGACCGCCCGGACCGGCCCTCACCCTTGAGGACCCGGCCCGGCGGCTCGATCGACGTGGCACGCCGCCGCCCCCCGCTAGCGCGATGGGCGGCGCCGCGTTACCTGACAGGCTTCCAGACGCTGACCGCGCCCGCGTCGCCTTCGTAGGCGTAGACGAGATGGCTCTCCGGATCGACGTCGCCGGTATGGGTATTGCCCGAGCCGGTCGAGACGAACGCCACATGGCTCATCGTGTTGGCGTCGTACACGTCGAAGCCCTTCGCACCCCCCTCGAACGCGTAGACCAGCTCGAGGCCGGGATCGAACGCGACCACGTCGACGCCGCCCTTCTCGGGGATCGTCTTGATCACCGACATGGTGTTCGGATCGATCACGAAGATGCCGGGATTCTTGTTGGTGGTCCCGACCCACAGACGGTCGTTCTTGGCGTCGAAGATCGAGCCCTTGGTGCCGCCGTGCTTCAACAGCTTGACGTGGGTGTCGACCTTGGCCTCGATGGCGCCCGTCGTCATGTTGAGCCTGAGCTCCCAGGAATCGTCGGACTGGAAGATCCAATTCTTGGACGGCACGACGGTGAACACGTCGGGCCCGGCGACCGGATTGTCGGGATAGAGCGGCCATACCGCCTTGCGCTCGAGCTTCTTCCCGGTCTTGTAGACCTCGAGATTGTTGTTGTCGTCGCTCGCGACGTAGAGGAGGTGGGACTTGGGCTCGACCACCAGGCCGTCGGGCGAGGTGCCGTCGGTCTGGGCGCGGCCGACCTCTTTCCAGCTCTCCTTGCTGATCACGATGACGTCGTTGATCTTGCCCGCCCCCGCCCCGTCGCCGGCCGCGACGTAGACGTTGTCGGCATCGAAGCTGCTGCCGTTGGGCGACGGGATGTTCTGGATGTATTTGACGACCGAGCGCGAACGCGTGTCGACGACGCACAGACCGTCATTGGGCATCGAGACGTACAGCATCTGATCCATGGGATCGTAGGTCGTGATGTCGCCGTGGCCCGTGAGGCCCGGCAACTTGATGGTCGCGACCCGCTCGAAATGGTATTCGGCCGCCTGCGCCGGGACCGCCAGGAGCGCGGTCGACGCGAGCAAGCCCATCAGGGGAAGGAATCTCTGCATGGCTCTCTCCCTATTCCGTCACTTATTCTTGTCCGCGCCGCCGCGGCGCGCGCGGATCCCGCGGAGTGCGCGCGCCCGGCATCGGCTTTAGCGTCGTCCCGGCCCGCCCCTCCGGAATCCCGGAGGGGCGTCGCCGGCGATATCCAGCGCCAGCGCTCAGTCGGCGCGCTGGCCGATCAGGAAGCCGACCTCAACCAGGCCGACCCACTGATCCGATTGGGTGCCCGTGTTGCCGTAGCCATCGCCGCTATAGAAGTTCGCGAGGTGCGTATAGGCGATCGCGGGACGGACGAAGAAGTTGTGGAACTGCCAGGTCGGATTGACCTGGATGCCGAACATGTCCGAGCCCGGACCGAAGGTCCCCGGAACGCCGCCGGCAGCGCTCGTGTTCAGGCCGAGGAAGTTGCCGTACGCGTCGGCATTCGGATCGGCCCGATCGCCATGCTGGGTGATGTACTGTGCCTGGGTCCCCACCGACCAACGCGAGTTGATCTGGTAGGTCACCGTCACCTGCATCGCCGTGTTGCTGTAGGTCGTGAGCGGCGCATTGGGTCCGCTCAGCGAGTCCTTCGGCAGCCACTGGTACTCGATCTCGGGGCTGATCGTGAAATTGCCGATCACGTAGGCGCCGCCGAAGCCGATCAGGTTGGCGTTGACCGTGCCGAAGCCCGCAACCGGACCCACGTCGGTCGAGCTGTCGCCCGTGACGTAGCCCACCGTGTGCAGGCGCGTATGACCGAAGCCGATGATGTTGTCGCTACCGTCCGAGGTCAGGTTCCACAGGCCGGTGAAGCCGAGCTCGTTGGGCCGGCCGGTCTTGTAACCGTCGGCGAGACGGATCGTGAGGGTCGAGCCGTAGTGCGGCAGCCACGCGATCTTGTCCCAGGCGCCGGGCGTGATCAGGTTGATCTGCCCGCCGTCGCCGACCGTCGTCTGCATGTTGTTGAGGTCGGAGACGAACGCGGTCGGGTTGAACCAGTCGACGCCCACTTCGGTGCCGTCCGGCGACGGCAGGCGGCCCGCCTGAAGGCTGAACCACTCGATCGGCTGGTAGGTGAAGTAGCCCTTGAACAAGGGCGAGGCCTGGCCGGTGGCGTTCAAGCACGTGTCAGAGCCGGTCTTGCCGCACAGCCCGTGCAGGTTCGGCGACACGTTGGTCGAGGTGTAGCCCATGACCGGCGTGTTCGGCGGCAGGCCGAGCCAGGTCGTGAACTGCAGCTGACCGTCCGTCTTGTTGATGATGACCATCGCGTTGTCGGCCGTGATGTCGGCCTGGGTGCTACTGTTGGTGTGGGGGATGGCGGCGTTGCTGTTCGTGGCGTCGTTGTTCCAGATCGAGGCGATGCCGCTGACACCACCCGACAAGGCCCAGTTGCCGAGCGGGCCCATGTCGTAATTGAAGGGATCGGGCAGCCCCAAGGCATGGCCCGACGTGCTGAATCCGACGATGCCCAATGCCACGAGGCCAACGGCGGATAGCCAAGATGCTCTTAATTTCATTGATGCCTCCCAGTTTCGCGTTTCGGTACCGAATGGAGTCGTGACGCAGCTCCCGTTTCGGGTCCCCCGGTGCATCGCCGGGGCGATCTCGTATGTGGTCGACCACATACACTATGGCACATTTATTTATCTCGTTAAAATATTATCGCGTTAGATGATTCTTTATTATTGATAATCGCATTATTTTATTCAATATTTACATTGTGATTTCTCAACATTGTCAGATTTCTGCCAGGTCATTACTTGAGATGTGTCAAAATGCATGTTGCCGATCGGCAATGTTTGTCGATTCCCAATGTTGTATTTCGTGGCGGTCAATATTGATGCTCTTTGATTAATAGTTCCCGCTTGCGAGACCGGGTTGTTCTGTAATTCCTTGCCCTTAATCTTTGGTTACGTTATACGGTCGACCATACACAAGGGCGAGCCGCGGACGGTGCCGGTGTCGGCGATGCGGCTTGGCCAGGGGGAAACGAGGCGGCTCCGCATCCCGATCGGCGCCCGGCCGCGGTCCCTCGAAAATCGTGCCGTCCGGGGCGTCGAGCGCTGCGTGGCGCACGCCCCGTTTCCCACCCCAAAAAGCCACGGAGCGGTCATGACCGACATCGTCAATGGGAGCAGCAAAGAGGCGGTCGCCTACGCCCTGATGCTGGGCATCGCGCACCACGCCAAGAAGACCGACCTCGTGGGCGGGTTTCCGGTGGTCAATGCCGACGAGCAATGGGTGCTCGGCACGTTCCAGAAGTGCCTCGCGGTCGTGAGCGGCTACGAGCTCTCGAGCAACAACTAGCCGGCCGGCTTTCGGGCCCTACACCGCGGCGGTCGCCTGGGGCCGCACGCGGCCGCAGCCGGCGGGCGGCGCGCCGAGCTCGGCGTCGGGATAGGCCGGGTAGAGGCCATAGAGGCGCGCCTTCTGCTCGACCAGCGCCCAGATGGTGTCGATATAGGGCGTCGACACGTCCGCGATGCGTCCCATCTCCTGGACCGCCTTCAAGAGCGCATCGAGCTCGAGCGGGCGCTTGCGGTCGAAATCCTGCAGCATCGAGGTCCGATGGGCGCCGACCGAGGCCGCGCCGGCGATGCGCCGCTCGACGTCGACGCGGAAGCGGATGCCGAAGCGCTCGCCGATCTCCTGCGCCTCCAGCATCATGTGGCGCACCAGTGTCTGCACGCCCGGATCGGTCGCCATCACGTCGAGGGTCGCGTTGGTCAGGACCGAGATGGGGTTGAAGCACAGATTGCCCCAGAGCTTGATCCAGATGTCGTCGCGGATCTCCTCGTACACCTTGGGCGCCAGGCCCGCCGCGCGCAGCATCTGCGAGAGGCGGCTCAGGCGGTCGGTGAACATGCGGTTGGGCTCGCCGAGCCCGAAGCGGTCGCCGTAGATGTGGCGGATGACGCCGGGGGCGACGATCTCGGTCGCGGGATAGACCGTGCAGCCGAGCACGCGCTCGGGCCCGATCGCGTTCCATTGCCGGTCGCCCGGATCGACGCTCGCGAGCCGCGTGCCCTCGAACTCGTTGCCGTGGCGGTAGAAGTACCACCAGGGCACGCCGTTCTGCGCCGTCACCACCGCGGTCGAGGGCCCGAGCAGCGGACGCATGCGCTCCGCCGCTTCCCATGCCTGATGCGCCTTGAGCGCCACGATCACGAAATCCTGCGGCCCGAGCTCAAGCGGATCGTCGGTCGCCGGCATGCGCTCGACGCGCTCCTTGCCGTCGATCACGAGCTTGAGCCCGTGCTCGCGGATCGCCGCGAGGTGCTTCCCGCGCGCGACCAGCGAGACCTCGACGCCGCTCCGCTTCAGGAGCACCGCCATGTAGCCGCCGATCGCGCCGGCGCCGTAGATGCAGACCTTCACGGGCGCGCCTCCTAAGACAGCGCCCGCTGGCGCGCGAAGGGCGCGAACCAGCCGAGCCCGTCCAGGGTCGATTTCACGGGCTTGTATTCGCACCCGACCCAGCCGCGATAGCCGAGCGCGTCCAGCCGCTCGAACAGGAACGGGTAGTTGATCTCGCCCGTACCCGGCTCGCCGCGGCCCGGATTGTCGGCGATCTGGACATGGGCGATGCGCGCGAGGTTGGCCGCGATCGTGCGCGCGAGGTCGCCCTCCATGATCTGCATGTGATAGGCGTCGTATTGCAGGAAGAGATTGTCCGAGCCGACCTCGGCGATGAGCTCGAGCGCGTCCTTGGAGCGGCTCAGGAAGAATCCCGGCACGTCGCGCGTGTTGATCGGCTCGACCAGGAGCCGGGCGCCCGCCGCCTCGAGACGCGCCGCGGCGAAGGCCAGGTTCTCGGCCAGGGTGGCGCGGAGCCGCGCCGGCTCGACGCCGCTCGGGGCGATGCCCGCGAGGCAGTTGAGCTGGCGGCAACCGAGCGTGCCCGCATAATCGATCGCGCGCGCAACCCCGCCGCGGAACTCCGCGACCCGGTCGGGCAGGATCGCGATGCCGCGCTCGCCCGCGGCCCAGTCGCCCGCGGGAAGATTGTGCAGCACCTGCTCGAGCCCGTGGCGCGCGAGGCGCCCGGCGAGAATCTTCTTGTCGAAATCGTAGGGAAACAGGTACTCGACGGCGGCGAAGCCGGCCTGGGCCGCCGCCTCGAAGCGGTCGAGGAAGGGGTGCTCGGTGAACAGCATCGAGAGATTGGCGGCGAACTTCGGCATCGCACTTCCTTCCGCGGGCGGGGGTTGTCTCCTCTAGGGGCGGTGCCGGGCGCGCGGCACCGTCAATGCGCGTCCTCGAGCGCGGCGACCTCGGTCGGCTCGAGATCGAGCGTCTCCTCGAACTCGACGATCTTGTCGATCTCGGTGCCCATCGCGATGTTGGTGACGCGCTCGAGCATGATCTCGACCACGACCGGCACCTGGTACTCGGCGGTCCAGGCGCGCGCCTGGGCGAAGGCGTGGGCGAACTCGTTCGGGCTCCGGACCCGGATCGCCTTGCAGCCGAGCCCCTCGGCGACCGCGACGTGGTCGACGCCGTAGCCCTCGACGTCGGGCGCGTTGATGTTTTCGAACGAGAGCTGGACCTGGAAATCCATGTCGAAATTGCGCTGCGCCTGGCGGATCAGGCCGAGATAGGCGTTGTTCACCACGACGTGGATGTAGGGAAGCCTGAACTGCGCGCCGACCGCGAGCTCCTCGATGAGGAACTGGAAATCGTAGTCGCCCGAAAGCGCCACGATCTCGCGCTCCGGATCGGCGACGCGCACGCCCAAGGCCGCGGGCAGCGTCCAGCCGAGCGGCCCCGCCTGGCCCGCGTTGATCCAGTGGTTGGGCCGGTTCACCTTGAGGAACTGGGCGCCCGCGATCTGCGACAGGCCGATGGTCGTGACGTAGCACACGTCGGGGCCGAAGGCCGCGTTCATCTCCTCGTAGACGCGCTGGGGCTTCAGGGGGATCTGGTCGAAGCGCGACTTCCGCAGCATGGTCTTCTTGCGCGCGAGGCATTCGGCGCGCCAGCCGCCGCGGCGCTTGAGCCGGCCCTGGGCCTTGCGCTCGGTCGCGGCCTCGATGAAGAGCGCGAGTGCGGCACCCGCGTCGGACACGATGCCGTAATCGGGCATGAAGACGCGCCCGATCTGGGTCGGCTCGATGTCGACATGCACGAACGTGCGGCCTTTCGTGTAGACGTCGATCGAGCCCGTATGGCGGTTGGCCCAGCGGTTGCCGATGCCGAGCACGAAATCGGATTTGAGGAACGTCGCGTTGCCGTAGCGGTGGCTGGTCTGGAGCCCGACCATGCCGGCCATGAGCGGATGGTCGTCCGGGATCGAGCCCCAGCCCATGAGGGTCGGGATCACCGGCAGCTCGGCGATCTCGGCGAACTCGACCAGGAGGTCGGACGCGGCGGCGTTGATGATCCCGCCGCCCGCGATCAGCACGGGCCGCTCGGCCGCCTCCATCATGTCGAGCGCCTTCTCGATCTGCCGGCGCGTCGCCGCGGGCTTGTAGGCCGGAAGCGGCTCGTAGGTCTCGGCGTCGAACTCGATCTCGCCCATCTGCACGTCGATCGGAAGATCGATCAGCACCGGGCCCGGCCGGCCCGAGCGCATGAGGTGGAACGCCTGCTGGAACGCGCGCGGCACCAGCGCCGGCTCGCGCACGGTCACCGCCCATTTGGTCACCGGACGCGCGACCGATTCGATGTCGAGCGCCTGGAAATCCTCCTTGTAGAGGCGCGCGCGCGGCGCCTGGCCGGTGATGCACAGGATCGGAATCGAATCCGCCTGGGCGGAATAAAGGCCGGTGATCATGTCGGTGCCCGCCGGGCCCGAGGTGCCGATGCACACGCCGATATTGCCCGCGCGCGCGCGCGTGAAGCCCTCGGCCATGTGGGACGCGGCCTCGACGTGGCGCGCGAGCACGTGGCCGATCGATTGGCGCGCCCGCAACGCCGCATAGAGTGGATTGATGCCGGCCCCCGGAACGCCGAAGGCGTGGGTGACGCCCTCGCGCTCCATGACCCGGACGGCCGCTTCGATGGCGCGCATTCTGGACATGTCTCGATCTCCGGCTCGACCTTCGCTCGTGGCGCCATGATGCGGGGCCGGGCTTACACGTGTCAATTTTTCCGAAATATTTTCCGCTAGACGGAATGAATAATATATTCTAGTTATAACAGCGCAGTATGTTATTCCATCCGAGAAAATTCACTACGATGGAAAAATATTCCGAAAGCTAAAATCACAAACGTCCGTGGCCGCTGGGTGACCGTGACGCACGTCGCAACGCACTTGGAGGGAGGTCCGAATGGCCCATGCGATCGAACAACGCCGGAAGCGCGGCCGGCCACGTCTCGTCGATGTCCCCCACCCCGCGGGCGGGCCGATCCAGACCATCGACCGGGCACTCGGGGTGTTGCGCATTCTCGCGGGGGCCGAGGGGCTCGCGCTCACCGACCTCGCGCAGCGCGCGGGCCTCGCGCCGTCGACCGCCCATCGCCTGCTCGCGAGCCTCGGCGCCCATCGCTTCGTGTTCCACGACGAGGAGCGCAGCCTCTGGTTCATCGGCGTCGGCGCCTTCGAGGTCGGCACCGCGTTCCTGCGCAGCCGCCGCCTCGCGGGCATCGGCCGCGTCACCATGCACGCGCTCATGGAGAGCACGGGCGAGACGGTCAATCTCGGCATCGAGGACAATGGCGAGATCGTGTTCATCTCCCAGGTCGAGAGCCATGGCGCGCTGCGCGCCTTCTTCCGCGCCGGCACGCGGGCCGCGATGCATGCCTCGGGCGTGGGCAAGGCGCTGCTCGCGCAATATCCCAAGCCGCGCGTGCGCGAGATCCTGCACAAGCGCGGCCTGCCGCGCTTCACCGCGCGTACCATCGTCGAGCCCGAGGCCCTGTTCCACGTCCTCGCCGAGACCCATGAGCGCGGCTGGGCAGTCGACGACGAGGAGCGCACCCTCGGCATGCGCTGCCTCGCGGCACCCATCTTCAACGAGCATGGGGAGGCGATTGCCGGAATCTCGCTCTCGGGCCCCGCGGTCCGCCTCACGCCGGAGCGCGTCCACGAGTTCGGGCCGCTGGTGCGGCGCTCGGCCGAGGAGATCACGGCCTCGATCGGCGGCCGCGCGCCGGCCGCTCGAGCGCTCTGAACCCAAACGGCGCCTCACGCGACCTGCGGCTTGTGCGCGCCGAGCGCGTCGCGCATGACGGCGCCGACCAGATGGGGGCTCGGCACGATGCGCACGCCCGCGGCGCGTAGCGCTTCGATCTTGGCCTCGGCGCCGCCCTCGCTTTCGCCCGCGAGGGCGCCTGCGTGACCCATGCGCCGGCTATGGGGCGCATGGCGGCCGACCACGAGGGCGACGACCGGCTTCGGCATGCCGTGGCGCGCGAGGAAGGCCGCCGCCTGCTCTTCCTCGGTGCCGCCGATCTCGCCCACGATCGCGACCGCCTCGGTCTCGGGGTCGGCGAAGAAGCGCTCGAGGCAATCGACGAAGCCGATGCCGTGTACCGGATCGCCGCCGATGCCGACGGTGGTCGATTGGCCCAGCCCGACCCGCGTGAGCTGGCTCACGATTTTGCTGGTGAGGGACGCCGAGCGCGAGACGACGCCGACATGGCCCACCGACGCGCGGCCGGTCGCCATCACGCCGACCTTGCAGAGGCCGGGCGACAGCACGCCCTGCGAATTGGGCCCGACCAGGAGCGTGCGGCTACCCACGAGCGCCTCGCGCACGCGCAGCATGTCGAGGATCGGGATGCGCTCGGTCACGACGACGACCAGCGGCATCTCCGCCTCGATCGCCTCGATCATCGCGCGCGCGGCGCTGTCGGGGGGAACGAACACGGCGCTCGCGTTGGCGCCCGTCGCGCGCATCGCCTCGCGCACGGTCTCGAACACCGGGAGCCCGATATGGGTGCTCCCACCCTTCCCCGGTGTGACGCCGCCCACGACCTCGGTGCCGTAATGGACCATGCGGTCGGTGTGGAAGGTTCCCGCCCAGCCGGTCATGCCCTGGCAGACGAGGCGCGTGTCGCGGTCGATCAGGATCGACATCACATCCCTCCATGCGCGATCGCGACCGCGCGCTCGACCGCTTGCGCCATGTCGGCGAGCTCGACGATCGGCAGCTTGAAGCTGTCGAGGCGGAGACGCGCCAGGTCCTCGTTCTTGCCGCCGAGGCGGAGGATGGTGGGGAGCGCGCGGCCCTTGCGCCGGACTGCGATCGCGAGTCCCTCGATGATCGTGTCGCAGGCTTGCATGCCGCCGCCATAGACGTTGACCAGCAGCACCTTGGCGCGCGGATTGTCGAGCACCAGGCCGACGCCGTGGGCGATGTCGAGGCTCTTCGCCGTCGTGCGGATGTCCATGAAGTTCGCGGGCCGCCCGCCGGCATCGAAGATCATGTCGACGGTCGCGAGGCCGAGGCCGGCGCCGTTCACCACCAGGCCGATGTCGCCGTCCATCTGCATGAAGTTGAGCTGATGGCGCTGGGCCTCGAGCTCGATCTCGTCGACCTCGTCGTCGTCGCGCAGCTGGGCGAGCTCGGGGTGGCGGAACAGCGCGTTGTCGTCGATCTCGATCTTGGCGTCGACCACGGTGAGCGCACCCGCGGCGTCGACCACCAGCGGATTGATCTCGATGAGGCGCGCGTCGAGGCCGATCATCGCCTGGTGGAGGCGGCGGATCGTCTCGGCGCCGTCGCGCGCCACCTGCCCCTCGAGCCCGATGCGCGCGCAGAAGCCCGCGACGTCGCCACCGAGCGTCTCGCCGCGCGTGTTGAAGCGGAGCGTCTCGAGCGTCGCCGCACCGCTCCTGTGGCGTTGCTCGATGGCGCTGCCGCCCGCGGCACTGCCGATCAAGAGCAACGTGCCCGTCGCGCCGTCGACCGCCATGGTGAGATAAAGCTCGCGCGCGACCCCGATCGCGGCCTCGACCAGGACGCGGTGCACGACCTGTCCCTCGGGGCCGGTCTGAGGAGTGACGAGGGGCTTCCCCAGGAGCTCGCGCGCGATCGCGCCCACCTCGGCGGGCGACCCGGCGGCGCGTACGCCACCGGCACTCGCGCGGTCGCCGGCCAGAATCTGCGCTTTCACGATGAGGCGCTCGGCGCCGATTTCGGCGGCCATGGCCTGGGCTTCGTCGGCAGTGATCGCGACCCGTCCCTCGGGGCACGTCAACCCATAGAGAGACAGCACGCGCTTCGCCTGAAATTCTTGCAATTTCATGCGTGTTCCTCCCATGAGCGCGACCGCCGGAGGCTTTCGCCTCTCTTTGGAACCCAGCGTTTCCGCCAGATCCGCGACGCTTAGGTATACAATATACCAAGACTCAAACCAGCAAGCAACGATCTTCAATCGCGCTCGTCGCGCGAGAATGAAATCAATCGGGATCGACGACGATGAGGGTGCCGCTCGGCGCGCTTCGCGCCGCCCTTATGCGACAACGGCGATCATTGCGCGCAAATTTGCTGGCAATATTGGAAGAGATGGCCTCGGTCGAGGCACTCATACGCGCATTTATAATCGACCTTCGGACCCGGCGGCGGCGCAGGCGTCGCGGCGGCCGCGGCAGCGGGGATGCTCGACGAAGCCGAAGCCGGCTTCGCAGGCGTGCCCGGTGCGGTGCTCGGCGCGGCACCGGTCGCAGTGCCGGGAGCCACGACACCGCCCGCGGGATGGGATTGCGCCGGCGCCGACCCGCTGCCGCCCGTGATCCAATCGGGCAGATCGGGCAGATCCGGAATCATCGGCCCCGTGCTTGCCGGCGGCGTCGGCAAGCCGTTGCTGCAAATGGCGACGCATTCCTTATAGAGCTTCCCGTGCGCGAGGCATTTGTTCACGCACATGAAGTCGGTCAGCGCCGAGGCGGGCGGCGACGTAAGCAAGACAAGGATCGAAGCGAGGGCGACCAAGATCGACGCACGCATGGCTTCCCCTTACGCCGTTGCGCGCCCGACGGCGCGCGCGTGCATTATAGGTCGATCGTCGGGGGATTGTAACGGCCTTGGGCGTCCGCCCGCCCCGTGCGGGGCGGGCGGTTCGCATTGCATTGCGGCAACCCTATTCCGCGGCGCGTCCCGCGGCCGAGTAGCCCGCCGCACCCTTCCAGACGGGCGGGCTGTTCTTGAGCGGGATGATGAGGAGGCCGGCGCAGATCGCCATGACCGCCCCCACGCCGATCGCGAACGGGAAGCCGTTGGACGCGATCAGCACCGCCGAGA
>Ga0335072_10012776_pt1 | contig 11984 bp, 5 predicted proteins | sample Lox_Sample_21_FD_206725 | JGI IMG/M metagenome (GOLD analysis project Ga0335072, IMG submission 206725) | Soil microbial communities from Loxahatchee National Wildlife Refuge, Florida, United States - Lox_Sample_2.1 | ecosystem: Environmental > Terrestrial > Soil > Wetlands | place: USA: Florida...
AGCTTCGCGCCGCGGTGCCGCTATGCGCGAGACTGGTGCGCCAGCCACGAGCCCGCTCTGGACGGGGACCACCCCGGCCATATGTATGCCTGCTTCTTCCCGGTTGGCTCCGCTGGCGGGGCGGACGGCGCGGCTGGCGCAGGCAGTGGGCCGGTCAGCGCGTGGGCGGCTGGTCAGACTCGTCAGGCAGGCCGGCGGCCGGCTCCGCCAGGGGAACCAGTTGCCGCGCCAGACCCGCTGCTTCGTGTTTCAGGTCTGGTCAAGGACTACCCGGTCACTAGCGGAGTGCTGGGCCGCCGGTCCGGAGCAGTAAGCGCGGTCGCCGGCGTGAGCTTTGAGTTGCTGGCTGGCCAGACATTCGGACTGGTAGGAGAGTCGGGCAGCGGCAAGACGAGCATTGCCAGGCTGCTGGTAGGCCTCGAGCGGCCAGATGCTGGCTCCATCAGCTTCGACGGCGCCGACCTGGCAGCGATGTCGGCCCGGCAGCTGCGGCGCAGCCGGTCAGGTATTCAGCTGATGTTCCAGGACTCGTTCGCCTCGCTGGATCCGCGGATGCGGGTGCGTTCGATTCTGAGCGAGCCGCTCGCCATTCAGAAAACCGTGCGCCGGCGCGGCTACCGCCGCCAGGTGCTGCGCATCCTGGACGAGGTAGGCCTGCCGCCTGACGCCGTGGCCCGGTACCCGCGCGAGTTTTCCGGCGGCCAGCGGCAACGGCTAGCGCTAGCCAGGGCGCTGATCGTGCGCCCGGCCCTGATTGTGGCTGATGAACCGGTGTCCGCGCTGGATGTGTCGGTCCAGGCGCAGATACTCAACCTGATGCGCAAGCTGCAGCGGCAGTACGGACTTAGCTACTTGTTCATCTCGCATGATCTGTCGGTCATCAGGTACATGGCCGACACCATCGGCGTCATGTACTTCGGCAAGCTAGTCGAGACCGGGCCGACCGAGGATGTCTGCGCCGCGCCTGGTCATCCCTACACTGCAGGGTTGATCGCGGCCGTACCAGCGGTGCTGAGCCCCGCAGCGATCAGTTCAGGCGCGGCGCTGCCCGGCGGGACTGCAGGCGTGGCGGGCCAGCCAGCCGCAGAGTCGGCTCCCACGCAGCCGCCGTCCGGCTGCAGGTTCCGCATCAGATGCCCGCTGGCTCAGGAGATCTGCGCCAGGGAAGAACCGGCGTTGCACCCGCATACTGCGGCGGGGCAGCTTGTCGCCTGCCATTTCCCGCTGGGCGCTCCTGCCGCAGCTGCGACGGCCCGGAAGACATTGCCTAGCATTGCGTGAAACCACATTGTCTGATACCTATTGTCCGCCCGCGCGCTGTCGGCTAATGCGGGCATTCGCAGCCATTATCGGGCCCCGCCGCCCGCCGTTCGCGGCAGCAAGAACAGCCCTATGCAGCCAGTTCCGGCAGCAACGCGGCTGTTACGGCGGCGTTTTCGCTGCTGAGTTGTCGCTGCGCTCCTTCTTGCACTCGTTGTTGCCGCTAGCCTTCTTGTGTCCGCAGTGAGCAGGAAGAAACCGTTCGATGGCGCGCGGTCGGCCGTAGGGAGGTGCCCGCGATGAGTACAGGGATGTCCGTTCCCCGCCCGCGGCTGCCGGGCCTGGATGTAGCTGACTCTGCGCTGCTCGCGAGTTTGCTCGAAGACGCGCCAGTCGGCTTCGCCTTCATCGGGCCTGACGGCCACGTCCGCCGGATGAACCAGGCGATGGCCGGGCTGCTCGGCGTTGACAGAGCCGGCCGCGCCGGCACAGCTGACGAGAGCGACCAGGACGGCATAACGCCGGTGCGCACCTGGCCGCCTGACCTCGCCGAGGCCGCGCAGGCCGCGCTCAGCCGCCTTGCAGCTGGTGACCGGCCGGTGCCGAGCACGGAGCACGCGCTTGCCGTGCCAGGCGCAGCCGAGGCTGGCGGGAACGGGAACGGCGCTTTGCGCTACTGGTCGTTTTCCTGGTTCCCGTCGCAAGACGGCGAAGTCAGCGGCGTCGGCACGATCTCGGTCGAAGTGACCCAGCAGCGCCTTGCGGCGGAGGCACTCAGGCGTAGCGAGGAGCGTTACCGCTCGCTAGTGCAGGCCGGAGCACAGGTCGTCTGGGTCACCCGGCCGGACGGCGAGATCGCGGAAGATTCGCCCGAGTGGCGCTCGATCACCGGACAGACGGCCGAGGAGTACCTCAGTAAGGGGTGGCTGGACGCGATTCACGGCGATGACCGCGAGCGTGTCGAGGCATCCTGGCGCGAGTGCGTCCGCTCAGGCAAGGTCTTCGATAGCCGTTACCGGGTGCGCAGCCGGACTGGTTCTTATCGGCACTACGACGTGCGTGCCGTTCCGATCGAGCGCGACGGCCGGATTATCGAGTGGATGGGAGCCAGCACTGACGTCACCGCCCAGCGCGAGGCAGAGGAGATGCGGGGGCGGCTGACCGAGCAGTTGTCCGCTGCAGCGCTGCGCACGGCACGTTTGCAGCAGGCGACCTCCATGCTCGCCGAGGCGCTGACCGTCGAGCAGGTAGTTCAGGTCATCACCGAGGTCGGCCGGTCTGCGATCGGGGCTGAGCGCTCCGCGATGGCCATCCTGGACACTGATCGGCTGCGGCTACGCACGATCAACCCTGGCGGCCTGCCGGATACTCCAGGCGCTCCGGGCGGCGACATTCCGCTGTCAGTCCCCAGCGTGATGACGCTAGCAATCAGCACGCGGCGGCCTCTGATGCTGGAAAGCCCTGATGCATTGCGGCGGGTTATGGATGCTGAGGGCGCTGATGTGAGCGTGTTTCTTGCGCACAGCGACGAGAAGGCGTGGGTTGGCCTACCGCTGCTGTCCTCGGGTGCTTCTCTCGGCGCGCTGCGATTCTCCTTTACCCGGCCGCGCCAGATAACTGAGGAGGAGAGGGTCTTCCTCGAAGCGCTGGCCGGTCAGTGCGCGCTGGCCCTGGAACGAGCCACGCTGTATGAGCGGGAACACACGACTGCGGAGACGTTGCAGCGCAGCCTGCTGCCGGACACGCTGCCGACGGTTCCCGGCATCATCATCGAGGCCAGGTGCCTGCCGGTCACCAGGAATATGGAGATCGGCGGCGACTGGTACGACGCGTTCCGACTGCCGGACGGGCGGCTGGCTGTGGCGACCGGCGACGTCATGGGCAAGGGGCTGACCGCAGCCGCTGGGATGGGCCGGGTGCGCAATGCGCTGCGCGCGCTGGCGCTGACCGATCCGCGACCGGCAGCAGTGCTGTCCGGGCTTGACCGGCTGTTCCTCGCGACCGAGCTTGCAGAGCAGGTCACCACGGTGGCTTACCTGGTCGTCAACCCCCTGACCGGCGACGGGGTGGCCGGGAACGCGGGTCATCTGCCGCCGCTGCTGCTATCGCCAGACGGGCCGCCGAGGCTTGAGTCAGCGGATGCAGGCACCCCCCTCGGCTGGGCCAGCCCGCGCCAGCAGTACACATTCCGGCTGCCGCCCGGCAACACTGCAGTCCTGTATTCCGATGGACTCGTAGAGAACCGTAAGCGGGGCCTGGATGTCGGACTGGAGGAACTGGTGTCGGTCGCAGCCCAGGCGCCTGCGGCGGTAAGGGGCGATCCGGCGCAACTGCTGAAGTACTTCGTTGACCGGATGCTGACAGGGTACGAGCAGGATGATGACGTGACCGTGCTGGTCCTGCACGTTCCGGACGAAGGGGAGCTGGCCAGCGGCCGCAGGCGGCCCGGTTCAGCGCGGAAGGGGAGGGCATGAGGAATGCGGGTACGATTCCCGAGGTTGTGCTCACAGCCTGGGCGCCGTCAGCATGAAGCAGCCAGCCGGGCTGCCGGCTCGCTTTCGTACGACCTACACCTGCAGTGCGCCTAATGTGGTGGGCGGGAGAGTATTTCGGGCAGGACGGGCGCGGCTGCCGCAGGAGCTTTGCTCTTGGCACGGTCCAGGGAGCGGGATTCTCGCGGTAGGGTCCGATGCTTACCAGGAGGTATGCCGGAGAGGTGGCAGTGTCACCTGCTAGTTCGGAACAGCCTGATGCTGGGCGCGGCGTGCCGGGCCGGCATCCAGCGAGGGAAGGGGTGACCGCGGTGGCTAGCGCTGCAGGCTCAGCGGCGCGGCGGCAGACTCGGCCGTCGTCCCAGGCGTCCCAGGGATCGCAAGGATCGCGCCGTACGCGCGTTCCGCACCAGGCCCACGGCGGCGGCGACGACAGCAGGGCGCAACTGGCCGACCAGCCAGTAACCCTGGTACCGGACAACGGCGTCACCGATGGTGTGCCGGCCGCAAGACGGCCGGCGGAGGGCCGCAGCCGCAAGCCCGCGGCCGCAGGCGATGCTAACGGCACAAGTGCCGAGAAGCAGGTGTCAGCAGGCAACAGCCGTGGCCGGGCCGGCCCGGCTGGCGCCAATCGCAGGCAGGGAAAGAAGGGCGCCAGTGAGCTGCCGGGCAGGGGAGAGCATCGTGACAACGGGAGCAAGGACGTGACGGCGGACGCCGAACTGGCCTCGGATGCCGGGCTGGACACTGAATCCGACCTGGCGGAAACCGGCGTCATGGACGCCGACCCAGACCTTACCGAGGTATCGGAAATAGATGGCGACCCCGACCTGGCCGACGTCGCGTTCCTCGACGTCGAAGCGGAGCTCGAAGAGCTTGAGAGCCTCGACGAGCAAGACGCTGACTCTGACGAGGCGGCTGCCGATGATCTGACCGGCGAGGCCGACCCGGCCGGGTCGAAGCGAGTGCCTGCCGGGGCCAGCGACGACACCGAGACGCTCGCGGGCGCCGATGGTGCACATGCGCAGGCGGCCGGAGCCGCGGCCGCGACCGAGGAATCTGAGGACGAAGCGTTCGTCTACGGCGACGACGACGAGGACTTGCCCGCCGCCCAGGTGGCGGTCGCCGGCGCCACGTCCGACCCGGTCAAGGACTACCTCAAGCAGATCGGCAAGGTCCCGCTGCTCAACGCCGAGCAGGAGGTCGAGCTGGCCAAGCGGATCGAGGCCGGGCTCTTCGCCGAGGAGAAGCTCGCTGAGAACGGCGGCTCGCTCCGCCCGGAGACCAGACTGGACCTGGAGTGGATCGCCGACGACGGCAGGCGGGCTAAGAACCACCTGCTGGAGGCCAACCTCAGGCTTGTGGTCTCGCTCGCCAAGCGGTACACCGGACGCGGCATGCTGTTCCTGGACCTGATCCAGGAGGGGAACCTCGGCCTGATCAGGGCGGTCGAGAAGTTCGACTACACCAAGGGCTACAAGTTCTCGACGTATGCGACCTGGTGGATCCGGCAGGCGATTACCAGGGCCATGGCGGACCAGGCCAGGACCATCCGGATCCCGGTGCACATGGTCGAGGTGATCAACAAGCTAGCCCGCGTGCAGCGGCAGATGCTGCAGGACCTGGGCCGCGAGCCAACCCCTGAGGAACTCGCTGCCGAGCTGGACATGACGCCAGAAAAGGTCATCGAGGTGCAGAAGTACGGCCGCGAGCCGATCTCGCTGCACACGCCTCTCGGCGAGGACGGCGACAGCGAGTTCGGCGACCTGATCGAGGACTCTGAGGCGATCCAGCCAGGCGAGGCTGTCAGTTTCACGCTCCTGCAGGAGCAGTTGCACTCGGTGCTCGACACGCTGTCCGAGCGCGAGGCCGGTGTGGTCTCGATGCGCTTCGGGCTGACCGACGGACAGCCCAAGACGCTCGACGAGATCGGCAAGGTCTACGGGGTGACCAGGGAGCGGATCCGTCAGATCGAGTCAAAGACGATGTCCAAGCTGCGTCACCCGTCCCGGTCCCAGGTACTGAGGGACTATCTGGACTAGCTCGCCCGGCCGGGTAAGCCGTCCAGGCTGAAACGCAAACTAAGGCCCCTGACCAGTTGCGGCTGGTCGGGGGCCTTAGTGCAGCTCAGGGAACAGTGCAGCTCAGGGAACAGTGCAGCTCAGGGAACAGTGGCAGCTCAGGGAACCGAGCACGTCGGCCGGGCAAGCACTTCAGGCCCCGGACCGGGTCACCGGTCCGGGGCCTGAAGAAAGCGCGAGATCAGGAAGCCGTATCGCCGGGCTTGCTCGTCAGCCTGCCTGTCTCGTCCTGGATCTCGACTGCGATCTTGGCAAGAGCATCGGCGTGCTTGCGATTGTGATGAGCGCAGAACAGCAACTCGCCCGAACCCGGAAGCAGCACGCGTACATACGCGGGTGCTCCGCATCGGTCACACAAGTCAAGGGCGGTCAGCGGCCTCGTTGGGGCTATCGCACCGGTCATAAGTCGCCTCCTCGCCTCATGGACGGTGCCCGGTCTGCTCCGGTGCCGGTTCATCCGACCCTGGCGGCAACGGTGCCGACAGTCCGTCCAACCTGTGAACTCCTACGCATCACAACACTCAGGGACGCCGTTTGTCATCCCCCGTGGGCCACCAGTATGCCGAGGGCGAACATCCGGCTATGCCCGGCCAGCCGCTAGCATACCCTTATGGGCGCTATGACTGGTAAGTAACCTATACGTTATATGCCGAGCGGCGTGGTGGCGCGAGGCACGGCGCGCATCAGGCTAGTCTGCCCTCAGGACCTGCGTCTGGCGCTCTGCCAGGACGGGTGCCGCTCGCTTACCGCAGGATTGCACAGGGAGCCGTTGTGACCGCCGTCAGCACAGAGCCCGCCCCTTCCGTGTCGGCTGGCAAGGGGTCAGCTGGCAAGGGGTCAGCCGGCCGGGCGGCAGGGGCCGACGGCTATACCGCGCGCCACCTCACGGTCCTCGAGGGTCTGGACGCCGTCCGGAAGCGACCCGGCATGTACATCGGCTCCACCGATGGCCGGGGCCTGGCTCAGTGCCTGGGCGAGATATTCGACAATGCCGTGGACGAAGCCCTGGCAGGGGCCTGCAGCGAGATCGAGGTCATCCTGCACGCGGACGGCTCCGCCGAAGTCCGGGACAACGGCCGCGGCATACCGGTCGACAACGAGCCGAAGACTGGCCTGCCCGGCGTCGAGCTGATCATGACCCGGCTGCACGCGGGCGGCAAGTTCGGCGGTGGCTCCTACACGGCCTCGGGCGGGTTGCACGGCGTCGGGGCTTCAGTGGTCAACGCTCTGTCCGGCCGGCTCGACGTCTGGGTGGAAAAGGCTGGTTACGAGTGGACTATGAGCTTCCGCCGTGGCGTGCCTGGCCAGTTCTCCGGGGACGGGCCCGACGCGGCCTTCAGGCTCGCCTCAGGGCTGCACAAGGGCCGTAAGGTAGCCAAGACGGCGAGTGGCACCAGGATCCGGTTCTGGCCAGACCGGCAGATCTTCGTGCCCGGAGCCGACTGGTCGTCGTCCTGGCTGGCACAGCAGGCCAGGCAGACTGCGTACCTGGTACCTGGCCTGGCCATCCGGATCGCGGACGAGCGCCCCATCCGCAACCAAGCAACGGCAGACCAGAGGGACGAAGCGTCCGCGGACGATGCCGCAGCAGACGGCGGCCAGCAAGTCCGGTCCGCTGAGTTCCGGTTCGATGGCGGTATCAGCGAGTTCTGCGCCCACCTGTCGGCCGGAGATCCGGTCACTGACGTGCTCAGGATCACCGGCAGCGGCCTGTTCACCGAGACCATCCCGGTACTCGACGACGCCGGCCATCTGACCCCGACGGAGGTGGAACGGCAGCTGGATGTGGACGTCGCGGTGCGCTGGGACACCGGCTACGACAGCACCGTCCGGTCGTTCGTGAACGTGATCGAGACTGCCAAGGGCGGGACGCACGTCACCGGCTTCGAGCGCGCCATCGTGCGGACGCTCAACGATCAGCTGAAGGCCGCGAGGCTGCTGAAGGCCGGGGAAGACCCGGTGACGAAGGAAGACATTCTCGAGGGCCTGACGGCAGTAGTCTCCGCGCGGTTGCCCGAGCCGCAGTTCGAGGGCCAGACCAAGGAGGTGCTCGGCACTCCCGCGGCCTCGAAGATCGTCGCCCAGGTCGTCTCAACCGAGCTCGGAAACTTCCTTGAGGGCCGGGTCCGCGGCAGCAAGAAGCAGGCGCGCGACGTGCTTGAGAAGGTTATCGCTGCCGCCAAGACGCGGATCGCGGCTCGCGAGCACCGGGAGAACCAGCGCCGCAAGTCCGCCCTGGCCACTTCGGCCCTGCCGGCAAAGCTAGTCGACTGCCGGTCGGCCGACGACCGTAGCGAGCTGTTCATCGTGGAGGGCGACTCGGCGCTCGGGACCGCGAAGAACGCGAGGAACTCCGAGTTCCAGGCACTGCTGCCGATCCGGGGCAAGATCCTCAACGTGCAGAAGGCCTCGCTCGCCGACATGCTGAAGAACGCCGAATGCGCGGCCATCATCCAGGTCCTGGGAGCTGGCTCTGGCAACGCGTTCGACCTCGACTCGGCTCGTTACCAGCGGGTCATCTTCATGGCGGACGCGGACGTTGACGGCGCGCACATCCGCACGCTGCTGCTGACCCTGTTCCACCGCTACATGCGGCCGATGGTCGAAGCGGGCCGGGTGTTCGCTGCGGTGCCGCCGTTGCACCGGATCGAGCTGACTAACCCCCGCAAGGGCCAGCAGCGCTATATCTACACCTACAGCGACGCCCAGCTGCAGCGCACGCTGCTGGAGCTGGAGCGCAAGGGTCAGCGGTTCAAAGAGCCGCCGCAGCGCTACAAGGGCCTGGGCGAGATGGATGCGCACCAGCTGGCCGAGACCACGATGGACCCGAGGCACCGGATCCTGCGCCGCATCAGGATCGAGGACACCGGGGCCGCTGAGAACATGTTCGACCTGCTCATGGGCAGCGAGGTGGGGCCGCGGCGGGAGTTCATCGCCGATCACGCAACCGAGCTCGACCCGTCCCGCATCGACGCCTGACGCTACCGCCGCGCCGCCGTGCGTCGGGCCGGCCTGTCAGGCCGCGTTCCAGCCGGGCGGCAGAGCTGGCGGCGAAAGCCAGCTAGCCGGCGGCTTCCAGACGGGCCAGGCCTCGTCTGTGAACGGTGGCTCCCACCGGGTCACGCGTCCGATCACCTCGGCTAGCTCAGTCCTGACCCGCGCGGCAGCCGCCGCGGAGATGTGGCTGTCAGCCACGGCGCGCTCGAAGTCGGCTGCGTCCTTAAGGTGCCAGGCGCGGTCAGAAGTCACGACGAGATCGATGACAAGGTCATCAATGTCGAATCCGTCTGGCCTGCGCATTGCCGGGGTCTGGAAATTGACGTACCAGCAGTCGAACCTGCCGTTCGCGTCGAACTCAATGTCGACGGCGTGCCAGGCGCCTGGCGTGATCAACTGCAGGAAGCTGCCGCCCGCCCAGACCACGTCGGTCAGCACCCAGTCGCTGAAATCGTGCACTTTGCCGCCGTCGGCGGTCCGGGCCGACTTGAAGGCCGTGCCCGGCGCCGAGTACAGCACGGTTAACTCCGGCCGGTCGCTGACGACGCGCACCGGCATGGCGTGCATGACACGGCTGTTGCGGATCCGCCGGTGTACCAGGACCTCGCCGCGCTGAAAGTAGCCCCGGCCAGAGGCTGACGTCGTCAGGTCCATGGCGTCGGCAGAAAACCTTTCTCGGTCATGGCGCGGCGGTCCCGCCGACAGCCGCCAGCGGCTGCCGTACCTGCTCCCCGGAGCCATCGCGGCGGCCCGCCGCTGGTGGCAGGTCGACCGGCGAGCCAGCCTCGGTCGCGCCGCGGGCCGGCCCTGGCCCGGCCCAGGCGAGGACCAGTACATCCTCGCCCTTGAGGAAGCGGTGGCAGCGCACGCCGCCGGTGGCGCGGCCCTTGGGCGGGAACTCAGCGAACGGGGTGACCTTGACGGTTCCCGCCCGCGCGCCTGGCAGGGCTCCTGCCGCGCCCGCCACGGTAACCACGACCGGCCCGGAAACAGGGCCATCCGACGCGGCGTCCTGCACGCCGGCCGCCGGGTCAACAGCGCCGAACCAGATGACATGAGCCCGCTGCGCGAGCCGGATGCCTGCCATGCCGCCGGCAGCCCGGCCCTGCGGTCGCACCGAAGATGCCGGGAACCGCAGCAGCTGCGCGTCGCTGGTAATGAACGTCAGCTCGAAGTCCTCGTCAGCCAGCTGGACGGCGCCGACCACCCGGTCACCGTCCTTCAGCGTGATGACCTCGAAGTCGGCAGCATTCTGCGGGTAGTCAGGCGTGACGCGCTTCACCACGCCCTGGGCGGTGCCGAGCGCGAGCCCGGCGCCGGCCGCTTCTGCCGCGACCAGCCCGACGACGGTCTCGCCAGGCTGGGTCGTGATGAACTCGCTGAGCGGGGCGCCGCCAGACAGGGCAGGCGAGTGCGCGCTCGGCGGCAGCGCGGGCAACTCAAGCACGCTCAGCCGGATCAACCGCCCGGCCGAGGTCACCACGCCGACGCTGCCACGCGCGGTCGAGCTCACCGAGGACACGATCACGTCGTGGGCTGCTCGCTGGCCCAGGCCGCCTGAGCCGGTCGTCCGGCGCGAGTGCGGGCTGCCCCGTTCCCCGTTGTTATCGTCGGCCGGCAGGGCCTCCTGCGCGGCTGCAGAGGGCTGCGCGGCCGTGCGCGCCAGCAGGCCAGCCGAGGACAGCAGCACGGTGCACGGCTCGTCGGCCACCTCGAGTGACGCGGCGGATGCCCTCGGCGCCGCCCCGGTGCCCTCCAGCAGCACGGTGCGCCGCGGGGTGGCGAACTTATCGCTCACATCAGCGAGCTCGGAGCTGACCAGCTCACGCAGCCGCTGTTCGGAGTTCAGGATCGCGCTCAGCTCGGTGATCTCGGCCTGGAGTGTTTCCCGCTCACGCTCGAGCTCCAGCTTGTCGTAGCGGGTCAGCCTGCGCAGCGGGGTATCGAGGATGTACTGCGCCTGGATCTCAGTTAGGTCGAAGACCGACATCAGCCGCTCCCTGGCGGCCGCCGCGTCGTCACTGGTCCTGATGACCTGGATGACCTCGTCGATGTTGAGTAGCGCGATCAGCAAGCCGTCGACGAGGTGCTGGCGGGCCTGCCGCTTGGCGCGGCGGAACTCGCACCGCCGTCGCACCACGTCGATGCGGAAGTCGACGTAGATCTGCAGCAGGTCCCGCAGCCCGAGCACGCGGGGCCGGCCGTCCACCAGCGCCACGTTGTTGATGCCGAACGTCTCCTCCATCGGCGTCAGCCGGTACAGCTCTTCCAGCACCGCCTCGGGAACGAACCCGGACCGCACCTCGATGACAAGGCGCAGGCCGTTGTTCATGTCGGTCAGGTCGATGATGTCGGACACCCCGTTGAGCTTCCGTGCCTGCACCAGCTCCCGGATCCGCAATTTGACCCGCTCCGGGCCGACCCCGTAGGGCAGCTCGGTCACCACGATGCCCATCCGGCGCGGGGTGAGCTTCTCGATCCTGGCCGTGGCCCTGGTGCGGAAGATCCCGCGCCCGGTCTCGTAGGCTTCCCTGATGCCGCTGAGACCGACGATCTTGCCGCCAGTCGGCAGGTCGGGGCCGGGCACGAACCGCATGAGCGTCTCGAGGTCGGCGTCGGGGTTGGCGATCAGGTGCCGGGCGGCGGCGACGACCTCGCCAAGGTTGTGCGGCGCCATGTTCGTCGCCATCCCGACGGCAATACCGGAAGCACCGTTGACCAGAAGGTTCGGGAACGCGGCGGGGAGGACCTCAGGTTGCGTCTGCGAGCCGTCGTAGTTGTCGATGAAGTCGACGGTGTCCTCGTCGAGCGAGTTGGTCATCTCCAGCGCCGCCGCGGCCATCCGTGCCTCGGTGTACCGCATCGCGGCGGGGGAATCGTCCGGCGAGCCGAAGTTGCCGTGGCCATCGACCAGCGGCAACCGCATCGACCAGGGCTGGTGCAGCCGGACTAGCGCGTCGTAGATGGCGCTGTCGCCGTGCGGGTGCAGGCGGCCCATGACCTCGCCGACCACCCGGGCGCACTTGACGTGCGCGCGATCGGGCCGCAGGCCCATCTCGCTCATCTGGTACAGGATCCGGCGCTGGACTGGCTTGAGCCCGTCCCTGGCGTCGGGCAGCGCGCGCTGGTAAATCACCGAGTAGGCGTACTCGAG
>Ga0335072_10012777_pt1 | contig 11984 bp, 9 predicted proteins | sample Lox_Sample_21_FD_206725 | JGI IMG/M metagenome (GOLD analysis project Ga0335072, IMG submission 206725) | Soil microbial communities from Loxahatchee National Wildlife Refuge, Florida, United States - Lox_Sample_2.1 | ecosystem: Environmental > Terrestrial > Soil > Wetlands | place: USA: Florida...
TCTACTGATTTCATAAGGCGCAACTGGCAAAAGTGCGCGGATACTTCATAAGCATATCCCAACGATGCTTTCAAAGATTGCCTTAGAAGAATGATCATTCCAACAAGCGTGAATGCAAAGTGTTTCATTAATGGAGATATTAGAAGATCTGCCACTTTCCGTTAACATCATCTCTCCCTCCTCGCCAACAACTCTCTCCCCCTCTTCACCATCTCTGCATTCCCCAAAACGCTCTCCTCCACCCCCTTAGCAACCACCTCAACCATCACAGCCGCCGACTCATCCACTCGAATGGTCAACTGCGATCCCAACACCCAGGGCAAAATCGCACCCGCACAGCCATCCTTCGCCAACACAGCACCCGGTTTAACAACACAAGCCTCCCACCGCTCTCTATGCTCAGGCTCCTGCGCAAAAGCCTGGACGAGAGACTCAGCCTTACCCTAATAAGACGCGTTAGTAAACTATCAAAATTATAGCCCATCTATCAAAAATCATCGCCACGGAAGCAGCATACCCTAACCCGTCGCGCCTTCGCATAATACCAGAGACTCCTCTCGGTATCGGGCGGCTCAGTGAAGCCGCCGCCGAGATGCACATAGGTAAATTTCTTGCCTGCGGGCTGTAGCTGGATCATGGCGTTGCAGAAGGCGAGGGGATAGTCTATGTCGACTGCCGAGTCGCCGACGAAGGTGCCAATTGCCCTAAGATATATATAAGCGTGATAGTTCTGCTTTCAGTAAGAGAGAGGTTACCAGATACAGCCATGTGCGCCTTTGAGCTCCTCGAGGACGGAATTGGGGTAAGTAGTGAAGTCTTGCAGGATCACAACTTTGAGTTTGGAGTTTGTGAATTGTGGAAGAGGCCGGCGGGAGAGAGCGATGATGCTCGATATGTCAGGACGTGCAAGGCATTGGATGAGAACTTCGTTCCCTATGAAGCCGGTGCAGCCTGTAAGGATCACTTTCATGCTCCTGTCTGTTGAGTTGAGATGGGTTGTTAGGTAGGTGATATAATTAAGCTAGCTGACGACAAACAAACTGTAGGAATGCAGCCAAGATGGAGGAAACCTGGTTCTCAAAATTTGTATAAGAGGACAGAGTAAGGCTTACCACATGATCGAATTGTTCGACTTCGTCTTTTCATTGGGGATTGAAGCACATTTTATGATACTTTATTCTCCGCCGAGTCGGCCGAAGATCCTTGCACGGGCATACCCTCGTATTTGCTAGCAAAAACTGCAGGTAGCAATGACTATGTGCAGATATCTAATGCCAGATTTCATTCTCATGCAAAATTCTACCTTCTTAGCCCTATTGCGGTATTGGTAGATGGTACGATATACTCCTAGGAACCAGTCCTACCACAAAACTAATCCGAGATCATGTAGAAGCAAGCTCAGCCGCATAGAAGAAGATGTAGGATCTATTACATACAAATAGACGGGATAAATCGTATGAGATCATCGAAGGAATTGAAGGGCGTTATGACGAGAAGCATAGAAAAGAGACTCCTATTAGTGTGATTCGAACAAAAAAGATACCGATACGTCCCAAAAATGAGCCGGACGCTCCACCAGTAGCCTAGAGTTGATTGGCCAAGCAAAACAAAAGGCGGCATAATATGATTTAGAATATTTGCTTCTAACAGCCGTATCGACGCAACGGGCTAGTTCAAAGTCGCGCCAGATAACCCGGCAGACCGCCAGCGAGAACCAAATGAACCACAATTATGAGATGGACCATTAGCATACAGAACAATCGACGACAAAGCCTACCTCAACAAGAGTTCCTTCAACGGCAAGGAAAGCAAATAGACAGCTACACGCATTGTCCTGGATGATAGCCGTCTTGTAGCTGGCTACTTAATTGAGGACCGCGCAAGAAGTTCTCATATGTCTGGTCATTATGGGCAGATCTTGATTGACTCAAGTCAGTTTTTGAGGCCCATATCTCGAGGCTACGAGTTCAGAAGCAAGCCATACGAAGCCACTAAATCTCGTTTGAGAACCACTAAGCCCTCCTGAGATTGACATCTTCCTCAAAGCGAGTGTCGAATGAAAGCGAGGTGAAAATATCTTTCCGGCTTATTTCGAAACTGGTCACGGTGGGGGAGTAGTTGAGAGCCGTCCCTAGTGGTCGATTAGCGGACTCAGCTAAAGTCATGTAATACCGGAATAAGATCCCAGGCTTACGCAGACCATCCAATATATGCAAGTGGTATTATACTGAGTGATGTAGCGACGGGCGTGCATTTCGTTAAAGGAGTTCAACGGGACGTATATGCGGGGACCCAGGTCAGTTCAGTTGCAGTAGTATTTGAGACCGAATGCTGATAAGAACTGTATCGTCCAGTTGTGGTATTGTACGAATGTGGCTGTTCTGGCAACGAATCCAGTTGTGCACAATCCTTTTGGTTGCCGCTTTTCCATTGTAATCTTGAAGTTCCTATAATCACATAATATGATTGAAATGTTTCACTGAGCAGCTCAGAAACGGCTTAGATACGAGCCGCATGAGTTCCTTGACGACCAGGGTTCGATTTCGTGGCGTCTGGTAAGGCCTCACCCTCCTTGAGCCGCCTTAGGGCTGGTGATTTGTGGCGTATGCGACCATCCAAACTTCTTGTACAGCGGATTTTAATTTGAAGTCGAGAAACACAACGTTTGAACCTTCCCCCGCACCCAAATTCTGTGGTTATTCAACCATGGACTTTGTAGGCCTAGTAATATAGAGCCGTGATAAGCTTCTGTAATATGAATTTTAGGTGTAATTGAAAATGGATTAGTGCCGCAGTCAGAAGAACAACATAAAAGATAACTTTCCCAAATTTTGACCAGCAGAATGTCGGATGTTGGCTTGCTCTTTTGAAGTGTAAATGCTTGACGAATGACGGGCAAGTTTCGAAAGACCAGCCAATGATCTCACAGAGAGGCAGGATATGAGAGTTTCTAGAGTGTTCTTCTCCCAGATAGGATACTTCGTACTCAAAAAGAAAAAAATACAGCCGCATTGTCCGCAAATGCTAAATTGGGTAGCCATTGTTTTCGACAGGTTTCACAAAGCGCAAGAGTAAACCACTGAAACGTAGGGTAACCAGAATTCCATCCCAGCGATACTTAAATGCAGTGGTGCCAACTCGGATCGGTCCTAAATTAGGCATGTAGGGTCCGTTAGGCGACAAAACCCGACCAGACCCGGATTCGCGGAAGATACCAAAAGGACCAAAGCAGATAACAGCATGGAAGAGCGACGTCAAATTTCCGTTGTGGGAGTACATCGGGAACCTACCAGCATCATTATTGGCTTTTACCACGTTGTGGAATATCGCTGGGCGTCCGATTGGCGTCGAGCTTCCCCAAATCCCAGTCTTCGGGACGACGACAGCTCCCTAGGCGACGAGTCACAACTCCCAGGCTGAGAACTAGGGCGTTCTTCATTGCAACACAGCTTCCGTGATGACGATTGCAGGGCATTGATAATCGATAGGCCGAATACATCAGGCTTTCCTTTGGTGGGACCAATATATGCACATCGCATGCGTCTTAAACCACAAATCCAATCCCGAAACATTCGCAATCAGCAAATTGGCCGTTGCACATTGACAGGGGTCAGGTATCCGGAAATCATTTTGTGAAAGCGAGATATCCACGTTTGGCGCACGCTCCCTATTCAGCGTGCTCGGGTACCCTTGCCGTTGGGCGGAAGGAAAGAACATGCGCATCGAAGTAGACGGGAAGCAACGACTTGACATTGATGGGTACTATCTCGAGAGGGAGTAGAATAGAATGGTAGATAGGTGAATATGGTTTGGGTTCGGAGTTTAGCATGAAACGTACTTTTTATGCCCTCGGCGCCATGCTATTATTCAGTCGATCTCGGTAGAGCCATGATTATGTACGGCGAACGGAAGTGGATTCAATCCTAACACATTAAATTGTCAGTTGCGCCGCAATCTCTCACCTCTCCTTTTTTCCTCACGGCCACAACCTCGGGGGCTTAATATATCTCAGAGCTTAAGATCTGGTTACAGCTCTTGGCTCATTCCGTACCTCTCTTTGCCTCCTATCCTCTCCATTGTCAGTTTTTAACTTCTGTTACTCCTGAGCTTTCTTGACCTCCTCTTAAATCTCCCAACTGCAGTTTCACTGACCTCTATGCAAACTGTGAAGCTTCAGGAAAATGTCGGCTGCCCCTCCTGCACCACCGAATCTCGATCGGTACGTTGTTATTCACGTCGCTACGACTTGTGATGAGCATGGCGTATATGTGACCAAGGACTCGGCCGAGGTCATCGAGCTTGGTTGGATCCTCCTGGATGCAAAGACGTGTGATGAGGTATGTTCCGTTACGTTGTAAAAGGGTCTGCACACTTAAAGCCTTAACTGACAACATTTTCATGCAGCTCCACCGCGAAAGCACCCTCGTGAAGCCGATCAACACTCCAATCACACCTTTGTGCAGTAAGTGCCAAAATACGTTGCATACAACCTATCAACCCCAAACGCCCCTAGACGTATTTTACTACTATAAAGAATCTGCTACTAACAATCTAAAGCGAGTTTGACAACTCTTACATGGGAACATGTCCGCAATGCGGGTACTTTCCGAGATGCAATCAACCGCTTCGATGCCTTTGCCTCTGAACATCTGACCTCTCAAAACCTTGACTTTTCTTTCGTCACACTCGACTCCTGGGATCTTCGTGTCCAGCTTCCTCGTGAAGCTCGTGACAAAGCTGTTGTGCTACCGCCATACCTTCAGCACTCGCGTACCTTCGACCTCCGTACCGAATACCAGCGATGGCAACAACACCATCCTGAGTCTCTTCCGTTTGGTCCGTCGATGTTGTCAAATATCTGCGCTGCTCTTGAGGTCGAGCCAGTGCAGGCCAGCGCGCCTATTAAGCACAACCTACCTTTCCATCTGCAAGCGCTAGCCCCTGCGTCACCACGGCGGGCCATGGAGGAGGCAGTTACTCTGGCACGGGTTCTTCGAGGTCTTATTCACAAGTCTCAACCACGTCATGAACACCCAGATGTGCTCACTCGCCCAATGGATGCCCGTGCTGACGTCCGCGCATTCTTGTCAGAACGTAGCAAGGTCCTACATATGGCTGGTCTGCCTCATGACACTACCCAGTCTGAATTAGAGAGCTGGTTCACCCAATTCGGTGGCCGCCCAATTGCTTTCTGGACATTGCGTACACCAGACCAACACAAGCCCACCGGCTCTGGTTTCGCTGTGTTCTCTTCTCACGAAGAGGTGAGCTCCCATTTATATAATCTATGCCTATATTGCCGAAATTGCCAGGCATATCAAGTGGTTGTCACGGGAACGTATGAATATGTTCTACTTCTTTACGACAAAATCTTAAAACTATCTTTTCACTATCTCATTAAATTCTTTCATATTCGCGGTCACGCACTGACACCATTTCAGGCCGCTGAGAGCCTCTGCATGAACGGGCGTGCTCTTAACGAAAAAGCTATAGAAGTTTCTCCATCATCCAGCCGAGTTTTGGACCGTGCTGCTGAGATCCTAACTCCCTTCCCGCCCAGCAAGAATCGCCCTCGACCAGGTGACTGGACCTGCCCATCTTGCGGTTTCTCCAACTTCCAGCGTCGTACTGCTTGCTTCCGATGCTCTTTCCCCGCTATGAGCGCTGGTCCGACTGGCGACGCCATGGGTGGATATGGAGGCGCTTACGGTTACGGTCCGCCACAAATGATGCCACCGCAGCAACATATGGGACATCACAGTGGTATGGGCGGACATGGTGGCGGGCGCATGGGTGGCGGTGGTGGTGTAGTGCCTTTCCGAGCCGGCGATTGGAAGTGCGGATCTGAAGGATGTGGCTATCACAATTTTGCAAAGAATGTCAGCTGTCTGCGATGTGGTGCCAGCCGTGCTGGCGCCGCGGTCGTTGCCGACTCTGGCTATCCCTCTCCTATGGAAGCACCATCTGGCTATGGCATGGGCCCTGGTTCAATGGCTGGGACTCCAGGCCCAGGTTCCTTTGCATCTGCTGCCGGTGGGTTCGGCGCAAGTGGCGGTTATGGCCAACATTTCGGCGGTCCTCCAAGCACTTATGCTCTCCCATCTGGCCTAGGCGCTCCTACAGGGACTTATCCATCCTTAAACACCCACTTTGGCCCAGCTGGCGGCTCGCACTCTGCTGGTCCGTTTGACAGTCGCGCCGCTGAGGCCGCCTTCCAGTCGGCGACCAATGGTCCTGCCTCGGCAGGCCCAGGTAACTTTTACTCAAATCAAGGCGAAAGTGATCCGTTCGCTTTCCTCAGTTCGGGCATTGGCAACATCGGCCTGGGCAGTCAAGACGCACGTCAAAACGGAGCGTCTGCTGCACCCAGCAAGTCGCCAGCCTAATATGTTTACTTTGCTGGCTTTCCTTCCGGTCTAGGAAGTACATTGTCTTTCATTCGATTGTGACTATTTCAGGACGGCTTGCGTGGGTTGGAATGAACATAGACATTGGCGATTCTAGGACTTCTGGACTTATATCGGATTTACGTGCATGGACAGCACGGGCTAGCTACAACAAGAAAAATTTCGGCATATGGAGTTCTTTTATGCGGAATGGATACGGAAGGAAAGAATGGTATGGTTCTAAGCCGGTTGTGTGATTGTAAGGGATGGCTTGGTGCATAGCGAAGGGTTAAGCGTATATCCTTGAGGTGTTGGGTGGATTGTTGGTGGCATCACAAAAAGTTGGCATGGCATGTTCGAATTCAGAACCGAGGTCTCTTTTCCCTTTTTGATCTCCTTGTACTCATTTTGCTCATACCTTTCTTGCCCTTAGTGGTGGCTTTATCTTCCTTTCAAGGCTGGCGGAAGAGCCTTGTGGTACCTCCAGATTTCATATTTCACCTTTATGGGTCATAATTTGACAGATAGCTTGATTCAGCTGGGTTTGGACTACTGGATGAGGGCGTCGGCGGAAATGAAGGAGGCAATGCGTGCCTGTAGATGATTTGGATGATTTGAAAATGTGTTTGTAGTGATTGTGTTGTTACAGTAGTTTTCGCTTTTTACTATGAGGTAGATAGTTGAGTGAGGCAAAATTCATGATTTTGATAGAGATGAATGACGCAAGCTATTTGATCCTTGATGAGGATGACCTGATAGGGTAAGGAGCTCTGAATGGTGGACAAGCCAGGACAAAAATAGAAAGCTAGTCGAAAGTTAGCGCAGCATTCTAAACAAGGTACGTCATCGACTGAGTGACATTGTGGCGCGTAAATCACCTTACCCTAAAGCTCCCACATCCCATCTTCCAACTTTTAAGGACCTTCAACAAATCGGCCTCATCTCAATACAAACCAAGTCAATCAACCACCACAGATTCATTCACCAATACAAGCTTAAGCAAGACTGAAAATGGGTTTCATCTCAGCATTCTTTCTGGTCCTCATCACCATTGTGTGTACGTGGTAGCTTTACCATCTCCTGGCTTGCGTTGGTTCGCAGGCTGTTGCGTTGAGCTTTAACTGACAAAGCTGTTGCAATAGTTCCTCCGCTTGGAGTCTTCCTTGTGGCAGGCTGCGGGGTAGATCTTTTGATCAATATTTGCCTCACAATTCTTGGGTATATGGCTACTGCTCCCGGCTACTGGTCTGTCTGCTCGACGTAGCTGCGCTCAAGGGCGATATAACTTGATCGCAGCTACAGTCGACAGATGGGAAGGAAGAAGGAAGATGGGGTATTGAGGCTGACGATTGTGTGTGAAACAGATACATCCCCGGACATATTCATGCCTTCTACTTGGAGTGAGAAGAACCTTCCGTTCATGTATCTGCGGCAATAGGCAGCTAATACTGCAACAGATATATTTACTATAAGAGAAAAGAACAGGCACGAAGCGGCCGCTTCGCTGCCGCCCGCGCTCCAGGCGTTTACAGCGAGCGGGTCCAAAGTGGTGGACGGGGCTACGGAACCATGTCTCAACCTGTCTCTTAGACCTTGCCTCAGCCCAATCATGTGCTGTAGGTCGATGATACCATTCTAGGGAAATTGGATCAGAATTCTGGAGGAATCTAGATCGGAATTGCTATGGCTGGATGGACTATACCAATTTGCTTTCTGCTCTACGAAATCTCTGATGAGTTTCCTTTCATAGGAATGGAGGGAAGAAAAGATTGCACGGGATACGCAAGATGACCTCTACCTTTCTTTTGGTAACAGTACTAGTTTGCTATTATCTGCTCGTTTATGAAATGAAAATGAATGCATATTTCTGTGTTTGATTTTAATTCTATAGAAGATACCTGCAAGTAATTGAAATAAAACTTGGAAAATGAGCAAACCAACTACCAAAGGACAACTTGCATATTCGAATTGCCCGTAAGACTAGTTTAGGTACATTGCTGTAAGCAAGATTGAAAACCCTTGTTTCTGTTGACCTACAGTAGGTTCAGTGTTGCCAAGTAAAATCGATAAGCCCGATAAGGCGAGCCAAAAGCTCCCCTGTCATTCTAAGACGAGACGTGTCCGCGACTAAGAAAAGTGTCTCCAACATCAACCACCAAAGCCACCGTTCTCCACCACCAAATTCTCCCCAGCCTCTAATCCCTTCCAAACTGCGCGCGGATCGATGAACCCGAATTGATAACAAGACCAGAAACCCACAAGAGAGCGAGATACAATGCACTCCGCACTCGTCCGCGCCCAGAATGTCTTCGGCTTCTTCACAACCGTCACATTTGCCGTCGCGGCGCTGATTGCAGCTTCAGATCTGATAGCGGCGAGGACGCCGAGTGCTGTTGTGTCTGTTGATAAGGTCCAAGTGTATGTTTAGCATCGATCAATCCCCTTTCCCTCTCCCGTGCCAATTGTCATACTTCGATTAAACACGATTAAAAAAACAAATGAGACAAGCATGAATTGCGAGTACCGAGCTAATAGTGAATGACATGAGATAGTGCAAACCGCCCAAGCTACTCCACAAAAAGGGAACAGTACGCCAACATCCGCTTCTCGCTCGACGCCGACCTCTCCTCCCTCTTCACGTGGAACACCAAGCAAGTCTTCGTCTACGTGACGGCCGTTTGGCCCTCCGCGAATGCGTCCCGTGGCGCAGGCGACCTCGAAGCTGGCGCGGAAACGGCCATGAACGAGGCTGTGATCTGGGATGCGATCATTACGAGCCCGTCTAGTGATTATCTGAGCAACCTGTCGCCGGTGGCGAAGAAGAAGCTGCTTAAGAGTGGGAAGGGGAAGAGTATTGATCCTTCACGGTTTGTCTTTTCCGCTCCTGCCATTTTGGCATCTGCTTTTGTGGCTCTTTGGAAGGGCATGTGCTAATATTGTTGGGGTTTTTTTTATTTTTATTTTAGAGGGATCCTAAAACTCAAGAACCAGAAGCCGAAATATCACATCACCTCTCCGACGTCGAAGCTGGCGGAAACGGAAGATGTGAAGCTCTATGTTCATTATAATGTTCAGCCTTGGGTGGGCATCTTGACGTGGACGCCGCAGGTGGAGTTTGGGAAGTGGAAGTTGATGAAGGGGGGTGTGAGTAAGCTGTTCAAATTGCCGGCGTTGAAGAAGATGGAGGAGGGGACGACGAAGGCGTAGGCAGTTGATGATATTGGGAGTGCATGTTAAAATTACGGTGGTAGACTTTGGCTCATCCAGGTGATAGCAAATTGTAAAAAAAAAAATTACGCACAACCACTATGATGCCTCTACTACCGCTTCTCAGGCTTTTAGTCTTTCAGATTAAAATAACAAAAAGGCGTCAGATCTCCCTAGTTAGAGACCCAGCCAGAAAAGCCCTCGGTAATAGGATTTTACTTTTTAGTCCTGGAAATTGTCATGCCCCTACCTGAGGTCTCTAATTTCTTCGTTCTCTGGACCTCACTCGAATTCAACGTGTTTGGACTATTTTTGACCGTTACGCGGCTTCATTAGTTGACGTAGATGGAACCTTAACTGAACTAACTCTGCAAGATTGTTGTTTTTGATTGGGAGGAAAGTACTTTTTGATATGTGATGTTGTGGCTGGCTTCTCACCGCGCTTGTGTTTCTGCCTGATATGAAGGTAGGGCAGTAGAAGGTGGATAAGGTAGGATTTAGGGATGGGGGATATACGTATGCTGCGCTCGCTTCTCTTCTATTGTAGGTGCAGCAATCTAGCTGATCTCTTTGCTTTTGGAGTGGGCGTGGTGGGGGTTGAGGGGTGTGAGAACGCCTTTTGAGGTCAGCTTTAGAGATGTCGTCGTAAGTCCGTTGCGTTTGCCATGAGCGTTATAGGTTAGGCAAATGCATGCTTGACATATGTAGACCTTGCTGGTATTAGTACGGTTCGGCTTCGTGAGGAAGGATCTCGTATCTGCATTTATTTAGCAAAAAGGTATACGAATGTGGCTGATAGATAAATGACGGCTGTTAAGAGCCTAATATATAGTTCGGAGGCGCGAAGCCGTTTACGGTAAGCAGTGCTGTGTTTGTCGATATAAATATCTGGCTTGCATTTCCGAGAGGCTGTACACTGTCGCCTACATGATGATCGAGAAGAATGGAAATAAAGTAACTTCCAGAGCTTAGATTTGTACGCGTGGAGGGTCAGGCTCTCGACTAGTATGGATATTCTTGGACTTCCACGATATTAAGAGCGAGTAATACGCGTTAAACTGTACGGCGGCGAAAATTCACGTAACGATGTATTTTATCGCAACAGAGCATATTCACGCGACTGCGGAACAGGAATGTAATTGAGATAAAAACAGGCAGCTTAGCGTATTACCATGTGGTTTCATCATGTTAGTAGTTCAAATTGCAGAATGGAAAACAAAATGAGGTTATTGATCTGGGCCGAATGAGATTGCCGTCGCTGCACCCCACAAAAGCGGGATGTAAGACGGGACCCTGAAGCTAAGATGAAACGGGAAACGTGCGGTAAGAAAAGCAAATGTAAGATGGTGGTAATATGAGATGTGGGATTGGGCCCGCGTTTTTATGTCATTTTCAGCTCAGGAGCACGACACCTTCTTTTATTTCCTTCATGCGCGCTCTTCTCTATTTTAATATTCTGTATCGCAAACACTCTGCCTGCAGCTTGCAGTAACGACCAGTTAACGGAGGCTGTAATAACATGGTGTTTTTGGGAGAATTCCAGCGTGAACAGCATTTGAGCATACCCCACCCATGTCTGCAGACCCGGAGCCTTCTCCACCAGCCAAGTACACGCGGTATAGGTCGGTGAGACAAGCAGCTGCGAGCAAATCGCCGCCTCCTTCGAGTACTGCAAAGCCGCCAGAAGCACAAAATGAAGCGATTCAAAGGAGCATGTCGAGGTACCACCGGAGGCCTCGAGTTTCTTCACCTCCGGCGTATGACGTAGCACCAATTCCTGCAATTCCGCAGCACCTGCCTACCCTGCAATCGCTGCAAGGTCGAACTGAAGCGACTCCTCAGGATCTACCGCGGGAATCGAGACCTATACGTTCAGCGGATGTCCTCGCAGAGAATGCGCCGCAAAGGGACAACCACAGGGGAGTTTCGGAAGGTGATCCCGTAGTGAGGGGAAGGACTGAGCAAAGAACTAGTATCAATCAGCGACAAAATATCGCACAAGCACTTCCTTTGCGAGGTCATGGAGAGCAAGACAAACAGGCAAGGGGCCAACTGCCAGAAGAGGATGAGGTTGCCAAGAAATTGGCTGAGCAAAAGCAAAAGGACCTCCAGAGGTTGGAAATGGAGTTGGCCGCTGCGGCTGCAGGACCATCATCATCACCCGAGAGGTCGAATTCTGCAACCAAAAAACCCAGCATTGAAAAGTTTCGTGTTTTTACGCGGAAGCGAGCCGAGTCGAAAGCTGCACCGTCAAAGTCCTCGAGCTCCCTCACCGAAGCCGAAACTCAAGAAGCTCCCAAGATGAAGGCTGATGAGCCACCCCGGAATATATTGCAGGGCGGAGGAGGGGCAGTTCCCGGAGTTGACGCTCCTAAATCGGCTGTCAATGCT
>Ga0335072_10012778_pt1 | contig 11984 bp, 9 predicted proteins | sample Lox_Sample_21_FD_206725 | JGI IMG/M metagenome (GOLD analysis project Ga0335072, IMG submission 206725) | Soil microbial communities from Loxahatchee National Wildlife Refuge, Florida, United States - Lox_Sample_2.1 | ecosystem: Environmental > Terrestrial > Soil > Wetlands | place: USA: Florida...
GGAGATTTTCCTGACATTGCAAGGCGAGGGTGCGAACATGGGGCGCGCCGCCGTTTTTTGCCGTTTTGCGGGCTGCAATCTCTGGTCAGGCCAGGAGAAAGATCGCGGCCAAGCCCTTTGCCGCTTCTGCGATACCGATTTTGTTGGCACGGACGGCCCAGGTGGCGGGAGCTTTCCCGGCGCCGATGTCCTTGCAGTGGCGATTGAGAACGTCTGGGCGGGCGGCCAAGCGAAACGATTTGTGGTTTTCACCGGTGGCGAACCTTTGTTGCAACTTGATGCGGCTCTGATTGGTGCGGTTCATGCGCGCGGCTTTGAAGCCGCTGTCGAAACCAATGGCACACTTGCTCCGCCTCCCGGCGTCGACTGGCTTTGCGTTAGCCCCAAGGCGGGGGCACCCCTCGTCGCGAAGACGGGGTCCGAGCTGAAGCTCGTTTTCCCGCAGCAAGGCCTGCGGCCGGATGATTTGATCCATCTCGCTTTCTCGCATTTCTGGTTGCAGCCGATGGATGGCGATGATCTCGCCGCCAATACGGCCGCCGCCATCACCTATTGTCTCGATCACCCGCGCTGGCGGCTCAGTATCCAAACCCATAAGCTCGCTGGCATGCCATGAAGGTTTGTGTGTGAAGATTTCGCAGGCCTTCCGTTTCGAGGCGGCGCACCTCTTGCCGAATGTCGCCGAGGGCCATCGCTGCCGCCGGTTGCATGGGCATTCCTATCGCGTGGAATTGCGGCTTCAAGGCCCGGTCGATCCCATCACCGGCTTTGTCGCGGATTTCCTCGCGATCGAGGCCGTCTTCAAACCTTTGCTGGACAGGCTCGACCATAATTATTTGAACGACATCGAGGGGCTCGAAAATCCGACGGCGGAAAATATCGCGGTCTGGATCTGGGATCGGACGAAGGCATCGCTGCCGCAGCTTGTGAGCGTCGTCGTGTTTGAGACGCAAGACTGCTTCGCGGAATATGATGGAAACTGAATGGCACATGTTTGCCTTGGAGCGAGGCCCTCTCATTCGACTCGCAAGTCTTTTTCATGCGCCACCTCCAGGACCATGCCTCCGGCCTTATTATAAAATTGCCCCTTTCCCTTCAAGGCGGCGGCAAGCCAAATTTCAAACGGATTCACACCCTGGAGCCGGGATAATTGACCTCCGGCGGCCGAGGTATTATTTCATTGTTCATGGCTATTCGGACCATCATCACCCTTCCCGATCCGCGCTTGCGCCTCAAATGCGCGCCGGTGCCGGTGATCGACGCGGGCGTCCACGCGCTCATGGACGATATGCTTGAGACCATGTATGCGGCGCCGGGCATCGGTCTTGCCGCGATTCAGATCGCCATACCCCAGCGTGTCCTCGTTCTCGACGTCGCCAAACGCGAGGATGAGAACGCACCGCCGGAACCGATATGTATCGTTAATCCGGAAATTGTCTGGCAGTCGGAGGAGCGTTCGACCTATCAGGAAGGCTGCCTGTCGATCCCTGAAATTTTCGAGGAGGTCGAGCGGCCGGCCAAGGTGCGCGCCCGTTATCTCGACCGCGACGGCCACGCCCAGGAGATCGAGGCGGACGGTCTTTTGGCGACCTGCTTGCAGCATGAGATCGACCATTTGAACGGGATCTTGTTCATCGATCATCTGTCGCGGCTGAAGCGAGATCTGATTACCAGAAAATTCACGAAAACCGCCAAGCACCGGAATGCCCTACGCAAGGGTGTTGCGGACGAAGAGCAAGCGGCCGCTGGCAGTTAGAGACGGTTTGTCCGCAATCGTCGCCCGCGAAACCAGGCCGGATCATTGCGTATCGTCTTCATGGGGACCCCGGACTTCGCGGTGCCGGCGCTCACCGCCATCCTCAAGCAGGGTCATGAGGTGGCAGCGGTCTATACGCGGGCGCCGCAGCCTGGCGGCCGCCGCGGTCTCGAACTCAAGCCGTCACCGGTGCATGCAGCGGCGTTGCGCTCCGGCATCAAAATTTTGACGCCGCGAACGCTACGGTTGGACGATGCGGCCGCCATGCTGCGCGGTTTCAAGCCTGATGCCGTGGTTGTCGCGGCCTATGGTTTGATCCTGCCGAAAGCCGTCCTCGATGTTCCGGCGCTGGGCTGTCTCAATCTGCATGCTTCCCTGCTGCCGCGATGGCGCGGCGCGGCGCCCGTCCAGCGGGCCATCATGGCGGGCGACACCGAGACCGGCGTCATGGTGATGCGCATGGAAGAAGGCCTCGACACGGGCCCGGTCGCGCTCACCGAACGCATCGTGATTGGCTCCGACGCGAATGCCGGCGAAATCTCTGAGCGGTTGGCTGAGGTGGGTGCCGCTTTGATGGTGCAAGCTTTGACGCTGCTGGAGGAGGGCGGGCTCGTCTTAAAACCGCAGCCAGCCACCGGCGTCACCTATGCGCATAAGATCGACAAGGCCGAAGCACGGATCGATTGGATGAAAACGGCGGTGGAGGTGCATAATCTCATTCGTGGTCTCGCGCCATTTCCCGGCGCATTTTTCGAGGCTGATCTTGGCAAGGGATTGGAGCGTGTGAAGGTCTTGCGCTCGGACATCACGCAAGGAACCGGGACGCCCGGTTTAGTCCTCGACGCGCGGTTGACGGTTGCTTGCGGAGAGGGCGCCCTGCGGCTCATCGAGGTGCAGCGCTCAGGCCGGGCGCCGATGCCGGCCGCCGATTTTCTGCGCGGCGCGCGGCTTGCCGAGGGATCGCTGCTCGCCCCGGGGACCGATGCCGCGCTTTAAGCTGACGCTCGAATATGATGGCACGCCTTTTGTCGGCTGGCAGCGGCAAGAGAACGGGCTTTCCGTGCAGGAAGTGATCGAGACGGCGCTCGAAGCTCTGAGCGGCGAAAGGGTCAGGATCCGTGGCGCTGGGCGCACGGATACCGGTGTTCATGCCTTGGGGCAGGTTGCGCATGCCGATCTGGCCAAGGACTGGCGGACCGATGTGTTGCGCGACGGCCTGAACGCGCAGATGCGCCCGCAGCCGGTCGCCATTCTCGCCGCCGAACGCGTGCCCGACACTTTTGACGCGCGCTTTTCGGCGATCCGCCGCCATTATCTCTACCGGATCGTCAATCGTCGCGCCCCATTGACGGTGGAGCGCGGCCATGTCTGGCTCGTCAAGCGCAGACTCGATACAGAAGCCATGCAGGAGGCGGCGCGCGTTCTCATCGGCAGCCATGATTTTTCGACGTTTCGCGCCTCGCAATGCCAGGCGGAAAGTCCGGTGCGCACCTTGGAACGGCTTGACGTCATCGCGAAGGGTTGCGAGATTCAAATCCTCGCAACCGCGCGCTCTTTCCTGCACAGCCAGGTGCGCTCGATTGTTGGCTCCCTCGAGCATGTCGGGTCCGGCAAATGGAGCGTCGCCGACATGCGCGCCGCGCTTGCAGCGCGCGACCGCTGCCGCTGCGGCATGGTCGCGCCGCCGGATGGGCTTTATTTGGTAGGCGTGGACTATGGCCCGCCACCGGCCAAATGAGGTCAAGCGCTCTGGCAGCCCGGGGATCTCACGCCGGACTATTTCGGCGGGATTGCCTATCAAATGCGGAATTTCGGCGCGATCAGCAAATCACTTCCGGTTTCTTTTGCCTCTTTGTCGCATATTACAAGTAATAAAAAACAGTTGCCGTTATTCATCATAAGATGCAGATATGAACCAGTTTGATTGAGCCGAAGATCCGTCTCTTGCGGTTTCGGCGGAGCAGGCGGAGTTCCGGCTATGACCGATCTCTTCAGGTGTTGTTACAGCTGCCGCAAAATTTTCTATGGAATCGCCGCCAGGTTGTTCATGGCTGCCTTGAGTGCCGCCATTGCCGGAGCCACGGCGGCCAACGCCCAATCGTCCTCGAGCGGCCCAAGGCTTGGTGCAAGGGCCGGTTGGATAGGAATAGACTACACACCCGAGGCACGATGCAGCGACAACAACTGGTCCACGGCGACCCCGGTTGCCTGCAACCCCCAACTCTCGTTCGCATGCACGGGCAACCCGCCGCCACTCAGCACTTGTCCGGCTTCCTGCCAGACGTGCTACAATAATGATCTTGGCAATCTTGAGACTCAGCTCAAAATCTCCGCCATAACGGTGTACCAGCCCAACTACTATATTCTCACCGCGGCTCAGCAGCTGAACATCATTGTGATGCAGGGGCTGTTCAACGACGCCATCCCAAGCCTAGCGGCGCCCGACAGTGCGACCAATTGCAGTTACGCCGGATCCCCCATCGCCCTTTGTGGATCCAAATATGCGGGCGCCATCCTCGACGGCGCGTGTGGTACGACCACGCCTTGGAATCCAGCAACCTTCTGTGAAGGAGCGTCCAATGCGTATGTCGAACCCCTCAACTATCCGGGAGGTCAGGCACGGACGCCCGGACAGTTTATCAAAGATGGCACAATCATCGCTATCCAGCTTGGCAACGAGCCATTGAACACAATGGCTAACGGACAGACGATCACCTTGGCGATGATCAGCCAGGCCGCGGCAACGCTGCGCAAGGCCCTTGATGCACGGGGATTTACGAATATCCCGATTGTCTTGTCGCTGGTGCTGGGCCAGGAACAGACTGTCTGTGCCAATGCTTCGCCGCCCGTAGGCATCAATTTCATTGCTTCTCATCCCTATTGCAACTACGTCGCGAGCGTGCCGCCATCATGGCCCTACAACGGGGGTCAATGCTGGCAGCAGGTTCAAATGCTGTTCAGTTCTATTTCGCAATACTACTGTGGTGCAACGCACACCTTCATAGGGGAGACCGGCTATAACACGGGCTGCCCCAGCGATCCCAACAACGCAACGAGAGTGAGCAATGAACAGATATTCATTAACGATCTAAAGTCATCGACGTGCGGCCAGACTTCCCAGTCAGACTTTCCGACCTTCCTCTTTGCGTACTCAGACGTATGTCCGGCGGGCGGCTGTGCCCCGGGCTGCAGCGGCGGCCCGATTGAAGGCAACGGCTATTTTGGCATCTTCCACACCCAGAGCTACCTGACAGAGGGTGCATTGGTGCCAAAGTTCTCTCCCATTCCGTCGCTGGCCTGCTCTGCGTCATCAAGATAGCTTTGAATAGGCATCTTCCGGGGGATCGCCGTCTGCCACGGCAAGCACGGGGATGGAGCATTCATGAAATTCAACCGGGCGGTCCTATCGGACAAGCACGGCCCGCATCGTTCGGTTCACGGCTGCGTTCGCCACCATGTGTCGAGGGTCGCGCCGCCCGAGGCCGGGCCGTAGCGCGGCAAGGTCTTCGGCCGCGCCAGCTTGGAAGACGATGCGATCCATTGATTCGGGGAATGAAACAGCGGCACGATATAAAATCCGGAGAGCAGCACGCGATCATAGGCGCGCACGGCGGCGACAAAATCCTCATGCGTCTTGGCGGCGAGCAGCGCGTTGATTAGCGCGTCGACGGCCAACGATTTGACACCGGCGAGATTGAACGAGGCCTCCTGATCGGCGCTGGCCGATCCCCAGCGCGAGCGCTGCTCATTGCCGGGTGAGGCGGAGGCGAGCCAGCTGCCGATCATCATGTCGAAATCGAATTTTTGCCGGCGCCTCTGATACTGAACTTCGTCAACCTGCCGGACATTCGCCGAAACGCCAATCCGGGCAAGCGAATCCGCGTAATTGAGGGCGAGCCGCTCCTGGCTTCTGTCCTTGACCATGATTTCGAAGGACAAAGCCTCGCCCCCCTTGGTCAAGCGGCCACCTTCAAGGGTGTAGCCCGCTCCTTTCAAAAGCGCGAGCGCGCGCTTTGGCTCGATCCTGTCGTCGCCCGAGCCGTCGGTCGTCGCCGGCCGCCAACTGCCGTCCAGAATATCAGCGCGAACCGCGCCAGGAAAAGGTGCGAGCAGGGCGCGCTCGGCGGCGCTCGCCGGGCGTCCGGTCGAGGCGAGCTCGGACTCGGCGAAAAAACTTTGCGTTCGTTTATAAAGACCATCGTAGAGATTGGCATTGAGCCATTCGAAATCAAAGAGGAGCCCCAAAGCCTCGCGAACCCTTATGTCATCGAAGAGTGGCCGCCGCAGATTGAAGACAAAACCTTCCATGCCCTTTGGCCCGCCGGCCGGCAAGGACTCGCGGATTATCCGGTGATCGCGAATGGCCGGGAAATTATAGGAATTCGCCCAGCGTGCCGGATTGGTCTCTTCGCGAAAGTCGAGCAGCCCGGCTGCGAAGGCCTCGAACAGACTGTTGGCGTCGCGGAAATATTCGATATCGATCTCATCGAAATTGAAGAGGCCGCGGCGGACAGGCAAATCCTTTGCCCAGTAGTTCGGGTCGCGGCGAAGGATGATGCGCTGGCCGGGCTCGATGCTGGCGACGACATAGGGGCCGGAGCCGGTCGGAATGTCGAGGCTGGCGTCGTCGAATTTCGAAGGATCGATCTTGTGGCGCGGAAGCACCGGCATGAGCGCGAGCGTGAGAGGCATTTCCCGGTCATTGATGCCGGAGAGATCGTAGTGAATCGTCAGGGTGTCGGGGGTGTCGATCGATTTGACGAGGGAATAAGCGGCGCGCTGTTGTGGCCGTCCCTTGGACTTCAGCAGATCGAAGGTGAAACGGACATCGGCCGAGGTGATCGGCACGCCATCCGAAAAATGCGCGCGCGGATCGAGCCGGAAGGTCACGTATGTGCGGTCGGCGTCGGTCTCGATGGTTTGCGCGATCAATCCGTAAAGCGTGAAGGGCTCGTCGAGCGAGCGAGTCATCAAGGTCTCGAAGACATTTGTGTTCATTCCCTGCGCAGTGGACCCAGCCTTCAGGTTGAATGGATTGAGACTGTCGAAGGTGCCGAGGAACCCTATGGTGAGACGGCCGCCTTTCCGCGCGGTGGGATCGGCATAGGGCAGATGATCGAAAGGTTCCTTGAGGGCAGGGTCGCCATGCATGGCGATCGCTGGGCGCGGGGCGGAGGCCTCTGACTCGCTGTTCGCCGCGAGGGCCGTTTGGACGATAGGAAGAAGGACTGCTAAAATGGCGAAGGCCACCCCCGGAAAACGGCGCAACAAGCGGATCATTAGCGTCATTTGCCCGGGGCCCGCTTTAAAATTGATTCGTTCACGGTCTCTATCACTTTGTTTTGTCACTGAGTAGCTCTAGACGGTCGATCCGCGATGGGAGCGGTTGGCGGGAGACGGCCCCTCGGAAAAGGGACACCCGAATAAGCCTTTCTTTAGCCAGGAAAATGATTTAAGAGTATCACCGCGTCGATGCTTATCACGAGGTTGAGAAGACGCCGCTGCGGCCAGGGTGGCTTGACAGCGGGGGTGGTGTTCCGGTTGGGCTTCTGCCGATTTCGCGGGACCTGTCTTGACTTTTCCGGCAAAAAGCTCGACGTAACAAGGGCGACCGCGACAGCGGCGCCAAGATCAGAGGAATAGACCGGGAGAGGACCATGAACGATCACACCATCAGCATCGTCAGCGCCATTCTTATTTTGACAGTTGTTGTTCAGATAATTCTGGTGAAAAGCTGGACCTAACGGATCCTTTTAAAGTGCGCGGCTGCGGAAGCGGCCGCGCCACATTTGCAGGCTCCCTTCCCCCTGGGTCTTCGAGATAGGCTGGAGCGGGGAGCCCCAAGCGACAGGGGCAACCCAGCCCATTCGGGAGAGCGGAAGCTGTTCCCTCCCGGATTTTTGAAGGTTTCCTGACTCAATCAATGTTTTGATCGCGAATTTGGGGCAGCTGGCGCGCGAGCGCGGGGCTGTAAGTGTGTTTGCCCAATTCGGACCGTGGCAGAGGCTTCCCCGACATGAGAAATGATGTGAGCGGGGAGCGTTCCAATTCGAAGTGCGATCGCGGAAGCGATCATGGTCTCGGCCTCGACAAAAAGTTTCTAGGCCGAGGGGCAGCAACAAAGCCTCGCCTCACGCGCGATTCGCCATGATGATTGTCACCGGAGCCGTGCCAGGGGTGTGAGCCGGAATCCTTTCGCGCGGGTTGCGAATCGAACTGGCGCTTGTGGCTCTTGTCCCGTACTTATCATTGTTGAGGTTTAGCTTTTACGTTTGCGCCAAACACCGGTAATTCCGCACCATCGGAAACGGCTCTGGAAACCACTCCAGGGGTTGCAAGCCGCCGATATTATGCGTACCGAAACGATGAGCTTGATGGATCGCCGCGAAGGCGGGCGCGTGGTGTTGTCCGGATCTTGAGCGGCACCCGAGCACGGTGGGTCCGCGGAGGGGTATTTTCATCGCCGCATCAAATGCCGCCGCCTTATGGTCGACGCGACGGCGCAGCTTCGAATGGCCGATCATGGGAAAGGAAATTTGATGTCGTTCTTGTTGAAACGTTTCGGCGCGGCCGGTTTGGCCAGCGCTGTCCTAGCCACCTGCGGCGGGGCTATCGCGCAGGTGAAGACGCCGGCGCAATCGGCCCCCAAGCAACCCGCGCCCGCTCAACAAGCCGCCCCTGTGCAGCAGCCGCCGTCAGGGCCAATCAAGCTTGATCTGGTTCCGACCCAAAACGATTGGACGAAGGTTTGCGGTCATGATCCGACGGCCAACAAGGACATTTGCTACACGACGCGCGATTTCAGCGCTCAGGCGGGGCAGGCGCCGGTGTTGGCGCTTGCCGTCTATGACATCAAAGGTGACGAGACCCGCGTCGTTCGTTTGCTGGTACCCGTTGGTCTGATGCTCCGTCCGGGCTTTCGGTTTGCCATCGACAAGGGGCCGACGCTTGAGGGAGCTTTCGAAATTTGCTTCCCGAATGGCTGTTTCGCCGAAGCCAAGGTCAAGGGGCCGACGATCGAGCAGCTCAAGAAAGGGTCTGTCATGAGTGTCGAGGTCAAGAACCAGGCGAACAATGAAGTGACCTTTGAAATCCCGATCGCGGGGTTCGGGAGGGCCTTCGACGGGCCACCAATCGACCCGAAGGTCCTCGAGGAGCAACAGAAGAAGTTGCAGGAGGAACTGCAAAAACGCGCCGAAGAGGAGCGCAAGCGTCTCGAAGCCGCCAAGCCGGGCCAGGGTACGCCCCCGGCTCCTCCGGCCGCGCCCGCGTCGCCACCCAAATAAGTCATTCACGGCCTGCGCTGGCGGGCTTCGAGCGCATGGCCTATCGGCCAATCCCACTGCGGCGCGGTTTGGGCCGGCCAATGTCCTGGAGTGAAAAGTGTCATCGGCGCTTCTTCCAACCTATTCCCGCATCAATCTCGCTTTTGAGAGGGGGGACGGCGCCTGGCTCACCTCGACGGATGGCCGGCGTTTTCTCGACTTCGGCGGCGGCATCGCCGTCGCGTCCCTGGGTTATGGACACAAGCATCTCGTCGAGGCGCTCAATGAGCAGGGCGCCAAACTCTGGCATACCTCCAATCTCTTCGAGATCCCGCAAGCGGAACGGCTAGCCCGGCGCCTCGTTGAGGCGAGTTTCGCCGATTATGTGTTTTTTACCAATTCCGGGGCGGAGGCCGTTGAAGGCGTCATCAAGACGGCGCGCAAATATCAGACGGCTTGCGGCCACCCGGAAAAATTCCGGATCATCACCTTCGCCGGGGCTTTCCACGGCCGCACGCTCGCGACGATCGCTGCGGCGGGAAATCCCAAATATCTCGAGGGTTTCGGCCCTAGGGTCGAGGGCTTCGACACAGTGCCCTTCGGCGACATCGAAGCGGTGAAAGCCGCGCTCGGTCCGCAAACCGGCGCCATTCTCGTCGAACCGATTCAAGGCGAGGGCGGTATTCGTGTCGCACCGCCCGGTTTTTTGCGGGCGCTACGTGATCTTTGCGACACGCATGGCCTGCTCTTGCTGTTCGATGAGGTGCAGACCGGTGTCGGTCGAACTGGCAAGCTCTTTGCCTATGAGCTTTTTGACGTCGCGCCGGATGTCATGGCGATCGCCAAGGGCATTGGCGGCGGATTTCCGCTTGGTGCGTTTCTGGCGACCCTGGAAGCAGCGAAGGGGATGACCACGGGCACCCATGGCACGACATTTGGCGGCAATCCGCTCGCCGCGAGCATTGGCAATGCCGTCCTCGATGTTGTGTTGGCCCCGAATTTTATCGAGTATGTTGGCTTTATGGGGATGCGTCTCAAACAAGGCCTCGCCAGTTTGCAGGGGCGGCACGGCCGGATCCTCTCCGGGATTCGCGGCGAAGGACTGATGCAGGGGCTCGTCTTGCGGGTTCCGGTCAATGATTTCGCCGCCGCCGCACGGGAGGAAGGAATTCTTGTCATTCCGGCCGCTGAAAATGTCGCGCGGCTTCTGCCGCCGCTCATCATCGGCGAGACGGAAATTGCCGAAGCCATCGCGCGATTCGAGGCCGCTTGCCTCCGGCTAGAGGGCGGCAACCCGGACACACTGGAAGCAAAGCTGCGCGGGACGGCCGTATGAACGCGTCCGGGGGCCTAGGCGTCTTGCCAGCAGTGCGGCATTTCCTCGATCTTTCGGAAATTCCGGCGGCTGAGCTGCGCCATATTCTCGATGCGGCGGCGCGAATCAAGGCGGCTCGCCGCAAGGGGACGGGCCCGCCGGAGCGGCCGCTCGCCGGCCAGGTTCTGGCGATGATTTTTGACAAACCTTCGACCCGCACGCGGGTCTCCTTCGACATTGCGATGCGCGAGCTCGGCGGCGAAACAATCATGCTGACCGGCCAGGAAATGCAGCTTGGCCGGGGTGAGACCATCGCCGATACCGCGCGGGTCCTGTCGCGTTTCGTCGATCTGATCGTGATCCGCATTCTCGATCATGCCGCCATGCTTGAACTTGCCCGTCATGCCAGCGTCCCGGTTATCAATGGCTTGACGAAACGGTCGCATCCTTGCCAGGTGATGGCGGACATTCTGACCTTCGAGGAAAAGAAGGGCCCAATCAAGGGACGCGTCGTCGCCTGGAGCGGCGACGCCAACAATGTGCTCGCGAGCTGGATCCATGCCGCGCAGCGGTTTGATTTTTCGCTGCATGTTGCAACCCCCAACGGCCTTGATTTGCAACCTGGGCTTCTCGATTGGGCGCGCCGTTCGGGCGCCCGTCTCGAGCTGTTCCGCGATCCGCATGCGGCGGTGAAAGGTGCCGACGCCGTCGTCTCGGACTGCTGGGTGTCGATGGGCGATGTGGACGAGGCCTTCCGCCATGCCTTGCTTGCGCCCTACCAGGTCAATCCAAAACTCATGGCGGCGGCCAACAAGGATGCGATCTTCATGCATTGCCTGCCGGCCCATCGCGGCGAGGAGGTGACCGATGATGTGATCGACGGTCCGCAATCGGTTGTCTTCGATGAAGCCGAGAACCGTCTCCATGCGCAAAAAGGGATCCTTGCCTGGTGCCTTGGAGCAAGCGAGGAATGAGCACCCCACACTCTTCCCGATTGTCTTCCGAAGCCTCTCCGGCGGAACCCTTTGCGCGGCTGGTTTCCGACGCGGCGCGCGACGATACGGTGGTTCCGTTTGCGGTCGAGCCGCTCGATGTGCGCGGCCGCGTGGTGCGCCTTGGCGCCTCGATCGACCATATCCTCGCCAAGCATGCCTATCCGGCGCCAGTCGCCCGTCTTGTCGGTGAAGCCTGCGCGCTGACCGTGCTGCTTGCGACCTCGCTCAAAATTGATGGCCGCTTTCAACTGCAGACGCGGGGCGACGGCGCGATCGGCATGCTGGTGGTCGATTTCGATGCGCCGGACCGTTTGCGTGCCCTTGCGCGATTCGATGCGAATAAACTCGGGCCGCGCCCGCGCGCCATGGACCTCATCGGCACCGGTCATCTGGCGGTGACCGTCGAGCAGGGCAATGGATCGGCGCGATACCAGGGAATCGTTGCTTTGCAAGGGCAGGGATTGGAGGACGCCGCGCGGCAATATTTCGACCAGTCCGCGCAAATTCCCACGCGTGTGCGTCTCGCAGTCGCGGAGAGTGTGACCGTCGGGGGGGCGAACTGGCGCGCGGGCGGTCTTCTGACGCAATTTCTGCCGCGCTCACCTGGCCGCCGGATCAGAGCCGACCTCGATCCAGGCGACATCCCTGGCGGG
>Ga0335072_10012779_pt1 | contig 11983 bp, 9 predicted proteins | sample Lox_Sample_21_FD_206725 | JGI IMG/M metagenome (GOLD analysis project Ga0335072, IMG submission 206725) | Soil microbial communities from Loxahatchee National Wildlife Refuge, Florida, United States - Lox_Sample_2.1 | ecosystem: Environmental > Terrestrial > Soil > Wetlands | place: USA: Florida...
CCATTGAGGCGCTGGATCCTTGAATCCTCTGGAACCCCCCCTGGAACTTCAAAAAGCCGCCGGCTCACGGGTCGGGCGCCCGCGCCGCGGCACGGAATCGTCGCGCATCGACGCCCTGATCGGTGCCGCCACCCGGGTCTTCCTGCGCGAAGGCTATGGTGAGGCGAGCATCGAGAAGGTCGCGCACGAGGCGGGCGTGTCCACGCGCACGATCTACGAGCGCTTCAAGAACAAGGCCGACCTGCTGGTCTCGGTGATCTCCCGGCTGGTCGAGCGTGACATGGCGACGATCCTGGCCACGGCCGAGCTCGAGCGCATGGAGCTCGAGCAGGCACTGCTCACCATCGGCCGCAGCATCACCGGCCGCGCCTGCGATCCGCAGACGGGCGCCCTGTTCAGGATCGTCGCGACCGAGGCTCAACGCTTTCCGGCGCTCGCCGAGAAGATGCGCGCCAGCACCAAGGCGCGCGTGGTCAATGCGGTGGCGGCCTACTTTCGCTCGCAGACGGTACGCGGGCGACTCGTGCTCGCGGATCCGGATCGCGCCGCCGCACTGTTCACTCACATGGTGAGCGCCGAGCTGCAGGAGTGCCTGTTGTTCGGCCGTGCGGCGGATATCGCGCTGCTCGACCTCGAAGCGCACGTGCGCCACGTCGTTGCCATCTTCTTGAATGGTGCCGCCCCGCGCCGCGCCGGTGAGCCGGGTGCCTGAGCGCGCGCCGCGAGGCGCAAGGGCCGTGCCGGGCACCGCGCTCGCGCTGTCGCTCGCCGCATGCGCCGTGGGGCCGAACTTCAGGCATCCGCAGCCGCCCGCCGATGCGCACTTTCTGCCCGCCGACAGTGCGCTCGAGAATCCCACCGCCTCCGCACCGCTCCCCGGCGGCGAGGCGCAGCGCTTCGTGCAAGGGCTCGATATCCCGGGCCAATGGTGGACTCTGTTCCGCTCCCCGCAGATCAATGCGCTGGTGGCGCGCGCGCTCGCGCACAATCCCACGCTCGCATCCGCGCAGGCGGCGCTGCGCGAGGCCGACGAGAATGTCGCCGCGCAGCGCGGCGCGTTCCTGCCGAGCCTGTCGGGGAGCTATCAGGCGCAGCGCGCCGAGGCCTCGCTCGCCTCGTTCGGCTTGCCCGGCACGGGCAACTACCTGTACAGCCTGAACAGCGCCAGCGTGAGCGTCTCGTACACGCTCGATGCGTTCGGCGGCCTGCGCCGGCAAGTGGAGGCGCTGCAGGCGCAAGCCGACTACGAGCGGTATTCGCTGGAGGCGAGCTACCTCACGCTGACGGCGAATCTGGTCACCGCCGCCATCGCCGAGGCATCGCTGCGCTCGCAGATCGAGGCGACGCAGCAGATCGCGGTCGCGCAGCAATCCGAGCTCGACATCACCGAGCGCCGGGTCAAGGCCGGCGGCGCATCGCGCGCCGATGTGCTGCAGCAGCAGGCGACCCTGCAGGCGACCCTGGCGAGCTTGCCGCCGCTGCGCACGCAGCTGGCCCAGCAGCGCGATCTGCTCGCCACCTACGTCGGATTGCGTCCCGCCGAGTACACCGGCGCGGCGCTGCGGCTCGAATCCCTGCAGTTGCCGGCGGAGCTGCCGCTGAGCCTGCCGTCCCGGCTGGTCGAGCAGCGTCCCGACGTCCGGCAATACTCGGCGCTGCTGCACCAGGCCACCGCTCAGATCGGCGTCGCCACCGCCAACATGCTGCCGCAGCTCACGCTGTCCGGCAGCTACGGCGGGGAGTCGGTGAAATTCGCGGACCTGTTCTCGCCCGCCTCGGCGGTGTGGAACATGGCCGGCGCGCTGACGCAGCCGCTGTTCAAGGGCGGCCAGCTGATGCACCAGAGGCGCGCGGCGGTGGCAGCCGCTCAGCAGGCGGCCGCCAACTACCAGGCGACGGTGCTCACGGCATTTCAGAACGTCGCCGACGCGCTGTTCGCTCTCGAGGGCGATGCAGAGGCGCTGAGGGCGCAGAACGCGGCCGAGCGCTCGGCGGCCGGGAGCCTGGATCTGGTGCAGGCTCAGTTCAAGGCGGGAGGCGCCAGCTACCTGCAGGTGCTCGCGGCACAACAAACCTATCAGAGCGCGGCAATCTCGCTGGTGAAGGCGCGCGCGCAGCGCTTCAGCGATACGGCCGCGCTGTTTCAGGCGCTCGGCGGCGGGTGGTGGAATCGCCACGATGCGGCGCTCGCCGCCCCGCAAGGAACTCCATGAGCAGCGGCCCGGACCACTCGGCGCCGCGCGGCGCCACGCCCGGCAAATCGATCATCGCGCCTTTGCTGATCATGGTGCTGCTGGTGGCGCTGGTCGTCGGCGGTGTGTTCGCCTGGCAAGCCGTGGTTGCGTCCTTCACCAGGAAATTCATGGCACAGGCGGCGGCCGCGCCGCAGACGGTCTCCACGGTGACCGCCGAACCGTCGCTCTGGCAGGAGCAGATTCATGCCATCGGTACGCTGCGTGCGGTGCGCGGCGCCGACCTCTCGGCGCAGGCGGCGGGCGTGGTCGATGACATCGAGTTTCACTCCGGCCAGGACGTCGCGGCGGGAAAGCTCCTGGTGAGGCTCAGGCCGAACGATGATTTCGCGAAGCTCGATGAGCTTAAGGCCGCCGCGCAGCTCGCGGATGAGACCCTGCGGCGCGACCGGGAGCAATTCGCCGCTCAGGCGATCAGCCAGGCGACAATCGACACGGACGTCTCGACCCTCAAGTCGGCGCGCGCCCAGGTCGCCGCGCAACACGCGTTGATCGAGGAGAAGCTCGTAAGAGCGCCTTTCGCGGGACGGCTCGGGATCCGCCAGGTCGATCCGGGCCAGTACCTCGCCGCCGGAACGACGATCGTCACGCTGCAGGCGCTCGATCCGATCCTGGTCGACTTCTACGTTCCGCAGCAGACGCTGCAGGCCATGAAGCTCGGCGATGCCGTATCGGTCGCCGTCGATACCTATCCGGGCGCGAGCTTTCCCGGCGTGATCGACTCGATCAATTCCAAGGTCGACAGCGCGAGCCGGAACGTCCAGGTACGCGCCTCGCTGCGCAACGCCGATCGGCGCCTGCTGCCGGGGATGTTCGCGAGCGTGGCGATCGACGCGGGCGCGGCGATGCGCCGGATCACGCTGCCGCAGGCGGCGATCACCTACAACCCCTACGGAAACACGGTCTACGTGGTCGAGCACGGGAAGTCTGCGGGCGGCAAAGCCGAGGACAGCGTGCAGCAGCGCTTCATCAAGCTGGGCGCGACGCGCGGTGATCAGGTGGCGGTGCTGAGCGGCGTGCAGGCGGGCGAGGTGGTGGTATCGGCGGGCCAGCTGAAGCTGCGCAACGGCAGCACCATCGTCATCAACAACAGCGTGCAGCCGATGGACGACGCGCACCCGACGCCGCCGAACGAATAAGGCCGTGCAAGGTCCATGAGATTCACCGACGTCTTCATCCGCCGTCCCGTGCTGGCGTCGGTCGTGAGCCTGGTCATCCTGGTGGTCGGGCTGCGCTCGTTCAGCTCGCTCCAGGTTCTCGAGTTCCCGCGCACCGAGAACGGCGTGGTCACGATCTCGACCAGCTTCCCGGGGGCCGACCCGGAGGCCGTCGCCGGCTTCATCACCACCCCGATGGAAGCGGCGGTCGCGCAGGCGAACGGCATCGACTACATGACCTCCAGCAGCCAGGGCGGCACCAGCACCATCACGGTGTATCTGCGCCAGAATTACGACACCTCGAAAGCGGCGGCCGAGATCAACCTCAAGGTCAATTCGATCCTCAACCAGCTGCCGACCGGCACCCTGCAGCCGACCATCAGCGTGCAGGTCGGACAGACCGTCGACGCGATGTTCATCGGATTCACCAGCGACACGCTCGCCTCGAACCAGATCACCGACTATCTCACGCGCGTGGTGCAGCCGCGGCTGCAGGCCATCGAGGGGGTGCAGATCGCGGAGATCCTCGGCGGCCGCACCTTTTCGCTGCGCGCCTGGCTCGATCCGAAGAAGCTCGAGGCGTATGCACTGAGCGCGAGCGACGTGGCGGCGGCCATGGCGGGCAACGATTACGTCTCGGCGGTCGGCAACACCAAGGGGCAGATGATCCAGGTCACCCTGACCTCGACCACCAATCTGCACTCGCTCGAGGAGTTCCGCAATCTGGTGGTCAAGTCGGTGAACGGCGCGAACGTGCGCCTGAGCGACGTCGCCCAGGTGACGCTCGGCGCCGACAGCTACGAGGCGAGCGTCGCCATCAACGGCAGGAACTCGGTGTTCATCGGCATCCAGATAGCCCCGACGGCCAATCTGCTGTCCGTCATCAAGGCCGTGCACGACGTCTTTCCCGAGATCCACTCCCAGCTTCCGCGCGGCCTCGAGGCGCACATCATGTACGACTCCACCGATTTCGTGAATGCCTCGATTCACGAGGTCGCGGTCACCTTGATCGAGGCGCTGGCGATCGTGATGCTGGTGATCTTCGCGTTCCTCGGCTCGCCGCGCTCGGTGCTGATTCCCGTGATCGCCATTCCCCTTTCGCTGGTCGGCACGCTCGGCATCATGCTGGCGCTGCGCTTCTCGATCAATCTGCTGACGCTGCTCGCGCTCGTGCTCGCGATCGGCCTGGTGGTCGATGACGCCATCATCGTGGTGGAGAACGTCAACCGGCACCTGGAGGAGGGTATGGCGCCGTTCGCCGCCGCGATCCAGGCGGCGCGCGAGCTCGGCACCGCGATTCTCGCCATGACGGTGGTGCTGCTCGCGGTCTACGTGCCGATCGGATTCCAGGGCGGGCTCACCGGCGCGCTGTTCACCGAGTTCGTGTTCACCCTCGCGGGCGCCGTCACCGTATCGGCCGTCATCGCGCTCACCCTCTCCCCGATGATGTCCTCCAGGCTGTTGAAGCCGCACCGGGCGGATCAGAGCGACTGGGAGAGCCGCCTCGTCAAGTTCATCGACGCGCGCTTCGAGGCCCTGCGCGGCGCGTACCAGCACCGGCTCGAGCGCAGCCTGGACTTCACGGCGGCGACGGCCATGTTCGTCGCGCTGGTGCTGGTGAGCATCGCACTGCTGTACCGCAGCGCCAAGAGCGAGCTGGCGCCGCAGGAGGATCAGGGCTTCGTGATCGCACTGCCGACCTCCGCGCCCGACGCGACCTTGCAGCAGAAGCTCATGTACACCGCCGAGCAATACAAGGTCCTGCGGACCGAGCCCGGGGTTCAGAACGTATTTCAGATCGTGACGCCGAATCAGTCCATCGACGGCATCGTGTTGAAGCCGCTCTCCGAGCGGCGCGGCGAAACCGCGATCGCGCGCAGCCTGCAGCAGCGCATGAACTCGATCGCCGGGCAGAAGATCGTGGTGTCCGAAGTGCCTTCGCTGCCGGGGGCCCAGGGTCTGCCCGTGCAGTTCGTGATCAAGACGACCGACACGGCGCTGCGCTTGAACGAGGTATCCCAGGCCTTTCTCGCGCAAGCAACCCACAGCGGCATGTTCCTGTTCCTCGACAGCGACATGAAATACGATCTGCCTCAGTCCGTCATCGAGATCGATCGCGAGAAAGCCGCCCAGCTGGGTCTCAGCATGGCCGACCTCGCCGCCTCGCTCGGCAGCCTGCTCGGCGGCGGCTACGTCAACTACTTCAGCATGCAGACGCGCTCCTACCGCGTCATTCCGCAGGTGCAGCGGGTATCGCGCCTCAATGTGGACCAGCTGCTCGACTATCCCATCGCCAACATCGGCGGGGTGCCCGTGCGGCTCTCGACCATCGCGCACATCCGCACCGAGACCGTGCCGCGCACGCTCAACCACTTCCAGCAGCTGAACGCCGCGGCGATCTCGGGGGTCGCCTCTCCCGGCGTCTCGCAGGCGCAGGCCCTCGATTATCTGCGCACGCTGGCCGCGCGCACCCTGCCCTCCGGCTACAGCGTCGACTACGCGGGCACCTCGCGCCAGTTCATGCAGGAGTCGACCGGCGTCATGGCCACCTTCGGGTTCGCCATCATCATCGCCTTCCTCACCCTGGCGGCTCTGTACGAGAGCTTCCGCGACCCGCTGGTCATCCTCATCTCCGTGCCCCTGTCGATATTCGGGGCACTGGTGTTCATCGCCCTGGGCGTGCATGGCGCATCGCTCAACATCTACACCCAGGTGGGCCTGGTCACGCTCATCGGCCTCATCAGCAAGCACGGCATCCTGATCGTCGAAGTGGCGAACGCGGAACAGGCGAGCGGCAAGAGCAAGCGCGCGGCCATCGTGGCCGCGGCGAGCGTCCGGCTGCGCCCCATCCTCATGACCACCGCGGCCATGGTACTCGGCGTGATCCCGCTGGTCCTGGCGCGCGGGGAAGGGGGTGCCTCGCGCTACGCCATCGGTCTGGTGATCTCCACCGGTCTTGCGATCGGCACCCTGTTCACGCTGTTCGTCGTGCCGGCCGTGTACATGTTGATCGGCGCGACCCATGCCCATGCGCCCGCGGAGGGGGCGACATAACACCGACCGGCAGACGGATGTATCTTATTATTCAGTCAATTGTAAAATTTATTGTATCTTATTTCTAGAAAGCTCATCCCCCGCCCTACCTGCAGGGCTTGCAGAATTTGCGCGAAAACCTTGACAAAGCGCGCGTTGCGTTTTGTCGATTGTCTTGTATATTCCCTCCGCAGAGTATTGATTTGACAAGATTCCGAGGTAGACATAATCCTCGAAATCACTTTAACTTCTGATCTTCGGGATGGAGTTCGACGAATGGTCAACGCGTGGGACAACTTGCACTCTGCAACGCTGGAACTGGTGCGCTCCACCCCGATCAAGCAACGTCTCATCGCCGCTTACCGCCGTTATCTGACCACCATCGCCGAAGAACAACTGCCGAGCGAGGCACGCGATTCGTTCACGCAGGTGATGCGGCTGCTCGCCGGCGTGCAACCGCTGCGCGGCGAGGATGCGGTGCTGGCCTCGGTGCGCAAGATGTCGAACCAGCAGGCCGACGACTGCGCAGCGCTCATCGTGGAGATCTTCGGGGCGATTTGCCGCGCCGATTCGGGCCTGCAGCGGCAGAGCGCCGCATCGGTCGTGCAGTTGCGAAGCATCGAGCGGGCATCCGAGGAATTCGACGTCCCCGCGCTCACCGCGACCAACTAGCGAGCCACGGGCGACCCGCCGGCCGCCGCCCTTCGAGCCCTCAATCGAGCTTGAACTCGATCGTGTCCCAGCGCGCCGTTTCCTGGTGGCGCGCCTGGCGCTTGAGCGCATCGATGAGATTGCGCTCGTTCCATGCGCTCACCTCGTCCGCGAGGTCGGTGATCGCTTTCGCCAGCGGCTCGGTCGAGCCGAAGTTCTCCATCGCGATGACCGGACGGTCCGCCGCCTTCGCGAACTGCATTTGAAAGAGCACCAGGTCCGGCGCCGCTCGATACGCGGCGGGCAGCACGATCACGACCTCGCAGGGAGCGATCTGCCGGCGCAGATCCTCGCGTTGACTCTCCTTGTCGATGGGGCGCTTCGCCTGCGGTTGACTGGTGGTCTGGTAGTGAAAAGTTCCCGGCGCCTCGAGATACTCGAATACCCGCGAGTAATCGTCGTTCTCTTCCCACGAATGGGTGACGAACAGCCGAATCGGATTGACGCGGGTCGACATGTGCCTAGTGTATCCCGTCGATGGTCATGCGCGAAGCACTGTGCGTCCGATACAATGCCGGGGGTGCGTTTGATGATCTATAACATCCGCTATGCGACCGGAACCGGCCCCGCCTTTCACTTGCCGGTGCCAGGCGCCGGCTATCTTCGCTCCAGCCGGCAGGTGCTGTCGCAAATCACGGACTTCATCAAGGGACAGGACCCCGACGTGGTCGGACTCATCGAGGTCGACACCGGATCGATCCGCACCGGCATGGTGAATCAGGCCGATTTCATCGCCCGCTCGCTGGGCCACTACTCGACGTTCGAATGCAAGTACGGACAGACCTCGGTCAATCAGCTGGTTCCCATCGTGCGCAAGCAGGCGAACGCCTTCCTCGCGGCTCCGCGGGTGCGCGGGGAGCGCTTTCATTACTTCGACACCGGGATCAAGCGGCTCATCATCGAGCTGGAGCTCGACGACATCGCGATTTTCCTCGTGCATCTGTCGTTGAAGTTTCGCCATCGGCAGTATCAGCTGCGCTACCTCTACGATCTCGTGCGCAAGACCGCCAAGCCCGTGATCGTGGCCGGGGATTTCAACACCTACTGGGGCGACCACGAGATCTACCTGTTCATGCAGGCGGCCGGCCTTGCGAATGCCAACGCGCGCGGCCTGCCCTCCTATCCGAGCTCCAGCCCGCGCAAGGAGCTCGATTTCATCTTGCACAGCTCGCAGATCGAGGTGAACCGATTCCTCATCCCCGACATCCAGCTGTCCGATCACCTGCCGCTGATCTGCGACTTCACCGTGCGCGAATCGGCGCAAGCCGCCGCGTGAGCCATGGCGAGTAGCTGGAATCTGGAGCTCGATGCCGAGCGCATCGCCTGGCTCACGTGCGATGTGCCGGGCTCGTCCACCAACGTGCTCTCGCGCGCGGTCATCCGGGATCTGGCTGCCGCCTTGACCCAGATCGAGGAGCGCAAGCCGGCGGGCGTGATCCTGTGCTCGGCGAAGCCGAGCGGCTTCGTCGCCGGCGCCGACATCAAGGAGTTCACCGGTATCCGCACGCCCGAGGAGGGCTACGCGCTGGTGCGCGCCGGACAGACGGTGTTCGACCAGCTCGAGGCGCTGCCCTGCCCCAGCGTCGCCGCGCTGCACGGCTTTGCGCTCGGAGGCGGGCTCGAGCTTGCGCTCGCGGCGACCTATCGAGTCGGCGCCGACGACGCGCAGCTCTCCCTGGGGCTTCCCGAGGTGATGCTCGGCATCCACCCCGGATTCGGCGGAACGGTGCGCACCGTGAGGCTCATCGGGGTGCGGCCGGCGCTCGACTTGATGCTCAAGGGCAAGCCCTACCGTGGGCGGCGCGCGCTCGAGGCAGGTCTGCTCGACCGGCTGGTGCCGCCCGCCGATCTGAAGGCGCAGGCGAAGCGCCTGCTGCTCGAGGCTCCGCCGCCCAAGTCCGCTCCGTTCGTGGAGCGATTGCTCAATCTGAAGGCGATGCGCCCTTTCATCGCCCGGCAGGCAACCGCTGCGCTGCGCGCCAAGCTGCCCAAGGAGCACTACCCCGCCCCCTACGCCATCATCGATCTCTGGCAGCGCTATGGCGCCGCAGGAGCCGAGAGCTACGAGGCGGAAGCACATTCGATCGCCACCTTGATGTGCTCGGCGACCTCGCGCAATCTGGTGCGCGTGTTCCTGCTGCAGAACCGGCTCAAGGGGCTCGGCGGCAAGCCCACGGCCAAGTTCCGGCACGTGCACGTGATCGGTGCCGGCGTGATGGGGGGCGACATCGCCGCCTGGTCGGCGCTGCGCGGGCTGAGCGTCACTTTGCAGGACCGCACGGAGGCGCTCATTCAACCCGCCCTGCAGCGGGCACGGGCGTTCTTCCAGAAGCGCCTGAAGGATCCCGAGGAGGCCGAGCAAGCCATGGGACGCCTGCGCATGGACACGAGCGGCGAGGGCGCGAGCGGCGCCGACGTGGTGATCGAGGCGATATTCGAGGATGCGCAGGCCAAGCGCGCGCTCTATGCGCAGCTCGAGCCGCGGCTCAAGCCCGAGGCCGTGCTCGCCACCAACACCTCGAGCATCCAGATCGAGTCGCTCGCCGAGGGCCTCGCGAATCCGGCGCGGCTGGTCGGTATTCATTTCTTCAATCCGGTCGCGCAGATGCAGCTGGTGGAGATCGTTCAAGGCGCGCGCACCGAGGCGGCGGCGCAACAGAAGGCCGTCTGGTTCACCCGCAAGCTCGACAAGCTGCCGCTGCCGTGCAAAAGCGCGCCGGGATTCGTCGTGAACCGGATCCTCACGCCCTACCTCAATGAGGCGCTGTACGCGCTCGCGGAGAACATTCCCGCCGCGGTGATCGATCGCGCCGCGACGCGATTCGGCATGCCGGTCGGGCCGATCGAGCTCGCCGACGTGGTGGGGCTGGATGTGGCGCTGCACGTGGGGCGCGTGCTGGCCGGACCGCTCCATCGGCAGGTCCCGCCGATACTCGTCAAGCAGGTCGAGGCGGGCAAGCTCGGGCGCAAGTCGGGCGAGGGGTTCTACGTCTGGAAGGACGGCAGCCCGCTGCACACGCACACCCCCGGCGCGGCGGCGCCCGAGGATCTCGAGGATCGGCTGATCCTGCCCATGCTCAACGAAGCGGTCGCGGTGCTGCGAGAAGGCGTCGTCGAGGATGCGGATTTGCTGGATGCCGCTGCGATATTTGCGACCGGATTCGCACCCTTCCGGGGAGGCCCTTTGCAATACGCAAGAACGCGCGGCATCCCCCGGATCGTCGAGCGGCTGACCGAGCTCGAGCGGCGTCACGGCGAGCGTTTCCGACCCGATCCCGGCTGGAGCCTCGCGAGCCTCGGCGCTCCAATGTGAACCATGCGTGACTGCGCGGGCGGCTAACCGCGTATGATACTGTTGATAGAGTCCCCAAAATCATGGGGTTGCCCAAAGCGGATTGTCCGGAATCGTTGCCCGGAATCATTGTCAAGGGAAGCTGCGGACCTTCGAATGGACGAGCGACCGGTCGAGATCTCGATTTTGAAGACCTTCTCCCCGCTCGACGGTCTGAAGGCGGAGAATCTGCACGCGCTCGCCCGCAAGACGCAGATCCGCGAGCTGGACGCCGGGCGCATGCTGTTCAAGCAAGGCGATACCGACAAGCGCACCTTCTATCTGGTGTCGGGCGTCGTCGAGCTGTACGCCGACGACCGCATCGTCGGGTCGGTGCGCGCGGGTACTCCGGAGGCGCGTGCGGCGCTCGCACCGGGTCTGCCCCGCAAGTTCACCGGCCGCGCGGCGAGCGATCTGTCCTACATCATGATCGACAGCGATCTGCTCGATGTGCTGCTCACCTGGGATCAGACCGGCCAGTATGAGGTGGCCGAGCTTCATGGCGATCACCTGGACGTCACCGGCGACTGGATGACCACGCTGCTGCAGACCAAGGCGTTCCACCGCATTCCGCCGGCCAACATCCAGGCCATCTTCATGCGCATGCAGCGCATCAACTACCGCGAGCGCGACGTCGTGATCAAGCAGGGGGCCGAAGGCGATTACTTCTACGTCGTGGTGGCGGGCAAGTGCGTGGTGACGCGCGAGACGCCGCTCAACAAGGAAGGCATCAAGCTCGCCGAGCTCGGCCCGGGGGACAGCTTCGGCGAGGAGGCGCTGATCGCCGAGGCGAAGCGCAACGCGACCGTCACCATGTCCACCGATGGCACGCTCATGCGCCTGGGCAAGCAAGATTTCCAGACCTTGCTCAACGAGCCGCTGCTGCAATGGGTGACCTACGACAAGGCCAAGGAAATCGTCGCGGCCGGCGGCAAGTGGCTCGACGTGCGCCTGCCGAGCGAGTTTCAGAACTTTCGCATCGAGGACGCGATCAACATTCCGCTGTATTTCATCCGACTGAAGCTGAACGCCATCGCGAAGAACACGCCGTACGTCGTTTGCTGCGATACCGGACGGCGCAGCTCGGCGGCGGCCTATATCCTGAGCGAGCGGGGCTTCGAGGCTTATGTGCTGAGAGGCGGCCTGTCGGCCACGGAAGCGGCGCGCTCACGCGGGAGCTGACGTGCTGAAGATGAAGATGCGGGCCGACCTGCCCAAGATGCCGCGCTTGCCGCAAGTGCCGCCCTCGGCCGATGCGTGCTCATCCGAGTCGGCGGGCGCTGCCGGCCCGCCGCCCTCGCCCAGCGCCTTCCGGTACACGCCGCCGCCCGCCGACTACGAAGCGCCTTCGATTCTCTCGGAGCACCGCGGGCTCGCCCTCATCTTCCTGGCCGCGGCTTGCGCCTTTGCGCTCTATTGCTGGCGGGCTCCGCATCGACCCGAAGCCTCTGCCGCGCCGAGCACCGCGCCATCGTTGCGTCTCGGCGACACCGCGGGCG
>Ga0335072_10012780_pt1 | contig 11983 bp, 7 predicted proteins | sample Lox_Sample_21_FD_206725 | JGI IMG/M metagenome (GOLD analysis project Ga0335072, IMG submission 206725) | Soil microbial communities from Loxahatchee National Wildlife Refuge, Florida, United States - Lox_Sample_2.1 | ecosystem: Environmental > Terrestrial > Soil > Wetlands | place: USA: Florida...
GTTCACCGGGATCCAGTTGTACTCGGCGTGCAGCGCGTGCTCGTTGCCCGCGGCGGCGACAAGCTGACCGACTTGGAATTCCTCCGCGCCCTTGCCGACCTCCGCAACGACACCGCACAGCGAGTAACCGAGCGGGGTATACGAATCCAGGCGATTCATGACCTTCTTATAGGTGCCGACGGCACCCTGCTGCGCCACCGAATCGAGCACCTTGCGCACCTGGTCAGGCCGGGCCCTGGCCTTGCCGACCATTGACATCTTCGCCTCGGTCAGCTTCATCATCTCGGTACCCGTGGAGATAAGCGAGAACAGCGACTGCACTAGTACGCCGCCTGGCCTGCATACCGGAGCGGGAGTGTCGAGGACGATCAACTCGCCGGACTTATAGTTCTGGGCAATCTGCTTCATGGTGTCCCCTGATTGACCGTGCTGGCACATTCGACGGGCAGCAGCGTCACGCGGCGACCCCCATGGACTGAGCGTTGCGGTACCACATCTCAAGCGTCAGCAACTGCCATATCTGCTTTGACCGGTCCTCGCGGCCCGCCTGGTCATCGCGGATGAGCTGAAGCAGCGGCTCTCGGCAGATCAGGCCCGATGCCACGAGATCGCCTCCGACCAAGACGTCTTGGATCATCGTTCGCAAGTCACCTCGCACCCAGGCTCGCAGCGGTGCGCTGAAGGAGGCCTTGGGCCGGTGCACGATCTCGGCCGGCAGCCAGCGCTCTGCAGCCTGCTTGAGCGCGAGCTTCCCCTGCCGTCGGCGGATCTTGGCACTGCCGGGCACGGAGAAGGCTGCGCGCGCCACGACGGGATCCACGAACGGCACGCGAACCTCGACTGAAGCTGCCATGCTGGCCCGGTCGGTGTAGGCGAGGTTCAGGCCGGGCAGGAACAGCCGCGTGTCGGCCAGGCACATCCGGTTGACCTCGTCGGGAAGCGTGTTGTCCAGATAGATATCTGCGTGTTCCTGCACCACCTGGTCGACGTAGCAGGCCAGGTCCGGGCTGATCAAAGCGGCTAGCTCAGCCGGGTCGTAGAGCGTGTAGCTGCGCCGGAACCTGGGCTCCTCGGGCAGCTCAGCGAACGTCAGGAAGCGCTTGGCCCACCGGGCGTAACGAAGCCCCCGGTCCCCGGCGGCGACCGGCGCGCGGCCGACGGCGGATCGCACAAGTGCCTGGCCGATCCGCGGCACATTGTTGTACCTGCCCGCCAGCACGCAGGCTAGATGCTTCCGGTAGCCGCCGAATAGCTCGTCAGCGCCCATCCCGGACAAGACGACCTTCACCCCGCGCTCTCGCGCCGCCTCGCACATGAGCAGAGTGTTGATCGCCGCCGGGTCGCCGATCGGTTCGTCGAGGACGTCTACCATCCGCGGGAGCAGGCTGACGATATCCGGCGAAATCTCGATCTCGTGCAGGCTGATCCCGTACCTCGCGGCAACCTTGCGCGCGTATATCGCGTCGTCCGGCATGGCCTCAAGCCGCTGGTCCTCCGGCCGGAAGGTGATCGTGTAGGCGTCGATCGCAGCCTGCTCGCGGTGTGCCAGCACGGTCACGATGCTCGAATCGAGCCCACCGGACAGGAAGCTCGATACCGGCACGTCGGCAACGAGATGGGCGGCGACCGACTCCTCGATCACCTCGGCCAGGTCGGCCGGCTGTCCGGCCGCGGACTCCGCCGCAACCTCGGCGACGTTCCAGTAGTGCTGGACGGAGAACGAACCGTCCGGCCGGCACCGTGCCCACGAGCCCCCAGGCAGCTTCCGCACGCCGTCAATGGCACAACGCTGCTCTGGCAGCCAGTAATAGAGCATTGAAGCTACCAGTGCTCCCGGCTCCATCCGCAGCTCCGAGCCGATGGCGGCGACCAGCGCCTTCAGCTCGGAAGCAAACACGATGCCGTCGCGCCTGCGCATGTAGTAAAGGGGCTTGATACCCAGCGGATCACGGGCCAGGAAGATCTCGCCGGTGCGCTCGTCGAACAGCGCGAACGCGAACATGCCGCGGAAGCGGCCAAGCGCGCCAGGCCCCCAGTGACGCCATGCTTCGAGTACCACCTCGGTGTCGGACTGAGTGCTGAAGCTGGCGCCCCGGACGACGAGCTCCGCCCTGAGCGCCCGGTAGTTGTAGAGCTCGCCGTTGTAGATGAGGACAAGGCCGTCCTTGCGCAGCGGCTGGTCCGCCGCCGTGGTGAGGTCGATGATGGACAGCCGCCGGTGGCCTAGCTGCACCCCTATGCGGTCACCTTCATCGCTCCACGTTCCTCGAGCGTCGGGCCCGCGATGCCCGATCCGATCGATCATGATGTCGACCAGCTTCTGGCCGTCGGCCTGCTGATAGCAGCCCGCGATCCCGCACATCTCAGCCTCCGGATTCCGGACCCTCGGCGCCAGTTAGCAGCGCCCGGTACACGCCCAGGTAGGCCTGTTCCTGGTGAGCCCAGGCCAGCTCCTGCTCTACTCGCATGCGGCCGAGCTTGCCGAGCTTCGCCCGCCGCTCCTCGTCGTCCATGAGCGCAGCGATCGCCTCGGCATACTCTCCAACATCGTTCGGCCTGACGTATACGGCAGCCTCGTCCGCCGAGACGCGAGTTTCCCGCAGGTCGAACGCGACCACAGGAAGCTCGAACGCCATGTACTCCATGGTCTTGTTCATCGTCGAAACGTCATTGAGCGGGTTCTTCGGATCCGGCGACAAGCCAACGTCCGCGGCAGACATGACGGCGGCCACTAGCTCGTCGGGTGCGCGGCCGGTGAACTCGACGTGCTCCTGCAGGCCTAGCTCGTCCCGCAGCGCCACTAGCTCGTCGAAGGAGTCACCGGAGCCGATCAGCGTAAACCCGATGTCCTCCCGGTGCAGATCGTGAACTAGGGCGTGAGCAGCTCGCAGCACGATATCGACGCCGTCCTGCGGGCCCATGACGCCGATGTAGGCGGCAAGGTAGCGATGCCCCCGACGCACGTCGGGGCGAGGGAGGCCGCGCTGCAGCCGCTCCGGGTCAGGACCGGACCGCACAACAGTGACGTCAGCGGGCGCCTTACCGCTGCGTGTTATCGCGATCTGCCGGTAGGAGTCGTTGGTCGCGATCACATGGTCTGCGGTCCGATGGGTTCGCCGTTCGAGCAACCGCAGTGTCCGGTAAGGAAGCCGCGGTCCGTCCGGGAACCTGGATTCGTATAGCTCCGGGCACAAGTCGTGGTGGTCGAAGATGAACCTGGTACCGTCGACGGCGCGAAGAACCAGCGCGATGGGCCAGAAGATGTCCGGTGGGTTGCAGGCCTGCAAGACGGCCAGCTTGCCCGAGCGCCGTGCTTTCGCGACCGCCCACGCCGTGGCGGCAAAGGAATAGGCATACTCCGCGATGAAGCTGATCTTGCTACCACCAGGCGCGTACGGGCGGTACTTGTAAAGCTCGACGCCGTCCAGGACCTGGTACGCCGGGTCACCGCTGGCCTTCGGACATACCACGGCCACCCGATGACCGGCCGCAGCCAGCGCCCGGCACTCTAGCCAGACCCTCCGGTCGAACGGCACCGGCAGGTTCTGCACGATGATAAGGATGCGGCTCACCAGCCCACTCCCTGATAGCCCGGAAGGGCCTCCACCTCAGCGCCGAGCTTCCCGCTGAGATCGATGAGATGCGGTGGCGGGGCGGCGAGCAGGGCAGCCACCGCGGCCGGCTCGTCCGTCGAGGCGATCGCCACCCCGGCATCTTGCAGCGCATGCGCGGGCTCGCTGGTGAGCAGCCGTCTCAGGTGGGGCAGCTTGGATTCCATGTACCGGCGGTTGGCGCCGATCAGGCGAGACGGATTGACCACCCGGTCGTAGATGCGGACGTCGAAGCCCTTGCCGATGAGGCGCTCGGCGAGCTCGACGTTCGGGCTCTCCCGCAGGTCGTCGGTGTTCATCTTGAAGCTGAGGCCGAGCAGCGCGACAGTGCGGGCATCGCAGGCGACCACCCGGTCCACGACGTCGTTGATGATCAGGTCGTTGGTGGCCAGGGTGCCCGCCAGCAGGGGAAGGTCCACACCGCTGACTCTGGCGAGGTGGAGCAGCGACCTGAGGTCCTTCGGCAAGCAGGACCCGCCGAAGGCGAAGCCAGGCCGCAGGTAGCTCGGCGAGATGTTCAGGACATGGTCCTCGCAGAACAGCGACATGACCGCCCTGGAGTCGACCTCAAGGTTCCTGAACAGACGCGACAGCTCGTTAGTGAAGGACACCTTCGTCGCGTGGAAGGCATTGCATGCGTACTTCAGCGCCTCCGCGATCCGCACGTCCACCACCCGGACGGGTCCGTCGAGGAAGTCGAACAAGCTGGTTACCGCGCTGGCGACGTGCGGGTCTGAGGTACCAACCACGATCATCGGCGGGGAGTAGAAGTCAGCGACCCCCGAACCCTCCCGGAGGAATTCCGGGCACATGGCGGCACCAGCGGCGATGCCGGTACCCGCTAGCCCCTCCGACAGCGCCGGGTTGACGACCTTCTCGATCGTCCCTGGCGGAATCGTGCTGCGGATAACCACACTGTGCCGGCGCAAGGAGGGGCCGCCCGCACTGCGGAGCGCGGCAATAATGTCGGCGACCGCGTGCCGGACGTAGGTCAGGTCGGCGGCACCGCGTGCTGTGGACGGCGTTCCGACGCAAACCAGCGAAACGTCGGCCTGCGCCAGCGCCTCGACGCTCGAGGTGGTCGCATGCAGCGCGCCGGCGCCGACCACCTGGGCGACAATTTCCTCGAGCCCTGGCTCTGCGACCGGGCTGCGGCCACTGACGATATCGTCCACCTTCGCGGCGTCGACGTCGACGCCCCAGACATCGTGGCCGTTCGCAGCCAGACAAGCCGCAGTCACCGTGCCGACGTAGCCGAGCCCGACGACAGCCACCTTCATCGCGTCACCCTCTTCAGTACGTAGTTCTTGCTCACCGGCGACGGTGGCTACGACACCTGCACGTGCCGTCCGGCTGCTAATACGAGGCGCGAGCGAACAGCCGTGATACCGCCTTAACGGCCTGGATGATCTATGCTCAAGTGACCCGAGCATCGGCGAGGCAGGCATCTGAGCAGCATCGGCGGCGTGCGTGACGACGCATCGGCGTATCACAGTGAGACCCTCGAACCTCTACTAGCAAGCACGGTCGATTTGTTCGTCTGGCCAGCGCGGCGGACGGTTTTGTTAGGGGTGGCAGTTGAAAGTCCTGGTTGCCGGAGACCGCGGCTACATCGGGGCGGTGCTCGTTCCGATATTCCGCTCGGCAGGGCACCAGGTTGACGGGCTGGATCTTGATCTGTACGAGGGCTGCGATTTGTGGCCAGCAGCCGAACTTGACATCCCTCGCCCGCCGGCCGACATCAGGGACACCCAAGCCCACCAGCTCGCTAGCTACGACGCGGTCGTCTGCCTGGCAGCGCTGTCGAATGACCCGCTTGGCGACCTTAACCCGGCGACGACATACTCGGTCAACCTGGACGGGACCCTACAGCTGGCGCGCGCCGCGAGGCAGGCTGGCGTGCCGAAATTCCTGTTCGCGTCGTCGTGCAGCCTCTATGGCGCCGCCGGGTCCGCTGCCGTCGCCGAGGACGCCGAGCTGCTCCCGGTCACGCCCTACGGAGAAGCCAAGGTCGCAGCCGAGCGCGAGCTGTCCCGGCTGGCCAGCGATGACTTCAGCCCGACTTACCTGCGCAATGCCACTGCCTACGGCGTCTCGCCACGGCTGCGCCTCGACATCGTGGTCAACAACCTGACGGCCGTGGCGATGACGAGCGGCGAAGTGCGCCTCGAGAGCGACGGGTCGCCTTGGCGTCCGCTCGTCCACATAGCCGATATCAGCCGTGCCTTTCTCGCCGTGCTGGACGCTCCGCGCGAGCTCGTGCACGACCAGGCATTCAACGTGGGCCGGCCGGAAGACAACGTGCAGATCCGCGACGTCGCCGAGATGGTCAAACAAGCCGTCGCCGGGTCTAAGGTCACTTACGCCGGCAATGCAGGCCCGGACCTGCGGAACTACCGGGTCGACTTTTCCAAGCTCTACGACACCTTCCCTGACCTGCAGCTCGGCTGGAGCGTCCTGGCCGGAGTCGATGAGCTCGCCCGTGCCTATGACGAGCACGGGCTGACCTACGACGACTTCATGTCTTCACGGTTCGTGCGGCTGCGCCGGGTCCGTGAGCTGCTGTCCGCGGGCGCAGTCGACGAGCTGCTACGCCGGAGGACGGCAGACTACGTCGCGTCCGTCGGCAACCAGGCGTCCCGCTGATGATAGCTCCGGGGAACCGGCGGCCCGCGCACTCGCGCCGCTGACATGACTGCGGCAAGGGTCACGGGCGCCGACGAGGGCTGGCCTCCTGACGCCGCGGCAGCACACGACGTCGCTGCCGCAGCAAAGAGGCGGCGCGACCTTTGGCGCGGGCCTCGCCAGATGGCGCGCCGCCTGGGGTGGGGCGTCGCGGATCAAGGGATGTCCAGCCTGACTAACTTCGCGGTGGCCATCTATATTGTCCGTTCGCTCGGAGCTACTCAATTCGGTGCGTTCAGCGTTGCCTATGTGACTTACGCTTTCGCGCTCAATGCGTCTCGCGGCCTTTCGACAGACCCGCTCATTGTGAGATTCAGCGGCGTAGAAACGGCGGTCTGGCGGCGCGCAGTAGCCAGCTGCACCGCGACATCATTGCTCGTTGGCTCCGCTGCCGGTGTTTGCGTGCTGGCGGCCGCAGTCTTCCTGAACGGCCCAGTGCGGCTGGCGTTTCTAGCGCTGGGCCTCACGCTGCCCGGCCTAATGCTTCAGGACTCCTGGCGGTACGCATTCTTTGCGCACGGCCGCGGTAGTCACGCGTTCCTCAATGACACGATCTGGGCGGCTCTCTTGGCGCCCGGCCTCTTTCTACTTCGCAAAAGCGGTCACGACAGCGTCTTCTGGTTCGTCCTTGCCTGGGGAGGCGCCGCCGCGGTTGCAGCCTCGGTCGGGCCGCTACAAGCATGGGTGCTGCCCAGGCTAGCTGGCGCGTGGAGCTGGCTTACCCAGCACCGGGACCTCGGATTCCGGTATCTGGTTGAGGGAACATCGAGTAGCGCCTCCACGCAGCTGCGTACCTACGGAGTGGCGGTACTGCTCAGCCTGACTGCGGTGGGTTACATCCAGGCGGCCACTACACTGACGGGTCCCGTTCAGGTGCTGTTCCTCGGGATGTCCCTGGTGACGATTCCCGAGGGCGCGCGGGTCTTGCGCCGATCGCCTCGACACCTGCCGCTGTTCTGCATCCTTGTGAGCGTCGGGCTTGCTGTCGCCGCTCTGGCATGGGGCATTGCGCTCTGGGTTGCCGTACCACGCGGTTTCGGGCAGTGGCTGGTAGGCCCGATCTGGCGACCCACCTACCGGCTTATGATCCCGCAAACTCTCTACCTGGTCGGCCAGGGCTTCAGCGGAGGCGCAGGAAGCGGGTTGCATGCTCTAGGGGCCGCGCGGAGAAGCCTGCGAGCTCTTGGACTCACCGCTCTCCTTACCCTAGTCTGCGGGTTGCTCGGAGCGGCAACTGACGGAGCCGCCGGAGCCATCGGGGGGACGGCGGCAGCAGCGTGGCTAAGCGCGCCGCTGATGTGGTGGGAGATGCGAAAGGCTCTACGGGAGCACGCCTCCGCCACAGATCAGACGCCAGGCCCGCGCGGCCATGCTGCGCGACATCGCCGGCCGGAATCCGACGTCCCGCACGATAGCGCTGTCGTTGGCCAGCCCGCCCAGCTAGTCACCCGATCCGGGCGCGCTGGCGGCCGCAGTCAGCTGACCTGGGTCGTGATTATGATGCTGCCGTTTCTGGGCTTCGCCATCACCATTCTTTACCTCATCGTCGGTTCCACTCACCAGCCGGCCAGCAGCGCCGCGACAGTCAATGCACATAGTCATGCGGGCAGCGCGGCGACTAGTCCGTCGCCTGCGCCGACCCAACCGAGCACTCCCGCTCCAGTCCGCCGGACCCCGGTCAGCGCCGTGGCCATTGGCCCGGGCGGAATAGCCACCGGCGACAACTCGCAGTCGGCGTCGCTAGCCATCGACGGCAGTATGGCGACGTCCTGGACAACGAAGTGGTACGCGACCGCCAACTTCGGCAATCTACAGGCGGGGACTGGACTGCTTCTCGATATGGGCCAGCAGGTGACGGTTACCAGCGTCCAGATCAGCCTCGCCAATAAGGGCGGCGCCAGCGTGCAGCTCCGCAGCGGTGACGTGTCCAAGCTGGCGGCACTGCGGACGGTAGCTCAGGCGAGCGACGTCGGCGGGCTCGTGACGCTGCACATCCATGCCCCAACGGCCGCACGCTACCTGCTGCTCTGGTTCACGAAGCTGCCACGAACCACGGCCGGCCATTATCAGGAATCCGTCTACAACGTAAGCCTCGCCGGGTAACGCCGCCAGCCTAGCTTCGCAGCCGCTCGTTCAGGTGACCTGCCAGCCGGACTGCCAGCGCGACGATGGTCAGCGTCGGGTTGGCGTGACCGCCCGCAGGGAAGACTGCGGCACCTGCCACGAATAGATCGCGCACGTCGTGAACCTTGCAATTCCCGTCAACGACGCCAGAGGCGGGCGTCACACTCATCCGGGCTGTCCCCAGATGGTGCGCTTGCGAATTGAACTGCCGGATGTAGTCGGCTAGGTAGTCGTTCAGTTCGCGCTCATCGAATACGACGGTGCCGATGCCCGACTGCTCGAACCGGCTGGCAATCACCCGGTGCAGCTCGACGACCGTCCTGACGTCAACGTCGCTGAACGCTGGCCGTACCGTTATCCGCCGCATGCCAAGTGCATCCCGCTCGCTTGCCAGGCTGACCTGACTCGCTGGATTGGGCGCGTGCTCGGTCTGGTAGGAGAGGTAGTGCTCCGCCGCAAACGGTCCGGCAAGGACGCTAGGCAGCCGCCGCTTCCCGAAGTACCGCTGGCGGACAACGCGAAGAATCGCAGCCGCAGAAGCTGGCGAGATGGCGGCGATCACCTTCAGGTGCTCAAGTTGCACGTCGCGGCTCTCGCGCAACTCGGCCAGGATCGCGTCGAGCTTCTTGCGGCCCACGATCCCGCGATAATGCTTGAGAAGAAACGCGGCCGAGAACAACGGGTCACGATGCATTGCGTTGCTGATCGGCGGCCGGTGGAGGGTTGCTACCGCGTTCCCCACCTGCCTAATGGTCTGGGCATGCGGCGTCAGCGCGAACCGCCGGCGGCAGTAGACCCCGTCCGCATCCTTCTCGAATGCCGAACGCAGCTCGGGACGCGGCTCAGCCATGGTGATCTTCTCTGCCACGCCGGTGAGATGCGACATGTAATAGCGGCCGACCAGATCGGCCGAGTTGCCGATTCCTTTGGCATGCACCTCATCGGAGCACAGCAGCAGACGCGGAGTCTCCAGGCCGCCAGCTGCCACCACGTACAGGCGGGCCGCCACGAAGAAGCTGTGTCCAGGGCCGGCTGTTGCCTGGACGCGCCGCACCGACGTGCCGTCGCCTTCTAGCTGGATGTCGGTGGCGTGGCCGCCGACCAGTACGCGCAGGCCAGGCGCTCGACGCAGATCGGTCATATAGCGCTTGGCGAAATTCGTCGGCGGGCTCCATCGCTCCAGCCGCGATGTCGTGATGTCGTCGTCATCGAAGCCGCTGATCATGCTCGCGCGGTCCGGCCCGAAGGTGTCCGCGGCATCGAAGGAGAACGGCCCCGCTTCGCATAGCTCCATTGCCCGGTCGAAGTAAGGGCGAACCTCGCCGTAGCTGATGGGCCAGCCGCTGTTCGGGACCCACGGCCTCTGGTCAAAGTCGATTGGTTCCAAGGGCACGCAGCGGCCGCCCCACGCGCTCGTCGTGCCACCGAAAGCCCGTCGGCGATTCTCCTCCAGTGGTTCATGCGGGCATTCAGGATCGGGCGCTCCCCGGTAGAGGTCGCGATCGCGCGAGGTCTCTCGAAGCCGTCCCCCGGTGAGCACGACGGCCGACACGTTATGCCGCCGGAGTTCGAGCGCGAGGGTGATCCCAGCGGCGCCCGACCCGATTATGCAGACATCGGTGGCGAGCTCGGCCATGTTCTCGACACGGTCTGCCTGGATTATCATGCCAGCCGGTCTTCAGCCGTGACTGGCTCGCTCAACGCCGCCGCGTTCGCAGCCAGATGAGCAGGGTTAGTGGTGCCAGTCAGCACGACACGCGTATTGGGCAGCGCTGCCGCATGCCTGATCAGCAGATGTGCTCTGGAAACCCCGCGCTCAGCGCAGAGCGCGTCCAGCTTCTGGCCTAGCGGGATAGCCATCTCCAGCGGAATTCTGGCATCTGGGGACGGAGTCACCAGGCAGCCGGACAACACATGGTTAGCGATGAGCTCAACCGTGTCTGGCTCCTCCACCGACTTTATGGCCGCGAGCAAGCCGTGCGTTGCAGGCGGGTCGGCGGCCGTCTGCCAGACGTCGCTGCGTCCGGCAATGCAAGCAGCGCGGATGATGTCGGTGTCCTTACTGCAGATGCCGTAGCTGCCGATCTTGCCTGCCGCGCGTGCCTCGTCTAGCACCTCGAACAGATCGTCCATCTGCTCCACCGCCGGCGGCGGTTTGTGGATGAGGTAGATCTCCAGGATCTCCCGCCGCAGCCGCCTGAGACTCGACTCGATAGCCCGCTTGACGTACGCCGGATCGAGATAGTGCGTCGGGCCTAGCCGTGCGAGAACCTTCTTCGCAGGCTGGCAAGCCGAACTTTGTTGCGATCACGAACCGGTACGTCCGCTTCTGCATGATCTCGCCAAGCCACCGCTCACATACGGTCGATCCGTAAGTATCCGCGGTATCGATAAACGAGATGCCGAGATCTGCCGCCTGGTCGAGCAGGCGAGTCGCCGAGCGGATCGATCCGTGCTCACCCATCGAGGCCAGCCTCGAGGTGCCGAGGCCGAGCACCGATATCTTGAACCCGCCTATCGTTCTGTATTCCATCGTGTCCGGCTTACCGGTGGCTCTGGCCACGGGCTATTGCCCTTGCCACCTGCCGCGCGACATTGTGCGTTCCGGCAATGAACCGCATCGACGGCCCGAGACTCACGGCTGCGGGAGCGCCGACGAAGTACAGGCCTGGGACAGCCGACTGGCAACTCCGGTTCACGACCGGGAAGCCGTTGACAGTGGCCACCTTCGAGCTGACGGCCTCAGGCAGGAACGTCAGCCTGTTCACGCCGACCCGGAATCCTGTCCCCGCGACCACGTGATCGACGTCCAGCGACGACCGCTTGGGGCCGTCGAGCACAACCTGCACGCCGCTACCCGCAACGACCGCGCCTTTGACCCGGTGCCCCGCGGTCACCTCGACGACACCCTCGATGCGGTCTTTCAGCCAGGCCGAGCCATTGGGACCGAGCACAGTGCGTGCCTTGGTGATGCGCATGTCCTGCGGCAGCCGCTGGAAGGCGGCTGGCGTATTCCAGAACGCGCAGTGCCAGCCCTCGCAAAGCTTAGTTGTCGGCCGCCTGATGTGACCGAGCAGGCTCAGCTCAGCGGGGTTCGGCTCTATCCAGCTGATCGCGGGGCGGCGCACGATGAGCTGCACCTCGGTGCCCGCCTCGTTGAGCAGCGCAGCAGTCTCCAGCGCGGACTGGCCGGCGCCAACCACTGCCACCCGGCGACCACGGAACTTCGCTGGCTCATGCACGTCACAGGTGTGCGAGAGAAGGTCGGACGGCAGGCCGGACAGTTCGTCCGGGACGTGAGCATGCGGCAGGACACCAGTCGCGACGACGATCTGCCTGACCGTGATCGGGTCGGCATCGGCGAAAGCCACCCGGAACCCGTCTGGTGCGCTGGTGACCTCCGTCACAGTGTTATCCATGACGTCCGGCACGAGTTCGCCGGTATACCAGTCCGCATACGCTAGGAACTGTTCTAGAGACAGCGGGGTCTGGCGGTGGGTGTAGGCCAGCCCGCGGGCTTTGCAGTACGTGGCAACGTCGTATCCGGGCCGCGGTGACGATAT
>Ga0335072_10012782_pt1 | contig 11982 bp, 9 predicted proteins | sample Lox_Sample_21_FD_206725 | JGI IMG/M metagenome (GOLD analysis project Ga0335072, IMG submission 206725) | Soil microbial communities from Loxahatchee National Wildlife Refuge, Florida, United States - Lox_Sample_2.1 | ecosystem: Environmental > Terrestrial > Soil > Wetlands | place: USA: Florida...
CGCGTGATGTCCATTCACCACGTTCACTGCGTTGCGGTGATGGCGCTCGTCCACGACGAGTCGGGCCAGTCACTGGTCTGGGGGATGATCTCTGACCTTGACCTATTGGAGGCCGGCGTCGAGGACGGTGTCGAACCGACGGCCAGGATGCTCGCCAAGCAGCCGATCGTGACCGTCAGGCCCGGCACGTCTTTGCGCGAAGCCGGCCAAGCGATGGTCGACAATGCGGTCACTCATCTCGTGGTCGTCGACCCCGAGACCCAACGGCCGATCGGGATCGTCTCAACGCTTGATCTCGCCGGCGTGCTGGCATGGGGCGAGGCGTGAGCCACGCCGCGCAGCCTTGCGCCACGATGCCAAGGCATGCTTGCAGCACGAGGTTCGCGCGCACACTCGTGCCCACTCGAATCGCAGCGATGGCACGCGCGGCCTCGCACGGCTTCATCGGAAGCGCTCGTTCCTGAGCGCGCGCAAGCCGTTGCCGCCGACTCGCCGCGCGATCGCTGCGAGCGGCGCCGGGCTGGGCGGACGGGGCCTGCGCGTTGGCCACCCGAGGAAGCCGGGATAGCCAATCGCGCAGACCGCAACGTCGGCCGATGCTCAAACCAGTTCGTGGACCGGGGCCATGACGCGTTCGGCCAGCTCGACCAGGCGGGTCGAGTAGCCCCACTCGTTGTCGTACCAGGCGACGACCTTGACCTGCGTCTCGTCGATCACGCTCGTCAGCGAGGCGTCGAAGATCGAGGAGTACGGAGACCCGATGATGTCGGCCGACACGATCGGGTCTTCGGTGTAGTCGAGGATGCCCTCGAGCGGACGGTTGCCGGCAGCCTCCCGGAAGGCGCCGTTGATCTCGTCTTTGCTCGTGGGACGGGCGGTCTCCACTGTCAGATCGACGAGTGACCCGGTGGGTGTCGGCACCCGGACGGCGAAGCCGTTGAGCCGGCCGTCGAGCTCGGGGATCACGAGCCCCAATGCCTTGGCCGCTCCGGTCGATGTCGGGATGATGTTCAGCGCCGCCGCGCGGGCTCGTCTCAGGTCCTTGTGGGGAGCGTCGAGCAGGTGCTGGTCAGACGTGTAGGCATGGATCGTCGTCATCAGCCCATGCTTGATGCCGACCGTGTCGTTGAGCACCTTGGCGACCGGCGCCAGGCAGTTGGTCGTGCACGAGGCGTTTGAGATCAGATGGTGAGCGTCTGGGTCATACACCTCGTCGAAGTTGACGCCGAGCACGACCGTCGCGTCGGGCGGCTCGTCGCCCTTGGCGGGTGCCGACAGGATCACTTTCTTGGCGCCGGCGTCGAAATGTGCGGAGGCGGCCGTTCGGGTCCGAAAGCGGCCGGTGGACTCGATCACGACGTCGACTCCGAGCTCGCGCCACGGGAGGGTCCGCGGCTCGGTTTCGGCGAACGTCCGCACCAGCCTGCCTCCGACCTCGATCCCGCCGGGCGCAGCCCCGACGTCGCCGGGGAACCTGCCGAACACCGAGTCGTAGCGCAGCAGATGCGCCAGCGTCTCGGTGTCGACCAGGTCGTTGACCGCGACAACCTCGATGTCGGCGCCTTGCTCATACGCAGAGCGCAGGAAGCACCTTCCGACCCTTCCAAATCCGTTGATTGCAACTCGTACCGCCATGATTACCTCGCCTTTCTCGATTGGGCACCCACGCTACGCGTGCACGTCGCGCCGCAAATCAGGGGCCACGCACGATCGGGGTCGGTAATTCGCCGCGACGGACGCGCGGGGCTTTGCGCTAGGCGCGCAGCGAGGCCGTGGGCCGGGACGGCGGCGCGGGCTCGACGCGTACGCGTGCGTCGACGATCATGGCGCCGTCGGGTCCGGCGATCAGCGGGTTGCAGTCGAGCTCGACGATCTCGGGGTGCGCCTCGACCATCGCGCCGACGCGCAACAGCACGTCCTCGATCGCGGCCACATCGCAGCGCGCGGCGCCACGGTAGCCGTCGAGCAGCGGGAAGGTCCGCAGCGACCGGACCATCTCGTGTGCGTCGAGCTCGGTGATCGGCGTGATCCGCACGGCGACGTCGCCGATCAGCTCGGCGGCCGTTCCGCCGGCGCCACAGGCCAGCACCGGCCCGAAGCTGTGGTCGTTGACCACGCCTACGATCAGCTCGACCCCGGACGGTGCCATCGCCTGCACCAGTACGCCTTCGGGCTCAAAACCGGCGCGTCTGACCACGGCGTCAAGCTCGCGCGCTGCGGTTCGGACCGCGTCGGGTCCCTCCAGCCCGAGGCGGACGCCGCCGGCGTCGGTCTTGTGCACCAGGCCCGGAGCGATCGCCTTCAGCGCGACCGCAGTGCCCAGCTCGGCCGCTGCGGCAAGCGTCTCATCGACGCTGTGGACGATCCGGCTGTCAATCAGCGGCAACCCATAGCAGCGCAGTAGCGAGAACACGCTCGCTGGGGAAAGCCAACCGGAGCCGCCCGCCAGCTCGCGGCTGATGATGGCGGCGGCTTCATCGGGTCTGGTGCCGGCGGGGCTCGCCGGCGAACGCCTTGGGCGTGCACGCCAGCGGCCATATTTGGCCGTAAGCGAGATCGCGCGCGCGGCATCCTCGGGGAACTCGTAGCCGGGCACACGAACGTCGTCGCCGCTCAGCTGCGGCGGCGGCCCCTCGCTGGTCATGAACACCGCCGCGATCGGTACCCCTGGGTCGCATTCGGCGATCTCGCGGATCGCGGTCGCGACGTCCTGTGCCCTGGTAACCAACGGTGGCACGAACACCGCGAGGATCGCGTCGCACGAGCCGCTCTGAATGAGCGTGAGCATCGTCCGCCGATAGTCATCCGCGGATGCGGTTGCGATCAGGTCGATCGGGTTGCCGAGCGATGCCTCGGCGGGGAGGAACTCCGCGAGCTGTGCGCGGACATCCTGGGGCAGCTCGGGCACGCTCACCCCCGCGGCCTGGCACGCGTCGGCACACATGATCCCGGGGCCGCCGGCGTTGGTGACGATCGCCACCCTGTCGCCTCGGGGGACCTGCTGGGTCGACAACAGCGCCGCCACGTTGAGCATCTCGCCGAGGGTCTCGGTTCGCACCACGCCTGCCTGCTCGAACAGCGCATCGACGGTCACATCGGACGCCGAAAGCAGCGCTCCTGTGTGTGAGCTGGTGGCCCGCGCTCCTGCCGCCGAGCGTCCGCTCTTGACGGCGATCAGGGGCTTCTTCTGCGCGAATCGAGGGGCGATTCGCGCGAATTTGCGGGGGTCCCCAAACGATTCCAGGTATAGGAGCGCCACGTCGGTCTCGGCGTCCTGCTCCCAGTATCGGAGCATGTCGTTGCCAGACAGGTCGACCTTGTTGCCGACCGACACGAACGAGGAAAGTCCGACGCCTGCCTTCGCGGCCGCCTCGATGATCGCGATCCCCAGTCCGCCGCTCTGTGACATGAACCCGACCCTGCCGGGCGTCGCGGCGTGCGGCGCGAATGTCGCGTTGAGCCTGACGTCTGCCGCGGTATTGATCACGCCCAGGCAGTTGGGACCGACGATCCGGATCCCGGCGTCGCGGCACACGTTCACGAGTTCTCGCTGTCGACGTGAGCCCTCGGCGCCCGTTTCGGCAAATCCTGCCGAGATCACCAGCAGCGCTCGGACCCCCGCCTGGGCACACTCCCGGGCCGCGTCGACGACGCGCTCTGCCGGCACCACGATGACCGCGAGCTCGACCGTGATGGGAACCTCGAGGATCGAGTGGTAGGCCGGCAGCGATTGCACGACGGTGGCGTGCTCGTTGACCGCGTACACCGGACCCGCAAATTCCGACGCGAGCAGGTTATGGAGAATCTGTCCGCCGACCGTGTCACGGCGCCGAGACGCGCCGATCACCGCCACCGAGCTGGGCTGCAGGAACGCACGCACCGCCGCGACAGCTGCTAGTCGCTCACGTTCCTCAAAGCACGCCAGGGCTTCGCCCGACAGCGACGTTGGCAGCTCGATTTCGATCGCTCCGGGCGTCGAATGCAGCTCGACGGGAAAGCCGCTGGCGCGGAACACGCCGATCATCCGATGGTTGGCCGGGAGCACCTGCGCCTCGAAGGTCGCGATGCCGTGCTGCTGGGCGACGTCGGCAAGCTGAGCGAGCAGGATCGTGGAGATGCCCCGGCCCTGCCATGCGTCGGCGACGAGGAAAGCAACTTCGGCGCGACCGTCGCCGCCGCGGCTGACGGGTTGTCTGTGAACGGGTTTGGGACCGAGGCGGATGTAGGCGGCGTGTGCGATCACGCGGCGCGGGGTCCCGGTCTCGGCGACGAGCGCGAACCGGTCGGTGTAGTCCACGTCCACCGCCCACCGGGTGACCCAGTCGAGATCGACCGCGCCGAAGAACCGAAAGTCGATCGACTCCTCAGAGACATCGTCGAGGAACGTCCGGATCTCAGTCTTGTCGTCAGGGCGCACCGGCCTCACATGCACGGTCGACCCGTCGCGCAGAACGATCTCGGCTTCGCGATCGGAGGGATAGGTGGGGGCTTGCGAGGCTGCCATCGCACCAGTATCAAAACGCGGCCGCGCCCCGCCATCCGCACGTTCTACTGAGCGATCTGGGGCCCGCCACCGATTGCGAGGCGCGCTCGACGCCTCGCCTCGGGACGCCGGCGGCCGGGTCACGTTGCGACGCGGTTGGCATGTGGCACTCCGGCGGCCGCGTAGGCGTCGGCCTCATCGAGCGTCTCGTGCTCGAGCAGCGCTTGAGCGAGCCCGTCGAGCTGCTCGCGGTGCTCGGCAAGCATGCTGACCGCGCGCGTGTGGCACTCGTCGGAGAGTCGGCGGATCTCGGCGTCGACGAGCTGCCTGGTGCGCTCCGACGGAGCGCCTTCTCCCATCATGAATGGGTCGGTGCCGTCCGGCGGGAGTACGGTCACCAGCCCGATCTTGTCGGACATGCCCCACCGCCCGACCATGTGTCGCGCCAGCGCTGTCGCCTGGTCGAGGTCTGACTCGGCGCCCGTGGTCACCGCCCCGTAGATCAGCTCCTCGGCGGCCCGCCCGCCGAGCAGCCCGGTCATGCGCCCGCGCAGGAAGCGTTCGTCGAATCCGTAGCGGTCCTTCTCGGGGCTCTGAAAGGTGACGCCCAGCGCGTGTCCGCGCGGGATGATCGACACTTTGCGGACCGGGTCGGCGCCAGGCTCGAGCATGCCGATCAGCGCGTGCCCGGCCTCGTGATAGGCGGTCCGCTCGCGCTCGTCCTCTGAGATCAGGATGTGTCGCGCCGCGCCTAGCACGATCTTCTCAAGCGCGTCTGCGAGCTCGTCGCGGCTTACCGTCGTGTGGCCGCGATGGGCGGCGAGCAGCGCGGCCTCGTTGACGAGGTTGCGGAGATCTGCGCCGACCATCCCGGGGGTGGAGGAGGCGAGCGCCGCCAGGTCGACGTCGTCGGCTAAGGGCACCGAGCGGACGTGCACCCTGAGGATCTGTTCCCGACCGTCGTGGTCGGGCGGGTTGACGGCCACGCGCCGGTCAAAGCGCCCCGGCCTTAGTAACGCGGAATCGAGGATCTCGGGGCGGTTGGTCGCCGCTAGCACGATCACGCCCTCGTTGCCCGTGAACCCGTCCATCTCGGTGAGCACCTGGTTGAGCGTCTGCTCGCGCTCGTCGTGCCCCCCGCTGGAAAACGAGCCGGGGCCGCGAGCGCGGCCGATCGCGTCGAGCTCGTCGATGAAGATGATCGCCGGCGCCTCCTTCTTGGCCTGTTCGAACAGGTCGCGCACACGGCTGGCCCCCACTCCTACGTACATCTCGACGAACTCCGACGCCGACAGCGAGAAGAACGGGACGTCCGCCTCGCCGGCGACGGCTTTGGCCAGCAGCGTCTTGCCGGTGCCTGGCGGACCGGTCAGCAGCACACCGCGCGGAACCATCGCGCCGAGTGCCCGGTACCGATCCGGGTTCCTGAGGAAGTCAACGACCTCCTCGAGATCCTCGGTCGCCTCGTCGATCCCGGCGACATCGGCAAAGGTCGTGCGCTGATCGTCGCGCTCGTAGCGCCGCGCCCGCGCCTTGCCGAACGTTGACAGTCCGCCGCCCAGTCCGCCCTTGCCGCTGCGCATGAACATCACGAAGACGCCGCCGATCAGCAGAATCGGTCCGAAGGCGAGCAGCAACGACTCCCACAGCGGCGTTGATCTCGAGGTCGGCCTGGCCCCGATCGTCGCTCCATCGGCCAGCAGCTCCTGGAAGATCTGGTCGTTGGCGAACACCGGGCGTTCGGTCTTGAAGTACTCCGATGTCGCGCTCCGGGTGTCCTCGGCGTAGGTGATCTCCTTTCGGAGCTGGCCTTGGATGGTCTCGCCCGTGGCGGTGATTTCGGCGACGTTTCGCCGCTGGACCTGGTCGCGGAACGCGCTGTAGGGAATGCTCAGCCGGGGCGGTCCCGCTGACGGGGACAACACGAGGATCATCACCACATAGAGCGCCACCAGCGCCGCGACGCTGATCCACGTCGCGGTCGCGCCGACCTTGCCGCCGGGCTGCTGCTGGCCGGTCTGCCTGGATCCCTCGACGCGCCAGGGATCGCGAGGCGCCTGCTCCGGCGCGTCGCTCTGGCGGTCGTCGTGTGGGGGCTCCGTGGCCATCTCGGGCTTGGAGTTCGTGCTGGCCTCGCGCTCAGGCCTCGCCATCGTGCTCTCGCGTGGGGACCGCGATCACGGGGCACGGTGAGATGTGCAGCAGGCGCTGGGTCACGCTGCCGACGAGCAGGCCTCCGATCGGCGTGTGGCCGCGGGTGCCGACCACGATCGCGTCGCTCTCGTGAGCGCTGGCGGCCCCTGCGATCGCGGGCGCCGCCCCACCGACCCGCGCGCGGGTGGTCTCCATTGTGGCCGTGATCCCGTTCCCGGACAGTTCGGAGACTTGGCGTCGGATCTTCGCTTTGAGCTCTTGCTCGTTTGCCGCGACGGGATAGGTGCCGCCGCCCTTGCCGGGCAACGTCAGCTCCTCGCAGTGGACGGCAACCAGCTCGCCGCCGGTATGCTCGGCGAGCGCCTTGGCGACGTCCAGCGCCTTGTCGGCTGAATCTGAGCCGTCGGTGGCCCACACGATCTTCTTGAACATGACAGTCGTCCTCCGTTGATGGTTGGGGTGGGTTATCGCTGGTTCCCAGGCGGGCTGTGCGGACGCCTGCGGGCGTCGGCGACCGCTGGTGACGGGACCACGATCACAGTGCGGTCGGCGTGCTGGAGCACCGCGTGCGAGACGCTGCCGAGCAGCACCGACCTCAGTCCGGTGAGGCCGCGTGAGCCGACCACGATCGCGCTTGCGTCGAGTGCCTCGGCCTCGTCGAGGATCGCGTTGGCCGTTGTGGTCAGCTCCGTGGAGACGCGCCACTGCGCGTTGAATCCCGACTGCCGCGCCAGCTCGGCGCCGTCGGCGGCGAGTCGCTCTGCCGCCGACTGGCTGGCGTTGTCGGCCTCCTCGATGTTGAGCACGCCGGGCGCGAAGCCGAAGCCCAGCGGCGTGCGGGCGAGCACCTCGGCAAACGGCTGCCATACCGTCAGCACGGTCGCGGGCTGACTGCCGAGCAAATCGCCCGCTTGCTCGATTGCCGCCTTCGCGTCGCTCGAGCCGTCGTAGCCGATCACGATCATCAGAGGCCCCGTCTCAGTTCGACGCGCCGGCGTACGCGGCTGCGATGTCGAGCGCCGACAGCACGCCGACGGGATAGCCGCCGGTCGCATCGATCACTACCAGGTGGGTGAGTGCGTGCTCGGACATCATTTGCGCCGCGCGGCCGAGCGATTCCTCGGCGGACACGGCGAGCGGCTGGGTGGCGGCGACCTGCAGCGCGCCGGGATCAGTGCCCGTGGCGACGGCGGCGACCACGTCCAGGTCTGACACGATGCCGACCGGTTTGCTGTGGCCATGGTCGGTGACCGCGACCGCATGAACGCGGTTGGCGGACATGATCTCGGCGACCTCAGCGAGTGTCGCGTCTGCCGCGCAGCTGAGGATGCCGGTGTGCATGCAGTCGCCGACGCGGGCGTGCGCCAGCGTAGAAGCTGTGTTTCGGTGATTGATCATGACCGAAGCTTCGCTTCCTCGCGACCTTGGTTTATCCGCGCGCCGTCGCGGCCCCGCTTCGGAGAAGTACTGATCGTGGAGGGCTCCCGCAGCGACGCTCCGTAGACCGCCGCACCGGCGTGCGGCTCCGCGCGGATGGCTCGAGGCTCTGGCGGCCATACGGTCGAGTCGACAACGATTTGGAGGACCGCGATGTTCACCAATGTTTTCGTCGGCGTCGACGGGCGCCAGGGCGGCCGCGACGCGATCGCGCTCGCCCGCCGGCTCGCCGCGCCCGACGCGGCGATCACGCTCGCCCATCTCTACGGCAGCGAGTGGCTGCTACCTCGCGGCGCACAGCTCGTCGCGTCGCTCGCGGCCGAGCAGTCTCAAGGGCTGCTCGCGACCGAACGAGCCACGGCCGGCATCGACGCGCATCTCGTCTCGGGCTCGCAATCTTCGCCTGGGCGTGGTCTTCACGAGATCGCGGATCGCCACCACGCCGATCTGCTGATCGTGGGGTCTTCTCGCCACGCCCTGCTCGGACGCGCGCTCGTCGGTGACGATACGCGCGCCGCATTGAACGGCGCGCCGTGCGCGGTCGCGGTCGCACCGCGCGGCTACGCGCAGCTCGGCGACGGGCTGCGAACCATCGGCGTCGGCTACGACGGCTCTACTCAAGCGCAAGCCGCGCTCGCCGCCGCCCGGGAGCTCGCCCACCGTCACGGCGCCCGGATCGAAGCGCTGTGGGTGGTGTCGCGCCAGGACGTTCGTGACGACTCTCCCCTACCGGCCTATTGGCAGCAGGCCACCGACACGCTCATCGAACATCGCCGACAGGAGCTCGAGCGCCTGGTCGGTATCGACGGCGACGCCACGTACGGAAGCCCGCGGGAGCGGCTTTCCCGGTTCGGCGACCAGGTTGACCTTCTGATCATCGGCTCCCGCGGCTACGGCCCCGTGGACCGCCTGTTTCACGGCACCACATCGACGTACCTGGCGCGCCACCTCGCGTGTCCGCTCCTGCAGCTGCCTCGGGCGGCCGGCACCGTCGCCGAGCCGGCAAGCCCGCGTCCTGAGTCCGCCGTGGTACCGGCGTAAGGAGGATCGGATGTTCACCAATATCGTCGCCGGGGTGGACGAGCGGGGCGGTGGGCGCGACGCCATCGCGCTCGCGGCGGGGCTCGCCTCCGATAACGGCCACCTGACGCTCGCGTATATCTACAGTGCCGTCCCGAGCATCTGGACTCGCTCTAGTGCGCGCTACGACGCAATGACCCAAGGCCGCGCGCTCGGGGTGCTGCGCGACGCCGCCCGCGAGGCGAGCCTCGCCGCCGATCTGCGTTGCTGCGCGTCGTCCTCGATCGGCCGTGGACTGCATGAACTCGCGGAATCGGTCCACGCCGACCTGCTCGTCGTCGGCTCAAGCCAGCGCGGCGCGGTGGGGCGTGTATTGCTCGGAGATGACACCCGCGCCGCGCTCGACGGAGCACCGTGCGCGGTCGCCGTCGCGCCCGCAGGCTACGCGCAGCAGCGGGGGCCGTTTGGCGAGATCGGCGTTGCCTACAACGGGTCACCCGAGAGCATCCGCGCGCTCGCGGTGGCGCGCGAGCTCGCGGCCGAGCGCAACGCCCGCGTCTCGGCCTTTGAGGCTGTGGCGGTGCCGGCAATCGCCCTCGCGTCCGGGCCGGCGTCGGTAGACGACTGCTTGCAGGAGCTGCTCGATGACGCGCGGGCGCGCGTCCGTGCGCTCGAAGGTGTCGAGCCGCACGCCGTCTACGGCCAGCCCGCCGAGGAGCTCGCGCTGTACAGCGCTTCCGTGGACCTGCTCGTGGTCGGCTCGCGCGGCTACGGTCCGGTCGGACGGCTCGTACACGGCAGCACGGCCCATCGCCTCGCCCGCATGGCCCGCTGCCCGCTACTGGTACTTCCGCGGCCAGCCGGCGAGCCGGCCAAGCCGACCGCGCGGACCGCGGACCCCCAGTCAGACGTCATCTACGGCGACCTGCGCAAGCGAAACGAACGCCGTCGCAACGAGTCGCCTGCGCTCGAGGCCCGACGCCGACCGCGACTCGAACTGCTCGTGGAAGCGGCGCGCAGATATGGACCCAAGCGCCGCTGACGGCTGCTTGGCGTCGTTGTCGACGAGCACGCCAATCACGCCGACAGCTTGGTGGCGGATTCGTCCACGCCCCGCCGACGGACCGGCAGGACCGCCTTGATCGTCGTTCCCGCGCCAGGCTCCGAGTCGACCTGAAGTGTCCCGCGCAGGAGCTCGGCGCGCTCGCGCATACCAATCAGCCCCAGACCGAACTGATGCTCGCTTGCAGTGAACCCGCGTCCGTCGTCGTGGACGGTCAACGTGACACTCGGGCCACGTTCCTCGATGCACACCGTCACGTGCTGGGCCGCCGCATGTTTGATCGCGTTGTTCAGTGCTTCTTGGAGGATTCGGTACTGCGCCGTCTCGAGCTCAGACGTGTGGCGGTCCGGCTCGCGCCCCTGCTCGTAGGCGAGGTCGACGCTCACGTCGACATCCAGTCCGCGACGCGTGGCACGCTCGACCAGCGCGTACACCGCCGGCTCCAAGCCGAGCTCATCCAGGGCAGCCGGGCGCAGGTCTGTTATCAGCGCCCGGAGATTCGAGATCTCGGTCTCCAGCTGATCGAGCGCTTCGGTGATCGCGGCCGCCATCTCTTCGCTGCGGCCCCCGCGCCCGGCCGTGGCCAACATCACGCGGACGCTCGCGAGTCCCTCGAGCGTCTCATCGTGCAGCTCGCGCGCCCACCTGCCCCGCTCGGCCTCGGCCGCCTCCAGTCGCTGAACGAGACGCTCGCGGGCCACCGATTCAGCCGTCGCGACCGCCGTGGCCGCACTGGCGGCGAACCCCTCCAGCAGTCGCCGGTGCTCCTCTGTGAACGTGCCCGCGTCGAGTTGGTCGATCGCGACCAGCGCGCCGTAGCCATGGTCGCGGAACAACAGCGGCACGACCAGTGCTTCATTGGCGCCCAGCGCACGCCCGAGGCCATGCTGCTCAAAACGAACCCGATTCACGTTGTCGCCGAGGTTCTGCGTTCTGCGCGTCGCCAGCGCGACGCTTGCGAGCGTGTCCTGCATCGGGAGCCGGGTACCGATCAGGCCGGGCGGCAGTTCGCCTGCGCACGCGGCGATCTCCAGCTCATCCCCCCGGCGCAGCTCGATCAACACGGCTCGCGCCGCTACGAGCGCGCGGCCGCGCTTGGCCACCAGCTCCAGGATCGCCGACAGATCCGTCTCGCCGCCCAGCGCTCGGGCGATCTGGATCGTCGCGTCGAGCGCGCTCAGCCGGCGTTCCTGCTCTGTCAGGCGCTGTGCAGAAGCAGTGAACCGCTGGGCATGTCCGATCGCGACGCCGGCAAACTCGGCGAGCACGACCGCGGCCTGCTCGTCTTCGATCGTGAACTCGGCCCCGTCGTGCTTTTCGGCCAGGTACAGGTTTCCGAACGGCTGATCGGCGACGAAGATCGGCACGCCGAGGAACGTCCGCATCGGCGGATGGCCGGCCGGAAACCCATACGAGTACGGATGGGCGCCCACATCGGTGAGGCGCAGCGGCACAGGCTCGCGGATCAGCTCCCCCAGGACCCCACGGCCCGTCGGCAGCGCACCGATCAGCCGTCGGGTCTCGTCGTCGATCCCGACCGTCAGAAACCGCGACAGTTCGAGCCGCTCCCCGTCGAGCACCCCCAGAGCGGCGTATTCGGCGCCCGTGAGGGTCAAAGCCGCCTCGAGCACGCGTCCGAGCACCGTGTCGAGGTCCAGATCCTCGAGCACCACGCGGGCGACGTTCACGACTTCACGAGCAGCTTTGTCCATCTCCGGTCTTCTCGAACGGCGCCCGCGTCAAGGCTACCGTCCGCCGCACGGACGCGGTGTTAAAGCCCTATGTCAGTGGCGGATCAGCGACCGTCCGGTCATCTCAGCCGGTT
>Ga0335072_10012783_pt1 | contig 11981 bp, 13 predicted proteins | sample Lox_Sample_21_FD_206725 | JGI IMG/M metagenome (GOLD analysis project Ga0335072, IMG submission 206725) | Soil microbial communities from Loxahatchee National Wildlife Refuge, Florida, United States - Lox_Sample_2.1 | ecosystem: Environmental > Terrestrial > Soil > Wetlands | place: USA...
TCGGGGCTGGCTTCCAACTCGAACACCCACCGGTAGACCGCGAACGGGTGCCGCCCCCGCAGCGCGAATCGTTCGGGTGGTCGCGCTTCGTCCAGGACGAAACCGATCGGCACGGTGGACGGGTCGCCCGGGTCGCGACACATCACCCGCAGCAGCGCCGACCACGTTTCTGCACGGTTCGCATCGACGGTTATGGCATGCTCATCGATATAGGGCAATCGTTCCATATAGAAGGATCGTACTAGATCATGGCGCCACCGCGGAAGCACCAAACCGATGTGATCCTGGACGCCGCGCGGGCGCTGGTGCTCGACGGCGGGCCGCGGGCGGCGGGCGTGGCCGCGATCGCGAGATCCAGCGGCGCGCCTGCCGGCACGCTGTATCACCGGTTCGGTAACCGCGACGGGATCTTGGCGGCGGCGTGGCTGCGGGCGCTGGAGCGCTTTCAGGCCCGGGTGATGGCCGCGGGAACCGATACAGCGGCCGATACGCCGATGGAGGCCGCCGTCGCCATGGCCGTGGCGTGCATCGGCTTCACCCGCGAACTTCCCGAGGACGCTCGGCTGTTGTTGACCATCCGGCCGGGTGACCTGCTCGACGGCGAACCCGACGCCGCATTCCAGCAGACCCTTGCCGCCATGAACGCGCCGTTGCAGGACCGGATCGGCTCGTTGGCCCGGCAACTGTTCGGGAGCGGCAACGCGCGATCCGTGGACGCCGTCGCGCGGGCGGTCGCCGACCTCCCGTATGCCGTGGTCCGGCGCCACGCATATGACGAGCCGATGCCGCGCTGGCTTGAGGCCGACGTCGCGGCGTCGACTCGGGCGGTGTTAGAGAGCTTTGGCGAACGCGCGTAAAGCTTCCACCTGTACCGGATCCAGCGACGGGCGAACGGTTTTGCGGGCCGCCGCGAGGTCGGCGGCCGTCACGTCGGCGGCGTCGATGGAACGGCGCATCGCGGTGAGTGCGGCCTCCCGCAGCAGTGCCACGCAGTCGGCCGCGCTGTAGCCGTCGAGTTGGGCGGCCACGTCGTCGAGGTCGACGTCGGCGCTCAGCGGGATGGACTTGCCCGCGGTGCGCAGGATTTCGCCGCGGGCCGCGGCGTCGGGCGGTTCGACGAAAACCAGCCGTTCCAGCCGGCCCGGCCGCAGCAACGCGGGGTCGATCAGGTCGGGCCGGTTGGTGGCACCCAGCACCACGACGTCACGCAATGGGTCGATGCCGTCGAGTTCGGTCAGCAGCGCGGCCACCACCTTGTCGCTGACGCCGGAGTCAAAGCTCTGGCCGCGCCGGGGCGCCAGCGCATCGATCTCGTCGAGGAACACCAGCGACGGCGCCGAATCGCGGGCCCGCCGGAACAACTCGCGGACCGCCTTTTCCGAGGCGCCCACCCACTTGTCCATCAGCTCAGAGCCTTTGACGGCATGCACGCTCAGCTGCCCGGTGCTGGCCAGCGCGCGGACCAGGAAGGTTTTGCCGCAGCCGGGCGGGCCATAGAGCAGCACCCCGCGCGGCGGGTCGACACCCAACCGGGCGAAGGTGTCGGGATGCTGCAGCGGCCACAGCACCGCTTCGGTAAGTGCCTGTTTGGCCTCGGCCATGTCACCGACGTCGTCGAGGGTGACGTTTCCGACGGTCAGTTCCTCGCTGGCCGAGCGGGACAGCGGCCGGATGACGCTGAGCGCACCGACGAGATCGGCCTGGTCCAGCTTCGGTGGCCGGCCGTCGACGCTGGCACGAGATGCGGCCCGCAGTGCCGCCTCGCGCACCAGCGCAGCCAAGTCCGCGGCGACGAAACCTGGTGTGCGGCCCGCGATCTCGTCGAGATCGAGGTCGCCGGCGGGTACCGGCTTGAGCAGCGCCTCCAGCAGTGCCTTGCGGGTGGCCGCGTCGGGCAGCGTCAGGCCGAGCTCGCGGTCACACAGTTCGGGGGCGCGCAGCCGCGCGTCGACCTGGTCGGGTCGCGACGAGGTGGCGATCAGCGCAACACCGTCGGTGGCCACCGCGGCGCGCAGCTCGGCGAGGATGAGGGCGGCCACCGGCTCGGCGTCGGCCGGCAGCAGGGCGTCGACATCACCGATCAGCAGCACACCGCCGCCGTCGCGGACCGTGGTCACCGCCGAGGCCACGGTCTTGAGCCGGTCCTCGGCGGCCAGCGCGCCGACCTCCGGACCGTCGAGCTCGACCAGCCTGCGGCCGGCGCACACCGCACGGACCAGGGTCGTCTTGCCGACACCGGCCGGACCCGACACCAGGACACCCAAATTAGTGCCGGCGCCAAGGGTTTTCAGCAGGTGCGGTTCGTCGAGGGCGAGTTTGAGCCATTCGGTGAGCTTGCCGGCCTGCACCTGTGAGCCCTTGAGGTCGGCCACCGGGATGGGCGGGCTGGCGACGGCGACCGGTTGCAGGGTAGACGCCGCAGCGCCGACCGGAACGCCGGTGCCCCAGCTGACCAGTGAGTTGGGCTGCACGCTGACGGGTCCTTGGGGGTCGACGCCGGTGACGGTCAGCAACTCCGACGTCCAGCTGATCCCGACGGCGGATGCCAGCGACTGGCTGGCGGATGACGTCGATGTGCCCGGACCAAGATCGCGCGGCAGCAGCGACACCGCATCGCCGACGGTCATCACCTTGCCCAGCAAGGCCTGTCGCAGGTTGACCGGCGTGATCGACTGGCTGGCCAGCGATGAACCGCTCAGCGTCACCGACCGCGCGCCATAGACGGTGACCGTGCTGACGATCACCGCGGTGCCTTCGCGCAACCCGGCGTTGGACAGCGTCACGTCGTCGAGCAGCACGATACTCACCGGGCTGTCCTGGTCGGCTAGGCCGGCGACCGCCGCCGTGGTCCGCGATCCGGTCAGGGACACCGCATCCCATTCCCGGATACCAAGGGCGGCAACAGCATTCGGGTGCAACCGGATCACGCCGCGTCGGGAGTCGACGGCCGCGGTGTTCAGCCGCGCGGTAAGCGTGAGCTGACGGCCCTCTTCGTCACCTGAGCCGGGCATCACGGCAGTCGCCTGCCCGGTTTGCGCAGCCCCAGCCGCGCCATGGACCGGCGGTTCGGGTACGCCTGGCGGATCGCGCGCCGGGTGGCGCGCCGTTGCTTGGGTTCGTCTTCCCACGCCTCCGGATGTGCGGCCAGCCAGCGCCGGCTGTGCACCGCGAACGGGACGTGACACAGGTAGGCGATGATGATCACCCAGATCAAGACGTAGGGGACCAGCACCGCCGCCGCCGCGCAGATCGCCAACACCGCGAGCAGCGGGACGGCCCAGTTCGGCGGCACGGCCACGGCGTGCATCTTTCGCATCGGGATCTTGCTGACCATCAGCAGCGACGTCCCGGTCACCCAGATGCACAGGAACACCGTCGACGTCCACCAGCCCTCACCGAACTGCAGCTTGAGCCCGATGAGGCCGATCATCGACACCGCGCCCGCCGGCGCGGGCATCCCGACGAAGAATTCGTGCGTGTAGGCGGGCTGGGTGCCGTCGTCCTGCAGCGCGTTGTACCTCGCCAGCCGCAGCACGACACACACCGCGTAGAGCAACACCACGATCCACCCGGCCGGCGACCCGGACAGCATCGTCACGTAGAGCACGATCGCGGGTGTCACGCCGAAGTTCACCGCGTCGGCTAGCGAGTCGATCTCCTCGCCCATCTGCGACTGGGCGTCCAGGATGCGCGCCACCCGGCCGTCCAGGCCGTCCAGGATCGCGGCCGCGGCGATCAGCGCCATCGCGGCTTTCGGTTGGTGTTCGAGGGCCAATTTGATCGCCGTCAACCCCGCGCAGATGGACAGCACCGTCATTGCGCTGGGCAGGATCTGCAGGTTTACCGGCCTCGCCCGGGGCCTGCTGATCACGGCAGTTCCGCCAGCACGGTCTCGCCGGCGACCGCGCGCTGCCCCACTTTGACGAGCGGCTCCGCACCCGGGGGCAGATAGGTGTCCAGCCGGGAGCCGAACCGGATCAGGCCATAGGTGTCGCCGATCGACAGCTTGTCTCCGACGTGTGCGTCGCACACGATGCGCCGGGCCAGCAGGCCGGCGATTTGCACGACGACGACCTCGGCGCCGCCGGACGTCCGGATCCGCAGACTGGTGCGTTCGTTGTCGCTGCTCGCCGACGCCAGATCGGCTGACCCGAACCGGCCCGGCCGGTGCTGCATCGCGATCACTTCACCGCTCACCGGCGCGCGCTGCACGTGGGCATCCAACAGCGACAGGAAAATACTGATCCGCGGCAGCGGCGCGGAGCCCATGCTGAGCTCGGCGGGTGGGGCGGCCGAGTCGATCACGCAGATCTCGCCGTCGGCGGGCGCGACGATGGCGCCGGGACGTGCCGGTGGCACGCGCGGGGGATGACGGAAGAACCCCGCGCAGGCACCCGCCGCCAGCAGGCCCGCGCGGCGCAGCCAGCGGTAGTTGCGTCCGGCGACGGCCACCGCCAGACCGGCGGCAATGAACGGGCGCCCGGCGGGGTGGATGGGCGGAATGGTCGAGCGCACCAACTCCAGGACGTGCCGGGCTTCGGCGGGGCGGGGGCGTCGTGCCACGCGGTCATCTTACGGAGCCGCGCCCAACGGCGTGCCGCCGACGATCCGGGTCGCTTCCGCGGACTAGCTCAGATCCCAGACCTGCAGCTGGGTTCCGGCGGACACCTCCACCACGTTCTCGGGGATGTCCAGTAGCCCGTTCGCCGACGCCAGCCACCGCAAGTGGTGTGACGCCGGTGGGCCGTAACTGGTGACGCTGCCGGTGTCGGCGTCGAGTATCGCGCGCCGGAATTGGCGTTTGCCGCGTGGTGAGGTCAGCGACTCGGCGAGGATCGCGGGGCGGTGTGGGCGCTCCGGATCCGGTAGGCCCATGGCCGCCCGCAGCGCCGGACGAATGAACACCTCGAAGGACACCAGCGCGCTGACCGGGTTGCCGGGCAGGGTGACGATCGTGGTGCCCGCGACGCGTCCGATGCCCTGCGGCATTCCCGGTTGCATTGCCACCTTGACGAATTCCACTCCCTGGTCGCCGTCACGGCCGAAGGCGTCTTTGACGACTTCGTAGGCGCCGGCACTGACGCCGCCGCTGGTGATGATCAAGTCGGCCGCGTACCGGTCGAGGATCGAGCTGAACTGCGCGACATCGTCTTCGGCGGTCGCGACGGCGACCACGTCTGCGCCCGCCTCGCGCACGGCCCCGGCCAGCATGATCGAGTTGGACTCATAGATCTGCCCCGGCTCCAGCGGGGTGCCGGGTGTCACCAGTTCCGACCCGGTGGAGATCACCAGCACCCGCTGGCGCGGGATCACGGTCAGCCCCGCCATTCCCAGCGCCGCGGCCAGGCCGAGCATCGCCGGTGTCACGACCTGACCCTTGCGGAGCACGGTGGTGCCCGGCGCGACGTCTTCGCCCGCTCGCCGGATGTGCTTGCCGGGCTCGCGGGGCTGCAGGATCGCCACCGTGTCCACGCCGCCGTCGGTGTCTTCGACCGGCACGATGGCCGTCGCGCCGGCCGGCAGCGGCGCCCCGGTCATGATCCGGTGCGCGGTTTTCGGTTGCAGGCTCAATTGGTCGGTGCGTCCGGCGGGAATGTCCTCGGCGACGGGCAGGACCACCGGCTGGTCGGGTGTGGCGCCCGAGGTGTCCTCGGCGCGCACCGCGTATCCGTCCATCGCGGAGTTGTCGAAAACCGGCAGCGCCAGTTGCGCGACCACATCCTCGGCCAAGACCAGCCCTTGGGCGTCGGTCAACGCGGCCGTGACCGCCGGGCGGGCACCGATCATTCCCGATACAACACGCTGATGTTCGTCGACTGACCGCACCCGGCCATTATCGGCCCCTCAGACTCCGAAGCTGACGCCGGTGAGTTCTTCCGAGACGGTCCAGAGCCGGCGCTGCAGATCTTCGTCGTGGGATTGCGCACTGGATTGCACGATCTTGGGGTGGCCGCGCTGCTCGGCGAACCCCTCGGGGCCGTAGTACTGGCCGCCCTCGACGGACGGATCGGTGGCGGCCCGCAGGGTCGGCAGGGCGCCCATCGCCGGGCTCTGGAAGAGCACCGGCCCGACGATGGCACGCACGGGCTTGAAAATCCTGGGCAGGTAGCGGGCCAGCTCGGTGTTGGTGCCGCCGGGATGCGCCGCGGCGGCGATGGTCCTTGCCCCGGATCGCGCCGCCAGCCGGCGCTGCAGCTCGTGGGTGAACAGCAGGTTGGCGAGCTTGGATTGCCCGTAGGCGCCGACCCGGTCGTAACCGCGCTCCCACTGCAGATCGTCGAAGTGGATCGAAGCCCGCAGCCGGTGGCCGAGGCTGCTGACCGTCACCACCCCGAACCGCGCACCGGCAGTAGGTGATCGAGCACCAGGCCGGTCAGCGCGAAATGGCCGAGATGGTTGGTACCGAACTGCATCTCGAAACCGTCGGAGGTGACCTGCTTGGGTGTCCACATCACCCCGGCGTTGTTGATCAGCAAGTCGATGCGTGGGTAGGCAGTCCGCAATGCGTCGGCCGCCGAGCGCACCGAGTCCAGCGAGCTCAGGTCGAGTTCTTGCAGGGTGACGTCGGCGCCCGGGCTGGCCGCGACGATGCGCGACAGGGCGGCGTTGCCCTTCTCGAGGTTGCGCACCGCGAGCACGACATGCGCACCGCGGTAGGCCAGCACGGCAGGCGTCTGATACCCGATGCCGGTGTTGGCCCCGGTGACGATGACGACGCGACCGCTCTGATCCGGCACATCGGCGGCCGACCATTTGCGGGTCTTGGTGTCGATGGAAGCCATGGTCCAAAACATACTGGGTCCCCAATCTCCGGCACCCGACGTAGAGTCGAGAACGTGATTACCGGGTTGGCCCACACCGGGGTCTGTGTTCCCGATTGCGAGGCCGCGGTGGCGTTCTACCGAGACGTATTGGGCCTGCGTGTGTTCTCGCCGCCATACGTCATGGCCGGTAATGCCATTCGCGACGACATGGGTGAGCTGGTGTCCGACCCCACGATGAAAGCGGCCATCGTCGGGTTCAACGACGACAGCGACCGCGTCCTCGAAGTGATCGAGTACCTCGGCGTCGAAGGCGGCGATCAGCGCGCCGCCGCAGCCCTGACCGACCACGGACTCTCGCACGTCGGGCTGATCTGCGCGGACCTCGACGCCACGCGGGCAGAGCTGGAGAGCAAAGGAGTGCGCTTTCTGGTCAGCGGGATCGCCGACGTCGCGCGAGTCCGCACGACGTGGTTCGTCGACCCGTGGGGAGTGGTGTTCATCCTCGTGGAGAAGAGCCGGCCCGAGCGACCCTATTTCGCGCAGGGGGCCTAGTGCCCCCAAAAACCACGGTCGGCGTCATCGGCGCGGGTGCCGGCGGTATCGCGATGGGCATCCAACTCGCCGACGGCGGATACGACTTCACGATCTTCGACCGCGCCGACGGCTTCGGCGGCACCTGGCGCCACAACACCTTCCCCGGCGCGGCCTGCGACGTCCCGTCGCATCTGTACTCGTACTCGTTTGCGCCCAACCCGCGCTGGAGCAAGACCTATGCCAACCAGCCGGAGATCCTGGCCTATCTGGAAAAGGTGGCCGCCGAGCACGGGCTGGGTCCGCACTTGCGCCCCCACACCGCGATCACCACGGTGCGCTGGTCGGACACCCGGCGGCGCTGGACGCTGAGCACCGACGGCGGCCAAGAGCACGACTTCGACGTGGTGGTGAGCGCCGTGGGGATGCTCGATGCGCCCAACATTCCGGACATCCCTGGGGCACAGCGATTTCGGGGCCGGCGGTTTCATTCGGCGCGCTGGGACCACGGCAAGTCGACGGCAGGGGAGCGGGTCGCGTCCATCGGGACCGGGGCCAGCGCGGTGCAATACGTGCCGGCGATCGCGCCGCAGGCCGCGCACCTGACGGTGTTTCAGCGGACCCCGATCTGGATTGCGCCCCGGTTCGACTTCCCGTTCACCGCCGAGCAGCACGAAGAGTTCGAACGCCACCCGGCCGTCGCGCAGAAGCTGCGCGACGAGGCCTTCGACGCCTACGAGTCGTCCAGCTTCGACGTCGACGCCGCGCAGACGCGCGAAGCGACCGAGCTTGCCCGCAGCTACCTGATGCGCAAGGTGGCCGACCCCGAGCTGCGGGCAAAGCTGACGCCGGACTATCCCGCCGGCTGCAAGCGCCCGCTGATGTCGCGCGAGTGGTATCCGACGTTCGCGCTGCCGAACGTCAGCCTGGAGACGACGTCCATCGCCGAGCTGACCGAACGGGGGGTACGCACCATCGACGGCGCCGAGCACCGCGTCGACACCGTCATCTACGGCACCGGGTTCAAGGCCGCCGACTACCTCACCAGCATCGACGTGTACGGCACCGGCGAGCGCCACCTCCGCGACGAGTGGAGCGACGGCGCGGAGGCCTACCTCGGCACGCTGATCACCGGGTATCCGAACTTCTTCATGCTCTACGGCCCGAACACCAACGGGGTCAACTCGATTCTGTACATCCACGAGGCGCAGACCACCTTCATCCGCCACATCCTCGACGTGATGGACGGCCGCGGCGCGCACACCATCGAGGTCACGCCCGCGGCGCAGCGGCGCTACAACGACGAGATCCAGACCGCCATGCAAGGCAAGGTCTGGCTGGCGTGCACCAACTACTTCCGGCATCCCAGCGGCAAGGTCGTCACCCAGCTGCCCTACAGCGGCCGGAGGTTCTTCGAACGCACTCGCACGCTGGTTCCCGACGACTACTGGATCCAGTAGGTGTCGTGGCGGATGAACCATTCCCTGCGCTCGTCGTCGGTCATGTCGGCTAGCGCGCCGAGCCCTTCGAAGTAGGCCTCGCGCGGCGCGCCGGGAGCGAACAGCATCAGGATCGACGCCGCCTCGTCGGCCTCGTTGCGGAAACCATGGATGCCGCCCGGCGGCACGTAGAGGAAGTCGCCCTGATGCCCGTCGACCCAGTCGTTGCCGTCGTAGAGCTTCATCGTCCCGGAGAGCACGAAGAACGCCTCGGAGATGGCGCGGTGATAATGCTCAGGCGGTCCACCACCGGCCGGGGCGATGTCGATGCGGTAGAGGCCGTAGTTGCCGTCGGTGGCCTGCTGATTGGCCAGGTAGTGGTACTTGGTGCCGACGGTCTCATGGTCCGGTGGCTCGTCGGCGCGCTTGAGCCACGCGCTGACCTCGGGCTCGTCCTTGCTGTAGCGGGTCGGCGGATACGGCGGCACGACGAGGGACATGTTTCCAGTGTGGCCCCGCCCGCCGATCAGTCGACGGGATAGACCACCCCGGTGAGCTCCTCGGAGACAGCCCACAACCTGCGCTGCAAGTCGACGTCGTGCGACTTCTCGCTGGACGCAACCACTTTCGGGTAGCCCTGCATTTGGCCGAAGCCGTCGGGTCCGTAGTACTGGCCGCCGAGCACTCCGGGGTCGGTGGCGGCGCGCAGTTGCGGCAGCGCGCCCTTGGCGGCCTCCTGGGAGATGAGCGGCGCGACCACGGGGAAAGCGCGCGCAAGCGGCGCGGGCAGGTTGCGCATGAGCTCGGTGTTCGAGCCGCCGGGATGGGCCGCCGCAGCGATCGTCGTCCCGTGTGGCGCCAGCCGTCGCTGCAGTCCGTAGGTGAACAGCAGGTTGGCGAGCTTGGCCTGCCCGTAGGCCGCGACCCTGTTGTAGCCGCGTTCCCACTGCAGGTCGTCGAAATGAATGTCGGCGAGGATGCGGTGGCCGATGCTGCTGACGGTCACCACCCGCGAGCCGGCGACGGGCAACATGCGGTCCAGCAGCAGGCCGCTGAACGCGAAATGCCCGAGGTGGTTGGTGCCGAACTGCAGCTCGAAGCCGTCCTTGGTGGTCGACTTCGGCGTGTACATCACGCCCGCGTTGTTGATCAGCAGGTCGATGCGGTCGTGCGCGGAACGCAGCTGCTCGGCCGCGGCGCGCACGGACTCCAGCGACGTCAGGTCGAGCTCCTGCAGCGCGACGTCGGCATGCGGGCTATCGGCGGTGATCCGGGCCGCGGCGTCCTTGCCCTTGTCGAGGTTGCGCACCGCCAGCACCACGTGCGCGCCGTGCTCGGCGAGCGCGGCAGCGGTCTCGTAGCCGAGGCCGGTGTTGGCTCCGGTGATGACGGCGACACGTCCGGTCTGGTCGGGAATGTCCGATGTGGTCCATTTGGCCATGCGAGGCTCCTAAGCTTGTAGAGTAAACGGGGCGAGCGCTCCGGTTGATCTTCAACTATACGGAACGCACGCCCCGCTTTGTCAACCGTTGGATGGTGAACAGATGGCGCAACCCGTGAAGCCGCTGCGCGCCGACGCGGCGCGCAACCGTGCGCGGGTACTGGAGGTCGCCTACGAAACCTTTGCGGCCGAGGGCTTGTCGGTGCCGATCGACGAGATCGCCCGGCGTGCCGGCGTCGGGGCCGGGACCGTTTACCGCCATTTCCCGACGAAGGAGGCGCTGTTTCAGGCGGTGATCGAAGACCAGATTCAGCGCCTCGTCGACGACGCGCACGGCCTGCTGCGCGCCGAGGGGCCCGGGGAGGCGCTCTTCACGTTTCTGCGCTCGATCGTGTTGCAGTGGGGTGCGACGAACCGCGGCCTGGTCGACGCGCTCGCCGGATTCGGCATCGACATCGCCAGCGCGGCGCCGGATGCCGAGGACGCGTTCTTGGCCGTCCTCGACGAGTTGCTGCGCGCGGCGCAGGCCGCTGGCACCGCGCGCCAAGACATCGGTGTGCGTGAAGTCAAGTCGATCCTGGTCGGATGCCAGGCGATGGAGGCGTACAACTCGGCGTTGGCCGACCGGGTGACCGAAGTCGTCGTCGACGGGTTGCGCGCGGCGCGGCGATAGCATCGCTGGTGTGGAGGGGGCCGGGGAGGAAGTCCGAGTCCAACGGCTTCTCGATGCCCAGGAGAAGGCGGCCCAGCTGTTCGACGAGATCGAGCGGCGCGCGATGATCCGCCCCGGCGTTGGAGAGCAGCAGCTGTCCGACGAGATTCGCGACCTGGCCGCCGACATGTTCGGCGTGACGCGGCACTGGCATCGGCGGATCGTGCGGGCCGGCGAGAACACCCTGCAGCCCTTCAAGGAGCGGCCGCCGGACCGGGTGATCGCCGCGGACGACATCGCATTCCTCGACCTGGGACCGATCTTCGAGGAGTGGGAGGCCGACTTCGGCCGCACGTTCGTGTTGGGCGATGATCCGGCCAAAAAAGCCCTGCGCGATGCGCTTCCCCGGGCGTGGCAGGCCGGTCGCGAGTATTTCGACGGTCACCCTGACGTCACTGGCGCCGAGCTGTTCGACTTCGTCGTCGGGGTGACGCACGCCGAGGGTTTCGAGTTCGGCGGTTCCATCGCCGGTCATCTGGTCGGGGAATTCCCGCACAAGCAGATCGCCGGTGTCGGCGTCGAGTGGTACATCATGCCCGGATCAGACAAGCCGATGCGGCGCACGGACCCAACCGGCCGCCTCTGCCACTGGATCCTGGAAATCCATTTGGTCGATCGCGGCCGCGGCTTCGGCGGTTTCCACGAGCAGCTGCTCGATCTGCCGTGAACGGCCCGCGCATCGTCGCCGGGCTCCTTGCACTCGACATAGGCGAGTGCTAAGAATGACGTTGGCACTCGCGACCGGTGAGTGCTAGGTCGGGACCGGTGAGGCAGGGGCCGCACGCGCGGAACACATCCCCAGCCGTCCGTCGCGGGCACCGAACCCGGCCACACATGTGTCATCCCCAATCCGGAGGAATCACTTCGCAATGGCCAAGCAAATTGCGTACGACGAAGAGGCCCGCCGCGGCCTCGAGCGGGGCCTGAACAGCCTCGCCGACGCGGTACGGGTGACGTTGGGTCCCAAGGGCCGCAACGTCGTCCTGGAGAAGAAGTGGGGTGCCCCCACGATCACCAACGATGGTGTGTCCATCGCCAAGGAAATCGAGCTGGAGGACCCCTACGAGAAGATCGGCGCCGAGCTGGTCAAGGAG
>Ga0335072_10012785_pt1 | contig 11980 bp, 12 predicted proteins | sample Lox_Sample_21_FD_206725 | JGI IMG/M metagenome (GOLD analysis project Ga0335072, IMG submission 206725) | Soil microbial communities from Loxahatchee National Wildlife Refuge, Florida, United States - Lox_Sample_2.1 | ecosystem: Environmental > Terrestrial > Soil > Wetlands | place: USA...
CACCAGGCCGGAATCATCGGCAAAAGCCGGCAATCGTGATGCCTTTGCTGCCGCAACCGCCTTGATCCGCGCATTGGTGCGAAAGCTGTCGCCGGTCTCCTCGGGCTCGGCCAGCCCAAGCTCGCCGGCCGATACCGCCTCGATGCCGTGGGGCGCCAGCAATTCGCGCATCTCGGCGAGCTTGCCGGGATTGTGGGTTGCGATGACGAGCTTGCCAGTGATTCGGCGGTGCATGGCGTACAGTCTATGCGATCCTGATCAGGCGACGGCCATTTTCTGCAAGTCCACCAGCCGCGCGACGCCTTTGCGCGCTAGCGCCATCAGCGCCAGGAACTCGTCCTGCGAGAACGGCGTCTTTTCCGCCGTGCCTTGCACTTCGACGATGCGGCCATCGCCGGTCATGACGAAATTGGCGTCGGTCTCGGCCTCCGAGTCCTCGGCGTAATCGAGATCGAGCACCGGCGTGCCGTTATAGATGCCGCAGGAAACCGCCGCGACATTGTCGCGCAGCACATTGCCTTTCACCATGTTGCGGGCCTTCATCCAGCCGATGCAATCGGCCAGCGCCACCCAGGCGCCGGTAATCGAGGCGGTTCGGGTTCCGCCGTCGGCCTGCAGCACGTCGCAATCCACCGTGATCTGACGCTCTCCCAGCGCTTCCAGATCGATCGTGGCGCGCAGGGATCGGCCGATCAGGCGCTGGATTTCGACGGTGCGGCCGCCTTGCTTGCCCGCGGAAGCCTCCCGGCGCGTGCGTTCCAGCGTAGCCCGGGGCAGCATGCCATATTCGGCGGTGACCCAGCCGCGGCCCTGGCCCTTCAGCCAAGGCGGTAGCCGCTCTTCCAGGGTGGCGGTCACCAGCACATGGGTATCGCCGAATTTGACCATGCAGGAACCCTCGGCATATTTGACCACCCCGCGTTCCAGCGACACGGGACGCAGTTCGTCAGGGGCTCGGCGGCTCGGCCGCATGGGTAATCCTCCAAAAATCCGGCAAAAATGATTCGCGGTGCTTGTAGGGGCGGGCGGCTGGTGCGGCAAGGCCCTTGGCCGGCCTTGAAGCGCCAGCGGCGACTTGTCACCGGGGCGCCGGATCGACAAATTAGGTGGAGTTGTGAGGGAGTTGCCAGTGGCCCAACACGATCCGATCAGCCTGATCGCGCCGCACGCCGGGCTCGCCCAGCTCAATGAGCGCTCGCGAGACATATTTCGTCAAATTGTCGAAAGCTATCTCGCTACCGGCGAGCCGGTCGGCTCGCGCAACATTTCGCGCCTGATCACGGTGCCGCTCTCGCCGGCCTCAGTGCGCAACGTCATGTCGGACCTTGAGCAGCTTGGTTTGATCTATGCGCCGCATACCTCGGCTGGCAGGCTGCCGACCGAGTTGGGCCTGCGGTTTTTCGTCGACGCGTTGATGCAGGTTGGCGATCTCAGCGAGGCCGAGCGGCAGTCGATCCAGGGCCAACTTGCGGCGGTCGGCCGGGCCCAGTCGGTCGAGGCTGCGCTGGGCGAAGCGCTGACCCGCTTGTCGGGTCTGACCCGCGCTGCGGCGGTGGTCCTGACCGCGAAGTCCAATGTGCGGCTGAAGCATATTGAATTCGTGCGGCTGGAGCCGGAAAGGGCGCTGGTCGTGATGGTTGCCGAGGACGGCCAGGTGGAAAATCGCGTGCTGACGCTGCCTCCCGGTGTCCCGCCCTCGGCGCTGACCGAAGCGAGCAATTTTCTCAATGCGCGGATTCGGGGCCGCACACTGGCCGAGGCTCGACTTGAGCTGGAAAACGCGCTGGCCCGGGACCGCACCGAACTCGACCAGTTGACGCAAAAGGTCATCGCCGCGGGGCTTGCCAGCTGGTCCGGCGGCGCCAACGAAGACCGGCAGCTGATTGTACGCGGACACGCCAATCTCCTGGAAGACCTGCATGCGCTGGAAGATCTGGAGCGGGTGAAAACGCTGTTCGACGATCTCGAAACCAAGCGCGGCGTGATCGACCTGCTGGGCCGCGCAGAAAGCGCCGATGGGGTGCGGATCTTCATCGGTTCGGAAAACAAGCTGTTTTCACTGTCCGGCTCCTCCACCATCGTTGCGCCCTACAGTGATGGTGCCGGGCATATTGTCGGGGTACTCGGCGTGATCGGCCCGACGCGGCTGAATTACGCCAGGGTGATCCCGACCGTGGATTACGCAGCACGCATTGTCAGCCGGCTGCTCGGCGGATGAAGCGGGTTGATTTTCGGCGCCCAAAGCACGATATCCGGCCCAGCAAATCCCCATTGATCCCAACCTGAAGCGATTTTTTCGAAAAGGCGATCCATGACCGATCCGAACCGGCCGAACGAAGATCCGGAAAATGCGGCGCAGGCCGAGCCCGTGGTCTCCAAGCCCTACGTCATGCCCGACGATCCCGAGCCGGGATCGGTAGAGGCGTTGGCAAAGGAAGTGTCCGACGCCCGCGACAAGATGCTGCGGACGCTGGCGGAAATGGAGAATCTGCGCAAGCGCACCAGCCGCGAAGTGGCCGATGCGCGCACCTACGGCATCACCGGCTTTGCCCGTGACATTCTGGATATCGCAGACAATCTGCAGCGGGCGCTCGACGCTGTTCCGGCCGAGGCCAAGGCTGCGGCCGATCCGGGCCTCAAGGCGCTGATCGAAGGCGTTGAGCTGACCGAGCGGTCGCTGCTCAACACGCTGGAGAAAAACGGCGTCAAGAAGTTCGATCCGTCAGGCGAGAAATTCGATCCGAATTTCCAGCAGGCGATGTACGAAGTTCCCGATCCGTCAGTGCCTTCTGGCACAGTGGTGCAGGTGGTTCAGGCCGGCTACATGATCGGCGAGCGCATATTGCGGCCGGCGCTGGTCGGGGTTTCGAAAGGCGGTGCAAAAGCCGCCGCGCCCTCGGCGGCGAACTGAAACCATCGGTTTTGAGCAAAAATCGACCCCGGATTTGATCCGGGGTTCGACATTGGTTCGCGTGGAACCGATCGGACCTTACGCCGCAATATCCGTCGACCGGATGCGCTTGACGCCGGCCTTGTCCATGTCGGACCAGGCTTTGGCGAGCGAGCCCTCGTTGTCGATGGCTCGACATGCGTCCTCGACGACATAGGTTTCGAAACCTGCCTTCCGAGCGTCGAGCGCAGACCAAGCGACGCAGAAGTCGGTGGCGAGGCCCGCCACGAATACGCGTTCGAGTTGGCGCGCCCTCAGATAGGCGGCAAGCCCGGTCGTGGTTTTGCCGTCGGCCTCGGTGAAGGCTGAATAGCTGTCGACGTCCTTGTGGAATCCCTTGCGAAGGATGAGTTCGGCCCGCGGAAGCGAAAGGTCTTTCGAAAGCGCAGCGCCATCCGTTCCCTGCACGCAGTGGTCGGGCCACAGCACCTGTTTGCCGTAGGCCAGGTCGGTCATCTCGAATGGCTTCTTGCCGGCGTGCGAAGAAGCGAATGAGGAATGTCCGGCGGGGTGCCAATCCTGGGTCATCACCACATGGGCGAAAGCCCCTGCGATCCGGTTGATGACGGGCACGACCTGATCGCCGTCCTTCACCGCCAGACTACCGGCGGGCAGGAACGAATTTTGGACATCGATAACCAGAAGGACCGAGCTGTCATCAGGCTTGATCATGGCTATAGCCTCAAGCGTAGTTTTCCCGCGACCAAATCAGACGGCATGGAGCAGCCCAGCGAGGCCCATTTGCGTGATGCGATGAAATTCGATCGCGGTTGGTGAGCCGCAGAATCAACCTCTCGACTGGATCCCATCGCGCACCGCGCGAAAGCGCGGAAACGCCTTTTCCCATTGATCGCGCGGCGAGCTTCCGACGATTCGGAGCACGGTGGACCCGCTGCCAAATCTCAGCCACTGCACCACGGTGACCTTGGTATTGTCCTTGCCGCTGGTGGCGTCCATGCGGGTCTCGTAGCCGGGCGTGCTGTCGATCCGGAGCGGTTCAGACATTGTGAGTCGCGATTCATGGACGCCCGGGAAGGTGCGGATGGCCTCCTGGGCAAACCGGTCGCGATCATCGGGTGTTGCCGGCGATTGCGACATCAGCCCGATCACGATGAAGGGGGCGGCCTCGAATCCAGTGGTTTCGTTGCCATCGGCAAGAACGATGGCGGAGCCGATCGCCAAGGTACGGACGTTCTTGAAGTTAGCGAGGTCGGTGATCTTGAATGGCATCTGCGCAAGCTGTTCTGCGACCGGAACCTCCTTGCGGATGGTCGCGGAAGCAAACATTTTCCGCACGGCGTCGTCGGTGTAGATCTTGCTTGCGTCCTCGGGCACCTGCGCAGCGACATAGCCGGCGAAGGTGCCGCCGGACAGAATCATCGAATAGCGGCGCACCTTGACCTTCCCATCCGTCGCATCTTCGACGGTGTAGTAGCCGGTGCCGGCGGCAGTCTCGATGCTTTCGGGCTTCGGGCCAGGAGAGTTGTTCGCAGCCTGGGTTTTGAAGGTATTGGAGACTTCGGTGTAGGCGGCGGCGGGAAGCTCCGCCACCACGACCTTGACGCTGTGGTCTTGGGTTTCAAAACCCTCGAATGCTTTTGCAGGTACCAGGCCGACCAGCGGCGTCAGCCCGACCCGGATGCTCGGCGGGAATACCGTATCCGCAGCGAAAGCCGGGCAGAGCGTGGCGATGAACAGGGCGAGAGCGGATAAAAACCGGATAGGCGTCATGGCAGTCTACTGGGTTCGCATTGCGGCCGTTCAATGGTCGGTTTTCTCGGCCAGTCGCGGCGGGGTCGGGAGGTCCGGGTTCGGGACCCCCGCTTTTAGCTGGTTTGGCCGGCCCGCGACAGGCCGGCGAGCCGCTTTCGTTAACCTGTTGGAGCCGACCCGCCCGATGCATTATTGCGGTCCCAGTCGACACGATCTTTCAAAAGGGTAGGCTTTTCATGGCCCAAGGTTACGCACGGTCCTTGCGGCCCCTAGCCCCCCTCCTATATGAGGCTCACCGTCGCAATATCGCGAGTATTTGAACGTCTGGGGGTTCGGTGCGGTGCGCCGTCAGGGCCCGACCAACCTGCCGCAAAAAAAGGGATAAGAGAACCATGGGAAAGGTCATCGGGATCGATCTCGGCACCACGAATTCGTGCGTTGCCGTAATGGATGGCAAGAACGCCAAAGTCATCGAAAACGCCGAGGGCATGCGCACGACGCCGTCGATCGTTGCTTTCAGCGATGATGGCGAACGTCTGGTCGGCCAGCCGGCGAAGCGCCAGGCGGTGACCAACCCTGAGCGAACCTTCTTCGCGGTCAAGCGGCTGATCGGCCGCCGCTATGACGACCCGATGGTCGAAAAGGACAAGAAGCTCGTCCCCTACAAGATCGTCAAGGCGTCCAACGGCGATGCCTGGGTCGAGGCCGACGGCAAGACCTATTCGCCCTCGCAGGTTTCCGCTTTCATCCTGCAGAAGATGAAGGAGACCGCTGAGGCCCATCTCGGCCAGAAGGTCGACCAGGCGGTTATTACCGTTCCTGCCTATTTCAACGACGCGCAACGTCAGGCCACCAAGGACGCCGGCAAGATCGCCGGTCTTGAAGTGCTGCGCATCATCAACGAACCCACCGCGGCCGCACTTGCCTACGGCCTCGACAAGTCGAAGGCCGGCACCATCGCAGTGTACGACCTTGGCGGCGGCACCTTCGACGTCTCCATCCTTGAGATCGGCGACGGCGTGTTCGAGGTGAAGTCGACCAATGGTGACACCTTCCTCGGCGGTGAAGACTTCGATATGCGGCTGGTCAATTATCTGGCCGACGAGTTCCAGAAGGAGCAGGGCATCAACCTGCGCAACGACAAGCTCGCGCTTCAGCGCCTGAAAGAGGCCGCTGAAAAAGCCAAGATCGAGCTGTCCTCCACGACTCAGACCGAGATCAATCTGCCCTTCATCACGGCCGATCAGACCGGGCCGAAGCATCTGACGATGAAGCTGACGCGCGCCAAGTTCGAGGCACTCGTCGCCGACCTCGTCGAAAAGACCATCGAGCCCTGCCGCAAGGCGCTGAAGGATGCCGGCCTTACCGCCGGCGAGGTGGGTGAGGTGGTGCTGGTCGGCGGCATGACCCGCATGCCGAAGATTCAGGAAGTGGTGAAGCAGTTCTTCGGCAAGGAGCCGCATAAGGGCGTCAATCCTGACGAAGTCGTCGCGATCGGTGCCGCGATCCAGGCCGGCGTGCTGCAGGGCGACGTCAAGGATGTCTTGCTGCTCGACGTGACCCCGCTGTCGCTGGGCATCGAGACGCTGGGTGGCGTGTTCACCCGCATTATCGACCGCAACACCACGATCCCGACCAAGAAGAGCCAGGTGTTCTCGACGGCCGAGGATAACCAGAACGCCGTGACCATCCGCGTCTTCCAGGGTGAGCGCGAAATGGCGGCCGACAACAAGATGCTGGGTCAGTTCGACCTGATGGGCATTCCGCCGGCTCCGCGCGGCATGCCGCAGATCGAGGTGACCTTCGACATCGACGCCAACGGAATCGTCAACGTCTCTGCCAAGGACAAGGCGACCGGCAAGGAACAGCAGATCCGGATCCAGGCTTCCGGAGGTCTGTCCGAATCCGACATCGACAAGATGGTCAAGGACGCCGAAGCCAATGCCGCGGCGGACAAGAAGCGCCGCGAGGCGGTCGATGCCAAGAACCATGCCGACGCGCTGGTGCATTCCACCGAAAGGGCGCTGGCCGAGCATGGCTCGAAGATTGCGGACACTGAACGTCGTGCGATCGAGGACGCCGTCAGCGACCTGAAGGAAGCGCTGAAGGGCGACGACGCCGAGGCGATCAAGGCCAAGAGCAATACGCTGGCGCAGGTTTCGATGAAGCTCGGCGAGGCGATGTACAAGCAGCAGGCCGAGAGCGACGCGGCCAAAGACGCTGCAAAGGATGACGTGGTCGATGCGGAGTTCACCGAGGTCGACGACGACAAGAACAAGAAGTCTGCTTAATTCAGGCGACGATGAAGATGACCCTCATTCCAAAGAGCGCAGGTCGCGTTTCGGCGGGTGGGGGTCATTTTTCGTTAAGCCTGGGACTGCATCTTTCAAAAACGCATTCTTCGGGAATGACGACGAACCTCTGGCGGATTTGACGGATGTCCACCAAGCGTTGTTACTACGAAACCCTTGAAGTTGATCGGAGCGCCGACGACTCCAAGCTCAAAGCGGCATTCCGCAAGCTGGCGATGAAATGGCACCCGGATCGCAATCCGGGCGACGCCAGCAGTGAAGTCCGCTTCAAGGAAATCAACGAAGCCTATGAGGTCCTGAAGGACAGCGATAAACGCGCTGCCTATGACCGCTATGGCCATGCGGCGTTCGAGCAGGGTGGATTCGGTGGCGGCGGTGCCGGCTTTGGCGCCGGCTTCGCCTCGTCATTTTCGGATATTTTCGAAGACCTGTTCGGCATGGCCGGGCAGCGCAGCCGCAGTGGCGGCCGTGAGCGCGGCGCCGATCTGCGCTACAACATGGAAATCACGCTGGAAGAGGCCTTCCAGGGCAAGACCGCACAGATCGAGATTCCGGTTTCTGTCACCTGCGAATCCTGTTCGGGCACCGGCGCCAAGGCCGGCACGAAGCCGAAGACCTGTTCGATGTGCGGTGGTGCCGGCCGTATCCGGCAGGCACAGGGCTTCTTCACGCTGGAGCGAACCTGTCCCGGCTGCCAGGGGCGCGGCCAGATGATCGAGGATGCATGTCCGTCATGCGCGGGCTCGGGACGGGTGACGCGCGAACGCACTCTGTCTGTGAACATTCCGCAAGGCGTCGAAGACGGCACCCGCATTCGCCTGGCCGGCGAAGGCGAAGCCGGCATCCGCGGAGGACCGTCGGGCGATCTCTATATTTTCCTGTCGCTGGCAACGCATGAGTTTTTCCAACGGGATGGTGCCGACCTGCATTGTCGCGTGCCGATCTCGATGGTAGCGGCAGCGCTCGGCGGCGAGTTCGAGGTGCCGACCATCGACAAGGGCAAGACCAAGGTCAAAATTCCTGCGGGAACCCAGTCCGGCCGTCGTTTCCGCATCGCATCAAAGGGAATGCCGGTACTGCGTTCGCGCCAGACCGGCGACATGTATGTCCAGGTCATGGTCGAAACGCCCCAGAATCTCACGAAGAAGCAGCAAGAATTGCTCGCTGAATTCGAAAAATTGTCGTCCGGCGCAACTCAGCCTGAGGCTGCAGGTTTCTTCACCAAGGTCAAGGACTTCTTCGGTCCTCGCGCCAGTCCGTAGTGACTGTTTGGCTTGACCGTTTCAATTGCTGCCTATACGTCTTTATGACGATATTCTGACATGCCGCATCATTGCGGTCCCGCCTGGTAGTGACATGCCATTGCACTCGTCCGCGCGAGCGTTGAAGAAGCCCCGTCTGGATGACGAGGTTCGTTTTCTTCGTTCATGGATCGAGAAGCCGCTGCATATGGGCGCGGTGATGCCCTCGGGACGGCTGCTCGCCCGCACCATGGCGCAATATGTCGATGTCGAATCTTCTGGACCTGTCGTCGAACTTGGGCCCGGCACCGGCGCGATCACCAACGCGCTGATCGAACACGGCGTCGATCAGAAGCGGCTCGTGCTGGTGGAATATAATCCGGGCTTCTGCGCATTGCTGCGTGACCGTTATCCGCAGGCCAAGGTGGTGCAGGGCGATGCCTATGCGTTGCGCGACTCGCTCTGGAATGTGCTGAATGCTCCGGCCGCCGCGGTGGTTTCCGGCCTGCCGCTGGTCACCAAGCCCATGCTGACCCGCCTGAAATTGATCCGCGAAGCCTTTTTGACGATGGCGCCGGGCGCGCCGTTCGTGCAGTTCACCTATTCGGTGGTGCCGCCGATTCCGAAATCGCTGCCGGGAGTTGCCACGGAAGCGTCCGAACGTATCTGGATGAACCTTCCGCCGGCGCGGGTCTGGGTGTATCGCAAGCGCTGATACCGCCCGAATTGTCGCGTGGCGGTTATGCTGAACGCGATTTTTTGCTCATAGCCCTTTAAGTCATGGCCGCGCTGAAAATCCTGGTGATCCCCGGCTCGCTGCGCACCGGCTCGCACAATGCGAAGCTGGCGGCGGTGATCGCTCACGAAATTGCGCAGAGCGGCGCCGAGGTGACGCGTATCTCACTCGGCGATTTTCCGCTGCCGATTTATGACGGCGACCTGCAGGCAAAGTCGGGCGTGCCGAAGAATGCGGTCAATTTGAAGCGCATGATGGCCGCGCATCATGGCGTCGTGGTCGTGACTCCCGAATACAATTCCTCGGTGCCGGCTCTGGTCAAAAACACCATCGACTGGGTGACGCGCGTGCAGGACTTGCACGAGGTTCGCGGTCAGGTGTTTCGCGAACGTCCGTTTGCGATTGCTGCCGCTTCCGAAAGCCGGCTCGGCGGTGCGCGGGCACTGGCTGCGCTGCGGCTGATCCTGTCGGCCTGCCAGGCGACCGTTATTCCGAGCCAGCTTGCACTGTCGTTTGCCACCGACGCCTACGACGATATGGAGCGGTTGAAACATGCCGCCGACGCCGAAGCGCTAAAGGCGCTGGTGCGACAGCTGATCGAATTCTCGCAACGAATGATGTGAGGTATCATGCCGCCAGCAACGATCCCCTCCCGCGACCGGCTGATTGTCGCGCTCGACGTGCCCGACGTAGCCAGCGCAGACCGTGTGATCGAGAGGCTCGGGGACAGCGTCACCTTCTATAAGATCGGCTACCAGCTCGGCTTCGCTGGCGGCCTGCCGCTAGCGCGGCGGCTGGCTAAGGCCGGAAAAAAGGTCTTCATCGATCTGAAGCTGCATGACATCGGCAACACGGTTGCGCGCGGCGTCGAGAGTGTCGCTTCGCTCGGCGGGACATTTCTCACGGTGCACGCCTATCCGCAGACTATGAAGGCCGCGGTCGAGGCGCGTGCGGGCTCGAACTTGAAAATCCTCGCCGTCACCGTGCTGACCTCGTACGACGATGCCGATCTGCAGGCAGCCGGCTATCGGTTCGGCGTCGCCGAGCTAGTCGAGACCCGCGCCCGCCAGGCCGAGGCGCTGGGCATTGATGGCCTGGTCTGCTCGCCGGAGGAAGCGGCCAACTTGCGCAAGATCGTAAATCCGCAGATGAAGCTGGTGACGCCGGGTATCCGGCCAGCGGGCTCGGCCGTCGGCGACCAGAAGCGGATCATGACGCCCGCGCGTGCCATCGCTGCCGGTGCCGACTATCTTGTCGTCGGCAGGCCGGTGATGGAAGCTGCCGATCCCAGGGCGGCCGCAGACGCCATTCAGGCGGAGATCGCGCGGACGGGCGCGTAAGAAAAAGGGAGAGTGAGATGGCAAAAGGCTACTGGATCGGACGCGTCGACGTGCACAACGAGGAAGGCTACAAGCCCTACGCGGCGGCCAACGCCGCCATTTTCAAGAAATTCGGTGGCCGGTTTGTGGTGCGAGGCGGCAAGTTCACGGGCGTCGAGGGCGAGAGCCGCTCGCGCAACGTGGTGATCGAATTTCCCGACTATGAAACGGCCATGGCCTGCTACCGCTCGGTGGAATATCAGGCCAACATCAAGGTGCGGCAGCCGCATTCGATCGCCGATCTCGTCGTCATCGAAGGCTATGACGGCCCGCAACCCTGATCCCGCACAGCTGACCTCAAGCCCGGTCGGTTGCCGGAACTGGCCGCGCCAGCTATAGGGCGAGGAAAGGATAGGCTATGGCTGAGATGCGTTTGATCGTTGCAGGGGCTGGCGGCCGGATGGGCCGGGCCCTGACGCGCGTGATTTCGGAAACGCCGGGAGCGGTGCTGGCCGGGGCGCTGGAAGCCCCCGGCTCGGAGCTCCTGGGCAAGGACGCCGGCGTACTGGCGGGCCTGCCTGCCAACGGCGTCGCGCTATCGGCGGATCTGTGGTCGATGTCGGCCAATGCCGACGGCATTCTGGATTTTACCGTTCCGGCCGCTACCATTGCCAATGTCGCGATTGCCGCCCAGCGCGGCCTGGTTCACGTCATCGGCACGACGGGCCTGTCGGCCTCCGACGATGCGGTGATCAAGAGCGTCACCTCGCGCGCGATCGTGGTCAAATCCGGCAATATGAGCCTCGGGGTCAATTTGCTGGCGGCGCTGGTGAAGCGCGTGGCGCAGTCACTGGACGAGAATTTCGACATCGAAATCCTGGAGATGCACCACAAGTCGAAGATCGACGCGCCGTCAGGCACCGCGTTGATGCTGGGTGAAGCTGCGGCCGCCGGGCGCAAGATCGCGCTGGAAGAACATTCGGCGCGCGGCCGCGACGGGCTGACCGGCGCGCGTCGGTCCGGGGACATCGGCTTTGCCTCATTGCGCGGTGGCACCGTCGTTGGTGACCACAGCGTCATCTTCGCCGGTCCGCACGAACGGATCACGCTGTCACACCATGCCGAGGATCGCACGCTGTTTGCCCATGGCGCCTTGAAGGCGGCGCTGTGGGCGCATGGCAAAAAACCGGGCTTCTATTCGATGGCCGACGTGCTTGGCCTCAGCGACACCTAGATCGAAATTGAAACGGACACCACGGCAATGAGCGATCGTCTCCTTGTGCTCGTCCGCCACGGCGAGAGCGAATGGAATTTGAAGAACCTCTTCACCGGCTGGAAGGATCCCGATCTGACCGAGAAGGGCGTGGCCGAGGCCAAGGAAGCGGGCCGCAAGCTGAAGGCACAAGGCTTGTCGTTCGACATAGCCTTTACCTCGATGTTGATCCGCGCCCAGCATACGCTTGATCTGATGCTGACCGAGATCGGTCAGGCCGGACTTCCGACCAAAAAGAACCTGGCGCTGAACGAACGCGATTACGGCGATCTGTCCGGCCTCAACAAGGACGATGCGCGCAAGAAATGGGGCGAAGAGCAGGTCCTGATCTGGCGGCGCTCTTATGACGTCTCGCCACCGGGAGGCGAAAGCCTCAAGGATACGTTGGCGCGCACGCTGCCTTATTATGTGCAGGAAATCCTGCCCGGCGTGCTCC
>Ga0335072_10012786_pt1 | contig 11978 bp, 12 predicted proteins | sample Lox_Sample_21_FD_206725 | JGI IMG/M metagenome (GOLD analysis project Ga0335072, IMG submission 206725) | Soil microbial communities from Loxahatchee National Wildlife Refuge, Florida, United States - Lox_Sample_2.1 | ecosystem: Environmental > Terrestrial > Soil > Wetlands | place: USA...
CGTGTCGTGCGCCAGGTCCCACGCCGTCGCACCCCCGTCACGGACGGCTGCGGGTAGCGCGGCCAGCGCCTTGCTCCAGCCCGGCGTGAGCGCGATCGCGGCGATGTCGCGCATCGACATCGAAGCACCGGCCGCGAGCGTCTCTGAGAGGCGCGTGTTGACGTACTCGCCGTCGCCGTTGTCCGCGAAGATGCCGAGGCTCGCGAGCAAGCGCAGCAGCCTCCCCAGCGCGTCCGCGTCCAAGCCGGTCGCGGCCGCGAGCGCCGAAACGGATCGCGGCCCTTCGAGCAGCAGATCGGCAATGCCCGCCTCGGCCACAATCGGAACTGCGATTCTCACCGCCTCGGCGGTCAGGTACAGATCCACCATCTCCACGACGGGCGGCTTCTCAGCGACAGCAGTGCTCGCGCCCTTCTGGGCTTCGGGTGTCGCGGTCATCAACTCCCCCTAAGGTCGTCTCCCTGGTCTGACGCGCGTCAACCGTCCCCGGCGACAGCGAGCCCACATGCGCCAGCGGCAGGCCCTCGATCCATGCACCGCGTAACTACAAAGCCAACAATGACATCTCCAGCGACGTTCGTCTACCGCGATCACGGATCTCTCTCGAGCATCCGACCACGTGTCGGCACACTCGGCGGACCCTGGCCTGGCAGCGCCGCGTCAGCGAACGCTGATCAGGTCCACGACGAAGACGAGGGTCTCGTCCGGTCCGATCGCCCGGCCAGCGCCGCGCTTGCCGTAGGCAAGGATCGGCGGGATTGTGATCCGCCGACGACCGCCAACCCTCATTCCGGCCACACCTTGATCCCAGCCGGCGATGACCTGGCCTTTACCCAGACCGAACTTGAAGGTGCTGCCACGGTCCCATGACGCGTCGAACTGCTGCCCGGTCTTCCATGAGACGCCGACGTAATGCACCTCGACGATGCGCCCGGAGACGGCCTCATCACCGTCACCCACGACGATGTCCTCGATCTCGAGTTGATACGACGGCGCCTGATCCGACGGCACCACCACATCCGGCTTCTCACCTATCGGCACGACACCAACCTAACCGGTCTTCGCATTCGCTGAGTTGGTCGAGCAGGTCACAGCGCGCCACGGTGTGGTTAGCCGCCGCCGGCGGCGAGGCCCTGATAGGCAGGGAAGAGCTCGTTCCATCGGGCGCCGGCATCGCAACGCTCACGGCCGGTGAGGTGGGCGGCGAGATCTTCGACATGAACCTGGATTCCGGCCCCGTAGGCGGCGAGCTGGTCCGGGGGCATGCCCCGTTCCTCCCAGACGAGGATCGTCTCGTTGCCGTCCACCGACAGCGTGATCTCGATGGTCTGCTCGTCTGGCTGGTCGGATTGCTTGGTCTGTAGCCGCAGGCGCTGGGGCGGCTCGCACACGTCCACGTGCCCGGTGCCCTCCCATCCGCTGGCAAAGAAGCGGGCGCTGAACTCACCGCCAAGGCGGAGATCGCCCTCTACCTCGCCCATCCATCGCGCGAGCCGGCGAGGATCTGTGAGCGCAGACCAGAGATCGTCGATATCGCTGTCAAAGCGGTCCTCGACGCGCACGATGCCCTTCCCATCTGCCGATCGCATGCTGCCCAGGATGCGGTTGCCGGTCTGCTCATTGCTGGTCATTTGGTGCTCCTTCGTTCGCGGTTGCCAAGGTACATAAGGCTGCCGGCTTTAGCCTGTTCGGCATGTTGCGCCTTGGAAGCTGCGTCAGGCCAGCCGGTGAGAGTCCGGTCCGGGTAAGCGCCGGAGCGCCCGGTAGCAGGCCCCGGTCTCAGGGAGAGATCCCTGTGGCTGAGCGGGGTGTCGAGAGCCTCTTTGGAGGGAGCAAGCGCGCGGGCTGCGACTGCAGCCTCGTCAAAGGTACAAACGGGGAGCCGAGCCGCTCATGCCACGGTGAAGGCCATGTCCGCCAGTCCTGGTTCCGGATCGGGTGCGGCGGGTCCCTGCGGGGTAGGGGAAGTTGCACGCGCGCAAGGTCTGATCGCGGAACAAGGGAGGCCCGTCTGTCCAGCCTCGTCAGCAAAGACCGCTTGTATAAGCCGATGGTGAAGTCGAGCGGAGGGCAGCGGGAGTCCGACGGGGTCGTAGTAGTGATGATCGGCGTCAAGCTAAAGGCGTCAGGAGCGAAGGGCCCTGGCTTTGGTCATGGTTGGGCTGGAGGTATGCGTTAGGGCATGGTCGGAGCAGTCCGATCCAACTACCTCGACGGGCTCTCGTTCGTCGATTCCGCCGGGAAGTCTGGTGGGGGTGCGCGAGAACTTCAGCGCAAGCTATGGGTGGCCGCCAAGCGGTCGCCGGATAGGCGTTTCCATGCTCTGTTTGACCGGATCTGCAGGGGTGACGTTCTGCGGGAGGCATGGAGGCGTGTGCGGAAGAACAAGGGGGCTGCCGGGATCGATCGGCAGACTCTGGAGGCGGTTGAGGAGTTCGGGGTGGATCGCCTGTTGGGCGAGATCCAGGTTGAGCTCCGGGAGGGTCGCTATCGCCCGTTGCCGGTTCGGCGGGTCGCGATTGCTAAGCCGCAGGGTGGTGTTCGGCCGTTGGGCATTCCGTCGGTGAAGGACAGGATCGCTCAGCAGGCTGCGCGGATCGTGCTTGAGCCCATTTTCGAGGCTGACTTTCTGCCGGTCTCGTTTGGGTTTCGCCCGTGCCGGTCGGCAACTGACGCGAAGGAGGTGCTCCGTCGATCGTTCATCGCCGGGCATCAGTTTGTGTTCGAGGCCGACATTCGGGACTACTTCGGGCAGATCGACCACGACAGGCTCTTGTCGATGGTCGCTGCGCGGGTCTCGGACCGGCGGGTGTTGAAGCTGATTGGCAAGTGGCTCCGGGCAGGGGTGATGGACGAGGGCGAGTTCCAGCGGTCGATGGCTGGGACTCCGCAGGGCGGGGTGATCTCCCCGTTGCTTTCGAACGTCTATCTGCACGCGCTGGATCGAGCGTTCGCTGATGGCACTCACGGCGTTCTGGTCCGCTATGCGGACGACTTCGTCGTGGCCTGCCGCAGCGAGAGCGAGGCTAGGGCGGCCCAACGACTCGCCGGCGAGGTGCTGGCTGGGTTGGGGTTGGAGCTGCATCCGGAGAAGACGAGAATGGTTGACCTCCGTGAAGGCCGGGAGGGCTTCGATTTCCTCGGGTGCCACTTTCACGCTCGTGTGTCGGGTCGGATGTTGGAGCGTGGCGTTCGCCGCTACTACCTCCAGCGCTGGCCTTCGCTTCGGGCGATGAAACGCATCCGAGCGAGGATCAAAGCGCTGACTGGTCGGGGTCGCACAGGGATGGATCTTCGCGACGTGATTGCTGCGATCAATCCGATCCTGCGCGGCTGGGGCAACTACTTCCGCACCGGGAATGCCGCCACCAAGTTCATCCAAATCGACCGCTACGTCGTGGACAGGCTCTGGCGGCTAATGCGCAAGCGCTACGGCCGCAATCTGCGTCCCGGCCAATGGGAGATCTGGACGCGCGAATGGTTCGAGGCTCACGGCCTCTATCGCTTGCGCGGCACCATTCGCTATCCGGGACTCGCGTCGTGACCATCAGGAAGACCATCGGTAAGCCGTGTGCGGGAAAACCGCACGCACGGATTGAAAGGGGAACGGGGAAACGGGCCTGACGGCACCGCGCCCCTGACTACCAATGCCGACCGATCTGACCGTCGTGCTGAAGGACAAGCCCGGACAGCTGGCGACGCTCGGTGGCGCAACCGGCGAAGTCGGGGTGAACATCGAGGGGATGTGCGCCTTCACCGGCGAGGGCCGCGGAATCATCCATCTGCTGGTCGCCGACGACACCGTGACCCGCGCCGTGACGGCGCTCACCGATGCAGGCATGGGGGTCGCCGATCAGCGCGAGGTGCTGGTGGTGGACGTCGCCGACAGGCCGGGTTCGCTGGGCGAGCTCGCTCGTCAGCTGGCGGCCGCGAACGTCAACATCGAGTTGCTGTACACGACGTTCGGCAAGCTCGTGATCGCCACCGATGACATGGCCAGCGCCCGGGCGGCGCTGGGCTGACCGGTCACCGGCGGTCGGGGATCGTCACATAACTGCCGTCGCCGGCGGCGTGCAGCTGATCAACGGACACGATCACGCGTCCGAGTGGCAGCAGCGACACCGGGATCAGCTTGTAGTTCGCGAGCCCCAGCGGGATTCCGATGATCGTCAGGCACAGGAGCGTGCCGGTGATCAGGTGGGCGAGCGCGAGCCACCATCCGCACAGCACGAACCAGATGACGTTGCCGATCCCAGAGGCGATGCCGGCGTCCGGGCGCTTGATCACGGTCTTGCCAAAAGGCCACAGCGCGAACACAGCGATCCGCAGCGCGGCGATGCCGAACGGGATAGTGATGATCAGGATGAAGCAGATCAGCGCCGCGAACGCATACCCGATCGCCATCCACACGCCCGCGAGCACGAACCAGATGATGTTCAGCAGCAGCCGCACGGTGCCTGGACCAGAATACGGGGATGACGAACTTTCCCGACTCCCATCGCGACCTGCTTGACGGCCAGGTCGCAACGCTCGCGACGATCGGCAGCAACGGGCTTCCCCAGCTTACGGAGGTGTGGTTCCTGCACGACGACGACGGTGAGCTCAAGATCTCACTCAACGACTCACGGTTGAAGACCCGCAATCTCCAGAAGCGGCCGCAGTGCAGCCTGCTGTTGCTCGACCTGACCAACCCGTACCGGTACCTCGAGGTGCGCGGCAACGCCACGATCGAGCCTGACGACGACTACTCGTTCGCCCGCAAGTTCGGCGCCAAGTACGGCGGCGCCGATCTGAGCGAGCACGACGGGCCCGGCGAGAGCCGGGTCGTGGTCACGATCGAGCCGGCGAACGTCTACGCGGTCGATATGTCAGGCGGCTGAGCCGCGGCCGTCGAGCAGGACGGGCCGCTCACCCGAGCTCGTCGAGCAGCTCGGCGACCGAGTCGATGATGCGCGACGCGCGGTATGGGTAACGCTCGGCTTCGTCTCGGGTCGTCAACCCCGACAGCACGAGGATCGTGTGCATGCCGGCCTCCAGCCCGGAGACGATGTCGGTGTCCATGCGGTCGCCGATCATCGCCGTCGTCTCCGAATGGGCGTCGATCGCGTTGAGCGCAGAGCGCATCATCAGCGGGTTGGGCTTGCCGACGAAATAGGGGTCGACCCCGGTGGCGCGGCTGATCAGGGCGGCAACCGACCCAGTCGCGGGCAGCGGTCCTTCGAGCGTGGGCCCGGTGGCGTCGGGATTGGTGGCGATGAACCGCGCGCCGGAGTCGATCAGGCGGATGGCGAGGGTGATCCGCTCGAAGCTGTAGGTGCGCGTCTCGCCGAGCACCACGTAGTCCGGACTGCGTTCGGTGAGGGTGTATCCCGACGCGTGCAGCGCCGTGGTCAGCCCGGCCTCGCCGATCACGAATGCAGAGCCGCCGGGTCGCTGGTCCTCTAGAAACTTCGCGGTCGCGAGCGCGGAGGTCCAGATCGACTCCTCGGGCACGTCCAGGCCGCTGGTTCGCAGCCGCGCGGCCAGGTCGCGTCGCGTGTAGATCGAGTTGTTGGTCAGGACGAGAAACGGGATCTCGCGCTCGCGCAGCCGAGCGACCCACTGATCGGCGCCGGGGATCGCGTCCTCTTCGTGAACGAGCACGCCATCCATGTCCATCAGCCAGGAGCAGATCGGTCGCCGGGTCATGGGCCCGGGCGGACCTTACCCGGCCGCGGGTCAGCGCGGCGCAACGAGCTCGTCGAGCACGTCGGCAAGGCCGTTGAGATCCGGAAGCTCGCGGGTGGGGGCGGGGTCGCCACGCTCGTGCAGGCGGTTGATCCACACGCTGGGGACGCCGAGCTGGTGCGCCGGCGCGATGTCGTGGAAATGGCTCTGGGCGACGTGAACGTGGTGCGTGCGGTCGGCACCGGTGCGCTCGTAGAACGCCTCCCAATGGCGATGCCCGGGCTTGTAGGAGCCGATCTCGGATGCCACCACGGCTCCTTGGAACGGGACCCCGATCGCCGCGATCGACGCCTCGATGAAATCTCGATCGGTGTTGGACAGCGCCATCAGCTTCCAGCCGCGGGCATGCGCCTGGGCCAGGGCGTCGGGCACCTCGGCAAACACGGGCCATTGCGGGAGGGAGCGGCCGAGCGCGTCATGCTCGCTGTCTGGGAGCGGGACCCCGGCTTCGGACGCGAGCTGTGACAGCACCGCCGCCATTACGTCGCGGTAGCTCCAGGTGGGATGCTCGCTCTGAACGCGGGGCTCGATCTCGTGATAGCGCGAGAGCAGGCCTTCACGGTCGGATTCGCTGAGCAGCCGGCCGAGCTCGGCAGCGATCCCGGCGTTCCAGTTCACCAGCGTGCCGTAGCAGTCGAACGTTGCCCACCGTGCGTCGGCCATGACTCACGGGTACAGCCGGCGCTTGACGGCCTGGGCGATTGGGCGCGGGAGGACCTCGAGCGCGCGCATCGCGTGGGGCATCGCTCGAAGCTGACGCTGGCTGAACGCGACCGGGATCACCACCTCGATCAGGTGCGGGCCAGGATCGGCGATCGCACGTTGCAGGGCGCCGACGAGGTCCTCGCCGCTGTCGACGCGCTGGGAGGGGACGCCCAGGCCGTTGCCGATCGAAACGAAGTCGAGGTCTGGCCCTGAGAGGTCGAGCTGGGCCGCGGCCTTCGGACCGCCCTGCTGGGCGCCCACCCGGGCGAGCTCGACGTTGAGGATCCCGTAGGAGCGGTTGTTGTAGATCACGACTGTGACGTCGAGCTGCTCGCGCGCCATCGTCCACAGCGATTGGATCGTGTACATGCTCGAGCCGTCGGCCTCCAAAGCGATGACCGGACGGTCGGGGCATGCCACGGCCGCGCCGACGGCGGCGGGGAGCCCCTGCCCGATCGCCCCGCCGGTGAGCGTCAGCCAATCGTGTCTGGGTGCTCCGGCCGTGTTCGCCGGGAGCATCGTGCCCGACGTGACCGCCTCGTCTGAGACGATCGCGTCCTCGGGCAGGATCGCGCCGACGGCCTCGGCGACCTTGTCGGCCGTGAGCGATCCGGTTGGCGGCGCGGGGCGGGTCGCCGCCGCCAGTCCGGGGATCGCGCCGTTCGCGCCGAGCGCGTCCGCGAGCGCGTCGAGCGCGCCCACCACGTCGGCCGCCGGTGGAGCAAGGTCATGGACGTCGCACCCGTCGGGCACGAGGTAGCTCTTCTTGCCCGGGTACGCGAAGAACGACACGGGCGCCTTGGCGTCGACCAGCACCAGGTGCTTGAGCCCGCTCAGCTGGACCGAGGCGAGCTCTGGCACATACGCGATCCGCTCGACGTCCGGCAGACCCGCGCCGCGCTCCATCCGCGTGGGAAACGTCTCGGCGAGCAGCTTGGCGCCGGTCGCGGCCGAGATTCGCGCGGCGGCGAGCAGGCCTGGCTCACGCAGGGCTCTGCCGCCGAGCAGGATCGCGGTCCGGCCGCCATTGCGAAGCGCCCGTGCGATGGCCTCCACCGCGGCGCTGAGATCCGGCTGGGACGCCACGGCCGCGACCGGCGGCAGGACGGGCTCTGCTCCCTCAGTCCACGACACATCCGCCGGCAGGATCAGCGTCGCGACCTGGCCCGGCGGGCCTTTGGCCGCAACCACGGCCTCGACGGCGTCGTGGGGCAGATCGGCTGTGCGCTGCGAGGTGCGCACCCAGCCCGAGACGTTGCCTGCGACGGACTCGATATCGGACTGCAGCGGCGCGTCGTACTGGACGTGGTCGGTGGCGTGGTCGCCGACGATGTTGACGAGCGGGACCTTGGCGCGCCGGGCGTTGTGCAGGTTCGCCAGCCCGTTGCCCAGGCCGGGGCCGAGGTGCAGCAGCGTCGCCGCGGGCCGATCCGCCATCCGCCCGTAGCCATCGGCGGCACCGGTCGCGACGCCCTCGAACAGGCCGAGCACCGCCCGCATCTCCGGCACGGAATCGAGCGCGGCGACGAAATGCATCTCTGACGTGCCGGGGTTTGTGAAGCACGTGGTGACGCCGCAGCTGGCGAGCGTTCGGATGAGTGCCTGGGCGCCGTTGGGCATGCGGCCAGGGATCATCGCTTAATGACGGCGGTCCGTGATCCTCAGGGGCTGATCGAGAAGCGAACGCGCACCGGGTCCGAGCTGCGGCCCGCCTGGTCGCGGGCACGCAGGACCAGGCGGTAGCCGCCGGCGACAAGCGCGTGATGATTGATCCGGCCGCTGAAGTGAAGGCGGTTGAGACCGTGCTTGCCGTGCACCTGGAAGCTTCCCTTGACCGCTCTCCAAATGGTGCAGGGCCGCGCGGTCGCATGGGCGGCGACCCGGCAGCGGCCGTTGACCCTGCTGCCGTGGACGGCGCGCTGCACGGTGAATGTCACGGTCGCCGGCTCGTCGAGGCGGAAGGACAGGGTCGCCCCGCGCCGCCCGGCCCGGACGATGCTCTGACCCGAGCGTGCGGGCTTGAACGCCGAAGGCGAGATCCGCAGCGCGAACAGCAGGGGCGGCGCGTCTCTGATGATTCGCAATGCGGTGCTGGCGGCCCGCGTGCTTCCGTCGGCGTTGCTCGCGGTGACCACGCAGGAGAGCGTGTGACCGACGTCGGCGACGCTTGGCCGGTAGGTCACGCCGGCGGCGCGATCGGCGCCGTCGCGCAGCCACTCGTAAGCGAACGAGCTCGCGCCCGTCCAAGTGCCGGGTACGCACGTCAGCCTGGCGCCCGGGATCGGCGGTCCGGCGATCTGCGGCGGCGCCGTATTGACGGGCGGGTGCGCCGGAACGATCACGGTCGGACACGTCGGATCGGTGGCCGCTACGCCGTCGGACTCGAGCCGATAGACGGTGCCACTGCCGATGTCGGCGGCGTACAGGTGCCCGCTCGCATCGACCCCGAACGAGGACAGGTTGGAGACCTGCGGCCCTAACGCGACCTGGCCGACCGCCATCGGCTGGGCGAGGCCGACGACCTGGAGGTTTGGGTTGCTCAGGTCTCCGAACACGTAGCAGCCGTTGAGCGACGGCAGCGTCGGATCGTGCATCACGTAGCCGCCGATGATCCCGTCGCCACAGAACGGCGCCGCGCCGCAGTTGCCGGGGTGGGGGTAGCTGAGCACCGGAGCGACCACGGGGGCGGGCAGCGGGTTGCACTCAGCCGAAGGCCGGTTGCCGTTGAGCTCGAGGCCCTCGTAGCAGGGCCAGCCGTAGTCGGCGCCGACGTTCTGGCCGGGGTGAGCGAAGTCGATCTCCTCGTCGCGCCCCTGGCCGACGTCGCCGATGACCAGGTCGCCGGTGGAGCTGTCGAACGAGAAGCGCCAGGGGTTGCGCAGGCCATAGGCCCAGATCTCGGGGCAGTTGGCTCCGCCGTTGGTACCGCTCGAGCATTCCTGCTGGCCGGTACTGAACGGGTTGCCGGCGGGGATCGAATACGAGCTCGTGCCGGGGGAGACGCGCAACAGCTTCCCGAGCAGCGTGGACTTCTTCTGGGCGTTGAGCTCGGTGTCGTCGCCGCCGCCGCCGTCGCCCACCGAGATGTACAGATCGCCGTCGGGCCCGAACTGGAGCTGGCCACCGTTGTGGTTGCTCTCGTTGGGATGCGGGATGGTCAGGAGCACGTGCTCCGCTGCAGTTAAGGCACTGTCATCGCTGTCGGCGGTGAACTCGCTGACGTGCTCGTCACAGCCGCCCTTGGCGTCACAGTTCCTGTCGGTGTAGTAGACGTAGAACCGGTGGCTGGCGGCGTAGTCGGGCGCGAACGCCATCGACAACAGCCCCTGCTCGCCCCCGTCGTAGTGGACCTCGCTCGAGATGTCTAGAAACGGCGTCGAGTGCCCACCTTTCACCACCTCGATCTGTCCAGCCTGCTGCACCACGAAGAGCCGTTGGGCGTCTCCTGGCGGCGCGGCGATGTAGGTCGGAGCGTTGAAGGTTCCGATGGGCGTTGCCTTCACCCCCGCCCATGCGGACGCGGGGACGAGGACCCCGACCACCATCGCCAACCGAAGCGCGCGCCACAGCACTGGGTCGAAAAGGTACCGCGACCGCCGCAACAGAGCCGCGACCATCCGACGATCGTGGGTCCTACTCAAGTAGGACGCGACCGCCCCAGGCGTGCAGTACGTTGCGCAAATGCAAGGCATCGGGTTGTCAGCGCGTAGGTATGGGCTGGACATCCTGATCGTGGTGGCCGCCGTCGAGAGCGCGCTCGAGGTGGCTCTGCGGGGCGATGCGGCGGGGGCGCCGACGAGCGCCGCGTGGTTCGCGGTGCCCGCGATCGCGGCGGTCGTGGCGGCGCTGCTCGGCCGGCGGTGGTTTCCGTTCGCGGCGCCGGCGACTTTGTGGCTGCTGGCAGCAGCGATCTCGTTCGTCGACGGCAGGCTCGTGGTGTTCACCGGCGGGGCGTATCTCGCGGGCATGGTCGCCTCGTTTCTGCTGGGCAACCTGCGCGACGAGAACCAGGCGCGGCTCGGCCTCGCGGTGGTCATCGGCGGCGCGGCGATCGTGGTCTACAACGATCCGCGCCACGCGCCTGGAGACTTCGTGTTCATCCCGCTGGTGTTCGCGCTGGTGTGGGTCGCAGGCTTTGCGGTGCGCGCCCGCGCGGCTCACGCCGAGGCGGCGGAGCAGCGCGCGGTCCACGCCGAGCACGAACGCGAGGCCGCAGCGCGCGTCGCGGTCGCAGAGGAGCGCGCACGGATCGCACGCGAATTGCACGACATCGTGGCGCACGCCGTCAGCGTGATGGTGCTTCAGGTCGGCGCGGTCAGGCACAAGCTGCCCGATGAGCAGCGGGAGGATCGCGACGCGCTCTCCCACGTCGAGCAGGCCGGCCGCTCGGCGCTGAGCGAGATGCGCCGTCTGCTCGACGCGATGCGCGGTGATGACGAGGACGCGGAGCTCGCTCCTCAGCCCGGGCTGGACAGGGTCGACGCGCTGATCGGCGAGGTAGGTCGCGCGGGCCTGCCTGTGCGACTGCAAGTCGAAGGCGAGCCGTTCGTTCTGCCGCGTGGGATCGACATCTCGGCCTACCGGATCGTCCAGGAGGGGCTGACCAACGCGCTGAAGCACGCCAATGCCCACAGGGCGGACGTCGCGCTGCATTACTCGCCGGATGAGCTGATGATCGAGGTGCGCGACGACGGCAACGGCGCCGCGCCGGCGCGAGCCAACGGCGTCGGCTATGGCCTCGTCGGGATCCGCGAGCGCGTGAAGCTCTACGGCGGCGAGATGTCCGCGGGGCGCGCGCGCGACGGCGGCTACGTCCTCACGACGCGCCTGCCGGTGACGGGGTACATGCGATGAGGATCCGCGTGCTCGTCGCCGACGACCAGTCGATGGTCCGGGCCGGTTTCCGGATGCTGCTGTCGGGCGAGGACGACATCGAGGTCGTCGCCGAAGCCCGTGACGGGCTCGAGGCCGTCGACAAGGCCGCCCGGTTCGAGCCGACGGTCGTGCTGATGGACATACGGATGCCCGAGCTCGACGGCCTGCAGGCGACCCGGCGGATCCTTGCCGCAGACCCGGCGGCGCGGATCCTCGTGCTGACGACATTCGGCCTAGATGAATATGTGTTCGAGGCGCTCAGTGCCGGGGCGAGCGGCTTCGTCCTCAAGGACGACCCGCCCGAGCAGCTGATCGCCGCGGTCCGGACCGTCGCCGCCGGCGATGCACTGCTGTCGCCTGCGATCACCAAGCGCGTGATCAGCCAGTTCACGCGCACCGCGCGCCCCGAGCCTCCCACGGAGCTCGACGAGCTCACCTCACGTGAGCGGGAGATTCTCAGGCTGATCGCGACCGGGCTCTCCAACGCCGAGATCGGCGCGGAGCTCTACATCTCGGACACCACGGTCAAGACCCACGTCACTCATATCCTCCAGAAGCTCAACCTCCGCGACCGCGTGCAGGCGGTGGTGATGGCCCACCAGACTGGTTTGTTCGAGGGGCAGTAGCGCGTCACAGCGCCGGCATTACCTCGGCAGCCAGACGCTCCATCT
>Ga0335072_10012787_pt1 | contig 11977 bp, 10 predicted proteins | sample Lox_Sample_21_FD_206725 | JGI IMG/M metagenome (GOLD analysis project Ga0335072, IMG submission 206725) | Soil microbial communities from Loxahatchee National Wildlife Refuge, Florida, United States - Lox_Sample_2.1 | ecosystem: Environmental > Terrestrial > Soil > Wetlands | place: USA...
AGCGGGCTGCCCTAGTCGCTCGCCCAGGTGGCCCAGAACAGGCGGGTTGGCGATTGCATTGGCTCTACGGGCTCTCCCTTTAGGAGCTTGCTGGCGGCTACGGCCTCGATCTCCGGGACCGTCGCCCCGGCTTCCCGGACCTTGGAGACCCGCTTGCCCGCCGCATCTTCCGGCGGCAGGCGCAGGCAGATCATCCCGGTCGCCTTGGCGATGCCGGTGCCCGCGACCTTCTCGTGGCGCAGCTGGTAGTCCTCGTCCTCCACGATCCGCGCGCTCATGCGCTTCTTCCGCGTCTGCGGTTTCTTCTTCCTCGGCGACGGTGCCGCCACGGGCGTCTCCTATGCTTGAACCGGGTAACCAGGCGGGCTGCCCGGGGACCAGGTCAGCAGGCTCGAAAGCCGCAAATCTGACCGTCGCGCTCGTAGCAGCAGAAGCCGGCCCGGCAGGGTCAGGTCCCGGCGCCAGGCTGACCTTCGGGCTCATATCCCACACAAGCACCGGCGTCACGGGCAGCCCGCTCCCGCCATCTTGCCCTATCCGGCACCCGCGGCCTGCGCGCACCCGCAGAGCCGGCCGCATGAAGCCGCAGCCCGGGCGGACTGAGAACTGAAACGAACGCCCGCCGACCGCGCACCCGCACCGCCGTTCATTTATCGCGAAGGCGACCATCCCACCGATGAGGAAGGCTGACCTGGGGAAACGCTGGTGCCCCCAACGGGATTCGAACCCGTGCCGCCGCCTTGAAAGGGCGGTGTCCTAGGCCACTAGACGATAGGGGCGTCGACGGGGTACGGCCATGCGGCATCAATCCGCCGTCGCGACCGACACAGCATACGATACCGCGCGCCGGTGATCCGACACCCCCCCCCGCGCCCGCCCGGTCTAGAACCGGCGAACGAAAGACTCCAGGATCGAGTTGTCCTCGTCCTCTTCCGGCATGATCGCCCAGGCGATCAGGTAAACGAGGACACCGAGACCGTAGAAGACCGAGAAGACCCCGAACGCGAGCCGGACAAGCGTAACGTCGACCCCGAAATACGCGGCAAGCCCGGTGCAGACTCCGGCGACCATCCGGCCCTTCCGAAGCCTGAGCAGCCGTTTGCCCCCGCTGCCGTTGTTCTCACTCATAGTAGTGATGATGCCCAGTCGAGTTGTGTCTTGTCATCAGGAAATTCCCTACCGATACCCTGATTGAGGTCCGACACGAGCGTGCGGTGCCGGCGGGTCGCTGGCTCGTATGTCCGCATCCCGCCGACCTTCGGTACGCTTCCATTCGGAGTGTCTGCGCACCAACGGCTTGCCGGCCTGGCCGTGCCGCGACACCCCGGGGTGCTAGCTCAATGGCAGAGCAGCGGACTTTTAATCCGTTGGTTCAGGGTTCGACCCCCTGGCGCCCCACCAGGAGGTCTTCACGTTTCGTGCAGGCCTATCTTCACGTTTGGGTCTGACATTCCGGGCGGGGGCTGATCCGCTCGGGCTGGGCCGTTGGAAAGGGCGCCGGAGGCGCCCTTTCTGCCGTTCCGGGGTTGGTTTTCCGGTGCCCGGGCGTGCTGGCGCTGTCGTGGTGTTCGCGTTCGTGCTGGTGGCGTGGGTGCGAGGCGGCTGCCGTTCCGAGGTCAGGGTGGGGCGGCGGCGGTGAGGGCGGTGAGCGTCTCACGGCGGCGCCTGCGGGTTTTCGGGGGCAGTCCTTTAGCGGCGCGGCGGGTGTTTTCTTCCTGCCGGGCATCCCATGCGTGCAGGATCCGCTGGTTGCGGGTGACCAGCAGCGCGGTGGTGAACAGCATGAGGGGGGCCGGGCCCGTGAGGCGGCACCAGCCGCGGGCGATGTCGTTGCCGGCGGGGTCTTTCGCGGTCGCGAAGCCGCGTTCGGCGCTGGTGCGGCGGGCGCAGGAGCGGCGCCAGGCGGGCGAGGGATAGTCGTGTTTCTGCCGGGTTTTCGCGTTGACGTCCGCAGGGACGGTGATGGTCTGCCGGGTGCAGCAGGCCTGCGGTTCTTCCGGCGGCTGCAGGATCTCGGGGCGGTCACGGTCCAGGGTCATGGACGGCGGCTGCAGCGGGCAGCGGATCTTGCCGGCGGCGGCCGGGCAGGCGACGCGGTGACAGCCGTCTTCGTCGTCGCGGGCGAGGCGGCCGAGTTTGCAGCGGGCGGCCTCGGCGGTCTTCGCGTCGTGCGCTGCGGCCTGCTCTTTGGCTGCTCCGGGGGCGAGGGGGCCCGGTTCCAGCAGCGCCCGCGGTGTCTTGGGGCAGTAGAGGTTCCCGTTGGCGATGACCGCGCCGCCGTGGGTGCCGCGGGGGCCGCGGTCGTTCGGGTGCAGGTCCTGGACGAGCTGCGCGCCGGCGAGCCGGAGCGGGACAGCCCAGTTTCCCGGGACGCGGTGGGAATAGCCGGAGTCGGCCAGGACGTCGCCGAGCTGGATGCCGCCTTGCGGCATCGCTGTCAGCACAGGGGTGAAGGCGGGGACGGGGTCGTGCCGGCAGGAAGACAGGGTCATGCGGCGGGCGAACTCGGGGACGGGCGGGCCGCCCTCGTCAGCCACCATGACGGCGTGCGACAGGTAGCAGCCGAAGAACAGCTCGTTTCCGTCGCGCAGCAGGTTGTTCTTCCGGTGGCCCCGCGACGCCTCGGGGCCGGCGCAGTCGCGGGTGCCGCGCGGCGGGGGGCGGGAGAAGGTCTCCAGGTCGCTCCAGTCCACGGCCAGCGAGGCGCTTGCGCCCCCGTGCTGGTGCGGGATGCCGGCTTCTAGCAGGTCACTGCAGGCGGCCTGGAGCTCCGGCGACGGCAGGCCGTCCGGCTCGTCCTTGCCGAGCGCCCTCGTCACGAGCCGGAAGGTGTACCCGGCCTGCCGGCAGGTCAGCTGGTGCGGGCCGTGCTTCCAGTCCGCCAGGACGCCGAGGCGCCGCTGCTCGTCCTCGGGCAGGCCGGCCAGCGCCTGGTGCGCCCTGGTCAGATGGGCGGGCCGGCCGTCGGCGAGGGCGAGCGTCATGCCCAGCAGCAGGGTGCGCACGCTGAGTTGCCGGGCGCGTGCCCCGGCAGGGAGCAGCGCCTCGGTCGCCGGCGCGATGCCGGAGGCGTCGATGACTTCCCCGAGCTCGGCCAGCCCGGTCACGGCCAGGCGGTCCCCAGCAGGGCCACGGCCTGCTCCCCGCTGCCCGGCTGCAGGCCGGAGACGAGGTCGCCGAGCCGCTGGGAGCAGCTGATCCCGGCCGCGGCCATGAACGTGGCCAGGCCCAGCAGCTGCCCGCAATCGGCGAGCCAGGCGGCGCGCAGCCGGGAGGTGTCCAGCCTCGGCAGGCCGCCCCCTCCGTCCAGGGAGGCCGTCAGCCTGCCCGTGAGGTTCCGGCGGCCGTGCTCAGCGCCGCCGCAGACCAGGCCGTCGCCGGCGGACCGGGCGGCGGCCAGCAGCAGGCCGCGGTAGCGGGACAGGACCGGCACCGTGCGGGCACGCGGGCCGCGGACCTGCACGATCACGCCGCCAGAGCGGCACGCGACGTCGGTGCCGCGGACATCGCGCAGATCGCCGCGGATCAGCCCGGCGCCCGCCCCCGGGCAGACCAGTCCCGTCGCGCGCGCCCGCCGCTCCGCCGTGGGCTGCGCGCCCGCCAGCGCGAGGAACCCGGCGACCTCCGCCGGCGAGTACGGCTGCTTCGCCCGGTCCCGGGGCAGCGGCAGGTCGGCGGGGTAGAGGTGCGGCACCACGCGGCGGCCGGCGAACCGCAGGTTGGTGCGCAGCGTGCGGCGTGCCGCGTCCGACAGGCCAGGCGCGCACCGGGTGAACCGCTCGACGGCCGGCGGGTGAAGCAGCACCCCCGGCACCGCATCCAGGCCCAGCCCGGTGCCGTAGCCGGCGAGCCCGCCCGCAGCCCGCAGCAGGCTCTTCGCCCGCTCCCGGGCCGCGGGCCCGGCCTTCGCGACAACCCCGCGGGCGAACTCCGCCGCCGGCGGCGACACCGACGACGGCCTCCAGCGCCCGATATAGGCGGCAACCTCAGCATCCGCGGTTTCCATACAGCACTTATACTTAATGAAATGCGCGGAAGCACGGAACCAGGCTGCGACAATGAGGGCGTGTCGCCCACCCCGGCCCAGCAGGCCCGCGCCGAGGCCATCGCCGCCGAGATCACCGCCCGCCTCGCCGGCCTCGCCTTCGCCCTGCCCGGCACCCTCGCCGACCGGATGACCCGCTGCGGGCACCCCGGCTGCCGCTGCCGCGCCGACCCGCCCCGGCTGCACGGCCCCTACCGCCAGTGGACCCGCAAGAAGAACGGCAAGACCGCCACGAAGATCCTGACCGACGACCAGGCCGCCGACTACGCCCCCTGGTTCGACAACCACAGGCGCATCCGCGACCTCCTCGCCGAACTCGAAGCACTCAGCCTCGAGATCGCCGAGGCCGACCCCCGCTGGAACCGCTAACCCCGCCACCGAGACCCCGCAGAACCGGAACCCACACCTCCGGAAAGTGTGGTCAGCACCCGCTTAACCTGTGGTCAGCACCCCAGCCACACCCCGTTTACCCAGCTCAGACCCAAACGTGAAGACCTCACCAGCCCCGCCAGCCGAGATGGTGCGGAATGAGGAAGGCAGACATCCGCACCCGTTCCAGGAAAAGCCTTGCTTCCTGAACGGTACGGCTTTTCATGTGCCGGCCGGCGAAGACGACTGGCGTTACGCGACGCCCCAGAGCTTTGCGGACTCGCTCTCGAACGAGTCGCTGCCGAACCCGGCGCCAGAGGCCTGGACGGTGGTGGTGACCAGGATGGTGCTGATGTTCTGCGCGGTGAACAGCCGGGTCGGGCTTGGTCGCCATCTGCAAGATCTCGTCGGTGACGGCCGCCGCGCCGGACCGGCTTCACTCCCCAGACCCATGCCGGCGGTGACGTTTACTCCATCCGCGTCACCGCCGGCGTGGCCTTCTCGCCGAACCCCCATCGCGTCGACGCGGCAAAAGCCTCCTGGAAAGAGGAACGAAATGTGATGCTGGCGCTGCCAGCACTGGCATCCCCAGGCTCCCGCGTCCGGCGCGGATACAGGAACCGCACCGGATCCCTGCGGTGGTGCAGGTCCCGTCGGCCGGGGCGGAACTACCCCGCGGCTTGAGACCTAGTGGTCCTGCGGGAAGGGGCGCTGGATGACCGTGGCCCGGATGATGGTCTGAGTGTGGCGCTCGACCAGGGGGTTCACCGATCCGCCGTCGGGCTCGCCCCAGACCAGGTCGACCTCCGACCCGTACTCCAGGTCAGCCTCGTTGATCATGGCGATGGAGATCCAGCCGCGTACGTTCGACGAGTACGAGGCAAGCGGCGATACACCGACCAGGCGGCCGTCCTTCTCGACGCGGTCCCCGTGGGCACCGCCGTAGAACGCCGCGGGCATGTCGATGTACTTGAATCGCTTGTCGCTCTGCTCGTACATGCTGGCGAAGATCTTCGCGACATCATCGCGGTGCCACAGCAGCCAGACCTTCTGCCGGTGGGCCTGCCCGGCCAGGCTCTCAAGTGCCTCGCGCCCGATGAACTCGTGATCGTACTTGATCACCTTCGCGTAGCCGAGGTCCCACGGCGTGGTGTACAGGTCTTCCACCCGGTCGGGCACGAAGCTGCCGGCCAGCGCCAGGTTGGCCTCGAAGCCCCGCTGCGGCAGCCACTCGCGGAACGCCTTCATCTTCGGCCCGGTGTAGATCGCGGGCACGGTGTTGGCGATCCACCCGGACTCGGTCGCAACCGAGGCGTAGGCGCGCGCACCCACCTGGCGCAGGCCGTGCGGCGCGCCGGCCTCGAGCAGCGTGGCCCGCACGTCGGCGAGCTCCTCGTACGGACCGAAGAACTCCAGGCCCGGGAAACCCGACATGCGGTGGTTGAGGGCGGTCACCTCGTGCGACCCGACGTGGAACCTGCCCATGTGGAAGAACGGGATGTCCGGCATCGGGCCGCCGTTGACCCTCTCGAAGATCTCCGCCGCGAACGGCCCCTGGAGCTGGAGCCGGAACAGTTCGCGGCGTCCCTTCGGGTTGTTCGCCGTCCGCGGGTCCACCCGCGCTGTGACCTCGTACGATCCCGTCTCGGCGTGGAACTGTACCCAATTCAGCGCCGGCGGCCGCCCGACCAGCCGTACGTGGTTCTCCGCCAGGCAGAACAGGATGCAGTCCCCGACCATGTAGCCGTCGTAGCCGACCGCGATGAACTGCTTCGCCTTCATGGCACCGAAGCCCTTGAAGCTGTTCGCGCCAAGGTCGGACAGCAGCCGGTAAGTGTCGGGACCTTCGACAGTCAGGTCCGACATGTGATGCGACAGGTCCATCAGCGCGGCGGTCGTCCGCCAGCTCTCCTGCTCGTCACGCCAGTTGGTGAACTCCGACTGAATCGGCAGCGGGAACCCCCCTGATCCGCTGCGCAGCAGCGCCAGCGGCCCGCCCGCCGCCGCAATCGCGTCTTCCAGACTCGGCAAGGTAACTCCTCATGTCGTACTGGCAGGAACCCGCCAGATGATCGCGCGGACAAGGCAGCCGGGAGCGGCTCGCTGACGTGAGCCAATCCGGCGCCTCCATCGAGCATGCTAGGCAGCTCCAGCGCTGGAAACAAGTTCTTGACAAGTGCTTGTTTTCGCGATCTGACTGGTAATCTCCTGCCCATGGCCGACCGACGTGGCACCGAGAACGGGGCGAGCGATCCGCCCGGGCCGGCCCACACCTGGCCCACGGACAGCGTCGGCTACCTGGTCTGGCGCGCTCACCTGGTCTTCCGGCGGGCCTTCGACGAGGGCCTCGCCGAGTTGCACGTGACGATGGCACAGGTCGGACTCGCCGCGGAACTGATGGAGTGCGGCCCGCGCGCCGTCGCCGACCTGGCCAGGGTCATCGGCCTCACACCGCAGGGCGCCGCGTTCGCCATCGCGCACCTGCGCAAGCTCGGCTGGGTAGCGGAAAGCCGGGCCAAGGGCCGCGGCAGGACCATCCTGCTGGAAATCACGGAGCTAGGCCGCGAGGGTTACCTCAAGGCGGCCCGCATCGTCGAGCAGGTCGACCTGTCGATGACGGCAGGCGTCGCCGGCGCCGACCGCGCGAGCACCATTACCGCCCTGCGTGCCATCGCCCGGGCACCGTCGGCCCGGCCGGCCGGGCCGCCCAGGCAGCAGGGCCGTTAAAGGACCGATGTTCACGCCTGGGTCTGAACTCGCGCCGGGCGGCGGGTGACGATGATGGGGAGTTCGTTCGGGACCAGGGTGCTGCTTACCACGGGGCGGACGCGCGCGCCGTCGGCGAGCCGCACCTGCCAGCGGGCGGCGATGGCGCTGAGCAGGAGCATTGACTCGGTCCAGGCGAAACCCTCGCCTATACAGTTCCTGATGCCCTGGCCGAACGGGAAGAACGTCGCCCGCATATCGGACCTGGTGTAGTCGGTGGCCCAGCGGTCGGGATCGAAGTGGTCAGGGTCGCGGTGTACTGCCGGGTCGCGGTTGAGCGCGTAGGGGCTGAACAGGATCCTGCTTCCCGCCGGGACCAGGTAGCCGCCAAGCTCGACGTCAGCGGTCGCCTTGCGGGGCAGAATCCACACCGGGCTGTACAGGCGCAGCGTCTCGGTGACCACGGCACGGGTAAAGGGGAGCCGGTCCAGGGATTCGTAGCCGGCGTCGCCGCCCGCCAGCACGAGGTCGGTCTCCCGCTGTAGCCGCTGCTGGATGAGCGGATGCTGAGTCAGCAGGTAGCAGGCCCAGGCCAAGGTGTTCCCCGTGGTCTCAGTGCCCGCGATCACCAGCGTTGTCGCTTCGTCACGCAACTGCCTGTTCGTCATTCCCGTGCCGGTCTCGTCGTCCCTGGCGTGCAGCAGGATCGACATCAGGTCGCCGTGGTCCGTGCCCGATGCCCGGTACTCGTCGATGATGGCGGTCAGCAGGTCGCCGAACCGCTGGTGCGCCGCGCCGAACCGCCGGCTGGACCGGGTAGGGAGCCGGGAAAGCGCGGGGATGCTCGCGATGAGGCCCTTCGGCAGCAGCCCGGCGAGCAGCACGCGCAGCAGTCGCTCGATCTCGTCGATCGTCTCGCTGCCCAGATCGCTGGAAAGAAGCGTGCGTGTCAGCACGGTCAGCGTGATCGACCGCATCTCGTGGTCGAAGGCGAGCGTCCCGCCGTCTGGCCAGCCGTCTATGCGCGGCACCGCTACGTCCCGCATCGTGTCCATATAGCGCGCGATCTCAGCGCGATGGAAGGCAGGCTGCATGAGGCGCCGCTGCCGGTGGTGGTACTCGCCGGCCGACAGCACCAGCCCGTTCCCGATCAGCCGCTTGGCCCGGCCGAAGCTGATGCCTTTCTCTAGCTTTCTCGCCTGGCCGACCAGTGCCTGCCTGATGGCGTCCGGGCTGTTCAGCACGTAGACGGGAAACGGCCCGAAGCTGATGCGGACCACGTCGCCGTACTCGCGCGCCCGCTGAAGTAGGCGAAGTGGGTCTCTGCGGAACTCCATTACATGTCCGAGTCGCCGGCGCCCGCCCGGAACCACCGGGACGTCGCGCGTCGGCTCCTGCGTGGCTACCGACATCTCTGGTGCCCTTCTCGCGCTTCAGCACCTCCGCCATCTCCAGGTTAGGCGCCGGCCTGCCGGTCCACCGGCGGGCGGCTCACCCCGGCGGGATGAGGCGGCTTGCGGCATGTCACGGCATCGTCGGTGATGCGGCAGGCCTAGTCAGAGAGGAGCTCATCATGACTGAGCGGGCCTCGACGGAGCCGTCTCCAGATCCGAAGGCGCTCCTGAGGTCCAGGCCCTACGTAGTCCTCCTCGTTCTGGCGGCGGTCATCGGCGTGCCCATCTCCGCCGTGGCCTGGGGCTTCCTCGCACTAGTCAGCAAGCTCCAGGGATGGATCTTTACGAGCCTCCCGCACGGGCTTGGCTTCCATGGGGAGCCACCCTGGTGGCCCCTCTTGCCGCTGCTCCTTTCTGGACTGCTGACCGCGGCCGCGATCCGGTACCTGCCAGGCACCGGGGGGCACTCACCTGCCGACGGGTTCAAGCCCTCGGGCGCTCCCACGCCGATCCAGCTGCCCGGCGTCATCCTCGCGGCCCTGGCCACCCTGAGTCTCGGTGCCGTGCTGGGTCCCGAGGGTCCGCTTATCGCCATCGGCGGCGGGCTCGGCGTCTGCGTCATCCGGCTGGCGCGCCGCGACGCCCCCGCGAGGACCAGTGCCGTGGTGGCTTCCGCCGGAAGCTTCGCCGCTATCAGCACTCTGCTCGGGTCTCCGTTGTCCGGCACCTTCCTGCTTATGGAGGCTTCAGGCCTGGGCGGTGCCATGCTGGACGTCGTACTGTTGCCAGGGCTTATCGCCGCCGGGATCGGATCACTGATCTTCATCGGCCTAGGCTCGTGGAGCGGACTTGGCTCGTTCTCGCTGGCGATTCCGAACCTGCCGGCCTTCGGGCAGACCGATGCCGCCGAATTCGGCTGGGCGCTGGCGGCCGGGGTACTGGCTGCACTGCTAGGCACGGGCATCCGCTGGCTCGCCCGGTATCTCCGGCCGCACGTCGAGCGCCGGATGCTGCTGCTGACCCCGGTGGCAGGCCTGGCCGTCGCCGGACTGGCCATCGCGTTCGCCGAGGGTACCGGAAAGGGCTCCTCGGAGGTCCTGTTTTCTGGGCAGAGTGCCCTCGGCCCCTTGGTCGCAAGCAGCGCCAGCTACAGCGTCGGGGCGCTGCTGCTGCTCATCGCCTGCAAGGGACTGGCCTACGGCGTGTCGATGAGCGGCTTCCGCGGCGGACCGGTTTTCCCGGCCTTGTTCATCGGGGCCGCGGGCGGCATGCTGCTGTCGCACCTGCCCGGGCTGCCGCTCGTGGCCGGCGTGGCCATGGGCATCGGCGCCATGTCCGCGGTCATGCTCCAGCTCCCCCTGACGTCCGTGCTGCTGGCCAGCCTGCTGCTCGGCTCGGACGGAGTCAAGGTCATGCCGCTGTCGATCGTGGCGGTCGCCGTGGCCTACGTCGTCTCGGCCCGGCTCATGGCAGCCCGCCCGTCTGCGACGCAGCCACAGGGCCAGCCGGCGGAGCCGGGCGCTCAGCCGGCGGGAGCCGCTGAGGGGGCTCCGTCCCCGGTCCCTGGGCCGCGGCCCGCCTCATCGTCGCGGCCGCCGGCCGACCGGGGACCGTGAGTACGCCGCGACCTGGCAGCCACCCGGCCGCCGCGGGACGGCGACCGGGATGGCGGGCGGCGGCGCCGGGAGCGGCCGGACCCGGCGCCGTCCCGCTCCGCAGACGACCGGTACGCGGCGACCAGGCGCGCCACCAGCGTGGCCAGGTACACCTGGCCGGTCAGCGCCTCGAGGACGGCGATGGCCCGGCCGCCGTCGCCCGCAGCGGTGAAGTCCCCGTATCCCAGCGTGGTCAGCGTCGTGAAGCTGAAGTACTGAAACGTCTGGGTGGTGGCAGGCTGCCCGTCAGCGAAGAACGGCATAGCGCCAAGGTGCTCGATCGCCGCGTAAACAGCCGCGAACATCAGCCCGGTCACCATGTAGGCGCTCAGCGCACCGTAGATGCTCTGGATGGTGACCGTGGGCCGGGCCAGGACGCGACGGACAATCAGCACCGCCGTCAGCAGCATCACCAGGGCCTTCCACACGTCCGCCAGGCCCTCGCCGATTGTCGTCCCGGTCAGCAGCGCTCCGATCGCCGCGGCGGAACCCGCCACCGTTCCGATGCCGATGAGGAGCGGCCACCGACCGGGTCGCGACGACGTCCGCATCGCGAGCCCCAGGCCTACGGCGAACAGACCGACCTGCACGCCAGCCGCTACTTTCCCTCCGCTGAACGCGGACAGCACGTAGGTTCCGACGAGGACCAGCAGCAACAGACCGTACCGGCCGCCGGAGTCCGCCATGTTCAACGGTCTAGTGCGGAAAGATAAAGAAGTCCTCACCTGCCGCGGGTGACCGGACGGGTCAGGACGAGCAGGCTACCTTTAAATCCGGTCGGTTCAAGGTTCAACCCCGCGACGTCCCCGAGCATCGAATGGAGGCGGACTTGGCACAGCCTGCCTACCTGCTCCACCGGGGTGACGCGCTTGACGCGTACCGGAACTGGCCGGCACCGACGGCGATCATCAGCGATGGCGCGTACGGCGTGCGCGGCTTCCACGGCGATACCGTCGGGACCGAGGGCCTCGCCGACTGGTACCGGCCGCACGTCGAGGCCTGGAGCCGCCTCGCCGCGCCCGCCACGACCTTGTGGTTCTGGAACACAGAGGTCGGCTGGGCCTCCGTGCACCCTCTCCTCACCGGGCACGGATGGGACTACGTGCAGGCCATCACCTGGGACAAGGGGATCGGCCACGTCGCGGGCAACGTGAACGGCAAGACTATCCGCCGGTTCCCTGTGGTCTCCGAGATCTGCGTCTTCTACCAGCGGCGGTTCGAGGTGAGCGGGCCCGCCGGTCCCCTGCCCGTGCAGAAGTGGATGCGGCACGAATGGCAGCGGTCCGGCCTTCCGCTGCAGCGGGCCAACGAAGCCTGCGGCGTGGCAAACGCCGCCACCCGCAAGTACCTCACCAAGGACTGGCTGTGGTACTGGCCGCCCGGCGAGATGATGGAACGCCTCGCTGCCTACGCGAGCGAGCATGGCAGGGAATCCGGCTGGCCCTATTACTCTCTGGACGGGCAGGCCGCGGTCACCGCCAAGGAATGGGACGCGCTCCGTCACAAGTGGCGGCACGCCCACGGGCTGACCAACGTCTGGCGGCTGGCCCCGCTGCACGGCGTGGAACGGATCAAGGGCACCATGCGCCGCGCCGCGCCCCGCGTGCACAACCCGGGCAGCATGTCGGCCGCGCACCTGAACCAGAAGCCGCTTGAGTTCATGCACCGCATCCTCGGTGCTGTCACCGATCCTGGCGATGTCATCTGGGAACCGTTCGGCGGGCTGGCTTCCGCCTCTGTCGCGGCCGTGCAGACCGACCGGTTCCCCTGCATCGCCGAGGTGGACCATGACTTCGCGGTGATAGCGG
>Ga0335072_10012788_pt1 | contig 11976 bp, 12 predicted proteins | sample Lox_Sample_21_FD_206725 | JGI IMG/M metagenome (GOLD analysis project Ga0335072, IMG submission 206725) | Soil microbial communities from Loxahatchee National Wildlife Refuge, Florida, United States - Lox_Sample_2.1 | ecosystem: Environmental > Terrestrial > Soil > Wetlands | place: USA...
GCTGCGAAGCTCCTGCAAAGGCTCCCTTTTCATGTCCGAACAATTCCGAAGCGATCAGGTCACGGGGGATGGCTGCGCAATTTACGCTCACAGATGCCCGCGATGCGCGCGAAGAGCGCCTATGAATTGCGCGGGCGATCAATTCCTTCCCCGTTCCAGTTTCGCCGGTAATCAGTACGGTCGTGTCGCTCTTCGCCACCTTGGAGACGCGCGCCAGAACCGCCTGAGTCGCAGGGGATGCACCCACGATCTTCTCGAACATTGAGGCTTTGTCGATTTCCGCGCGTAGCGCGAGATTCTCTTTCTCAGTTCGTTCTTCCGTCCGCTTGCGATCGTCAACATCGATTCGGTGAGCTTCTGCTTCATGATGTGGGGCGGATCAGGTGTCATGAACCGCGCTGATCGTCATTGTGCCGACGACTATTGCGCGTAGTGTTGCGGACAGCGTCTCAGGTTTCTGCAAGAGCTTTGAAACAAGGCTGGTCGCGCTAAAGTAGAGGATTTCACTGGCGATTGCGACCAGACGCGCGCTATATCGCTATATCTGCTCCCGGTAGTGCTCCAAGACTATGCGGACCAACTGACTGCGCGTCCTGACGCCAGTCTTGGAAAAGAGCTGTTGAAGAGTGGATTTCACTGAGCCTTCGGAAACTCCAATTCGGGCGGCAATTTCTTTGTTGGCAAGCCCCTCGAACACAAACGAGAGCACTTGTTGCTCTCGCTCAGTGAAGCGTGTGATTCCGCGCGGCTGCGGTGTTGTCGATTCCGTCCTCAATCCGGTCTGTAGTTGCTCCTGATCCAGCCAAACCTTGCCCGCCATTACGTCGCGGATTCCTTGCGCCAGTAGGGCAGCGGAATCGTGTTTGTGAAAAACTCCTGAAATACCAGAGCGGATCAGTTCCGACACCGATTCTGCATCCACCCCCGCCGTGACGAGTAAAACCTTTCCGTTGAACCCCTGTTCTCTGGCCGAGCGCAGAAATTCCTTGCCGTCACGCCCGCCAAGGTCGAAGTCAAGGAGTACTAGGTCAATGGACGTTCGACGGAGGACTTGCAGAGCCTCTTCAATGCTCCCACAATGAGCAACAACATCAAACCCAGGCTCAACGCTGAGAAGCCGACTCACACTTTCGCGAAATAAGGCATGGTCGTCTAGCAACAGAATGTGAAGCGTCTCTTCCGCAGTCTTAGGCATTGATTGCCTCCTCTGCGGCGACGTGCAATGGCAGGATTACTGCGAAGCAGGAACCTTCACGTCTAGGTTCATGGGTCAGGTCGCCGCCAAAACTACGCATGATCGCTCGGGATACGTACAGACCGAGACCACTGGACTTCGCGCCTCGTTGAAAGGGTCGGAAGAGGTTTTCAGGCGAAGAGATGCCAATGCCTGTGTCTTCGAATCGAATTACGAGCTTCCCGTCCTCCTCGCAGGCAGCGATCCGAAGCCTCTTGGTTTCTGTGGAGGACATGGCTCGCTGGCTGTTTTTGGCGAGGTTCAGGAAAACCTGAACCAGTCCATAACGGTCGGCCCAAACCAATGGCAACGGGTCCCGGATATCCCACTGCACATTGATCTGCGATTCGTGGTAGGTACTTTCGATCAAAATTCGAAGCTCATCCAACACCGAAGTAAGCTCAACCACCTCTCCGTTCTGCGCAGGCGTGGAGCCCAGTTCCAATGCGGACATTCGCTCCAGGCTCTGAATTAAGCCCCCCAAAGCCCTGAAATCGTCGCTCGTTTCTAGCTCTTTCATTCGTGAAAGATTCTTGTGGACTACGAGAACCGCACTGCTGAGGTTCCGAATTTCATGCGCTACAGTACTCATCAGGATTCTGGTGTTCTTTAACAAATGGTCCAAGCTGAGTTCTTCTCGATTACGGAGATCCTCGGACAGGTCCACGATGATCGCTGCCAAACGCGGGCCAGACAGCGTGTTGTAGGTTGAGAACCAAACTCCCGCCAAGAACACGTCTCCATCAGTCCTTTGCCCTGTACATTGCAAGGTGGTCCGAAATGAACGCGAAGGTTGCGTCTTCAGCACGGTTTGCAGGGCCGGGAGATACGACTCGATTGGCTGCCCTTGCAGGGGCGCAGGGCCGGGAGAAAGCAACTGCTGTGCCGCCTCATTTGCCAGCAGAACCTTACCATCTGAGTTAATCGTAACAACCGCTGCCGGACTGCTTTCGATAAGCGAACGCAGTTGCCGCTCAGCATCCTCCAGTTCCTCAGAGTGCCTGAGGACGATACGCCGGTTGCGGATTATTTCAGAAACGAATAGCCCTGTACCGATAAAGCCAACTGAACTGAATACCAGCCGAATCACCGCTTCATTTTCTGGCAGATTGCTGAAGGCTTCTTGCAGAATCGCACACAGCAGAGCGACGCTCACAATTGAGGTACGCGACAGAAATCCTCCGACAATGATGATTGGAAAGAGATACAAGAACCCCAACGAGATATAGTGGGTGGCCCACCAGTCGACCGCCGCGATCGCCGCGATGAGGATGTAAGCGACGACGAGCATTCTCGTACGATTGACGGGTGCATAGATGGATAACAAGTCCTTCATGAGCGTGCCTCAATCTTGCTCCACTCGCGGCACCGCTGGAAACTGATTTTTCTACGCTTGGCCAAAAGATAGCCTCCTACCTTCAAAAGATATGCTCTTCGTTGCTGAAAGATACGATGTGCATTCGTTGAACACGGCTTACACTCAAGCCAAATCGTAAGGTCATGGACCGGGACCGGAGAAACGATTGTTGGACCTCACCGATACAGACAAACTTCGGTCTCGGCAAGCTAGGCGAGCTCTGAAACATTGACGGACCAGATCCTCACCGGAGTGCTGCAGGTGAACTATGAGGCGTGGAATCGATACGCTTTGGTGGCCATCGGGTTACTCGGAGTGCTCCTGTATGTCGGTTTGCTTTACGCAAGCTTTACCGAGTTCAGGTCAGGCTTATCGAAGAGCAGTAAGAATAAGAACCGCTCCCGTAATCACGCCATGCCTCGCAGATTGCGGAATCAGAAGATTTCGGGGCGTTAAGCCGTAAGAGAGTTTCACGATGAAAGATTCAGAGCACATGAGTAAAAGAGCAGCAGCGGTTGTGACTGTCGCGGTGATCGTCATCGTGTCGTCCGTTTTCCTGTCCGGCTGTGGGCACTCTGCGAGCGCAAATGCGCCAACTGGAAACAATTCTCCAACAAACACGACGGGATCTGCTCCGACCGTGGACCTTTCGCCCAGCCAACTGAACTCGATCAAGATCGAGCCGGTTGGGAGCTACGCATTTCCCGTTGAGAAGGAAGCGGTGGGCAACATTGACTACGACGAAGACCTTTCTGTTCAAGTGTTCCCAGCGTATCAAGGGACGATCATTAAAACGCTCGTGGAACTCGGGGCGGAAGTTCACAAAGATCAACCGCTCTACACGATCAAGAGCCCTGATCTTATCCAAGCGGAGTCAAACCTGATCGGAGCTGCTGCCACCTACGAACTGACCACGAAAGAGCTGGCGCGTGCGAAGGATCTGTACACGACGAGCGTCGGTGTTCCCCAGAGGGAGTTGGAGCAGGCCATTTCCGATGAACAAACTGCGGAAGGCGCCCTCAAAGCCGCACGAGATGCCGTCCTCGTTTTTGGCAAGACGGATGCGGAAATTGATCAAATGATCGGCTCGCGCAAGATCGACCCTGCCTTGGTCGTGCGCAGCCCGATTACTGGCAAGGTCACCTATAAGGTCGCGCAGCCGGGATTTCTCGTGCAGCCCGGAAATCCACCTGCTCCGTATTCGGTCGCGGATGTGAACCTGAAGTGGATGCTGGCAAATGTGCCGGAAAGCGACAGCGGATTTTTTCACGTGGGGCAGCCAGTGGCAGTCAGGACATTGGCTTATGACGGCCGAGTTTTTAAAGGAAAAGTCTCAAAGATCTACGAGACCGTCGATCCGAATACGCACCGCGTCACCATCCGTTCTGAAATTTCTGACCCGAAGAACGATTTGCGACCCGGAATGTTGGCCAACTTTGTCATCCGCGTCGACGCCCCGGTCGAAGCCACGGCGATCCCGGCAAACGGAGTTGTCCGTGAACCCGACGGCACCATGGGCGCGTGGGTGACAACCGATCGCCACACATTTGTCGAGAAGCTGATCAAAGTCGGCCTGCGCAATGACGGCAGAGTTCAGATTCTCGACGGTTTACAGCGGGGAGAACTGGTGGTGAGTGACGGAGCGGTATTTCTGAGCAATATGCTCCAAGCGCCGCCGAGCGACTAGACCGAATCGCCGATATCACTTCATTCACAAGATCACTCATGTTCAAGTCACTTATCTCGTTCTGCCTCAGCCGCCGACCCATCGTGATGATGGGATTGCTTCTCTTTGCCGGCGCCGGCTTCGTTGCTTTCAAACTGTTGAACATCGAGGCGTATCCCAATCCCACTCCCGTCATTTTGGAAATTACGGCGCAAGCTCCAGGCCTTTCGGCGGAAGAAATGGAGCGCTATTACACGATCCCCATGGAGATTGGGCTTTACACCACGCCAGGGATCGAAGTCATCCGCTCCACATCGTTCTATGGGCTCTCGTTCGTTCGCGTCAGCTTCAAGTATGGGGTCGACTATTACTTCGCCTACAGCCAGGCTGCGATCGCCCTACAGCAGAACGTCAGCTTGCCCGGCGGAGTGTCGCCCAATATCCAAGCCAACAGTTCGACCGGAGAGATTTACCGTTACCAGGTGGTCGGCCCGCCTCATTTTGGAATGACAAATCTGCGCACGGTTCAGGATTGGATCGTTGCCCGTCGCCTGCTGACTATCCCCGGCATTGCCGCCATTAACAGTTGGGGAGGTCCCACCAAAGCATTTCAGGTCGAGGTCGATCCGCACAAGCTCGAAGCCTATAGCGTCACGGTTCCTCAAATTCTCACCGCGCTGGGCAACGCAAATATCAACGTCGGCGGTCGCGAAATCACTGTGGGTCAGCAGTCGATCAACATTCGTGGCGTCGGCCTTATCGACGACGGTGGCAACGACGATTTGCGGCAAGGTTATAAAGTTCAGGACATTGAAAATGTCGTCCTGAGCCAGGAGAACGGTGTTCCGGTGCTGGTCAAGGACGTTGGCACGGTTTCAGTTGGATACCGGCCACGGCTCGGTATCCTGGGGCGGGACACGCACGATGACGTGGTCGGCGCCATCGTAGTGCAAAGGCGAACAGAAAAAACCGCTGACATGATTCCCAAAGTCGAGGCAGCCATTCGCACCTTGAATCACGACGGCAGTTTGCCGCCCGGAGTGAAAGTAGTCCCTTTCTACGACCGCTCATCGCTGATTGCGTTAACCACGCACACAGTCCTGCACAACCTGATTTTCGGATGTCTGCTCGTCTTCCTCATCCAATGGATATTCCTCGGAGATCTCCGTAGTGCTGTCATTGTAGGAATCAATATCCCCTTCGCTTTGTTTTTCGCCACCATTCTTCTGGTCGTCATGGGAGAAAGCGCGAACCTGCTTTCGGTGGGCGCGGTTGATTTCGGCATCATCGTCGACTCGGCAGTAATTCTGGTCGAGAACATTTTCAAGAACTTTCAACGCCCGCCCGAAGAACGGAACGTCCTGCTGCAGCGTTTATCGGACGGTTTTTGGGGTCATGATCCGACGCGGGCACCGGACCATATCACGCAAGCGCAAGGCTGGACGGACCGCTTGCGCCTCATTCTGGTCAGCGCGGTTCAGGTGGACAAGGCGGTTTTGTTCTCTGCGCTGATCACTGTGGCCGGTTTCGTGCCACTTTTCACCATGCAAGGAGTCGAAGGCCAGATCTTTGGTCCTATGGCGCGAACCTACGGCTATGCGTTGGCCGGAGCCCTGATTGCGACCCTCACCATCACACCTGCGATCGCTTCGTATCTGCTGCCTGCCCACGTGAAAGAGGTTGAGACCATCGTTGTCCGCACCTTGCACCGGCTGTACAATCCCGCACTCCGTTTTGCCTTGACTCACCGCGCTCTCGTTGTGGGAATCGAGTTGGTTATTTCGCTCGGAACTTTTTTCCTGATCGCGCCACGGCTCGGTAGCGAGTTCCTCCCTCACTTGGAAGAAGGCAACTTCTGGATTCGTGCCTCCATGCCCACGACTCTTTCGCTCGAAGATGGTGAAGCGGCGACGCGGAAAATGCGCGAGATTCTTCTGCGGCATCCTGAAGTCATCACCGTCGTTTCGCAGCATGGCCGGCCAGATGACGGTAGCGACGCCTCGCCCTTTTCCAATGTCGAGCTATTTGCTCCCCTCAAGCCTTTTGATCAATGGCCGAGAGGAATGGACAAAGACAAACTCACCAACCAGATTCAGGCCGAATTCAACAACGAGCTGCCGGGAATCGTATTCAATTTCTCACAATATAATTGAGGACAACATCGAGGAGGGAATCTCGGGCGTCAAAGGCGTGAATTCAGTCAAGATCGTGGGCCCGAATCTCGAAGTCCTGACGAATCTCGCTAATCAGGTGCGCGACCAAATGGCTCAGGTGCGCGGCGTTACTGATCTGGGCATCTTCCCGGTCCTCGGCCAGCCCAACCTGAATATCAAAGTTGATCGCGAAAAAGCCGCACGCTATGGTCTCAACGCGGGCGATGTGAATACGGTAATTCAAGCAGCCATGGGGGGAGCGGTCGCCACGGAGGTACTGGAAGGCGACCGGCAATTCGATCTGGTGGTTCGGTACACGCCGGATTACCGCGACAGCATCGACAAGATCCGCAATATCAAGGTTGCTTACACAACGGCCAGCGGTACCAATGCTTATATTCCCCTGAGTGAACTGGCCACAATTTCTCTCCACACTGGAGCGTCGTGGATTTATCACGAGAGCGTGCAGCGGTTCATTCCCGTCAAGTTCAGCGTCCGTGGCCGCGACCTCGGAGGCACGGTTGAAGAGGCTCAGGCGCGCATCGCGAAAAACATCCAGCTCCCCTCTGGATACCATCTGCTCTGGGCGGGTGAGTTCGGCGATCTTCAAGAGGCGAAGAAACGGCTGGAAGTCATTGTCCCTATCAGCTTCATTCTGATCGCCGGTGCTCTGTACAGCCTGTTCAACAACTTCAAAGACTCGATTCTCGCGCTCGCTGGAATTCCTGACGCCATCGTCGGTGGTATCCTCGCACTCTACGTTACCGGTCTGCATTTCAGCATCTCCGCCGCCATCGGCTTTGTTTCACTCTTCGGTGTTTCCGTGATGGACGGGATCCTGATGATCACCTTCTACCGTCAGGAACTCACTCATGGACTGACACACATCGATGCAATGTATCGCGCCGCGTCAACGCGAATGCGGCCGCTGCTGATGACTTCACTTTCCGCCTGCATTGGCCTGTTTCCCGCGGCTATTTCCACCGGCATCGGCAGTCAGGTCCAGCGCCCCCTCGCCACCGTAATCGTGGGCGGCATGTTGGTCGGCCCGGTCATGCTGCTTCTCGCAGTGCCTGCCCTGCGCCTGATCTTTCTCGGTGGGGAGCATCACCTGACCGTTGATCACTCGGAACCAAGGGAACACGAGGAATCAGAATGAAGACAGAGCGATTGCTTTTCGTGATGATGGTCGCGGCAGTCTTACTGCCGGGCACAAGTCTCGCGCGCCAGGCAGATCGTCCGTCGCAACAAGCGGCTTCGCAAAGCGGCGACAAATCCTACAGCGATTATCAGAGAGATGTCGAAGTTCGGGAAGCAGATGGCCAGACTCGCTCGGGAGCAGCTGGTCAATTCTCACAACGCTCAGCATCCTTAACGAAAACCACAACCAAACGTCGTTCGACCACAATCCACTCGCAGCCCGCTGTCAGTCATTCGCGGCGTCTCAATAAAACGCCAGCAGCGAATGGTTCTCGGATCGACACTTCGCGCACCGTCACTGGGCCTCAGGAGACAAGCTTAAGAACCGCTATTCCCGTTCCAACCCAGGTGGTCAGCCATCGCAACCTGTCTGCTCCCTCATCGGCTGTCTCCGTTAACGGTCAGCAGTTTAAGAATTCCCGCGATCCGGGTGCGCATCTTGCGATCAGCGGCGGGCCACTGACAGCCGAGAGAGGCACAGCAGCGATCAACGGAACTAGCATGAAGCGCAAGCCTTAAGTTACTATGACATTTACTCGCAAATCACGCGTCATTGCTACCACGTCGGCTCTCTTTGCGGCCCTGGCGTTGCTGGTTACCGGAGGCTGTGCGGTCGGTCCGAACTTCAAAAGACCAGCTGCACCGAACATTCCTGGTTATACGCCCTCTTTGCCCGCGACCACGAGCAGCAGTCCGAACGTTTCCGGCGGAGAAGCCCAAACCTTCGCCCAAGGACGCGACATTCCCGGAGACTGGTGGACTTTATTTCACTCGAAGCCGTTGAACGATCTGATCGAGCGTTCCCTCAAGAACAATCCCGATCTTAAATCGGCACAAGCGGCATTGCTGGTCGCACGCGAAACTACTTTGGCGCAGCGCGGCGCCTACTACCCGAGCGTTTCGGGAAGCTTCTCAGCCACTCGGGCGAAAACATCAAATGAAGTCTCGCCTGTGCCCAACGCGCCGGTTTTTCAATACAGCCTGTTCACGCCTGAAGTTAGCGTCTCTTACGCCCCCGACGTCTTCGGCCTGAACCGTCGGACAGTGGAATCGCTGAAGGCGCAGCAGGAGCAAGCGCGCTACGTTGTGGCGGCGACGAATATCACTTTGAGTTCAAACGTTGCTGCCGCCGCTATTCAGGAAGCATCTCTGCGGGCGCAGATTGACGCCACGAATCAGCTCATCGAAATCAACACCAAGCAGCTTGATATATTGCGCAAGGAATTTGAGAAAGGCTATGTCGGCCGGCTCGACGTAGCTGCGCAGGAAGCACAGCTTGCGCAGGTCGCTGCCACCTTACCGCCGCTCCTCAAGCAGTTGGCTCAGCAACGCGACCTATTGGCAGTCTTGTCGGGTGGATTTCCGAACGAGGATCTGATCGAGAAGTTCGAATTGTCCAGTCTGCAACTTCCGCAGGAACTTCCGTTGAGCCTACCCTCTAAACTCGTGGAACAGCGCCCTGATGTTCTCCAGGCCGAGGAGAACCTTCATTCCGCAAGCGCACTGATCGGGGTAGCCCGCGCGAATCGCCTACCGAGCTTCAACCTGACCGGAGATATAGGGAGTATGGCGCTGGCTTTCGGCAACATCTTTTCGGCGGGCAACGGCTTTCGTGACGTCGGAGCCGGCGTCACCCAGCCCATCTTTCAAGGTGGCACTCTTCTACATAAAGAGCGCGCCGCCCGCGCAGCTTATGTGCAGGCGGACGAACAATATCGCAGCACAGTGCTGGCAGCATTTCAAAATGTTGCCGACACGCTGCATGCACTTGAACAAGACGCCGACGGCCTAAAGGCTGCCGTAGCCGCCCGAGATGCCGCGAAAGTGACACTTGATCTCACGACACGACAAATGCAGGTCGGCTATGTGAGCTATTTGGCGCTCCTAAATGCAGAGCAGAGCTACCAGCAAGCCGTGATCTCGCTCGTACAAGCTCAGTTAAATCGTTACGCGGACACCGCTGCGCTGTTCCAGGCACTTGGCGGTGGATGGTGGAACCGCCCGGATGTGCCCAAGAGGTAACCATGAAGGCAGTATTAGTTGCAGTTCTGAGGCTTGACACTTATGTAGCCGCCAACGTCTTGGTGAGCATGGTCGCCGTGGCGCTCGGATCCGTGCTTGTGGCCTCGCCCCATCGAGCGGCTAGAATTTGGGGAGCGCAACGACTCGCCAACTTGTCTGCAGAGCGCAGAGCTTCATTCGTATGTTGGTACCGGATCTTTGGGATTGTTCTTTTCTTGGCCGGTATACTCCTCGCGGTTGATAGCTTCGCGTTTTCAAACTAACGTAGCTAGAATGTCCACCTTAGGAAAGTTAGTCGCGGGAGTGCTGAGACTTTTGGGGAACCTCCACTCAAGAACGGCGCCTCGCAGTAAAGGGCTAACGCCGTTTTGCTGGATTTTCAAGGGGACGCGATCAGCAGGCCTCCGCTTACTCCGAACGACTGTTCATCGCCTCGTCCAAAGTTGTATTCGTAGTCTGGCTCAATGTACCAACCGAATCTGTGCTTCGCGGAGGGCCAGTACATAAAATCGAGGGCGGCCTCACCACTGATCGAGTTCGGCGTCATCCCATATTGGCTGGTGTGAATCCACTCGGGGCCAACACCAACCATAAACTCCGCTTTCTTTGAAAGGGTCCAGGGCTTTTTGAATATGCGCTAACTCGCGTCTTTTCAATACCAGTGCAAAGCGCTTCCGTGCGGGCTTGGCTATCGGCAAGTCATTGATTCTTCAATATGAAAGTCAGTGCCGGACGGCTTCGGATTCACCTACTCTTAATCAGTTGGCCTATTTCCGAGCGAACGTGTGTGTCTTCGGATCTGTCCCGAACAGGTTAGCAGAGAGCCCGGGCGCAGCCCCGGCAGATGGTAGAGATCAAAGGTCTCTCCCACTCACTTTTAATGTTGGCGTAACATCTGCGGCCTAGCATGCCAACACGAGGTGGTTGGGCATGTCCGCGCTTCTCCCCCTTCTGTCATTGGCCGTTGCGGTCACCCCCCTGGTTGCGATGCCTTGGCATCGTCCTCATCCCAATCATCTCCTCTTCCTAGAACTATTGCCCCATGTGGAGGACGAATCCGGTTGAGCGGACACTCTGCGGACGGATCGAAGTCTGGCGATCTAAGAGCGCGGCTGGCCAAGCCGGTGGATCAAAGATGGCTTCTGCGAAAATAAGCTGATGTCGAAGAGAGCGTTCCATGAGAACTTTGAAGGTTTCCTTGGTGGCAAGCGTAATCGGGACCGGAGCGTGGATGTTGGGACTGACTCGCGCGATCTGGCCCGCGCATCCCCTTTGGGCCGTTTTCTTCTTGACGATAGCCGCTGGCCTGGTCCTTATGTATGTCTGGCCCGAGCCGGATAAGTGATAAAGTCTGTAACGCCCTTCCGTTTTGCCCGTTAAGAGAATCAGAAGTTCGCGCTCAACCCCTACCCAAGTGCTCTCGCGATTTTTCAGCTAAGTGTGCTGGGATTGCGATGCTGGGTCATGGGCGGCCCGCTTGCTTGTTGAACGAAGGAACCAGCTTCGCCACAGGAAGATTACGGTCCCGTATGATGATTTCCTCACCACCTTTGGCAAACGTCAGATATTTGCTCAGCCAGTTCTTGAGTTCTGCAACATTCACGCTTCGCATGAAAGCCACCTCCGTCATGGCTAGAACGCCGTCCCGGATAGTCCTCGAGTTCACTATCACCTGGGTATGGCCTACGCGAAAACAGGTAATCGGTGTTGGCGCGCCAGCAGTTCCAACAAGCCGTGAAGATCAATCCCAACTCCAGCGAAGCCGTCGACGCGAAGAAGCAACTAGCACAGCTAAAATCGTGAGATCTGAGTCCGAGATCCTTTCCAAATGAATTCACGGATTGTCGCTTGAGCACAGCCCAGAGCGCGTAGTTCGGTGCTGCAGGCTGGACGAAAATACTATCGCTTGTTCCGCCTGAGTGCCGGTAGCCCTCCCCCATCAAAAGCTATTCCTGAATGGACGATCCAGTAATGTATGTCCGCGATAGGCATGATCACCAAATGCAAATTGGGCGGTGCTTCTTCGCACTGGCAACAGGAACGACCAGTGAAGGGCCCGTGAGCCGCTCTAGATCAGCCGCAATCTCTCGTGCCGATTGATGACACAGTCCGGGATCTCTCTCCAGGCACTTCGGGATAATTCTTTCCAGGCCCGCTGACACACCGTGGTGTGGCTTGGAGGCGGAAGCTGGCGAGGCATGCCGGAGCCGATCTGTCAGGCTGATTAGATAACCGTGTCGGCTCCAAGCCTCTGAGTAAACTTGGAACGCTCAGAACCAAGGCTCGGAGGAAAGGAGCCGAGCACATGAAGATTGTAGGATGTGATTTACACACGCGCTACCAG